>Ga0210040_10003284_pt1 | contig 22023 bp, 20 predicted proteins | sample CryGeyCG12114_NA_FD_185462 | JGI IMG/M metagenome (GOLD analysis project Ga0210040, IMG submission 185462) | Groundwater microbial communities from aquifer - Crystal Geyser CG19_WC_8/21/14_NA (SPAdes) (version 2) | ecosystem: Environmental > Aquatic > Deep subsurface > Groundwater | place: USA...
GAATTTTGTTAGTATTCTTGGTGAAAAGTTTTGGCTATCGGAGGAATCGAAATCGAAAGCACAAAAATGTTGTCATTAAAGTATTTTTCAAATATACCGTTTTAACTTCTTGGACCTCGATTCGAACCTATTACTCGTAACGTATTAATTAGATATTGTAGAACTGGGCAGCTATAAAAGGAAATTATTCAAAGTTGTTTCCAAAGGAAATTCGCCGGCGGGCCTTATTAGAAATGAATGATGTACGTGACATCCTGGATATGGGGGATGTCAGTGGTCCGGGGGAGAGAAAAAAGCGTGTTCCGAAACCAAAGGTTTGTAGTCTGATGCTTTTCATCAGAATAGAATATTAATGATATGTGATTGATGACGTTTTGATTAAAACAAACTTTACTTTTTATTACCATTTCAGGAAATCACTCCTAAAAGACCAGAAGGGGTTAGTCGCGAATTGTATGCTCTGCTGGTTGCAGATGGATGCAAAAATTTCAACACATTTGCTGAAATGCTGCCGACCGAAAAGCCGGGAGGATATCAAAAGAAAGTAAAGCTGGGGGCAAAAAAAGTTCGGCATTGGGAATGGAAAGCGTTCACAAATCCTGGGAGGAAAGATAAAGCTGTCTTTTATCATTGGAAAAGAACTTCTGACGAAGATAAAGAATATCCCTTTGCTAAATTTAACAAGGTAGTAACTTAATTTAAGTTCTCATCCATGCGCAAATGTTGAAGAATATACGGTAACATTCACTTTCTGTATTCATTACTCATTGCTCATAGGAAATTCCTATTCTGAGCTACACAACTGTGGAGTACGAAACGTATTTTAGTAAAACTGAAGGATGGACGAGAGCTGATACGGATCATTTGTTTGATCTCTGTCGACGATTTGATATGAGGTTTCCTATTATTTGTGTAAGTATTCAAGAAACAAGAACTTTCATGTGAAGATTCAATTCAGTCGATTTTTTAGCCCAACCAAGGCTTATAGAACCACTCTATTTTCTATAGTTGACCTTGTTCAATTTTACTAAATTATTAATTATTGAAGGATCGGTGGGATACCGCAATGCACGGACGAAGAACGATTGAAGATCTTAAAGATCGATATTACTTTATTGTGAATAATTTGACCAAAATTAGACGCCCTCCGGGCACACCTGAACCTAAAGTATTTGCTTATGATGCCGATCACGAGAGACGGAGAAAAGAGCAGTTGAAAAAATTGTGGGGTAGAACTCCTGAGCAGGTAATTTAACAGTTGTTTTTTTATTTTCTGATTTTCATTACTTTAGTATTTTGGTTTTATTGCTGTACGATTTTTTAAAATAATGCGCAGATTGAAGAAGAAGAATATTTGCGTTGCGAACTAAAGAAAATTGAAGCCCGCAAGAAGGAGAGAGAGAAGAAAACTCAAGATTTGCAAAAATTGATCACTGCAGCAGATGCGGGATCAGTTGGAATAGAAGGAGCCCAAACTCCAAATACTCCCGGGAGTAAATTTTTTGCTTCGAATAAGAAACTCAATTCTGAACTTAAGAAATCCGTTTCTCTTGCGGCAAAACGGAAAAGCGGAAAAGCCTTGACTTTGGGTCGTGGGCGTGATCATGCGGCCGCGTTGGGTGCCTCTGATGTATTTTTGGGCATCAAATGGCCTGATATGAAAACGGCTGGTGTATTTGCACGATCTTCTAAAATGAAACTGCCTAATAATATTGGACAGAAGAAACTAAAAGCAATTGAACAGATTCTTCAACAACTACGTATAGGTAGCAAATTCTTGTTTTCTTCTGCTGATCAAATCAAAGCCTTGAAATGGGTACAGTTACAGTATGACCTTATTTTGTCTTTTACTTTCAGATTTGGTGCAAACTCCAACAGAAGATATTGTTACCCAATTCAATGAACTGAGATCCGACATAGTTCTGCTGTACGAGCTCAAATCTGCTCTCACAACATGTGAGATGGAAATCCATTCCATAACCCATCAGTATGAAGCACTGACTGGAAGTAAATTGCATATTCCGAACGCACTGAATCCAGAGAGTTGCTCATCGCTTTTAAAAGCATTAGAAAGCACGAAAGGTCCTCATTTACCTTTGGGAGTCTCTGCACATGCTCAGTCTCCCATTTCTACTGGGATGTCCTCGACTCCAGGAAATTCTCAGTCTCCGACTAGTTTATCCGCTTCTTTAGGAGTTGTGGATTTGGACGTAGTTGTACCAGGCGTAAGAAAACACTTCTTTATATGGTGTATTGTTTGTAAGGTTTGATGTCATTTTATTATATTTTTACAGAGGAAAAGGAAAGCTGCCTTGGAGCAAAGTAACATACTCAAGAAGTTGAAATCCAAAATGTAAGAGTAGTGAGAGCATTGTAGTTATAGTTGTTTTTTGTAAAAAAATTTTTTTGTTATGAATGGATCGAATTAAAATTTTAACTTAATGACCGTCTACAGATTAAACTTTTTATTTACGTTTATCGTCAATACATCAAGAATAAATATAACTTATATGATTGCTATTACAATGATGGCAATTGATAGTATTTAATTCAAATGCTGAAGTTTACTGCATGCTATCCGATCAGCAGATGAACACATATTATTTTAGAGATTGTCCAGCGGTTTCAATTATTATAAAAAATCACCATTTTATACCTAGCGCTAGTTTCTCCACAGCATGATAGTCAGTAAACATAATCTTCTCAAAAAGCACACTATCCTGTTTCAACTGCTCAAATAGCAACCGAGAATTGTTCATGTCCTTAACCTGGGGTAGGTCATGATATATTGATTCCAACTGAACACTCAAATCTCTGCTATTAGAACTAGGTGCATTTTCTGTAGATCTAGTTTGCGCACCTCCATTTAAGCAGCCGGTAGGACAAGCCATTATCTCAATGTAGTGCGGTAGTGTACTATTCTTCAATTTCAGCTTGCGCACCAAAGTTTGTATATTCCGGAATCCAGTAGCTATACAAAATTTTAGAAGCTGTTTTCCAGTTTCATCTACTAGTTTGGCTTCCAGTAAATCCGGGTTTCTGTAAAAAAAGATGGTAAGGATACTGCACATTGAAAAAACACTAAACGAACTATTCGAACCTAGTATGCTCCCCTATACCTTCCAGGAATCCATTCAATAGTGCCAAGATTCTTCTGAAAAATTTCTCTAGCGGCTTCCCTTAGCACAAACTCGGAATATCCTCCAGACCCTGACCCACTATGCGACAACATTTTGACCCCTTGAGAACTATCAACTTTATCTTGACAAAACAAATCTGCAAGAGGCACGGGATCGAAATCAAAAAGAGATTTCTGTTGTTGCTCAAAAATTTGGTCAATTTCTACAGGAGTGATCACAGCATCTACTTCTCTAGCTAAATCTCCTTCCAAAAAGAAATCAGGTCGGGAGGATTCCAATTTACGATCAAAGCATGACATTAGAGATACATGGTAGATTTCCCCTGGTGCATAAGAATGTTTTGGGCCATATACAAGTTTAAGCAAGGAACCCATTATCTGCTGAGCGGACTTGACTTTACTGATTTTTGGAATCGTGTGGGTATGTAGTTTTTCGGCGTAGCAGACCCACCCTAAAAAATACATGGATTATTTATTAGAACGCTCTTTTGGTTCGTAAGGCAAGTCATAGTATACTTTCGAGTCAAAAATTCACTCACCAGGACAAATTCCTGATAAAATTGTGGAAGGACCTTGTTCGTACGCTGCAATAAATTCAGAGGCGCTACCCATCAAAGAGAAATCTTCAGCAATAGTACTGGGAATGACGAATTTTGCTCCAAAACTTCGAAACATACCTGAAACAACAGAGGAAAAATTATAAAATGACTTGGACTCGACTCGTGGAATTTATATGCTAACCTTGACAGAAATTCTGTACCAGCTAATCTTTCAGCAGCTTCTTGACAAGACACTCTGAATTTGTTTGCGATTGACAGCACAGCTTGAACTCCCAAACTAACTACAGCGATCATGTTCTAAAAAATGTCCAACAAATTAATTAGCATAAATGCAAAATAAGCATTTATTTAGAATGATTCGTTCGGCTTGCTTACCTCTGTACTTTCGGCTACACCTATCATCCTCAATATTTCATCGGGTCCTTGCTGAGCAATTAAAACACTTTCAGCAGATGTAATGCAACCACTGCATGCCAAACAATCGGATAACGTGACTTGGACTTTTTGTAGTGATTCTTTCACACCCTATATGTTTGTTAAAATACAACTGCTGCATTAATTCATTTATAACCAAGCGACTTCCCGAAGCTGCTGGTAAAAAACGAGCTACTAACTAGCTATTTGAACCAACGGATGAGCATGGCTAATGGCTACCCAAAAAGGGAACAGTGCCAGTGTTCTTGCAACTATTCCATCCGAAGTTGGCTTCGCCTCAAGGAGATTTATTAATTATAAACAGAATAAGCGGTAATTAAATTATATTATGCTAGAAAGAATTCACTTACTGTCTCATTAACTTGACTATAACTTCCATCATCTTCGATTTCGATTTTAATCTTGGATGATTTTTCCACTATTTTTGGTTTTTCTACGGGTTTGATACACTCCTAAGAGGAACAAACATATGAATGGCTTCAAATATTATTGCGAATAGATTTTTGTTTGATATAAAACCTTATATTTCTACCTGTGAGGGGTTTATAAAATCATCTAAGTCAGACAGCTTCAGTACACCACTAAAGCCAGCCATTTCAAATGCTTTTGAGTCAAGTTATTAACAGTATCTAAACAGTCCGTATTTAATTAATAATTAAAGTGAATAATCTCAGGCACGTTGCTGCAAATGCTTGTCCAAAACCGATGGATCGATACCCTCTTGTGTCATTTTCTGTTTCACAGCTAAAACAGGTACACCAACTGCTAGCATTTTATAAAACTTAGCATATGAGGGATTTTCTTGATCAACTTTATCTTCTTCCTCAGTTCCAGGGGCTGTCAAATGAGAGTCAATAGATTTTAAAGACTTAGGTTCGTTGCCAGAAGTCGAAGAATCGGTAGGATTTTCGATCCTAGGAACTTTTGGCACAGGCTGACTTTGAGGTTCTGACACAGACACGGACAGGGTGGATGAACTATTATTACTAGCAGAATCGATTGAGCCGGAAGCCGCTGGCAAGGATGACAATTTGGATTCCAAAATCCGAAGCTGGGAATCAATTTGATTGATTTGGCAATTGATGATTTCCAATTTGGATTCACACTTTTGAGTAAAGTCGTTGAGAAAGTTTACAGAGGTAATCAAGAAATGATTCACGAAAGAAACGAGTCGATTGGTTTCGATACCTTCGACTTTGTCGATATTTATTCCTGATACTGCGACTGTTTTAGAATCCACTAGTTCTTCCATTACCGAAAGAAATTGTCTTTGAAATGAAAATGTGATTCAATATTTTTTTGCAATTTGTAAAATGTACGTAAATTAAACTATTCGCGCGTTATTATTTGTCATATTAGGCAATGGGCAGTGGCAGTGGTTTGGCGCTAGTTTGTACAGCCATCTCTGGACTGTTTAATGAATTGTTCACGTGTGGTTCACAGGCATCATGATACCTTTAACTTCAATTAATTCTGATACTTTTGCATGGGCTCCGTAATTCTTAAGGCATTCAAGTTTGTCTTGATTTCAGCTTATGTTAAATGCAATCGATATTTTTACAACTCGAGTGTACTAAACAACGTAAACTTTTAATTTGCTTTTGTGACGAGCATAATGAATGAATACCAACAAAATCCTCTTTCACTAGTTGTGCGCCTGCATAAAATTTTTGCGCATTAACAAGCATCATAAATAGCATATTATAAAGAATCATTGATTAATTTATTGAATTAAAGTATTATTAAACTCTGGGCGCAGAGAAAGTGTCCATGAATCAAACAATACGTTAAGCAATAAATTATCGTCCTTGTTCAGATCTATCTTTTTAAACATAGACAAAATAAGCTATAACTATTTTATTCTAAAAGACGTCATCAAATGAATGCTAGTTAAAATTAAAGTCTATATTTATCCGTAGAGCTCCAACCCAAGACTCATTCTTAATTGAGCTGAATCAGAGATAAAATCACGTTTGTGCAGCACCAGTCTACATGGCCAATTTAAATAGAACCTTATTGATCCTTGGGGTCACCATCTTCCTTCTATGTGCTTTAGCCGAGTCTGCTCCTAGTAAGCATTCAATCATTTATGTAAAATTTTTGAGATTTATACATATTCATTCATTCTTTAAAAACAACTTGATTTCATCAGCAGAGAAGGCAGCAGAAGCTACTACAAAGGCACCAACATCAGGAGAAACAGAAGAATCCACAAAAACGGCAGCAGCAACTCCAAAACCTAAGGCTGGCGGCCCAATAGGCCCAGTAAAAGACCTTCTTGGAGGTTTAGGACGGTAAGGATTTAAAAAAATGTAGATCCAGTCCAAATATTGGGAAGTTTGGCACAGTGGGACAGATATGAATTCATGATCAATACAATATAGAACAAAGCAATTCTTGTAAAACAGTTGTTGTAAAATACAAAAGATGACATCGATATCTGTGTCTCTTTATTGTAAAAATAGCACACTTATTTCGTTTGCAGCTAAACTAAAATGTATATATTTCATTTCATAGTTGCGGTAAAAATATTTTATCATCCACTTAGCGTGATATTTGTTATGTTAATAAAAATACAAACACAATGAACATTGGTCATAATACAAAAATTAAGTTTTTGTGCACGCAATGTTTGGACTTAATGATTAACATTAAGTCCAAATGCATTCACTAACAGCAAATCAAGAATTGTGTATGATGGGCATAAATAGGCAGAAGTTCATCAAACAAGAAAAAACACTATCAGAACTAAATCTACTTGTGGAAAAATTGATAACACAAAATATCTAAAAGTACATAAGCACATCTAAATTGTTAGATTAGCTATAAACTGGACACCAGTTCTGTTTTTGGGGTGGTTAGATTTTTCCTGTACTAGAGCACCAATTCATCGAAATCTAGTATACGCTGTATGACAAATTGATCTAACAATATTTGAGTGAATGGGATTAGACTTTCCAGTGGTTATGCATACTGTCTATGATAAAATGGAAACCCCAAAGTTCAAATACTGTCTTTGCAATTCTTAGATTTTATGAAAAATGTCTAAAAATTTGGTAAAAGGATTGAATTTAGATGACAGCAGACTTCCTATCTCTGAAATTTCGCAAACCAATGAAAAAAGCGTTCCACAAAGTACTTAATGCAGTTTTAGTGCATATGTAAGAAATAAATTGCATCCAAAATTTCTATAATAGAGCTGGTTATGATTTTTTGAATTTGGAATTTAAAATTCAAGCAAGATTTGAAATGATCATATTAGATTTACCTACCATATTTGATAAAATTTGAGACAACATTACAACATTCCATAATTTAAATAAGTGGGCATTAAAAAAGTCGGTAAGCAAAACAAAGGAATTTTATAAAGGCCCAGTGTCGGGCGCAGCCAAGCTGTACCAAGAATTGTCTTAAGTACGCGCTGACAACCAAACTAATAGCATTTTTAGATATCTTTCACATTGAGCTAAATGAGCGTAAGCGTAACCATATGGCATTACATTCGATAACGTTAAAACAATAATTGGCATTCACTAGTTGCAAGTACGGTTTGTATTCCCTAGCAAAATCATGGGTTCTATTGAAAAGGTAATTTTACAATAAAAAATCTACATTTCAATATCTAGCAACACGCATTTTTTTGTGTTACAGAGAAAGCAATTTATTCAAACGGTGGAATCCGAAAATCCTAATCCACCTGACTTGAGTGAAGACGAAATAGAAGAGATAGTCTCTTCTGCACAATTTTACTTGATAACAATTTCGGCTGCAGTGGCACTTGTGGTCATTCTTCTAGTTCTCCAGATCCTGGTCACTTGCCTTCAAAGGCAATGTCGAAACAGAAAAGAGCTACAGATTTGGAAACGACTTAACCAACTGTATCGTCACCACAAACGCATGTATAAATATCCAGGAGGACCATTGGTAGATAATTTATCTGTCTCCCAAGATAGCAATGAAAACGAGCAGCAGCAAGAAGCTGCTGAGGATACAAATGGGAATGGGAATATTATAAACGGGGAAGAAATCATTGATGAGCCCCATGTTGCTGAAAATTCAGATGAAAGGGATACGAAACTTTGGTTTGTTCACATTTGAGGACATTGAAAATCCACTTTTCTGAATAACATTATATTGCATTTACAGTGAGTGAGTGAATAAATATTCTTTTAGTTGCAAAGCAAATGAAAAATGGCATTTAACTTAAGCATTAATTGTAGGCAGTCAGCATAGAAATCTGCAGTTCTGTCTGACAGACAATGTAAAACATAGATGGCAAAATACAATTGATAAAAAAATCTTATCTAATATCAGTCAATGAGATGTGCCAAATAAATTCCGCTTTATGAGTAATTTTTTGCATTACTGATAAAATCCATACGCCAAATCCACTCACACGTCATGTTCCATAATTACCTTTGTATATCCGTTTACAAACAAATATAGTCTTCAGTGTTAATATCCCGTATGACCATTTAATATCAGCCTGAGATTTACTCGATTATGATATACCATTGGTCACACCACAACCATACTTAATCTAACCAGCTTACGTACTATACGTATTGAAATGAAAAGTGTGTTGCTTCACTGAAATACTGGTGGTGCGAATCTGGCCAAAAAAAACAGGTAAAACTTTAATATTTTACTAAATTTGGGATCGTTTCTATTCAGAAAATTATTACCAATCAGTATGGTATTGTCTCAATGTGTACAAATCAGGAAAAAAAATTTCTACGCACACTTTTTGTTATGTAACCAATGTTCATAACTTTCCTGTTCAGTCAGATTAAGAAAATTAAAGTTTTGCTAAAAAATATGTTTGTTTTTTCAGGCACTATATAGACTTGACCGCATTGTTTTCCCTGTATTCTTGTACAAGTGAAAATACCGGCTCCAACATGGAAATGGACTTTCAAGAGCTCAGTTTGTACATCGTCGCACCCTGTGTAGTCGCAATGATTCTAGCTATAACCGTGTTCTATTTCGTCCATCAAAAAGGATGCGCTAAAAACAAAGCGAATTCCCCTGCCAAACGAGCGTCCAACGGTTTTGCTAACCCCACACACCCCTTATATGGCAGAAACGAAACAAACTGGGAGAAACCCGAAAAGGAAGGAATGGCAGCCCCGATTTCCTATCCTAAACAAATTATCAGTGCACCGAAATTTCAAGAACAGGATAATCCCGGATTTACCTACACACCAAGCAATTACAACGATCGTACGGAATATTCTAGTGATGGAGGAATGATCCCCAGAGCTCAGTTGGGATATGAAATCAACAGAAGTCCTTACGGAGCATATGGACAAAATGGTCAAGAAAATAATCAAAGAAATGTATACACTGTAGCCGAAAAAGCTCCGGAAGTTTTTATTCCCAGGGTTTATACTAATAATGGAAATGGTTTGTATTAAAAGAAATTACGGGAAAGTATGGATGGATATGTAATATTTTGATCACTAAAGACCTCTACTATAGCTACAGAGTTTTTTGTAAACTTTATAAGGAGAACATATAAGTAAGCAAAAAGTTGAAAATTTTGCTCAATAGAAAACTATATTTTGTAAACTAAAGTACGTGAATAAAGAATTAAAATGATTGACACTCGATGGAACTGCATAATGTTGTTTAACTGAAAAAGTTTTAAATGAGCTTGTTGATGTTCTTAAATGTGACCAGATGATTCCATGTTGTTAATTATAGATCCGAATGGTGCATTAATTTTTAGATAATGATATGCTAAATCTTATGTTCTTATGTGGCCTGGTTAATCACTTCACGTAAGGTGAAACTTCCCCCAACACTGTCTTTCTCTGTTACCTAAGATAATAGATGATAAAAGTGACGCATATCAATTTCTATGTGACTGGTTATTCACAATCTACGTACATTATCCTGGCGATTGGCGATCAATACAGAAAAAGAATATCAGAAAAAGTCACCTTGAAAAATACAATCAATCAGAGTTTTAAGCACAATTTTTCTTATGCAAAAGAATTCCCGCTTGAAATTGGTTTGGCTAAGGAATAAGAATAAAAAATACATTCACTCATGTACAGTGAAATACAATGACAACAATTGAACTGGAGCCGAATACGAATAGAATGGTTTTGAAATGCAAGCATCGAAATATTCTATGTATTGCATACGAAACTTTTGGGCACCCTGTACATCTGATACTGTCACATTGTCAACTTACCTCAACCTACCACTTGAATTAATTTTGCATCGGGTGATTAAAAATAGAGATTACAAACCTACCAATTGTCTTTCCAATTGTTTGCTTGATTTACTGAAATTCATTCGCCACACAGTTTATTCACCAGTCAATTCCAATTATTTAAGAATATTTTTGCCCAAAAACAATTTGCTGGTAAAAAAAATGAAATCCTTACTGTTTTACTTTTTCTTAGTTTGCATTGCTACGAGTGTACAGAGTTTACAAGTCATTGTGGATACAGACGCCGATTTGGAATCTTCTCGAGAATGGCTGGATGCATCTTGTGTGTACGCTGTAAATTATCACGACTACTTTGCATTTGGTTGTCCAGTAGATCTTGAGGGGGAAAATGATATTTACCCTGGGAAAGTTGGATACTGGAAGGCTTGTCAAGATACTTGCAGCATGCTTTACTATGGAGGACTGGGCACGAAAGCGCAAAGTTTGAGTATCCACGCCTTCTTGAAAGGGAGTTCCGAAATTATTGTGATGGGACGAATGAATCCATTGAATACGGAAGATGAATTTGTCATCGCAAACATTAGTTTTACGGCTGATACTTGGTTTACAGAAGATATCGACCTTACTCCTTTTAATTATGCATATGTAAGTTTTCTTTTAGACAGCTGTAAGTGTTTTAAATCACATGGTTCCAATATCTTTGTAAAGTGGTGACCTAGCGAAATAATGCTAATTTTTCAAAAAATAAAAAATATCCATTCTGTTATGGCTTTACTGAGAAATTTTTCAAATTCCATCCATAAGTCCACCTCTGTAAGTTGGTATGTTGGTTTCAAACTTGAGAACACCGTATTTTAAATCCTGCATCAAAATTTTTCCAAATTTGTTCTGCAAACCTTATAAATTATTAATATTTTTGGCTTTTGGAAGTTATAGTCGGAAAAATGTCTTCGGGCTTGCTTGCCTGCTGAAACCTAAAAACTACTACAAACAGCATTATTTTTCGAGATAAATTTCAACCTGACTCTGCATTGTATCTCTAGGTAGTGGAAATTTTCGCAACCCCATCCGCCGACGGATACGCATTAATTGATCAAGTGACCGTGGATTTGGGAGATATCGAACCAACTACTACTGCATCACCCCCTGAAATCGGCGACGAAGCTATCCTAGACACAGAAAAGGACGCAGCTATGGACGCATGGATAGAAAACACTTGTCACTACCAGAGCACATACAAAGATTACCTGAATTTTGGATGTGACGTCGAAATAAGCGACCACATTGCCGATGAAGGATATTGGACGGCTTGCAATTACGACTGTGTCATCAAATTCCACGGCCCAAATTTGCCTCAACCTTATCCCATGCATGCGGAAATCAGTGCACATCTATCCGGAGAATCTTTATTGCAAGTATTTTTAGCAAAAGAGGGGAATTCGGAAGATGAATTTTCCATCACACAAATCGGTGCACCCCTTCATGGGGAAGGATGGAAAGTTTTGCCTGTGAGCATTAACTTGACAAACTACGAGGAGTACCCGGTATGAAACATTTAAATCCTTATAGAGCAAACTTAATTTCTTAACTAACTCTCGATTTTGTCTCTTCAGGTCTTTGGTATCAGAATGTCTTCTGATAAGGCCGGATTCGTGGTGCTGAACAAATTAGTCCTGAGTTTAGTTCCTGTGGAACCTACAGTGACCACTGTTATGACCACCACGACCACTACTGAAGTCACAACGACCACAGAGGATACCACGACCACAGAGGATACCACGACTACAGAGGATACCACGACCACAGAGGATACCACGACCACAGAGGATACCACGACCACAGAGGATACCACGACCACAGAGACTATAACGACCACAGAGGATACCACGACCACAGAGACTATAACGACCACAGAGGATATAAAGACCACAACTCCTCTACCAGACAATTCTTTGAGCTCAAAGCAGATTACAATTAACTCCCTACTTGTGTCAACACTGATGCTTACACCCTTTTTTTGTTAATCGAGTAAATAAATTAATTCAGCCATTCGATCACTGCACTGCTAACTATTAATCTTTCCCGTCAACCCATAACAGTCTCATTTTGAACTAAGCAAAAACAAATCTTTAAGAGTGGATTCTTTCATTAGGTGTAACAAGAATTCCTTAAACCGGCACTTGAGTCGTGCAATGCAGTGGATATTGTTCATTTCAATGAAAAAGGGACTTGCCCCATGTTGTTCGGCTGTCTCCGATAAATGGTGGATTTATACAAATTGTCTGTGAAATGTTGTGGCAACAATAACAATAACAAAAAACGCCAAATAACCTACCGAAAAAAAATTCTCTTTTCTCTATGGATGGGCGAGCGTGAGAGTATCTCACCTCACCAAATGATTTTTGCTGGAAAAAAACATTTCATAGTATGGACTTACCTCCCTCGACCAAACCTTCAAAAGCTATCTCCTCATTCAGTTTTGAAGCTAGAGCTTCCATTCAAAAAGTTATTGGTAGATATGGCTCGTGTCCACAAAATAACGAGCCACTTTTTTAAAATTCGTCTTAGTTAGGAACTTATTAAGGGAAACATCAAGTTTGGTCCTTAGTAACTATGAGAACTTTTTTAAGGAATTTTTTTTCCAATTTACTAACTATTTTTTGGGACGCTCCCATTGGTTCATATTTTGCTCAAATAAAAATCTTTTTTTTTACAATTGCTTGAAATTGTGTGCCCTTTCTACCTAATTAATTTGTTTGAACTATTCACTAATATTTCAATATACAGAAGCGTTCAAAGTTGGCAGGAAAAAAAAATTTTCAACTTTTTTTGGATTATGTTTGAAAGTACATTCCACCCTAACGATTCTTTTGGAATTCACATATGTTATGCAGAATTGTCTAATTAATATGCTATAAAAATTTTGAATGTCTCCCATCAATCGTTCATAAAAAGATTAGATTCTAAATTCGAAAAACAATAGTTCTTTTCTTAACTCTTGGTTACACCATGAATACTAAATATCTTCCTATATCTACAATGGTTTATCAATCAAGAAGTCATATTTAAACATAATATCACAAGTTTTCATTTTAAAAGATTTGATTTCAAAAGTTTAAAATAAAAAAATAACTCGGAAAAACCGACAATATCTATGGATGGGATTCTATAGTGGCCGGAAAAGTATTAAACAAGATGTATTTATTAATAATGGTAGTTAATTGATATTTTCATCCATTTAAAGCCCATACATGGCCCGCAGAATTGATTTTTTTCAGTAATGTGATGTATGAATTTTTACAAAGTGTAGAAATATTGATAATTATCGGCTTTGTAGTTTGTCGCGACTGCTCGCTTAATAACCTATATTGCTTAACATAAGATTTTCAACCAACCCTAAAAACCAAAATCTTCCAATTAATATAGGTAATTGTGAGTTAATGTTTCATGTTTTAAAATATTAATTAATTACTATGCTTTTAAAATGATTTTTCAAACACTTCTATGTAAGATAAATATATCCTCTGCAGGCTATAGCTGAAATTTGTGGAGTTTGGAAATTTTAGGCAGGTTTAATTTTCTTTGTTTGAGAAGATTTAGTATAGTTTAATATTTAAAATTTGATAAACTATTCTTGCGTTGCTTAATATTAAGCTCTTTCATAATTTTTCTTCATTGCGGGCCATAAATGGGCTTTAAATTGATGAAAATATCAATTAACTACCATTATTAATAAATAAATCTTGTTTAATACTTTTCCGGCCACTATAGAATCCCATCCATAGATATTGTCGGTTTCTCCGAGTTATTTTTTTCATTGAAATGAACAGTAAGATTCTACATTGCAATAAATATCGCTGTCGCCCAAAGAAAATGCTATTATTTTCGGCTGCTATACTGATAAAGATCTACGAAATTCGGTTACTTACGATTACCATACTTATAGCCCTAACTAGCCCTCCATTTCAAGTCTCTGGGTTTCTGGATTAAATCTGCGACTGAAATGCTAATTTATTCTGTACTTTGGAAAGTAAAAAGAAGTTGCCCCATGTTATTCGGCCATCCCCGATAAATGATGGATTTATACAAATTATCTGTAAAATATTGTGGCGACATAACCAATGCCAGATAACCTACCGAAAACATATTTTTTTCTGAAATGAACAATACTATTAAACAGCTATTTATGTAAGTCTCTCAAGGAATTTTGGAATGCTAAGAATAGGCCTTACTGGATTTAAACCGTTATCGTTAGCGTTAGTTTAGATATAATTAACCTTTTACCTTCCTCACACTTTGGTACTACTAACCAACCAGCTAACTACTATATAAAGGAAAACATCTATTGACTAGAATTAATCGGCCCTTAGCGTTTCAAGTGTGCATACTATAGTTAGTTAGTTAGTGATTTCAAAAATGCACTCATCAGTTATTGTGTTTGGGCTGTGCTGGTTTGTTAGCATTGGAGCCTCAAAAAATCCGAATTATTTGGAGTTCAAAAGTTACTCAATAAATGACGCATCAAATCCGTTTCCCGAAGAGCATAATTACCAAGTAAGTAAATTGTCTCGAAAATTGTAAAATGGTAAATTGTATGGAGGGAAAAATTGTGAAAATTGCATGTATACATTTTTCCCATCTTTTTGTAGAACTCATGGTCAGCAGTTAAATCTGCAGAAATCTTTAAAGATTCCACTGGTTTATACAACCTAATTTTTGGAAACGAGACAAACAGCCCAAAAATCCAAAACAAGCAAGATTTTCAAGGTATAGATGTCCTGGGTGGGAACGCAGGTTCCTCCAATGAAAACAAAACTAAAGTTGAAAGCTCACTTTTGCTCCCTATTGAAGACCCATTGGACTTTTCCCATAAAGTTGCCATCGATTTTCAACCAGGGCGATTGATGAACATATTTTTCGGGTTGTTTATTTTGATGTTCATGTTAGTTTTCCAAGGCTATGCTATGTGGGTATTTGGAATATCTTTCCTCCCTGGGGGTGGTGGAGTACGCTCTCTTTCTACATTCTTTTCATTCCCTTCCATTTTTGTGGTTTTGAAAACCGTTGTATATTTTTTGTATGAAATCATCGACGCTTGGGAATATTGGGATCGTGCTTAAAATAGAATTGTCTAGAGAAATATAGCTTTAAAAATATTTATGACAAACCAGAATTGTTGGTATTGTTGTTATCAGGAATAAATTATGCAAAGTTTTCTTTTACTATAACTTTTCAATGAAAATCATACTGGCTACACATTTGAGTGATAGACTATGAGACAGATCATAATAGGGGATGTTGAGAAACGAAAAAAAAATTATCTTGTCACTTTTTCCCTTCATCATCTTCAATATTATTATTGTTGCTGCAATATACTGTAGTTAGTGTGTAAGTGTACTTTTGTTGGAAAAAGTGAGCGTTAATGAGCTAAATGAAAATGGAACAAGCAAGTCAGTGAGTCAATGTGCATCATTCTTCTGTCTCATACATATGGTCGTGTGGAAGACAAAAAAAAACATTGTTACTTATACTTACTTTATATAGTTAGTTAGTACTACCAATTATGCTCAAAGTATTCAGGGAGATGACAAGATAATAACACACAAAAATGGAACTCACCATGTAGTTAGTTAGTTAGAATGCAAATTTTATTGCACAAGTCCCAAATGTAAGTAATAAGAGTTGCGCCTGTGATTATCATTATTAATTATATTGCACTTTTGTAGTATACAAATTCGTCAAAAGGTGGCAACGTTGCAATTCATTCCTGTCTTGTCTTCATGTAGACAGTAAACTATGTAACTCAATATAAATCAGCATTGTAGGCTTCGTAAGCCACACATGTATCTCTCCTGTGTAGAATGTCAAACCAAAAGCAAACATTTTCTGTTGAAATGTCGCGGAATAAGGAGTGAGCAAAAAATGTTTACTGATTACTCAAAACTAACTAACTTCCAAAAATGCATAAGATTCATCCAAAACTTTAATCTAGTACTTGGGTATCCGCTCATATGGAATTTTGGAATTACATCTAATGACAGTAAGACTTGTATGAAAATACCTGTGGAATACGACTTGTACGATAAAATCTAATACAATATAACACTATATATGTCCACTTTTCTTTATTCACTCACATACTCATAAACGGCTTGATACATTTACCACACAAGAACATTTTGAGTTTGCACATTCAAAAAATAAATGTTTACAAAAGGTTTTTCAGCTATTCACGGATTATTAACTAAGAAAACTTACACCTGGTTGCAGTGTTATCTTTATACGTAAGCGAAAAACATTTAATTACTTTTACAAATAGCCGGAAAAACTTGGAAAGAGTGAAAATTTTGCAATAAATGATCCAGCGCTAATTACTAAAAATTTTTGTTGAAGAGTTCGGCTAATTCTTGAATGCTTTCAGAACTTTGGAACTTAATAAATTATTTTGACTTCCGTAGATCGTAGATTCAACGGCAGTATGGCATATCTACTAAGACGTTTCACTTCTGCTTATGTTTTTCCTTCTGACTTTCATTTTATAAGTTGTTCTCATCTTACTGCGTTTGCATAGAAAACTGATCAAAAGTGTTATTCAAACTTTGATCGAACTTATTGTAGGTCTTATGGAACGTAACAGAAGTTTTATTTACAATAGGTGTTATTGCATAGGTCTTTCATTCTAAACCCGTTGAATTGCAGTTAGCTAATTACCCAAAGAATGTATTTTCACGTAAATTTTCGTGTACAAAACAGTATTTCACGCCTCTTTATTATTCCTATGCACAGAAAAGATTTGTCTACATCTTGTGAAGAATGAATACTCACTTTGACTATTGAAGCAAAGTCAAGCCACAGACTTGATTAGAATATCACGCTTGTGTCCTTTGTATGCTGAATCACAAAAGATACTTTCCTCCATTAAGAAACCAAGAACTAACATGGACACACTATTATAGTAACTAACCATGAATGCAATAGAAAAATGTTCCATTTTCGTACTAATGACTACCCGAACATGCGTAACGGGACAGGGGTCATCTCGAGGGTCTCCACTCAATATATTCCGTGCATATGTACATTTTTCCTCCGTTATTAAACTGACTGACTGAGATGAGTTTTAACAAAGAGCTAACTATATGATATGAGTGAACAAAGACACCCTTACCACTATGTGACCTCATTTTGGGGATGAATCCATTGAATTCGCACTCACTCTAACTAACTGAGAATGGCAAATCTGTAGATTGCACATTTACAGCTTAATATGAACGCTAGCTAGTAATAGCTAACAATGATGTCAGGAAAGATTTCATGGAAAAAATTGTCGGGTCTGACCTTTAGCCAGCCTCTTGGTAGTTTTCTAGCTATAACATACCATAATGTTACGTTAGCTAATCTTGAGATTATAACCACCTATTATGTAAGAACGCGTTTTTTGTGTCCTATACCCGTTTTTACGCTAATGTTTGTTATTGTTGACAAAAAGTTGGTCCGATTTTTTGCTTTTCTCACGGTGAGTCTTGAAATTTAAGGTAGAACATCTTTCCCCTAATAGGGTAAGAAATTTTACTGTTTTCTGATTTCCGGCGCACCAAAAATATTAATTTTTTAAATACATTCTCAAAAATTACGAAAGTTTTAATCATCCAGCAGTTTCAAATTTACATTTCAAGCATCCCACTGACTAAATTTTACACATTTATTTGCAACATGAAAGATCAAATCTGACTCGCGTATAATTTAAACTCTACCCACAGAATGTTTTTGATTAGTCGCTCTTCAATTAGGCAAAAATACAGGATATAATACTCATCTGAACAGACCTATAGCCAATCTTTAAGATCGTGAGACAATTTTCTTTGTTTTCATTCATTCAAGCAGACATCTTTTGATTTTAACTAACGCATAGTAACTCAACTAACTAACAAAAAAGGCTAGCGGTCATCTTCCCGGCTCTTCATATTTCCCCCTATTCATCAAGTTCTTTGCTCTTTATCTATCAACTTGTCTATCTCTTTCACATCATTCATTCTGCTCACTTCATTTATTAATCCATTATTGATGCAGTTAGTTAGCTAGTTTACCAACTTATCCCTCGCCCATTAAACCCTTGCCTACTCATTTTTCTTCTTTTTCTTTTCACTGGGACCAACTCATTACTCACATGATAAATCCTATCTCGATCTCATCTACATAGTCGTTGAACTTTTCAAACCCATAAACTCAAATCGTATATAAAGGTGCGACTGAGAATCCTCATACTGCTATAAACAACGATGCATTTCTATTAATATGCAGGGTTTGGCTAGGGATCTATTGATGAACGGGAATATTTTCTAATTAAGGCTTCAATCAAAATGGTAAGTATGTAACCGCTCACTAACTAACTACCATATAGACTCCGCGCATTGAGCATTTTGATGAAAACTGTGTGATAATCCCATTCCGGTGGGCTCATAATCACAACGCGTGGGGATGGGATTAGCAGTTGGGCAGTTGTAACTAACTAACTGATGTACCAGAGTTAAAAGTTCAAGACAGACAGTTAGGCGTCTGTACATGATTTCATTGTGTGTATATAGTGAGCACAGCAAATTATATTATGACTTTACCAGTTAGTTGGTTAGTTGGATGCAAAATGCGCTTTGTAATTTCCATCAAATAATAGTCATGTACATGTCTAGCCAACAAGAGAAAGAAAAATTTGCTGCATATGACGTATGCTATGTGGCATACAGAAGAGTCGCTAACGGGACAAAATATGTAGCCACTCACTCATGGAGTGAACATTTTACTAAACGTTTTCGCATTGTTGAAATTCGGAGAAGAATCGCCTACAAGGGTCGTTTGGTACAAATACTTTAATGCAGCCCTATTACGTGTATAGTACTTAACTAACTTAACTGAACTTGCAATTAGATAAGTGAAGTGGGAATGATAGTTAGTTAGTTAGTTCAAAGTTAGTGAGCAAGTTGAATGAATAATTCAACAGATGAGAACGGAAAAGATTGAGGAAGCACTCGACATTCTCCATAGGATGTTTACCTATGAAATGAAGAATAATTAGCAAATTGTGAGCTGGGAAGGATTTGGGAAGAAAAAGGATTCTCATGAATCATTTCGCTTGCCCCCGCCCAGTTTTTTTCAAGTCCCATCATCATCATTAAGTTATCATAATCATCATACTGATGGTCCAATAATCCCAACAGCTCATTACAATAGTTTTTATTGCGTAAAACTTTTAGCATTCCCTAGTTAGTGAGTTATGTTATGCAAAAGGGAATAAAACTTGCATATCATCCACTCATTCAAATATGCTTGTCAGTCACTTTACTCCTAAAAGTTTTATGCATTGCAAGTTAGTTAGTTAGACAAATTGTTCCGGTTGAGCTTGGTACACTCGGGCAATTGAAATTGCAGGAATTTTATTCACCTTGCAGGGTGTATTTGCATTGGTTTTGCATTTTAAATTCTGAAAAGACGCTTCACTTGCGTGAATACAGTTTTATATATATTTTCAGCAATATATTGTGTATAATGAGTCGCTCAAGGTGTTTCGATGGACCAACTCAACGCGTGTGACACAAAATGGATCCAAAATTGGTCAATGCATTTTCAGTTGCAGTTAGTTGCTAACCAAGTAACTTAAGATCAGTTGTCCCACATTACACTCCATTATTGTCTCGGTGGGGTAAAAAATACAGAGTAACTACATATGGGACCTGCACCTGCTAATTTTTGGGCATCTCGTTTTTAATTATTGCACCAAAGCCAGATGAAGGTGTTGATATGTATTACACCAAATTGATAATTGCCAACTCATTCATCCCCCATGTATGATGATGATGTGTGTGTTTTACATGAGTTGCTAATGTACAAGCATTTTCTGTTAATAACGGTCCATTTTGCAAGCAACACTAAAGCAATTAAAAAGCCCGTGTTTCTTTGTTAATACGTTATATTAGTTAGTTAGCAAGTCGTGTCGCACAATATTCCCTACAGCATTGTATTCACATGCTTGTTGAGTCAGTCTAAAGTAAACACCATTAAACTTGGACTACTTTCTTTGTATCCTTTGTACAGGTACGCAAATAATATTGCGGGAGTTGATGTGTACGAAAAAAAAAATCAAAATCTGTTCAATCTAATAGTGTAGACAACTGCAGAGAAAAACTCGGAAAAAATAATCAATTTCGACTCATAAATTGTATTTGTGCAAATGCTAGTTGTCCACAATAAATTTCGACCATTATGTATGTTACTACGACGAATGAACTCAAGGATAGACTTTGGCTATGCATTTGTTTTGGCTAATGCGTTTTTTTGCTGTTTAAAGCATGTATGGCTCAAAATTATGCAATAAAATGATATTTAGGAACTTTAGTTGTCCATTGTGAAAAGGAAGACTTAGGATTTATTACCTGAAAAGAGCATTTAGGTTTCCTATATCGTTTCGTAACAATACAGAACCGGCCATGTCTTTGGATTTGATAACTATCTAACCAAAGAATACAATATTTTGAAGGAAATGGGAATCCTTTGTTGTGCAAAAGGACAGATTATTAATGCTTGTGGTCTGGAAAATTGTGTAGCACATGAGATGCATGTTGACTGTTGCCAAATTGCAAGTTTGTTATTGCAACCAGCACAATTTGCTGATATATTCAATGATTCAATGTAATAGTTTACTAACTAACTGAGATACTCATTACCATTCTTTAAAGGCCGAGCGACCGACCATTAGGTGCAAAAAATATGAGAAAAATTGATTTGCAAGTGCTTTGGTAACTTTTTTGTCCATTCACGCATGTAATGCCTTCAGGAGTCTGTTAAAGAGATTCGAAATGAAGATTGTTACCTACTTACTATATGCATGAGTGTTTTTGAGGCTCAACAGATTACAGCAATATTTTTTGCGCTGGTATTCACTCTCTAACATTAATTTATTGGTTTGAGGGATGGAATACGATCTTCTAATAACCTGATACGGGTAGAGGACACTTGAATTGATAATATAAACGAAAGTTAAAGACTAATAAATTAACTGCGTACATACGTATTGGTCACATTCAAACGAATATCACGTGTGAGGTTAAAAAAATGAGCTACAATCACAATCACAATCATTTTGCTACAAGTTTCAATCACACACACCCACTTCTGTATTGAAAAAATTATAAAAACTGAACTTTGTTTTACAATGGAACATGTAAGAAAAAGTACCTTTGTGCATACTAACTACATTTGTTAAACTAACTAAAAAGATGATACATTTTTTGCTCATTCGTGACAGAAAGTATATAATAAAATATTAGCAAATGATCACAGCCTCATCTTCTGAATGTTTATTTTAGTTTTTCACAATAAACTAACTTAGTAAAAAACACATGTGAAAAATTTTGAACGCTTCATGATGCCTTTTTTTCAAAATGACAAAGTTCACATCACATTACTGAATGAGCAGTGATTAACTAACTAAACGCAAAAATTGAAAGATTCCATTTTCCGTCCTCAGTTAAAAGTCAGTCTCTAGCCATTATCTAACATAGAAGGAACTAAATCTAAATTACCTACTATGTAACGTTAAGCTAGAATTTTTGACAAAGGTGAAGTTCACAATCGATGACATGCGTGCCCAAATGTTAGTTCCTTCCTTTCTGTCCACATTTCAGCACGTGAACAAATTGGATCGTGAGTATTTGTGA
>Ga0210040_10003285_pt1 | contig 22022 bp, 25 predicted proteins | sample CryGeyCG12114_NA_FD_185462 | JGI IMG/M metagenome (GOLD analysis project Ga0210040, IMG submission 185462) | Groundwater microbial communities from aquifer - Crystal Geyser CG19_WC_8/21/14_NA (SPAdes) (version 2) | ecosystem: Environmental > Aquatic > Deep subsurface > Groundwater | place: USA...
CCGGTTCGTCGGCGGGGGCGCGGGGTGGGACGTCGGTGCTCATGGGTGGTCTCTGTCTGCTGGTGCTGGGTCTGCTGGTGCTCGTGCTGGTGCTGGGCCTGCTGGTGCTCGTGCTCGTGCTGGTGGGGGTGTGCCGGCTGGCTGGCTGGCTGCGTTGCCGTGCGTACGGAGGTCCGGGCCCGGACGGTCAGTGCGTCCGGGACTCGATGCCGGTGACGAGTCGGCTGAGCAGCCGGTCGAGATCGGTGAGGTCCGCCGCGTCCCAGGTCTCGAGGCTGCGGCTCAGCAGCTCGCGGCGGCGGGCGGTCGAGGCGGCGAGCTGCGTCCGCCCCTCGTCGGTCAGCCCGACGCGCTGGGCGCGCCCGTCGTCCGGGTCCTGGCCGCGTTCGACCAGGCCGGCCTGCTCGAGCTGGGTGACGTGGCGCGACACCGTCGACGTGTCGAGCTGCGTGCTCGCCGCCAGGGCGGTGATGCGCATCGAGCCGGGCGCCAGGTTCTTGAGCACCCAGTAGGTCGCCGGCTCGAGCTCGTCGCCCACCAGGCGCTGCCGCATCAACCGGCCGATCGCCATGGCGGTGTGGAGCACCGAGTCGACCACGAGCGTCGGAGAGACGGTGGCCGTCCCGTCCTGGTGCTGGTCGTTCTGTTGCATGCTGCAACCATACAGACCTTCTGTTCACCACAGGTGGCCTCAGTGCCTCGAAGTCCTGAGTGCAAGCCGTTGTCGGGCGACCCTGAGCGCAGCGGACCGACAGGCACGAAGGCCACGCACCCCGATGTGCCCCTGGTTCTGACCCGCAGACCTTCCACAATGGAAAGACCCGCTTTACATTTCGAGCATGAGCACCGACCCGTTGATGTCCGCCATCCTCGACGACCTGTCTGCCGGGCGCATCGACGCCTCCGAGGCCGCCCGTCGGATCGACGCCCTGAAGGCCGCGCCCGTCGAGGAACGGTCCGAGCCGGACACCGTGGTGGCAGAGCCGGCCGCAGAGCAGGCCGAGGCCACGACGGCCTCCCGCGACGACGTCGCCAGCGACCCGTGGGCCGCGGCGACCGACCGGCCGCAGCACGCCACGTTCGCGCGCGAGACCGTGGGGCAGGAGCCTGCCGGGCGGAGCGAGAACGCTCCCGTCACCCCGCCGGCCGCTGCGTCTGCCGCTGCATCTACCAACACGTCTGCCACTGCGTCCGCCAACGGGACCGCCTCCTCCGGACCGCGGGGCAAGGCTGCCAACGGGGTGGAGCGCATCTCCGTCCGGGCGGTCGGGCGTCGCGTCCGCATCGTGGGCGAGACGTCGGTGGCCACGCTCTCGGCGGACGGTCCGCACGTGCTGCGCCGCAACGGCACCACCCTCGAGGTGTCGAGCGACGGCGAGATCGGCCCGAGCCTGGACGGCTTCAGCATCCTGCGGGGCGTGCCGCGCAGCCTCGAGGACTTCCGTGCGCTGGGACTCGGCAAGGAGCTGCTGCTCCGCGTCAACCCTGCGCTGGCGGTCGACGTGGAGGTGACCGCGGGCCAGCTCAGCACCGAGCGGGTGCCGCACCTCGGCAAGATCCGCGTGACGGCCGGCGGCGCCAAGCTGCTGGACGTGGCCGAGGTGAACGACGTGCTGGTCCAGGCCGGGTCGGCCACGATCAAGGGCACGATCACGCAGGGCCGGCACCGGGTCCGCGTCGAGTCCGGGTCGCTGTCCATCACGCTCGGGGACGACTCGAACGTCACGGTCAAGAGCGACGCCCAGCTGGGCCGGGTCAGCTGGGCGGGCGGGCACAGCGGGGCGGGTGACGAGGTCGTCATGGGCCACGGCAACGCACGCCTCGACGTCGAGGTCGTCATGGGGCACGCCTCCGTCCGCGTCGGTTCCGACGCTGACGCCTCCTCGACGAGCGGGTCGTGAGCAGCGTGAGCGAACGCGTCCGGCCCGCCGAGCCCCACCGGCACCGCGCTCCGAGCACCTGCCCGGTGTGCGGGGAGCAGCTCGCGGTCACCCGCCTCGGGTGCGGTGCCTGCGGCACCGAGCTCGCCGGGCACTTCGCCCCCTGCGACTACTGCGCGCTGGACGACCGGGAGAGCGAGATGCTGCGGGTCTTCCTGGCCTCGCGCGGCAACCTCCGCGAGGTCGAGAAGCACCTGGGCGTCTCGTACCCGACGGCCCGGGCGCGGTTCAACGACCTGCTCCGCAAGCTCGGCCTCGCCGGGGTCGAGGAGGCGCCCACGGCGTTGACGCGGGACCAGATCCTCTCCGAGGTCGCCTCCGGCGCGCTCACCCCCGCCGCGGCCCAGGAGCTCCTCGCGCAGCTCTGACGGGTCGCCTCGACTGCTCAGGTCGCGCGGTCCGCGCCAGAGCGGAGCGGAGGCCGTCAGCGCAGCTCAGCCCCCGTACGGCTCGACCTTGATCACGGTGACGTTGATCTTGCGGCCGTTGGGGGCCTCGTACGTGGCCAGGTCGCCCTTGGACTTGCCGAGGATCGCGGCGCCGAGGGGGGACTGCGGGCTGTAGACGTTGGTGTCGAGGTCGTCGGCCCCGAGGACCTCGCGGGACCCGAGCAGGAACGTGTCGGTGTCGCTCTCGTCGCCGTCGAAGGCGATCGTGACCCGGGTGCCGGGGACGACCTCGTCGGCCGTCGCCGTGGCCTCGCCGACCTCGGCGCGGCGCAGCATGTCCTTCAGCTGGCGGATCCGGGCCTCCTGCTTGCCCTGCTCCTCACGAGCGGCGTGGTAGCCGCCGTTCTCGCGCAGGTCGCCCTCGTCGCGTGCGGCGGCGATCTTGGCGGTGACGTCGGCTCGGCCCGGACCGGAGAGCTGCTCGAGCTCGCTCTGCAGCTTGTCGTAGGCGTCCTGCGTCAGCCAGATGGTCTGTGTGGCCTCGGACATCTGGTCACAGTAGCAACGACGGGGCCGGGCTCCCAGACCTTCGCGTCGCGGGGTGGTGCCTCCGGCACCCGGGTCAGGTGGAGCTGCAGCTGCGGACGGTCGCCGAGGTCGCTCGGCGCAGGGTGGTGAGGGTGACCGGCAGGTTGGCCACCTCGACCGCGCTCGCCGGGACGGGGACGTCCTGCTCCGCCACCGGCTGGAAGTCGGTGGACTGCGCGAGGAGCCGGCAGGTGGCGGGCCGCGACGGGTCGGACCGCTGGACGGTCATGACGACGGTCATCGAGGTGTCGGAGACGACCTTGTAGCTCGCCACCTGCCCGGAGACCGCGGGCTCGGCGTGCAGCAGGGCCGCCCACACCAGCCAGGACAGGGCGACCAGGACCGCCACGGCCGTGATGACCATCTTCGCCCGTCGACTGACCCGCGGCGGCGGGTAGCGCAGGGCCAGACGTTCCGCAGCCGCGGCGGCGCCCACGGAAGTCGGCTCGGTCACGGGACCATCATCCTCGGTCGCCGAAGCGTCGCGGGCGTGAGACGGGTGGTCGGTGCGTGGGACGATGACGGGCGTGATGAAGGCCCCCCTGCGCGTGGACGCCGGCGGCGAGCGGCTGCGGCTGCTGCACGTCCACGCCCATCCCGACGACGAGTCCAGCAAGGGTGCGGCCACGACGGCGCGCTACGTGGCCGAGGGCGTGGAGGCGTTGGTCGCCACCTGCACCGGGGGGGAGCGCGGCTCGATCCTCAACCCGAACATGGACCGGCCGGACGTCCTCGCGAACATCGCCGAGATCCGCCGCCAGGAGATGGAGGCCGCTCGCCACATCCTCGGCATCGAGCAGGTCTGGCTCGGCTTCGTCGACTCCGGGCTGCCGGAGGGCGACCCGCTGCCCCCGCTGCCGGAGGGCAGCTTCGCCACCCTCGACGTGGACGAGGCGTCGATCCCGCTGGTCGAGGTGGTCCGCCGGTTCCGGCCCCACGTCATGACCACGTACGACGAGCGCGGCGGCTACCCGCACCCCGACCACGTCATGTGCCACCGGATCAGCGTCGCGGCCTACGAGCACGCGGCCGACCCGGAGTGGCACCCCGAGCTCGGTCCCGTGTGGCAGACGCCGAAGCTCTACTACTCGTTCGCGTTCCACCTGGCCAAGACGAAGGCTCTCGACGACGCCATGACCGCCCGCGGGCTGGAGTCGCCGTACGCCGAACGGCTGCGCCGGTGGCCGCCGGACCCTGCCATGCAGGACCGGGTCACCACCCGGGTGCCGTGCGGGGAGTACTTCGAGGTGCGGGACCGCGCGCTCATCGCGCACGCGACGCAGATCGACCCGGAGGGCACCTGGTTCCAGATCCCCATGGACCTGCAGGTCGAGGTGTGGCCGACCGAGGACTTCGAGCTCGCGAGGAGCGCCGTCCCGACGCACCTGCCCGAGGACGACCTGTTCGCCGGGATCGCCCAGCTCGCAGAGGTCGCCCCGCTCTCCTCCCCGCGTACGCTCGACGCGTAGCCGTACCCGGAAGAGGTGCCCCGTGCTCGCCCTGCTCGACCTGGACCCCAACATCGTGAAGCCGGGATGGATCCCGCTGCTCATCACGATCGGTCTCGCCGCCGTGATGGTGCTGCTGTTCTTCAGCCTGCGCAAGCAGTTCCGCCGCATCGACGTCTCCCAGTCGCAGCCCGGTGTCGCCGACCCGGAGGCCGCGGAGCCCGCTCCCAAGGTCTGACCGTGGTGGCACTCGACCTCGAGCCGGGAGCGCACCCGGACGAGCCGCACGCGATCCGCAGCCTGTCGCTGCAGCTGAACTGGCTGCGCGCCGGGGTCCTGGGCGCGAACGACGGCATCGTGTCGGTGGCCGCCGTGGTCATCGGCGTCGCCGCGGCGGACGCCTCGACCAGCGCGCCACGGAGGTCGAGCTGGCCGGGCTGTACGAGGACCGCGAGCTCCCGGCCGGGACCGACCGGCAGGTCGCGGTCGAGCTCACGGCGCACGACGCCCTCGACGCCCACCCGTCCGCCGAGCTCACCCTCAGCGAGGACGACGTGGCCAGCGCCGGGAACGCCGCCTTCGCCTCGGCCGCCTCGTTCCTGGTCGGCGGCCTGATCCCCTTTCTGGCCGTCGTCCTGCTGCCCGAGGCCGTCCGCGTGCCCTTCACCTTCGCGGTCGGGTCGGCCGTGGGGGCGCTGGTCGGCTGAGGGCCGCCGTACGCGCGTCCGGGCCCTGTCCCTGTCAGCGTGGGGCGACCCGGGCGGGCAGGTCGTCGAGCTCGCCCGTCACGCCCGTCGACGTGGCGGCGACCGGACCCACTGGTCCGACCGGACCGGCGGGGCGCGTCCCGGGCCGCTGGCGCAGGCGCTGCTCGAGCCAGGTCGCCAGCCGGGTCAGGGCGAAGTTGATGACGACGTAGATGGCGCTCACCACCACGAAGGCCTGCAGCAGCAGCTTGGTGTTGTTGGCGAGGTTGTTCGCCTGCTTCATCAGCTCCGGGTAGCTCACGACGTAGCCGAGGGTGGAGTCCTTCAGCACCGCCACCAGCTGGGTCACGAGCGTCGGGACGACGAGCTTGACCGCCTGCGGCAGCACGACGAGCCGCAGGGCCTTGCCCCGGGTCATGCCCAGCGCGAGCGCAGCCTCGGTCTGACCGCGGTCGAGCGCGTTGATCCCCGCGCGGACGATCTCGGCCACGACCGCGGCGTTGATCAGGATGATCGGGATCGTGAGCTTGGCGAAGATGCTGAGGTTGAGCCCGATCCCCGGCAGCGCGAACAGGAACATGTAGACCAGCAGCAGGGTGGGCACCGAACGGAAGATCTCGATGTACGCCGTGCAGAGCGCCTTGACCACGGGTTGGCGTCCGGAGCGCCCGACGGCCAGCAGGCCGCCGAGCGGGAAGGCGACGACGGCCGCGGCGAGGGTCACCTTGAGGGTCCCCCACAGCCCCTCCAGCAGGAACGCGACCGCCCACTGCTGCCAGAACGGCTTCCACTTCGCCAGGGCCAGCTGCCCGGCCCCGGCCAGCTGCTGGAGGCCGAGGAGCAGCACCAGCGCGATCAGCACGCTGACCACGACCGTCCCGACCGCGATCCGTCGGCGCCCGCGCGGACCGGGCTCGTCGAACAGGACCCGGCTGGCGTTCACCGCTGCACCACCAGCCGACGCTCGAGCACGGAGCCCACGCCCCCGCCGAGCAGGGCGATGACGATGTAGACCACGGCCGAGATGACGAAGAGCAGCATCGACTCGGCGGTGCGGTTGCCGACCTGCTGCGCGGCGTACGTCAGCTCCCCGACCGAGACGGCGGCAGCGAGCGAGGAGCCGAGAGCGACGCCGATGAAGATGTTGACCAGCGGCTGCACCATGCTGCGCAGCGCCTGCGGCAGGATCACCCGGCGCAGCGACTGGGTGAAGGTGAAACCGAGCGCGCGGGCGGCCTCGACCTGACCGACCGGGACGCCGTTGATCCCCGCCCGGACGGTCTCGCAGGCGAACGCGGCCGAGACCATCGCCAGCGAGACCACCGCGGTGGTGAACAGCGACAGGCTCACCCCGGCGTACGGGAGCCCGTACGCGACCAGGATCAGCAGGCTCAGCAGGGGGATGTTCCGGAACAGCTCGACGTAGACCGTCCCGACCGCGCGCAGGGGCGGGATGGGGCTCACCCGGAACACGGCCACGACGGTGCCGAGCACCAGGGCGCTGACGAAGGCCAGCGCGGTGATCGCGAGCGTGGTCCCGACCCCGGCGACGAGCACGCCCAGGTTGTCGGTCAGGACGTCGATCACGACGTTCCGCGGGGTGGTCGGAACGTCCGCGCGCGTGGGCTCACGAGCCCTCGACCGAGCCGATCTCCGGTGGGGCCGGCGCGTCGCCCTGCACCACGGTGCCGATGGTGGCCTTCCACAGCTTGGCCCAGGTGCCGTCGGCCTCGATCGCCCTCAGCCAGGTGTTCACGAGCTCCTTGGCCTGCGGGTCGGCCAGCGTGACCCCGATGCCGTAGAAGTCGTCGTCGAAGGGTTCGCCGACCACCTTGAGGGTGGGGTCGGTGCTCGCGTTCGAGATGAGGATGCCCTGGTCGATGACGTACGCGTCCACGCGGCCGGTCTTGAGCGCCGCGAGGCACTGCGCGTCGTCGGGGAAGAGGCTGGCCTTGGCGCCGGGAGCCACCTTCTTGAGGGAGGCCGGGGTCGTCGAGCCCTGCTGCATCGCGACCTTGAGGCCGTCGAGGTCCTTGGCCGAGGTGACGGTGGTGTTGTCCGCCTTGACCATCACGGCGTTGCCGGAGCGGTAGTACGGCCCGGCGAACGCCACCTTCTTGGCCCGCTCGGGCGTGATCGAGTAGGTGGCGAAGACGGTGTCGACCGTGCCGTTCTGGACGAGCGTCTCGCGGGTGTCGACCGTGGTCACGGTCAGGGCGATCGGGCCGTCCGCGAGGCCGGTGATGTAGTGCGAGAGCAGCTGGGCCAGACCCGCGTCGAATCCGGTGATCTTGCCGGTGGACGGGTCCTTCATCGAGAACAGCGGCCCGGAGTCCGACCCGCCGGTCTTGAGCGTCCCGGCGTCCTTGATCTTCTTGGCCCACGCGTTGCCGTCGATCGCCGCCGCGTCGGCCACCGGACCGCCCGAGATGATCTGGTCGTACGCGCTGACGTCGGTCTGGTTGCCGGTCAGCGCGCTCTTGTCGTTGCCGCACGCGACCAGCCCGGTGCTGCCGAGCACGGCGGCACCGGTGAGCGTGAGGAAGCGGCGCCGGGGGAGGAGGACGGGCACGGAGGTCTCCTGGCTGGGTCTCGGTGGGTCTCGGTGGGTCTCGGTGGGTCTGGGTCTCAGTGGGTGAGGACCTTGGACAGGAAGTCCCGGGCCCGCTCGGTCTGCGGGTGGTCGAAGAACTCGGCCGGGGTAGCGACCTCGACGACCTGCCCACCGTCCATGAACACGACGCGGTCGGCCGCCTTGCGGGCGAAGCCCATCTCGTGGGTGACCACGAGCATCGTCATGCCGCCGGCGGCGAGGTCGGTCATGACGTTCAGGACCTCGTTGATCATCTCGGGGTCGAGCGCGGAGGTGGGTTCGTCGAAGAGCATCAGCTTGGGCCGCATGGCCAGGGCGCGGGCGATGGCGATGCGCTGCTGCTGGCCGCCGGAGAGCTCGCCCGGCATGGCCTCGCCCTTGTGGGCCAGCCCGACCCGTTCCAGCAGCTCACGAGCGCGCTGCTCGGCCTCGCGCCGTGGCAGCCCGGCCACGTGGACGGGCGCCATGGTGATGTTGTCCAGCACGTTCTTGTGCCCGAAGAGGTTGAACGACTGGAAGACCATGCCCACCTCGGCCCGGAGCCGGGCGAGCGCCTTGCCCTCCTGCGGCAGCGGGACCCCGTCGATGGCGATCTCGCCGGAGGTGACGGTCTCGAGCCGGTTGATGCAGCGGCACAGGGTCGACTTGCCCGAGCCCGAGGGTCCGATGACCACGACGACCTCGCCGGGCGCGACCTCCAGGTCGACGTCGCGCAGCGCCGCGACGTCGCCGTAGAGCTTGTCGACCCCCCGGACGGAGACGAGCGGGTGCGCTGCACCAGACATAGGTCGAGCGTAGAGGTAACTCGTCGGCTCGCTCCGAGCCGCGCGGTCCGCGCGTGTCGTCGCTCCAGGATCCAGCGCACAGCCGCGGGTGGGGACGGGCGGGGAGAATCGGTCCGTGCCGAACCGTCTGTCGAACGCCACCAGCCCGTACCTGCTGCAGCACGCCGACAACCCGGTGGACTGGCAGGAGTGGGGCGACGAGGCGTTCGACGAGGCGGCCCGGAGCGGACGACCGGTGCTGCTGAGCATCGGCTACGCGGCCTGCCACTGGTGCCACGTGATGGCGCACGAGTCGTTCGAGGACGAGGCCACGGCCGCGCAGATGAACGAGCGGTTCGTGAGCATCAAGGTCGACCGCGAGGAACGTCCCGACGTCGACACGGTCTACATGGCGGCCACGCAGGCGCTGACCGGCCAGGGCGGCTGGCCGATGACGGTGTTCCTCACCCCGGACCGGAAGCCGTTCTACGCCGGCACCTACTTCCCGCCCACCGCACGCCAGGGGATGCCGGCGTTCAGCCAGGTGCTCGACGCCGTCTCGGCGGCCTGGACCGACCGTCGCGAGGAGGTCGTCTCCAGCGCGTCCGGCATCGCCGCGCAGCTCGCCGAGCAGCGCCTCGTCGCTGCGCCCGGCACCGTCACCCCTGCCGACCTCGCCGCCGCCCGGGTCACCCTGGTCCGGGACTTCGACGCGACGTACGGGGGGTTCGGCCGGGCGCCCAAGTTCCCACCGTCGATGGTGCTGGACGCGCTGCTGCGCGACGGCAGCCCGGACGCTCTCGAGATGGCCGCCCGGACCTGCACGGCGATGGCCCGCGGCGGGATCTACGACCAGCTGGGTGGCGGGTTCGCCCGCTACAGCGTCGACGCGCAGTGGGTGGTCCCGCACTTCGAGAAGATGCTCTACGACAACGCGCTGCTGGTGGGGGTGTACACGCACCTGTGGCGGCGGACGTCCGACCCGCTGGCGGCGCGGGTCGTCGAGGAGACGGTCGGCTGGCTGCTGCGCGAGCTGCGGACGCCGCAGGGCGCGTTCGCCTCGAGTCTCGACGCCGACTCGCTCGATGCCACCGGGCACCTGCACGAGGGCGCGTTCTACGCCTGGACGCCCGGGCACCTGGTCGAGGTGCTCGGCCCCGAGGACGGTGCGTGGGCGGCCCAGGTCTTCGGCGTGACCGCGGCCGGGACGTTCGAGCACGGCGCCTCGACCCTGCAGCGTCCCGGGGTGGGGGAGGACGAACCCGCGCGTCTGGCGAACGTCCGCGCGCGGCTCGCCGAGGCGCGCGAGCAGCGGTCGCGGCCGGGACGCGACGACAAGGTGGTCGCGGCGTGGAACGGCTGGCTCCTCGACGCCCTGGTCGAGGCCGCGATGGTCTTCGACCGGGGGGACTGGCTGGCGGCGGCCCGCGCTGCCGGGGCGTTGCTGTGGGAGCTCCACTGGCAGGCCGACGAGCGCCGCCTGCTCCGGACCTCGCGCGACGGCCGGCCCGGTGCGGCCACCGGGATCCTGGAGGACTACAGCGCGGTGGCGGCCGCGTACGTCCGGCTGGCCTGCGCGACCGGCGAGGCGGTGTGGGTCGAGCGCGCCCGGACGTTGCTGGACGTCGTGGAGGAGCAGTTCCCGGACGGCCGGGGCGGGTGGTTCGACACCGCGGCCGACGCCGAGGCGCTCTACACGCGGCCGCAGGAGGTGACCGACGGCGCCACCCCCTCGGGGCTCAGCTCGACGCTGCGGGCGCTCCACCTGCTGGCGCGGCTCACCGGCGACGACGCGTACGCGCGCCGGGCGGACGAGGGTGCGGCCACCGTCGGCGCGCTCGTGGTCCGGGCGCCGCGCTTCGCCGGGTGGCTGTGGGCCGAGGCGGTCAGCGAGGCGCTGCCGGCCGCCGCACCGGTCGAGGTCGCCGTCGTCGGGCCCGTGGGGCCGGAGCGCGACGCCCTGGTCCGGCTCGCCTGGACGCTGGCGCCGGCGGGCTCGGTCGTCGTGGTCGGCGACGGCATCTCGGACGGCGGCTTCGCCCTGCTCGAGGACCGCACGGTCCGCGACGGGCGGCCGACGGCGTACGTCTGCCGCGGGTTCGTCTGCCGCCTCCCGGTGACCGACGCGGAGGGGCTGAGCGCTCAGCTGGCGTGGTAGGTGACCAGCGAGATCGCGACGTAGTGGCAGGCGAAGCCACCGATGGTGCAGGCGTGGAAGATCTCGTGGAAGCCGAACCAGCGCGGTGACGGGTCGGGCCGCTTGAGCCCGTAGACCACCGCCCCGCCGATGTAGAAGACGCCGCCGCCGAGGATCAGGGCAACGACGGCCGGGCCTCCGGTCGTGTAGAAGGCGCCGATCCAGCCGAGCGCGGAGCAGCCCATCAGCAGGTACATCGCGGTGTAGAGCCAGCGCGGCGCCGACAGCCACAGCGTGCGGAAGAGCAGCCCGCCGAAGGCCGCGGTCCAGACCATGACCAGCAGCGCCACGCGCGACCCGCCGTGCAGCAGGAGCAGCGCGAGCGGGGTGTAGGTGGCGGCGATGAAGACGTAGATGTTCGAGTGGTCCAGCCGGCGCAGGACCGCCTCGGCGCGCGGGCCCCAGTAGAAGCGGTGGTAGAGCCCGCTCGTGGCGAACAGCAGCACCGACGCGGCCAAGAACACGGCGCCACCCACCACGCCCCGCTCGGTGGGGGCCGAGACGACGAGCACGATCCCTGCGGCCAGCGCGAGGGGGGCCATCACGGTGTGCAGCCAGCCCCGCAACCAGGGCTTGGACTCGCGTACGACGTCCGCCCCGGCCTGGTCGAGAACGCTGGGCATGGGCGGCCTCCCGGTTCGTGGTGCTGCGATCCGGGCCAGGTTAGCCAGGCCCGGGCATACGCTGCGGAGCGTGCCCACTGCAGACCGGTGGCGGGAGTACCTCGACCGCCTCCATCCCGCCGGGCTGCTCTATGCGACCTACGAGCACCGCCTGGTCGCCGAGCTCGACCCCGACCGCCTGCCCCGGCACGTGGCGGTGCTCGCGGACGGGAACCGGCGCTGGGCCCGCACGAACGCTCCGGGCGAGCCGCTGAGCGCGGGCTACAAGGCGGGAGCCCGCCGGCTGCGCGACTTCGTGGAGTGGTGCGACGAGATCGGCATCCCGGTCGTCACCCTCTGGGTGCTGTCGACCGACAACTACAGCCGCGCGAGCGCCGAGGAGATCGGCCCGCTGCTCGAGGTCATCGAGGAGCTCGTCGACGAGCTCGCGGGGACGGGGCGCTGGCACGTGCACCCCGTCGGCGCGCTCGACCTGCTGCCGGCCGAGACCGCGGACCACCTGCGCTCGGTCGACGTCGACACCTCCTCCAGCGACGGGATGATGGTGAACATCGCCGTCTCGTACGGCGGCCGGCACGAGCTGCGCGACGCCGTCCGGTCGCTGCTCGCCGAGGAGGCCCGGCTCGGCACCCCGATCGAGGACCTGGCCAAGAACCTCGACATCGAGCACATCGCCGAGCACCTCTACACCCGCGGCCAGCCCGACCCCGACCTGATCATCCGCACCTCGGGCGAGCAGCGGCTGTCGGGCTTCCTGATGTGGCAGTCCGCGCACAGCGAGTTCTACTTCTGCGAGGCCCTGTGGCCCGACTTCCGCAAGGTCGACTTCATCCGCGCCCTGCGGGCCTACGGGCAGCGTGAGCGCCGCTTCGGGCAGTGACGCCATCCGCCGGGGAGGTGCCACGTCGTGCTGACGGGTGCCATCATCGAGTCATGAGTGACACGGTCGTGGTCGGTGCCCAGGGGCGCCTCGTGCTCCCGGTCGAGACGCGACGAGCCCTCGGGCTCGAGCCCGGTCAGCGGCTGACCGTCACCGTCCGCGGGAGGACGGTGCTCCTGGAGAAGCCGGAGGACGCAGCCAGGGAGCTGCGTGAGCTGGGTCGCGGTCTTCAGCCTGGTCGGTCGCTCGTCGACGAGCTCCTCGAAGAGCGACGTTCAGCCGCCGACGCGTGACGGTCCTGGACGCCTCGGCCGTCCTGGCTCTGGTCCAGGACGAGCCGGGAGCGGACCTCGTCGCCGAGGTCCTGGACGGGGCGGCGATGAGCACGGTGAACGTGGCCGAGGTCGTCGGCAAGCTCGTCGACGCCGGGCTGGACGGCCGTCGTGCCGTCGAGCTCCTGGAGAGCTCCGGCGTGGAGATCCTTTCCCTGACCATCGAGGACGCCGTGCTCGCCGGGGCGTTGCGCGAGCTCGTGGGCGGCCGATCGCTGTCCCTCGGCGACCGGTGCTGCCTGGCACTGGGCTTGCGCAGCACCCCCGCCGAGGTGCTCACCGCCGATCGCGGCTGGGCCGACCTCGACCTGCCCCTGGCCGTCCGGCTGGTCCGCTGAGGCGGTTCCCGGCGCGCAGGAACCGGACGAGGGCGTTGGCCAGCTCCTCGGGCGCCTCCTCGGCGACGAGGTGGCCGGCCACAGCTGGAGAAGACGCCTGTGGATGACGTGTTCGAGCGCTGCGGAGCCTCATAGCGTTGCGGCCATGACAGACGAGTGGCTCTCGGTCGGGTTCGGCATCGACGCCAACGGTTGCCCCACCGAGGATCTCGACGTGGCCGGCGGGTCCATCCGTGTCCACCACGAGGACATACCCGAGTCCGACATCACGACGGTCGACGGCATCCGCGTGACGACGCCGCTGCGGACCATCATCGATCTGGCCGCCGAGCTCGACGAGCGCGAGCTCGACCGGATGGTCCAGACCTGCCTCGACCGGCGTCTGTTCTCCGTCGCCGAGGCGTTCGTCCGGCTCGACCGACCCGACATGGCGTCCCGGCTCGGCGCTCGGACCCTCCGGGCCTACCTGCGGCAGCGCTGACGCTGCCGGTGTGCCAGCGCTCACCCGGCGCCAGGCGTACGCCGGGTTACCGCTCGACGTCGGTCCGGTGACGACACCGGCGTGGCGGGTCATGGGTGCTCCGTGAGCGACGTAGCGTCGCGAGTGCGGGCCGTGGGGAAGCGGACCGCCTGGGAGGCGATGCATGCTCCGTCTGCTGACGGGCACGAACCTCGGGCCGTACGCGGTCCGTCATCGATTCCGGCCAACCACGTGATCTGTGGGGCCGGACGCGGTTGTCGTGCGGCCCCCACGAAGGGAAGACCCGTGTCTCTCGCTTCTGCACCCACCGGCGTCTCGGCCGAGCCCCACACCCGCACCACGTACGTCGTCGACACCTCCGTGCTGCTGAGCGACCCGCACGCCCTGCGCCGCTTCGCCGAGCACGACGTCGTCCTCCCGCTGGTGGTCGTGACCGAGCTGGAGGGCAAGCGCCACCACGCCGAGCTGGGGTTCTTCGCCCGGACGGCGCTGCGGCACCTCGACGACCTGCGGGTCCGCCACGGACGCCTCGACGCCCCCGTGCCCGCGAACGACGAGGGCGGCACCCTGCACGTCGAGCTCAACCACACCGACCCCAGCGCGCTCCCGGAGGGCTACCGGCTCGGGGACAACGACTCGCGCATCCTCGCCGTCGCGCTGAACTACGCCGCCGAGGGCCGCGACGTCACGCTCGTCTCGAAGGACCTGCCGATGCGCGTGAAGGCCGCCTCCGTCGGCCTGCGCGCGGAGGAGTACCGCGCCGAGCTCGCGGTCAGCAGCGGCTGGACCGGGATGGTCGAGCTGGACGTGACCAGCGCCGAGCTCGACGCCCTGTACGAGAGCGGCACGCTCGATCCTTCGACAGGCTCAGGACCGGCGCTGGAGGCGGCCCGCGACCTGCCCTGCCACACCGGCGTCGTGCTGCTCGGCTCGAGCTCCACCGCGCTCGCTCGGGTGACGCCGAGCAAGGAGCTGCGGCTGATCAAGGACCGCGACGTGTTCGGGCTGCACGGACGTTCCGCCGAGCAGCGCGTCGCGCTCGACCTGCTGCTGGACCCGTCGGTCGGCATCGTCTCGCTCGGCGGCCGCGCCGGCACGGGGAAGTCGGCCCTCGCCCTCTGCGCCGGGCTGGAGGCCGTGCTCGAACGCCGCCAGCACTCCAAGGTCGTCGTGTTCCGCCCCCTGTACGCGGTGGGCGGGCAGGACCTCGGCTACCTCCCCGGTTCGGAGGGGGAGAAGATGGCGCCCTGGGCGCAGGCCGTCTTCGACACCCTGGGGGCGGTGACCTCCAAGGTGGTCATCGAGGAGGTCCTCGACCGCGGGCTGCTCGAGGTCCTCCCGCTCACCCACATCCGCGGCCGCTCCCTGCACGACTCGTTCGTCATCGTCGACGAGGCCCAGTCGCTGGAGCGCAACGTCCTGCTCACCGTGCTCAGCCGCATCGGTCAGGACTCCCGGGTCGTCCTCACCCACGACGTGGCCCAGCGCGACAACCTGCGCGTCGGTCGCCACGACGGCGTCGCCGCAGTGGTCGAGAAGCTCAAGGGCCACCCGCTCTTCGCCCACGTCACGCTGCACCGTTCCGAGCGGTCCCCGATCGCCGCTCTCGTCACCGAGATGCTGGAGGACGTCGGCGTCTAGGGCGGGCAGGCGTCGCGGTGCCCGCCCGGCGCTGGTCGGGTGAGCACCCACGGCTGCCGGAGGTGACGCACCACCGGCACCACCATTATTTCGTTTTGATAACGGCGCTGTGGCAGGGTCTTCCGCGTGCGTCGCCTCTTCCGTCATGGTCTCGCCGGTGCAGGGGCCGCCACCTTCGTGGTGGTCGCCGGTGTGACTGCGCTCGGTGCTCCCACCTCGACCGTGGCCCTGCCCGGTCAGACCTCTGTCGCCGTGCCCGTCGCCGGCGCCCGGACCCTGACCGCCGACCCCGTGGTCGAGGCGCAGCGCGCCGCCGCCGGGCAGCGGGAGAACAGGGACGCCGAGCGCACCCGGGTCACCGTCCAGGCCGCCGCCACGCGGCGGGCCGCAGACCTGAGCAGGCAACGCGCTGCGATCGCCGAGAAGTCGAACGAGATCAAGAAGGCCCGGGCCAAGGCCAAGGCCAGGGCGGCCGCTGCCGAGAAGAAGCGGCGGGCCGCGATCAAGGCGCAGGGGTACGAGGTCGGGGTCACGGACCCGCGCAAGATGGCGGAGCAGATCCTGGAGAACAAGTTCGGCTACGGCTCCGACCAGTTCTCCTGCTTCGACTGGATCATCAAGCACGAGAGCAACTGGGACGTCCACGCGGAGAACGCGAGCTCTGGGGCGTACGGGCTCCCTCAGTCGCTGCCCGGCTCGAAGATGGCGAGTGTCGCGTCCGACTGGCGCGACAACCCGGCGACCCAGATCATCTGGGGCGCGAAGTACATGAAGAGCCGCTACGGCAGCCCCTGCGGCGCCAAGTCGCACTGGGAGAGCGCCGGCAACTACTGAGCACGTCTCGACCGCGGGTACGCCGCGACCCTCACACCCCGAGGGCGCCAGGTCTCCGCAACCGCCCCCTCGTCTCCGCCGGTGTGGCATCGTTGGAGGATGCGTCGTCTCGTCCGCCATGGCCTCGCCGGGGTCGGTGCAGCGACGTTCGCCGTGGTCGCTGGAGTGACCGCGCTCGGAGCTCCCACCACCACCACGGTGGCCAGCGCTCCCGTCTCCGTCGTCGCGCCGGGCGAGTTCGTGCCGGTCCACTTCACCCCGGCGGACCCGGTCGCCGACGCCGAGCGTGCGGAGGCCGCGGTGCGGGACAGCCGCGAGGCCGACCGCACCCGGATCGCCGCTGCAGCGGCCGAGACCGCCTACAGGCGCGCCGCCGACCTCGGGGCGCAGGGCCAGGCGATCGACCAGACCTCGAGCGACATCAAGGCGGCGAGGAAGAAGGCGGTCGAGGAGGCGAAGCAGAAGGCCGAGGCCGCGGAGGCCGCGGCAGCAGCGGCCGCCGAGAAGGCGCGCCGGGCCGCGATCTCCAACCAGGGGTACACCCCGGGCACCACCGACGTCCACGAGATCGCCCGGCAGATCCTCAAGAACAAGTTCAGCTACGGCGACGACCAGTTCGCCTGCTTCAGCTGGATCATCGACCGCGAGAGCGGCTGGAACGTCCACGCCGAGAACCCCTCGGGCGCGTACGGGTTGCCGCAGTCGCTGCCGGGCTCCAAGATGGCGAGCGTCGCGCCCGACTGGCGCGACAACCCCGCGACCCAGATCATCTGGGGCGCCGGCTACATGAAGGACCGGTACGGCAGCCCGTGCGACGCCAAGTCGCACTGGGAGAGTGCCGGGAACTACTGAGTCTTCTGCCTCCGCTTCGCTGCGGCGCGTCGGACGCTCGAACCCTCCGCCCTCCGAGCACGACGGGAAGGCGTTGTCGTGCTCTCTCGGTCGTCCAGGCGGAGCGCGTCCGTCGACGGTGGTCGGGCCTTGTCGGAGCTGACGCTCGCGCTCAGGCCGGCGGGCGGGTCATCGACAGCACGTCGAGGGCGGCGTCCAGCTGCTCCTCGCTGAGCTTGCCGTCGGTCACGAAGCCGCGGTCGACGACGACCTCGCGGATCGTGCGGCCCTCCTTGAGGGCCTGCTTCGCGACGGACGCGGCCGCCTCGTAGCCGATGTAGCGGTTGAGCGGGGTCACGATGGACGGGCTCGACTCGGCCAGGAAGCGGCAGTGCTCGACGTTGGCGGTGATCCCGTCGACGCAGCGGTCGGCGAAGACGCGGCTGATGTTGGCGAGGAGCCGGATCGACTCGAGCACGTTGCGGGCCATGACCGGCAGCATGACGTTGAGCTCGAACGCTCCCGCCGCGCCCGAGAAGGCGACGGCGGCGTCGTTCCCGATGACCTGGGCGCACACCTGGGTCATCGCCTCGGACAGGACCGGGTTCACCTTGCCCGGCATGATCGAGCTCCCGGGCTGCAGGTCGGGCAGCGCGATCTCGCCGAGGCCGGCGCGGGGCCCCGAGCCCATCCAGCGGATGTCGTTGGCGATCTTGTTCAGGCCGACCGCGATCGTGCGCAGCACGCCCGACGCCTCGACCAGCGCGTCACGGGCGCCCTGGGCCTCGAAGTGGTTGCGCGCCTCGGTGAACGGCAGCCCGGTCTGCTCGGCGACGATCCCGATGACCGCGGCGGCGAAGCCCGGCGGCATGTTGATCCCGGTGCCGACGGCGGTGCCGCCCAACGGCAGCTCCGCCACGCGAGGGACCGCGGCCTCGACCCGCTCGATGCCGTAGCGGACCTGCGCGGCGTACCCGCCGAACTCCTGCCCCAGCGTCACCGGCGTCGCGTCCATCAGGTGGGTGCGCCCGCTCTTGACCACCTCCGCGAACTCCGCCGACTTGCCCTCCAGCGCCTCGGCCAGGTGCACGAGCGCGGGGACCAGCGTCTGCACGAGCCCCTGCGTGGTGGCGATGTGGATCGCGCTGGGGAAGACGTCGTTGCTGGACTGCGACATGTTGACGTCGTCGTTGGGGTGCACCGCCGACCCGGTCGCCGAGGTGGCGAGCGAGGCGATCACCTCGTTGGCGTTCATGTTGCTCGAGGTGCCCGACCCGGTCTGGAACACGTCGATCGGGAACTCGGCGTCGTGCGTGCCGGCGGCGACCTGGGCGGCCGCTGCCGCGATCGCGTCGGCACGGTCCTGGGGGAGCCGTCCGAGCCGGGCGTTCGTCTGCGCCGCGGCGCCCTTGATCATGCCCAGCGCGGCGACGAGCGCGGGCTCGATCGGGGTGCCCGAGATGGGGAAGTTCTCCACCGCCCGCTGGGTCTGCGCCTGCCACAGCGCGTCCCGCGGCACCAGGACCTCGCCCATCGTGTCGTGCTCGGTCCGGAACTCGGGGGTCTGGGCGTCTGCGCTGGCCATGACGCTCATCCTGCCCCACGGCCCCCGAGAGACTCAGGCCAGCGGGCGGCGGACGGTCTCGATGGCGTAGGTGAAGGTGCGTCCTTCGCGCTGGACCGTGTGCCGGGCCTCCTCCGCCGACGGGTCCACGCGCTGCAGCGCCGCGAGCAGGGAAGGCGACGGCGCCTGGCACCAGATCGCGAGGACCCCCGCGGGCGCGAGGCGGGCGTACGCGGACCGCAGCGCCGGCTCGGCGTAGAGGGCGTCGTTGGTCGCGTGGATGAGGAAGTCGGGTCCGTTGTCGACGTCGAGGAGGATCGCGTCCCACGGCCCGGTCGGACCGCCCGGGGCCCCGGCCAGGACGGTCGCGACGTCGCCCGCGTGCATCCGCACGCGGGGGTCGGCGGCCACCCGGCTGAGCGTCGCCGTACGGCCCTCTCGGGCCCACGTGACCAGGTCGGCCTCGAGCTCGACGACGTCGACGGTCACCGCCAGGCCCTGCCGGTCGGCCTCGTCGAGGACCGCGCCGACGGTGTGGCCGAGCCCGAGGCCGCCGACCAGCACCCGGGGTGCGCCGGCTGCGATCCGACCCAGCTCGCGCTCGCTGTGGGTCTCGGTGCTGTCCATCGCGAACGCCCCGTTGACGATCAGCTCCTCGACCGCGGCGGCTCCCGAGCCGCGGCGTCGCAGCAGAACCTCGCCACGTGGCGTCTGAGCGCGCCCGACCGTCACCGCTTCGTCGTCCTGGTGCACCCCGGCATCCTGCCGCATCGCACGCCGCCCGCGACTTGGTGCGGTACGGGAGGATGGGGAGCGTGGCACGCTCGAAGAAACCTCAGACGACGGGCGACCTGATCCGGTCGCTCGTGGTCATCATCGTGCCGCTGCTGCTCATCACGGCGTTCTTCACGCGCAACCTCGGCGACGCTCCGGTGAAGGTCGTCGACTGGCGCCCGGCGGTGGCGCTGGCCCGGTCGCAGGCGCCGTACCCGGTGCTCGCGCCGGTGAACCTCCCCCCGGGCTGGCGGGCGGTCCAGGCCACGTGGGTGAAGGCCGGTGACGCCTACCTGAACGGCGACCCGTCCGCGCGCAACCTGTGGAAGCTCGGCTTCCTGACCACCGACGACGTCTTCATCGGGCTCAGCCAGGGCGACCTCCAGCCGGCCCAGTTCGTGCGGGACGAGACGCGAGAGGGCGTGACCGACGGCCAGAGCATCGTCGGCGACCAGACGTGGGAGCGCCGCGTCAGCCCGGACGGGCGTACCCGCTCGCTCGTCGAGACGACGCCCAAGGTCAGCACGATCGTGAGCGGCGACCTGCCGTACGAGGCGCTCGACACCTACGCCGGGATCCTCTCCAGCTCGGGCTAGCCCTCCGCCTCGTCGGCCTTGCCCGTCCGCGCCTTCCGGGCAGCGTCGACCCGGGCTCGCGCACCGTCCAGCCAGCGCTGGCAGATCGCGGCCAGCTCCTCGCCGCGCTCCCAGAGCTTGAGCGACTCGTCGAGCGGGACCCCGCCCGACTCCAGGCGCTGGACGACGGTGACCAGCTCGTCACGGGCCTGCTCGTAGGAGAGCTCCTCCGCCTGGCTGCTGGGGCTCATGCCGCACTCCTTCCGGGCCGCACGTCGCGCACCTCGACCACGAGCTGGCCGTCGGCGAGGTAGGCGAGCAGGTCGTCGCCGGGGTCGGCGTCCTGCACGGAGGTGAGCGCGTGGCCCTCCGGGCCGACGACGATCGCGTACCCCCGCTCGAGCGTGGCCTTGGGCGACATGGCGCGGACCCGCGCCAGGTGGTGCCCGACCGCGACGGACTCCCGTTCCACCAGCACGCTGACGGCTCGCAGGGCCCGGGCCCGCGCACTGGCGAGCTGGTCCTCGTTCACCGTGAACGTCGCCGTCGGGTCGACCAGGACCGGGCGGGAGCGCAGCGCTCGCAGGGACTCCTGCTGCCGGGCCAGGAGGGTGTCGACGAGGTGGTCGAGCCGGGCCGACACCTGGGTGATGCGGGTCCGCTCCTCGGTGACGTCGGGGACCACGCGTTTCGCCGCGTCGGTCGGCGTGGAGGCCCGCACGTCGGCGACGAGGTCGAGGATCGGGTTGTCGCTCTCGTGACCGATGGCGCTGACGACCGGGGTCCGGGCCGCGAACACGGCTCGCACCAGACCCTCGTCGGAGAAGGGCAGCAGGTCCTCCAGCGAACCACCGCCACGGGCGATGACGATCACCTCCACCTCGGGGAGGTCGTCGAGCCGGTCGAGGGCGGCCATCACCTGCTCGGCGGCCTGCGCCCCCTGCACCAGGGCGTGCCGCACCTCGATCCGTACGCCGGGCCAGCGGCGGCGCGCGTTCTCGACCACGTCACGTTCCGCGGCGCTGCTGGCCCCCGTGATCAGGCCGATCGCCCGGGGGAGGAAGGGCAGCCGCTTCTTGCGCGCCGCGTCGAACAGGCCCTCGGCCTGGAGCAGCCGCTTGGTCTGCTCGAGCCGGGCGAGCAGCCGGCCCTCGCCCACCGGCGTCAGCGCGTCGCAGTAGAAGGAGAACCGGCCCGACTGCTCGAAGTAGGACGGCTTGAGGCGCGCGACCACCGTCGACCCCTCGGTCAGCGGCCCCGCCGCGTCGAAGGTCGTCGGCGAGACCGACACGGAGACGGAGACCTCGGCGAGCTTGTCGCGCAGGGTCAGGAAGATCGTGCGGCCGCTCCGCCGACTGACCTCGATGAGCTGGGCCTCGACCCACACCGGCCCGAGCCGCTCGATCCAGCCCTTGACGAGGTGAGCCACCAGCCGCAGGGGCTGCGGATGCTCAGGGGACGACTCCAGGGCCACGCAGGCAGCGTAACGAGCCGGACCGACGGGACCCCTTCCCCACACCGTGACCGCTGTCGCCGCCTCCTCTTCGCCGGGAAGTGGTCGTTCGGGTCCACCGACACGCCCCGGAGAGGGGTCGGAGCGACCACTTCCGGTGGAGGTCGAGGAGACGGGGTTCGCGAGCAGCGGGGCGACCACGGCGGCTCCGTAGACTGGGGGCATGGTTGAGAACTCCGCAGCGAGCCCGAGCGCGACCCTCGACCTGCCGCCCGCCGTGCCTGCGCCGGCGAACGAGCGGCAGGTCGTCGTGGCCGCGCCGCGGGGCTACTGCGCCGGCGTCGACCGCGCGGTCGTCACCGTGGAGAAGGCGCTCGAGGCGTACGGGCCCCCGGTCTACGTGCGCAAGCAGATCGTCCACAACCGGCACGTGGTGGAGGACCTCGCCGCGCGCGGGGCCGTGTTCGTGGAGGAGCTCAGCGAGGTCCCGACCGGGTCGACCGTGGTGTTCAGCGCCCACGGCGTGTCCCCGGCGGTCAAGGCCGAGGCGGTCGAGCGCGGGCTGCAGGCCATCGACGCGACCTGCCCGCTGGTGACCAAGGTGCACCACGAGGCGCGCCGGTTCGCCCGCGAGGACCGCGAGATCCTGTTCATCGGCCACGCCGGCCACGAGGAGGTCGAGGGCACGATGGGCGAGGCGCCCGAGCGGATGACCCTGGTCCAGTCCCCGGCCGACGTCGACGCCCTCGAGGTCAGCGACCCGAGCCGGCTGGCCTGGCTCAGCCAGACCACCCTGAGCGTGGACGAGACCCTCGAGACCGTGGGACGGCTCAAGGAACGGTTCCCGCAGCTGCTCGACCCGCCCAGCGACGACATCTGCTACGCCACGACCAACCGGCAGGCGGCGGTCAAGCAGATCGCGGCGCACTCCGACCTGGTGATCGTGGTCGGCTCGGCCAACTCGTCGAACTCGGTCCGTCTCGTGGAGGTCGCCCTCGAGGCCGGCGCCAAGCAGGCGCACCGCGTGGACAACGCGTCCGAGGTCGACCTCGCCTGGCTCGACGGTGTCG
>Ga0210040_10003286_pt1 | contig 22022 bp, 18 predicted proteins | sample CryGeyCG12114_NA_FD_185462 | JGI IMG/M metagenome (GOLD analysis project Ga0210040, IMG submission 185462) | Groundwater microbial communities from aquifer - Crystal Geyser CG19_WC_8/21/14_NA (SPAdes) (version 2) | ecosystem: Environmental > Aquatic > Deep subsurface > Groundwater | place: USA...
GGCATCCAGGTGAACGCGCTTGCACCCGGCTACTTCGCGACGGAGCTCACCCAGGCGCTCGTCGACGACGCCGAGTTCAGCGCATGGGTCGAGAAGCGAACCCCCGCCGGGCGGTGGGGCGTCACGGAGGAACTTGTGGGGACGCTCATCTACCTTCTAAGTCCGGCGTCGGACTTCGTCAACGGTCAGACCATCTACGTCGATGGCGGCATGACCGCCGTGGTGTGACCTTCGCCGCCGGATGAAGGAACATCAGGCGGCGAAGGGAACACTAGAGCACGCGTCAGCCGTGGGCTCACTATGCACCCGGCATCGACGCTGATCAGCTGGGGTGCCGCCCGAGAAGGCTGAGGTCCGCCGCGCTGGCGCGGCCGTCGCCCGTGTTGCGCTGGTGCCAGTACGGGTAGGCGAGCGGGGTCGCGCTTGCCTCGTCGAGGCGGGCGATCTCCTCGTCGGTCAGCGTGAGCTCGGCGGCGCCGAGGCTGTCCTGCAGCTGCTCCTCGGTGCGGGCACCGACGATCGTGGAGGTGACGCCGGGCTGGGCGAGGGTCCACGCCAGGCCGACCTGGGTGGGGGAGGCGCCGCGTGCCTCCGCGATCTCGACCAGCACCTCGATCGTGTTGTAGAGGCGGTCCTCGTCGTAGATGGGCGGCTCGGTCCAGCCCTCGAAGCGGCGCGAGCCCTCCGGGGCGTCCTGACCGCGGCGGTACTTGCCAGTGAGGAGTCCGCCGGCGAGCGGGCTCCAGACGAGGATGCCGAGGCCCTGGTCGAGCGTGATCGGCACGAGCTCGTTCTCGGCGTCGCGCGATTGCAGGGAGTAGTAGATCTGCTGGCTGGCGAACCGCTCCGTGCCGCGCTTGTCGGAAGCCCACAGCGCCTTCATCAGGTGCCAGCCGGAGTAGTTGGACGCGCCGATGTAGCGGACCTTGCCGGACCGGACGAGGTCGTCGAGCGCGGAGAGGGTCTCCTCGAGGGGAGTGGAGCCGTCCCAGCCGTGCACCTGGTACAGGTCGATGTAGTCGGTGCCGAGGCGCCGCAGGCTGTCCTCGGCGGCGCGGACGATGTGATGGCGGGAGAGCCCCCCGTCGTTCGGCCCGTCGCCCATGCCACCGCGCACCTTCGTGGCGATGAGCACGGAATCGCGCTTCGAGCCGAGGGCCTGACCCAGGATCTCCTCCGAGGCTCCGTCCGAGTACACGTCGGCGGTGTCGATGAGGTTCACGCCCGCGGCCTGGGCGATGTCGATCTGCCGGCGGGCGCCATCGACGTCGATCTGCCCGACCGCGCTCGCCCAGCCCGTGCCGCCGAACCCCATGGTTCCGAGGCTGATCGTGGAGACCTGAAGGCCTGTCTTGCCGAGATGACGGTATTCCATGATTCGAGCGTACTCAGCGCGTGAGGAGAGAGCGGTTTGCCGACCAACCGGAAAGCGAGATCATGATGACGGCGTGACGCGGAGCGGACTTCAGCGCTCGCCGCGTCGCAGATTGCGGACGAGCTGCGTGCGGCGTCTGGTCCACCACGATCGCGGACCGCGTGGACCCGGACGGCCGGACCTATCGCATGCACCTGCGCGGTCGCCTCACACGTCCGAGGGCCGATCCGCCGTCGGTGCGCAGACTCGAGGGAGCGGCCGACGGGTTCGGCAGCCGGATCCCCTACGCTCTATCCCGCACCCCGGTCCAGACGGCCGCCCTGCGCTCGCCGATGAGCCGATTCACCCCGCACGCGAGGGAGTTCCCATGACCGCACCGGCCCCGGCGCTCGATGACGACGCCTTCCTCGATCACGTCGGGAGCGCCCTGCACGGGCTCGCCGGTGTCGCGGGCGTCTCGCTCGGCGGCTCCCGCGCGCAGGGGACGAGCCGGCCGGACAGCGACTGGGACCTCGCCGTGTACTACCGCGACGGCTTCTCGCCGGAGTCGATCGAGGCGCTCGGCTGGCCCGGGCACCTGACCCCGGTGGGCGGCTGGGGGCGCATCTTCAACGGCGGGGGAGCGCTGACGGTCGACGGTCGCCGCATCGACATCCACTACCGTGACCTGCGCCTCGTCGAGGCCGTCCACGACGACGCCCTCCGCGGGGTCTTCACCATCGAGTCCCTGCTGTTCCACCAGGCCGGGCTGCCGAGCTACATCCTCCTCGCCGAGCTCGGCGTCAATCAAACGCTCCGCGGGGACGTGCCGCGGTGGGAGTACCCGCCGGCGTTGCGTGACGCCGCGCCGGCCGTCTGGTGGTCGAACGCCGCGCTCACGCTGCACTACGCGCGGGAGGGTCACGCGCGTAACGGACGGGTGGCGCAGTGCGCCGGTCTCCTGAGTGAGGCGGCGTGGCAGGCGGCCCACGCGATCCTCGCCCATCGGGCGCAGTGGGTCACGAACGAGAAGCAGCTGCTCACGCGGGCGGGCCTGCGAGGTGTCGACGCTGTCGTCGCCCAGCTCGGCACCGAGCCGGACGGGCTCGTCCGAGCGGCCGACGCGGTGCGCGCACTCGTGCGGGACGCGGTCCGCGCGGAGGGGATCGAGACGGACTGAGCGTGTGGCGGATGCGCTCTAGCGTCGTACCGCGTCGTACCGCGCCGCGCACGCCGGCCCCGGAGCGGGCGGAGGGATGATCCCAGGGCCGCCGGTGACGTCTCCCGCACGGCGCCGAACGTGGCAGGGTGGCCGTATCCGACAACGATGTGGAGGACCACGGTGGCCGCAGACGTACCGACCGTCGACCCCACGATGCGACACCGGATCGCCGACGCCACCGTCACCGTTCTCGGTCCGCACGGGGAGCCCCTGCCCAACACCGAGGTGACGGTCGAGCAGAGCCGGCACGCGTTCTCCTTCGGCAACATCGGGTTCGACTTCATCCCGCTCGCTAACGGGGAGAACGCGGAACATCCGACGGTCGATGGCCTCGAGACCTTCGGCGGCGCCGACGTCGAGCAACTGGTGCGCCTCTCCGAGCTCTGGCTGGATCTCTTCAACACCGCCACCGTGCCCTTCTACTGGGGCCGCTTCGAACCGAGGCGCGGGGAGCCGGACACCGAGCGGCTGCGCAGGACGGGCCAGTGGTTCGCCGACCGCGGCGTCACCGTGAAGGGACACCCGCTGGTGTGGCACACCGTCACCGCGCCGTGGCTCCTCGACCTTCCGGTGGACGAGGTCGAGAAGGCCCAGCGCGAGCGCATCCGCCGCGACGTCGGTGGGGTTTCCCTGCTCACCAAGGGCATGTGTGCCGATCTCGGGCCGCACGGCATCCAGGTGAACGCGCTTTCACCCGGTTACTTCTCGACGGAGCTGACGCAGGCGCTCGTCGACGATCCGGAGTTCAGCGCGTGGGTCGAGAAGCGCACCCCGGCCGGGCGGTGGGGCAACACGGAGGAACTCGTCGGCACGCTCATCTTCCTTCTGAGCTCCGCGTCCGACTTCGTCAACGACGAGACCATCTACGTCGATGGGGGCATGACGGCCGTGGTCTGACGGACGGGCCCGCAGGGGTCGCCGACGACGCCCCCGGGACGCACCCGCCGTGCGCCGATCAGGAGAGGTGCCGCCCGATCAGGCTGAGATCCGTCTGCTGGCTGCACCTGCCACTCACGGCTGGGCTCCGCGGGGGCCTGCCCTCCGAGCTCGTCGCCCGTCTCTTGCTCGACCAGCCTGTGGTGGCGGCGGACGGATCAGTCTTCGGGGATCTGCCTGGCGCATTCGACCGCCGGGAGCGACCCCATGGCTCCTGATTCCGTGGAGATCGCGTTACTGGAGGCCCAGGCCGCCTGGGTGCGGCGCGCGCTCCGTGCTCCGGGGACAGCGGGTCACTGCGGCCGCCGCGGCCGCCATTACGATGATTGAAACGAGCAGGCGTCCCCGAGATTCGCTTTGCATCCGGGGGGAAGCACGACGCGCGGCCAGCGTGCAGGAAGGATCTCGTGTCAGTCAGCCAGGTCATCGTCGTCGGAGGCGGGGTCGCCGGAGCGGCGAGTGACGCCCACGCAGGCGAGTTCCAGAGGCTCTTGCCCGCAGGCGTCGGCATGCTGGGACCGATCGTGCGATGACCGCCTCCGCCGACTTGGACGCGGAGGTCGGCGTCATTGGGGTCGGTTCGATGGGCAGCATGGCGCTGTGGCAGACGACGGCCCGCGGGGTGAGCGCCATTGGCTTCGAGCAATTCCGCATCGGCCACGAGCTCGGGGCGGGGGCCGGCGAGGGGCGGCAGTTCCGTGACCGCTTTCTCGAGGAGGACGTCCGCGGCATCATGGCGGAGGCCCGGGACGAGTATCGGCGGCTCGAGGCGGACAGCGGGCGGGTGCTCCTGACGATCGCCGGCAGCCTGACGATCGGCCGGCCGGACTCATCCCTGATCAGCGAACTCCTGGCCCGCATGGCGGCCGAGGGGTACCGGCCGAGGGTGATGGGCCGGCGGGAGATGAGTGAGCGGTACCCCCAGCATGTGCTGGCCGAGGATGAGGTGGCGATCTGGGACCCGGAGGCCGGTTTCGTGCGCCCGGAACTATCCGTCGTGGCGGCGTCGGCGAGCGCCCTGCGGCGGGGAGCGCGCGTGGAGGAAGGGGTCACCGTGACGGCGATCGAGCCCCGGGCCGACTCCGTCGTCATCCGGTCGGCCGACCGTGCGTGGCGGGTGCGGCGGGTCGTCGTCACGACCGGAGCCTGGACGTGGCGGTTGCTCGGCGCCGCCAAGCCCCGCGGCGCCGATCTCGGCCGACTGCTGCTCACCTGGTTCCCGACCCGCAACGACGACCTGTTCACGGTGGAGAGGCACCCCGTGTTCACGCGGGTGGTCGCCCCCGGCGTGACCATGTACGGGCTGCCGAGCCAGTGGGCCGGCACCGCCCGGGTCGGGCTGGCCGGCCCGAGGAGTCGCTTCGGGGACCCTGACGAGCTGGACCGCGTGTTCGTGCCGGCGGGCGAGGTCCGCACCGTTGTGAACTTCGTCTCCCGGTGCATGCCTGACCTCGAGCCGACGGTGATCCGCACCGGGACCTACCTCGACGCCTACACTCCGGACGGTCAGCCGATCATCGGCACGGTCGGAGACACGGGCAACGTCATCGTGGCGGCCGGATTCTCGGGCCGGGGGTTCAAGATGGCGCCCGTCGTGGGCGGCATCCTCGCGGACCTCGCCATCGGTCAGCGCAGCCACCTCGACATCCGCCGGTGGTCACCGGACCGCTTCGCCCCCTGACCCCGCACGGTGTCCGGGGAGCGGAACCTCGCGGGCGACCACCGAGAAATCGGAGTCACCGAAGCCCCCGTCCTGTGCCCGCTGTAGCGCGGCCAGCGCGACGGTCAGGGCAGGAAGCGGCCGCGGTGATGTCGAGAGCATGAGCCGGACGTCCTTGACGAGGAGGTCCGTGGAGAATTGGGTGTCGTCGAAGTTGTGTGATCGCACGTTGTCGCCCTTCATCCCCGCGATCATGCCGAGTGCGGTGCCCTTCAACGTGGTGAGGGTCTCGTCGACGGTCAGGCCGCCCGAAGCGCCGAGGGTCACCGCCTCGAGAAGACCCTGCATAGACACCGAGAGAGCGAGGTTCGCGACGAGTTTGCCCGTCGCGGCCTTCGCCGGCTCGTCGTAGCGCTGCAGCCGGTCCGGGTCTGCCCACAGCCGCACGAGCGGAAGGATCCGCTCGGCGTCCTTCGACGCGCCGCCGACGGCTACCCCGAGGATGCGGTTTCGTGCCGGGGCAAGGGACCCGATGACCGGTGCGTGAACGTAACGCACATCATGAGCCACGGCCCAGCGGGACGCCTCGTCGGCATCCGCGGGGGAGACCTTGGTGACATCCATCCACACCGCCTCCGACTCGAACGGCAGGTTCCCGTCTAGCACCACCTCGCGCACCGCGTCAGGGCCGAAGAGGGCGCTGACCACGACCTCGGCTCCTGCCACGGCATCACTCGCGGCCCGGGCGGCATGGGCGCCCTGGGAGCCGAGGTCCTTGGCCGCAGCGGCGGTCCTGTTCCACACGGTCAGTTCGTGGCCGTCATCCAGGATGTGCTGTGCCAGCACCCGCCCCATGCGGCCGAGCCCGAGAAATGCGATCTTCATGAGAAGTCCTTCGCGTCCGAGGTCGTCAGCTCACAGGGGTCAACTGCTCGGCATCGTCGGCGTGCCTGCCGAGTGCGGAGGTTTCCAGGTAGAAGCGTTCCGGGCGCATCGCCGACAGTTCCGGCACGGTCTCCCCGCCGAGGATCTCGCGGGCGGCCATCCACCCCCACATGGGCGCCCAGCCGATGCCACCGTGCGAAACCGTGAAGTAGAGGTTGTCCAGCCAAGGTAGCGATCCGACGATCGGTCCGTTCGGCGGGATGGGGCGGATGCCGATGCTTGTGCGCATCGGTGCGGTACCTCGGAGTGACGGAATGGTCTTGGCCACCTCGTCGATGAGTTCCTGCGCATCCTGGATGTTCCCGCCGTGGCCCGGCTCCTGCGGGCCCCCGCGCCAGTGGATCGCGAAGCCGCCCGATGGGTCGGGCCGTCCGCACCACTCCGGTGCGTTGATGATGCGCGACGGCGCATCCATGTCGGAGAACGGTTGCGTGTAGATGATCCGGCCGGGGACCAGGTCCAGGGGGATCGCCAGTCCGGCCAGAGCCGCAACATGGGACCCCCAGCTGCCGGCCGCATTGACCACGGCATCCGCTTCGAGCAGGGCACCGCCCTCCAGGCGTACGCCCCGCACCTGTCCATCCGCGACGGGCAACTCCACCACTCTGGCGTTCGGTACCACCGTGCCGCCCGCCCGCTCGAACGCTCCCAGTAGGGCGGCGACGATTCCGGGTCCGTCCACCCATGCCGAGCCGGGCTCCGAGAAGACGACCTCATCGGGGTCCATCCGGATGGACGGCTCGAGTGCCATAGCGGTCCTGCCGTCGATCACATCGAGTTTCACGCCTCGGTCGGCCACGATCGCAGCACCGTCGAGGTAACCCTGGCGTTCCTCCGGTGTGCCCCAGAGCAACGTGCCCGTCCAATGGACGTGATCGGCCACCGCGGGAACCTCGTCAGCGAGTTCATGGAAGAGTCGGTGCACTCGCGGGCGCAGAGCTGCCTTCCCGGGTTCCTCCGTCCACGACATCTGAGGGAACTCCGACAGCCAGGCCACCGAGGAGGCGGAGGTGCCGCGTCCCGGGTGTCCCGCTTCGACGAGGGTGACTTCGGCCCCCTGCTGCTGCAGGCGGTAGGCGACGTGCGCGCCGATCGACCCTCCGCCGATGACGATGATTCTCATGGTTGTTGCCCTTCAGGTGGTGGGTCGGTCGTGGATGTCAGTCGGCGCGCGTGGCGGCCGGCTGAGGCACCGGATAGAGGTCGGGGAAATGGCAGGCGGCAGCCTGCCGGCTCTCGTGTGGAATCAGCGCCGGGACCTCGCCCCGGCACCGGGTCCGCTGCTCCTCGGTGAGGGACTGTTCGAAGATGGCGCACCGGGTGCGGAACGGGCAGCCCGACGGCGGGTCGAGCGGAGAGGGCACCTCCCCGTGCAGCTGGATGGACTCGCGGGTGCGCTCGAGGATCGGGTCCGGGAGGGGCACGGCCGAGATGAGCGCCTTCGTGTAGGGATGCACCGGGTTGGTGAAAACGTCCTCACTGTCGCCGATTTCGACGATGCGGCCCAGGTACATCACGGCGATCCGGTCGGAGATGTGGGCCACGACCGACAGATCGTGGGCGATGAAAAGCGCGCCCAACTGCCTGTCGCGAATGAGGTTGCGGAGGAGGTTGATGACGCCCGCCTGCACCGAGACGTCGAGCGCAGACACCGGCTCGTCGAGCACGAGCACCTCGGGATCGGTTGCAAGCGCGCGGGCGATGCCGAGCCGCTGGCGCTGACCGCCCGAGAACTCGTGCGGGTAGCGCGTCACCATGGTCGGGGACAGCCCGACGGCTGACAGCAGCTCGGCGATTCGTGCCGCACGGTCCGCCTGCGGATACTTCGACAGTCGCAGCGGCTCCGCGAGGATGTCCTCCACCGACATCCGGGGGTCCAGGGAGGAGTACGGATCCTGGAACACCATCTGGATGCGCCGCCGCATGACCCGCAGGCGGCGCCCGGACACGGCCGCGAGGTCATCCCCGTTCAGCGTCACGCGTCCGCCGGTCATGTCCTGCAGGCGCACGACCGAGCGGCTCACGGAGGACTTGCCGCAGCCGGACTCCCCGACGAGCCCGAGGGTCTCACCCGGGGCGATGTCGAAGGACACGTCGGCGACGGCGTGGACCGTGCGCTTCTTGTTCTTCGATCGGACGGAGTAGTTCTTGGTGAGGTGCTGCACCGAGAGGACGGGTTCCCCGTCTGATGGGGCGAGGGCCGTGCCGGGCACCCGGGGTGGAGCCTCCACGAGGTCAGGGTTGCGCTCCGGCACTCTCGCATAGTCACTCGCGTAGTGGCACGCGGCGCGGTGCCCAGCCCCGGGGACATCGATCAGTGGGGGCTCGCTGGACGTGCAGAGCTCGGTGACGAACTCGCAGCGGGCCGCGAAGGGACAGTGCGAGCCGTCGAGGGAAGCGGGCGACGGGGGCGAGCCCTTGATGGGGATGAGTGGAAGCAGGCGGTTGTCGAGCCGCGGAATCGACGCCAGCAGGCCTCGGGTGTAGGGCATTCGTGAGCGGTAGAAGAGGTCGTCCACGTCACCCGTTTCGACGGCTCTACCGCCGTACATCACCATCACCCGGTCTGCGCGGCCCGCGACGACGCCGAGGTCGTGCGTCACCAGGATGAGTGCCGCGTTGGTGTGCTTCCGCGCGACCTCGAGGGCGTCGAGCACCTGTGCTTGCACGGTGACGTCGAGGGCGGTCGTCGGCTCGTCGGCGATGATGAGATCGGGGTCGTTGGCCATGGCGATCGCGATCACCACCCGCTGCCGCATGCCACCCGAGAACTCGTGGGGATAGCTGGCGGCGCGCTCGGCGGCGTTGGGGATGCCCACGAGTTCGAGCAGGCGGATGGACTCCGCCTGGGCCTCCGCGCCGCTCATCGAGCGGTGGATGAGCACGGCTTCCTTCACCTGGTTGCCCACCGTCATCACCGGGTTCAGCGATGTCATGGGGTCCTGGAAGATCATGGCGATGCGCTTGCCGCGGACCTTACCGAGCGCTTTGTCGCTCGCGCCGACCAGTTCGTCGCCGTCCAGCCGGATCGAACCCTTGATCCGGGCGGTCTCGCCATGCAGGCCCATGATGGCTGTCGCGGTCACCGACTTCCCCGAGCCCGATTCACCGACGATGCCGACCACTTCGCCGCGTGCGACATCGAAGCTGATCCCGCGGACGGCATTCACGGTGTTCGTCGGAGTGGCGAACGTGACCACCAGATCGCGCACCTGAAGTAACGGGTGCCGTCCGGCGCCGGATGACGGCTCTCGCATGTCTGGCGCGGTCACGATGTCGGCGCTCATGATCCCGCTCCCGCCGACTGGCGCGGGTCGAGGGCGCGGCGCAGCCCGTCACCGATGAAGCTCGAGGTGAGCGCGATGAGGATGATGAAGAATCCGGGGAAGTAGAAGATCCAGGGCCGTGTGATGATGGCGGCCTGGGCATTGGCGATCAGCAGGCCGAGCGAGGTGTCCGGCGGCTGCACGCCGAAACCGAGATAGGACAATGACGTCTCCGAGAGGATGGCGGTGGCGGTGAGCACGGTCACGGCCACGGTGATGGTGCCCATTGAATTGGGAATGAGGTGTCGGACGATGATCGAGAGATCCGTCGCCCCTGCTCCGCGGGCCGCTTGGACGTACTCCGTGCCGGCGAGCGTGAGTGCGGTCGAGCGCACCACTCGTGCAACGATCGGCCAAGCGAGTAACGAGAGCACGATGGCGATGGTGATCCATGACGTCTCCGTGCCCATCGACATGTAGGCGAGGACTGCGGCAACCGCGACGGACGGGAAGACCAGTACGAGGTCTACGATCCGCATGATCACGGCATCCACGAGCTTCCCGTAGTAGCCGGCGAGCGCGCCGACGACCGCGCCGATGATGGTCGCCGTCAACGCGACGAACAGGGCGATTTGCACCGAGCGCTGAGTCCCGCGCATCACCTGAGCGAGTGTGTCGTATCCGGAGCTGTCGGTGCCGAAGGGGTGATCGAGGCTCGGCGGCTGCGAGTTGTCGTCGGTGAAGACGTCGAAGCTGTACTTCCACACCATCGGCCCGACGAATGCGAACACGAGGATCAGAAGGAAGACGATGAGCGCAGCGACGGAGACCCGGTTGCGCAGGTATCGGCGCAGGAATGCGGGCATCCGGGATCGCCCCTGCACCGGTACGGCGGCCTCGACGAGGCTGAGTGACGGGTCGGTGACGGTCATGATGGTGCCTTTCCGATCAGGAGTGTCTGATCCGCGGATCGAGCAGTCCGTAGACGAGGTCGGCGATGAGGTTCATGAGGATGGTGGCCGCGGCGAAGATGAGTAGCCAAGCCATGACGACGTTCACGTCGAGGTTGCGGATTCCCGTGAGGAGGAAGTCACCCATCCCACGCCATTGGAAGACGCTCTCGGTCACGACGGCACCCCCCACCAGCGCGCTGAAGTCGAGGGCGACGATGGTGACGAATGGCAGCAGGGCGTTGCGCAAGCCGTGCTTCCACACGGCTTGGCCTCTCGACAGGCCCTTCGCTCTTGCGAGCTTCATGTAGTCGGCGTTCATGACCTCCACCATGGAGGCGCGCACGTAGCGGCTCCAGGATGCGAAGACGTTGACGGTCAGCACGATCGTGGGAAGCACGAGGAAGCCGATGAGCGCGAGTCCCGTGGCGTTCTGGCGGGAGCCGTCCCCGATCGTGTAAAAGACGGTCGATCCGACGGTCTCGTTGAACGACACCGCCCAATGCTTCAGCAGGACGCCCAGCCAGAACACCGGCACGGCGAGGAGCACGAAGACCACAGTGCTCACGACGTTGTCGACGAATCCGTACTGCCGTAGCGCACCGACGACGCCGACGATGACGGCGACTACCGCCGCGATGATGATCGCGAGGAAGATGAGACGGAAGCTGACCGTGACTCGGTTGCCCAGCTCTGCGCCGATGTCGATGTTCATGATCGACTGGCCGAAGTCGCCGCGAAACAGGCCGAACAGCCAGATCACGTACCGCTCGAGCACGGGCTTGTCGAGGCCGAGTTGCTTCTCCAGCGACTCCAGCGCCTCCGGTGGTGGGGGCGGATCCTGGGAACGGATGCGAGACAGGGGGTCCCCGGAGAACGAGACCATGAGGAACATGACGAACGACGCCATGAGAAGCATGGGAACGGCGATCAGCAGACGCTTCGTGGCATAGCGCAGCAAGTTGGCTCCTCTCTATCAACAGGTTCCGGAGCAGGTGGGCGGACGGAAGTAACCGCCGCCCACCTGCCCGGAGGGGTCGTGCTACTCGGCGATGACGCCCCAGTCGGCCACGTTGTAGGTGGGGCCGCTGATGGTCGGATTGTCTCGCAGGTTTCCGTACTTGCTGTCGTAGGCGAAGATCGACGGCTTCTGGTAGATCGGCATCATGAAAACGTCCTCGATCACGATGTCGTCGGCCTGGTTGATGAGGTCGATTACCTCGCTCTGCGTGGGTGCGGCGAGTGCCTGATCCACCAGGGAGTCCACCTCCGGGCTCGAGTAGTGCAGGTTGTAGCCGGTGTCGGTGGTGAATCGCTTGAACGCGTTCGAACCGAGGAACGGCGACCCGGTGTAGCCGACGATGATGATGTCGTACCCGTACGGTGACTTCTCGCCGGTTGAGTCACCGAGGGCGTCCGTCGTCTCCAGGTTGAGGGTGATTCCGAGCGGCTTCACCGCGGCTGCGAGCACGTCGAGTGACGCTTCGCGGACCTTGTTGCCGACGGAGTAGACCGTGCGCAGCGCGGGCGCCGCTGAACCGTCCGGGAGCATGAGCTGACCGTCGACGATGCTGTACCCGGCGTCTTCCAGAATGCCGATGGCGGCATCGGTGTCGCCCTTGCCGAACCCGTGCTCCTCGGTCTTGTTCTCGTAGCCCTCCTGCTGCTGCATGATCATCACGGAGCCCAGCGGTTCCACCGACTCGTCGAACTGCCCCACCGTCTTGTCGATGATCTCCTGTTGGTCGAGCGCGGTGAACACAGCCTGACGAACCGCCTTGTCGGCGAGGAACGAGTTCGACAGGTTGAACTGAATGGCCTCCATGACCAGCGACTGGTTCAGCTGGTAGTTGACCCCCAGCTCGGCCATGGACTCCACGTCGGTCAGCAGGTCGACCTGCGGCTGCGGATACATGGCCTGGATCTCACCGTTGCGGAGTGCGATCGGCGTCTGCTGGGTGTCCGTGATCATCACGAATGTGATCTTCTGCAGGTTCGGTGCGTCGCCGTACCACTCCGGGTTCGGTTCGAGAGTGACCGAGACATCCTTCTTGAAGTCCGTGATGATGTACGGACCGCCGGAGAAGGTCGGTGGCGTGCTCGTGAAGTAGCCGTTGAAGCTGGTGAAGAGGTCACCGGCCGCCGTGCCCAGATGCGCCGGAAGGAGTCGGCCGAAGGGGCGCTTCCACTCGGCGAACGGGCCGTCGTAGGTCACGATCACGGTCTTGCCGCCGTCGGAACCCTCAACCGACACGACCTTGTCGAGGCCGTCTGAGTCGTGCGTCTGACACTCGCTGCAGTCGTGCCGGTTCAGCACCTGCCACTGGTAGACGAAATCGTCCACGGAGATGGGGACGCCGTCGGACCAGACCGCGTCAGGGTTGATACGGTACTCGACCACCGTCGGTTCGCCCTCTGCGGAGGTGACCTCGGCGCTCTCCAGCAGGTCTTCGTTCATCGTGATGGTGGAGCCGTCGGGTTCGATGAAGAACGCCGAGGGGTAGAGGGCCGAGGTGACCCAAACGGTCTCAGAGATGTCACCCGCTGCGGAGAGCGTGTTCCAGTTGTTGATGGTCTTCTCGATGGCCATCGTGATCTCGCCTTCGCCGGGTGTCACGTCGGCGGTGTTGACCGTGTTGAGGTCACCGCTCACGCGGCCTCCCTGAACGTGGTCGTCACTGGCATCCGCGCTCCCTCCGGCGGAGCATCCGGTGATGAGCAGGGCGGAAGCGGCAAGGAGCGCCACGCCGCCGAGAGGTCGGTACGTTCTCATCGGTTCTTCTCTCATGAATAAGTGCAGGGGCGGTTGGGCGCGCGAGGCGGGTAGCCACAGCGCGGTCGTGCGGTGAGGGATGCGGGTGTTACTTCTGGCGGAATACGTGCGGCCCGAGTTCGGCGACCGAGGAGCAGCCGAGGTGCCCGAGCGTGGTCCAGAACTCCTCCTTCAGGAGTTCGAGGGTGCGCTGCACCCCGTGCTCCCCGTCGGCAGCGAGGCCGATAGCGGTGAGACGGCCGATGGCTACGGCGTTGGCGCCGAGCGCCACGGCGGCAGCGATGTCACTGCCGCGGCGGATCCCTGAATCGAGGACGATGGGAACGTCAGGGCCGACGGCGGCACGGATTTCAGGAAGTAGTTCGATCGTCGAGAGGGTGCGGTCGATGGTGCGACCGCCGTAATTCGACACGTAGACCCCGACGGCACCGGCTGCCAGAGCGCGGGTGGCGTCCTCGGCGCTGCCGACGCCCTTGACGATGCAGGGCAGAGGTGAGCGTTCGATGACCCGCTTCGCCTGCTCCCACGTCCAGCGGGGCTTCGTGAATTCGAGCAGCTCCTTGAGGCCGGCCGGGTTGGAGCCGTTCGGACCGAAATTCACGCTGTCAGTGAGGCCCCGGGGGCTGAAACGGTCCTCCCGGAGCCGCTCCCGCCACTGGCGGATGGGTGAGTAGGTGACGCAGATGTATTCGTAACCGGCGGCCTTCGCACGGTGGATCATCTGGAGGACGTGCTCCTCCTCACCGACGAAGGTCATCTGGTAGATCTTGGCGCTCCCGGACGCTTTCGCGACGTCCTCGATCAGGTGGGATCCGGCGACCGGCACCATCTGGTGCACGCCGACCTTCTCCACCGCTCGGCCGATCGCGAGGTGTCCGTCCGGGTGGAACACGGCTTCCTGACCGAACGGTGCGGTCAGAAGTGGGAAGCTCAGGTCGTAGTCGAGGAAGCGTGTGCTCGTGTTCGGATTGCTTACACCGGAGAAGAGGGGGACCTCCCAGAGCAGCTCGTCGAACTTCGATGTGTTCCGCTCGACCGTGGTCTCGTCGCCTGTGCCGGTCCAGAGGTAGTTCCAGACGACTTCGGACAGCTGGCGTTTCGCGTCCTTCTTGATTCCGACCAGGGATGTGTACTTCTCGTGCGACCGGTAGCGGTCGTCGGGGATGTACTCCGCGGACGATGCCGAGAGGTCAGCGTCGACGTCGGTCGTGGACAGCGTGGGATCGGTGATGGTCATACCGCGTACTCCTTACGGTTCTGGGTCGTGGTGGATTCGGCGTCGGTGAACGCCGCGATGACCTCGTCGACGCTGCGGACCCGGCCGAGCTGCGGGAAGACCTCGCGGAGCGCGAAAGCGTGATTCTCGGCCGTGTTCGTCGCCATGGCGTCCTCGACGAAGACGAGGTGGTAGCTGCGCTCGTACGCCGCACGAGCGGTTCCCTCGACGCCGAAGTTCGTCGAGATTCCCGCCATGACGACGGTTTCAATGCCGTGGCGCCGCAACTCGAGTTCGAGGTTCGAGCCGTGGAACGCGTTCCAGCTGCGCTTGATGATGACGGGCTCGGTAGGCAGCGGCTGCATCTCCTCGACGAGCTGGTCCCAGCCCTCGGGGCGCTTCGGCGCGCCGCGCTTCTGGTCGATGATCATCGACGCGAGGGAGTCGGACTCGTCGGGCAAGAAGCTCGTGCGCACGAAGATGACGAGGCTGCCCGCGCTTCGAGCCGCTTCCACGATGCGGGCCGAGCGCTCGATGACCTCGTCTGCGGTGTGCGGCTCGGCCGCGTGGGTGCGGACCGCTCCCTGGAGATCGATGAGGACTACCGCGGTGCGGCGGGGATCGAACAGTGTCATGGTTGCCTTTCTGGCTGGCCGGTGTCGTGGCTGGTGGGAGGGCTTCGGTGGTCAGTCGCCGAGGACTCGGCTCGCCAGGCGCAGGAGGGTCTCGTCGGTACCGACGCCGCTGGCCTTGCTGATGACGGCGAGCCCGCCGTGCGGGCCTCCGGAAACGCGCACGACGGGGCAGAGCGGCTCGAGTTCCTGACCGGGGCGGAGCTCCGTGGCATCCAGGTTTCGGATCACACGACCAGTGGTGAGACCACCGCTCGTGATCACGCCGAGGCAGCGATGGCTACCGAGGGTCGATGCGTCCAGAATGCGCCGCACGGCGGTGCCGAAGCGGGCCGCGATGATCCAGGGGTCGAGACCGCTGTCCTGCGAGCTTGTGAGGACGACGATGCGGTACTCGGACGTGATCTGCTCGAGGTGAGTGTGGGTGGCGTCGAGGATGTCGTCGGGCGTCATGACGATCGCCCTGCGCCCGTAGGCGTCGGCCACCTGGCGGAGCTGTCGCTGGTCGGCCTCTTGTGCAGCGGGTGCCGCGACAATGACGAATCCATCAGAGCCCAGGTCCGGGAAGTAGCGGAGCCAGCCGCCGCTCGTCGCGGTCAGCATCTGCCGGTTCCCCTCGCTGAGTCGCTCGGCCGCTGCGGCGGCGACGCTCAGGTGCTCCGCCGTCGTGCCATCGAGCAGGAAGAGCCGGGAGCCGGCGCGCTCGTGCCGGGTGATCTCATCGATGACGGCGTCGACGCCGGACGTCATGGTGAGCAGCCCGATGACCACGGCGTCCTGGCCGCTTATGAGGGCGTCCGCGACATCCAGGGTGAGGTTCGGACCCAGCGAGGTCGGCACGATCATGGAGCCCTCGATGCACATGCGGCCTGCCGACGGATACGCGGGGACGATGAGGACGAGAGGGGAGGAGAACCCACTGCCCAGGACGAAGCCTTCCAGGCAGGCCGCGGGTGCTCCGCGGAACGCCGAGTCGAAACGCACCTCGAGCCGCCGACAGCCGCATCCACGCAACCAGCGCGCCCAGGTCGCCGTCAGTCCCGCCGGGTCGTCGATGGTGTTGTCAATGTCCATGTCCACGACGAGGGCCTGCACATCGGGGATGGCCTCGTCCGTGCTGGAGACGACCGCGACCGTCAGGCCCCTCTGCTGGAACCGACTCGCCACCGCGAGCGCCGCGTTCAGATCCTCGGCCAGGACGCCCACCTCGGGCACGCGGGAGTGGCACGGTGCCACCTGATCGACGCGCGGGTCGTGTGCACTTCGTTCGATCATCGTCCACCTCCCGTTTCGCTGCCTTGATGTGGAAGATGACGCTACGCAAGACGCGAGGGGTAACACGTTCGACAAATGTCAAACGATCGAAAAACGGGTCAACCGACGACGGGGGCCGCGTGCGCCTTCGGGGCGCCGGTGTCCCGTTTCATGCCGGAAACATTCCCGCGATACTGTGCCAGGAGCTTCAGATGAGGATTTCGACTCACGTGACTCAGCCCTGACCATGCCCTTCACCACGACCCAGCTGCACTACGCCTTCAACCTGACGGAGTCGATCAGCGCCGCGCTGGGGGTGCCCGTGGAGTTGACCGACGCGCGGCTGCGCTCGTTCGCACGGAGCACCGGCCGCGGGCGGGTGCAGCCGGGGGGATCAGCCGGATTCCGTGGGGCAGCCGGGACGCGGGCGCAGCCCGTGGACGTCCGTGAGCCGCTCGTCATTCCGGCCGTTCCCCAGCTCGGGCTCGCCGCGGTTCACGTCATCCCGCTGTGCATCGACGACAAGGTGGAGGCCGTCCTGTGGCTGATGGATGTCCGAGGCGACCTTAACTCTCACCAGCTCGACTACGCTCACACCGTCTCGCTCGCGACGATGAGCGCGCTCATCACGACGGGCAACCAGGCGACGGTGCCGCACGGCAGTTCGGCCGCCAATGCGGTCGTCGCCCTCGGTTCTCCGGAGGATGCTCGCGCGGCCATCGAGTCGGCCGTCCGCAGTGGACGCTTCAGTCACAGCGGGAGTTTCACGGCGATCACCATCGCCACTGGGGCGAAGAACGATCACTACGCCACGATCGGTGAGTTGCAGGCCCATCTCGCCGGCGTGGGCGAGCGCATCGCGCAGGCGTACGCCGCCGGGCGGAGCCTGGTGGCGCAGTACGGGTCGGAGTGCAGCGTGCTCGTCGCCGCCTTCCCGCGGGAGGATGAGGGCGCACTGCTCGAGCGGCTGCTCTCGCGCGCTCGCGACCTGATGTACCGCTCTGCCGATCACCAGTTGTACGACTCGTGGATCGTGGGAACCAGTTCCGGCGTGGCGGACGTCGGGGAGGCCGCCGAGGTGGTGCGGCAGTCGAGAAGGGCTGCCGAGCTGGGTTTGCGCCTCGGTTGGCGCGAGCGCACGGTCAGTTGGTCGTCGGTGCGGCATGTCAGTGGGCTGGGGACGCTTCCGTCGGAGGATGTGCAGGCCGCCATCATTCCCCCGCGGCTCGCGGACTTCCTCTCCGATCCTCAACACGAGGACCTCATCACGACGCTCCGCGTGTTCCTCGAGCGTGCCGGCAACATCCAGGCGGTCGCAGCCGACCTGTTCCTGCACCGCGCCAGCGTGTACCACCGGCTGAAGCGCGTGCAGCAGATTCTCGGTGTCGATCTGTACGACGGCCATGACCGGCTGGAGATCCACCTGGGGTTGGTGTCATGGATGCTGCTCAACGGAGGGGACGGTGAGCCGGGGAGGAGCGCCCGCGCCACCCCTGCGGGTGGCGCCGCGCGCGTGCGTTCGGCTGAGAGCCCGAGGGCCGCTGCCTGTCCTTCTCCCGGAATTCCTACCGGCAAGGAATCTGGAGAACGCGATCAACGCCCAAAACCACGCTCGTCACGTGCGGGACATCGGCACGAGACGATCGCCACTGTGCAGCCCTAGGGCGTGTTGCTGAACGTGGTGGTGAGCCATTGCTGGATGGCGGCGAGGCAGTGCCCATCGTGGTTGTTCCCGGCGATTTCTGTCTGAACGCTTCGCGGTCCCGTGCGCTCGCAACCATGCCCGGACTCTCATCTACCTGCTGAGCCAGGCGTCGAACTTCGTCAACGGCCAAACGATCCACGTCGATGGGGGATGACGGCCGTGGTCTGACCCACCGCCAGCCGCAAACGCGTCGCCGGATTCGGCCCGTCCAGCCTCCCTCCATGCGGGAATGCGAACCGGGACGCGGGGTTGTCGTTAGAGGAACCGGGTGCGCTTCACAGCGGACCGGCGGATGGGAAGTCGAGGTACCGCTATGAGGTTCGAGCTCTACACGTCGTCATTCTGCGGGGCGTGTGCTCAGACTCGCGCGATTCTGTCGCGCGCCCTTCCGCTGGTTCCCGGCGCCAGGATGTCGGAGCACTCCGTCGAGTCGGAACCGGACCGGGCCGAAGCGGCTCGGATCGTCGCCACGCCAACCGTCATTCTCCGCTCGGCGGATGGCGCTGAGGTCCTCCGCGCGACGGGCGTTCCCACCATCGATCAAGTGCTCTCGGCGGCCGTGCGCGCTCTCGACCGGCAGTGATCCGGCCGCGGCAACCTCAGCCGTGCAGGAAGTCGTGCCGCGGGCGGACCGTCTCCGGCTCCAGGAAGAGCTTCACGACGATGCCGACGCTGTCCCCGTTGATGTCATTGAGCGCGACATCGAGGGAGTCGTGCCCCTGCGTCCACTCCACGGGGGACGGGTCGCCGAGCACCGTGACCTCGCGGATCGGCCGCTGCAGGACACCACCGCCGGTGCCGAATGCCCGCACCCGCGCGACGCCGTCCGTGGGGCAGGCGAGCAGGATCGCGTACACGTAGTCGCCGGTCACGTCGTGACGCGTGGTGAACCGGATGTCCTCCGCGGTGTAGTCGAGGGGGGCGCCGTCGACGAATGACCCGGCTTCGACATGGGTGGGGCCTTCGGCGGGGATCAGCCACGGCCGGGATCCGAAGATCGCCTCACCATTGATCGTCAGCCAGGCGCCGATCCCGCGCAACAGCTCCTGCTCAGGCTCCGCAATCGTCCCGTCCGCTTTCGGGCCGATGTTCAGCAGCAGGGTGCCGTTCTTCGACACCACGTCGGCGAGCTCGCCGATCAGGTCCTGCACGCGCTTGTAGTCGTGGTCCTCCACCCAGCACCACGACGACCGCGACACGGAGGTGTCGTTCTGCCACACCGTGTCCCGGATGCCGCCGAGCGTCCCCCGCTCGACGTCGTAGACCGCGCTGCCCTCGGCGAACGCGTCCCACTTGTGGTTGATGACGACGCCGCGCTGCCACTCGGCCGCGCGGTTGTAGTAGTAGGCCGCGAGCTTCCGGCGGTACGGCTCGAAGGCCGGGTGCTCGATCCACCAGTCGAACCACAGCACCTGCGGCCGGTACCTGTCGATGATCTCGGCCGTGCGGAGCAGCCAGTCCTCGAGGTGCTGCTCGTTAGGCGCCGTCTCCTCGCGCTGCGCCGGTCCGTAGAGGTCGATGAAGCGGGGGTCGAGCACGTCGGAGTCGAAGCGCGCGCCGCCGTTCATGAAGAACCAGTGCTCCGCCCGGTGGGAGGATGCGCCCGGCGTCATCCAGGCCCGCCGGGTGGCCTCCGTGAGCTCGCCGAAGACGTCGCGCTTCGGGCCCATGGTCGTCGCCTTCCAGCGCGACCGGTCGGTGTCGTACATGGCGAAGCCGTCGTGGTGCTCCGCCACCGGGACGACGAACTGCGCCCCGGCCTGCCGGAACAGGGTCACCCACGCCTCGGGGTCGTAGTCCTCCATCCGGAACTCGGGGATGAAGTCCTTGTAGCCGAAGTCCCGGTGCGGGCCGTACGTCTTCACGTGATGCTCGAAGGCGGGCGTGCCTGCCAGGTACATGTTCCTCGAGTACCACTCGTTCTCGAAGGCCGGCACCGAGTACACGCCCCAGTGCAGGAAGATGCCGAACTTCGCGTCCCGATACCAGAGCGGCGGGGTGTACTCGCGGAGGGATGACCACTCGGCACGGAAGGGGCCCTGCGCGATGACCGCGTCGATGCGGGCGAGCGCCTCCCGGTTGTCCGTCACGTCCACCGGGTCGGGCAGCCAGGAGTAGTCGCGCGGGGTCGATGTCATGGTCGGTTCTCCTGTCGTGTGTTCTGCGACCTGGGCAGGCGAAGGGACGCGTTCCTTCGGGTCAGCGCAACACCGGGTCGGGGCCGTCGAGCAGGCCGAGGTGCCTGCGGTGGGGGAAGCTCTCCCAGTCGCCCGGCCCCAGGCAGGCGAACGTCGCCGCGCGCACGGCGGTGGACAGCCGGGTGGCGATGCCGGACCCGGCGAGCCACTCGACGAGGTATCCGGCGGCGAAGGCGTCCCCAGCGCCCACGGTGTCGACGGGGTCGATGGGAACGGCGGGGACGTGCAGCACCTCCGCCCCGATGCGCGCCACCGCGCCGTCGGCGCCGAGCTTGATCAGCACCTGGGACGGCCCGAGCGAGGCGACGCCCTCCGCGAGCTCCTCCGCGGATCCGCCGTCGGCGAGGAGGCGCGCCTCGTCCAGGCCGGCGAAGACGATGTCCGCGCGCCGCGCGAGGCGGAGGTACGTCTCGCGCGGCGACCGCCCCCGCCAGAGCGAGGGGCGATGGTTGACGTCGAACGACACGGGGACTCGGGACTCGACCGCGAGGTCGATTACGCGGTCGATTGCGGCGGCGGCGCTGTCCGACAGGGCGGGGGTGATCCCCGTCACGTGGACGACCGCCGCGCCGCGGACGATCCCGGGGTCGACGTCCTCCGGGCGGAGGCGGCTGCCGGCGCTCGCCGTGCGGTGGTAGTCGACCCGGGTCACGGGCGCGATCGGCCTCGACTTCACCATGACGCCGGTCGGGGCGTCGGGGTCGACGATGGCGGCGGCGCGCACGCCCTCCGCGCGGAGCTCGCGCTGCACCAGCTCCCCGACGAGGTCGTCCCCGACCCGGCCGATCCAGGTCGACGCGCCGCCCAGGCGCGCGACGCCGATCGCGACGTTGCTCTCGGCGCCGCCGATTCCGAGCCGGAACGCATCGGACCGGCCGCCGGGCGACACCTCGGTGAAGAGCCCCATGGTCTCTCCCACGGTGACGAGCGGGCCGCTCACGATGCCACCGCGGGATCGGCGCGGTACTCCGCCGCGTTCTCCAGCGAGATACCCCCGCTCGGCACGAAGCGCATGTTCCCGAACGGCGCCCGCGGCGCCCCGATGGTGCCGAGGCCGCTGAGGCGGTCGGTCGGGAAGGACTTCACCGCGTCCAGCCCGAGGCGGCCGACCCTCATCACCTCGCTCGCCGTTGCCACACCGGGAGGATACCGAGTTCGCGGGGGGATGAGCGGGTGGAGCGCGCCGACGGGGCCCTCGTCATCGCACACCCCGGCGATCGCACGAGCATCGACATCACCTTCCCCCGCGAAGGTTCCGCTCGTGCCGTTCGGCGTGCTCGTCCTCGTAGCGGCGATCGTGGTGGCCGTCGTCGCGCTCCTGTACCGGCCGGGGTCGCGGCGCTTCAGCATGGGGAGACGACCGCCGACGACCCGGCCTCATCGATCGGACGCGCGGTTCAGCCGGTATGTCGGGTGCCGCTGCCCGACCCGCCGCCCCACCCACCCGCGGCGGGCGACACGGCGCTCACGCGGCGGCGGGCTCCGCGGTGCGGGCGGTCTCCCGCAGGTGGGCGCGGAGCACATCGGTGACCGTGGTCCAGTCCCTGTCGCCGTAGCGGGCGTTGTCCACGTGGCGGAGCTGGGCCTGGCCGCTGAACATGCTCACGAAGTACTGCATGCCCTGCCACGCGGGGAACGGCGTGCCGTCGTCCTTCGACACGCGGCGCATCACCCTGCTCATCGCGGACAGCGAAGACGTGGTGCCCGCCCACTGCAGGCGGAAGGCGCTGCCGGTGAGGTCGGACAGAATTCCGGCGACGTCGCGGGCGGTGACCCGGTCGCCGGCGACCTCGACAACGCGCGGGGCGTTCCCGTCGAGGGCGACGTCCGCGGTGACGGCGGCGGTGTCGTCCTTCGTCGTGAAGTCGAGGACCTGGTCGGGAGAGGACCAGTACAGGACGCGTCGGCCGG
>Ga0210040_10003287_pt1 | contig 22022 bp, 22 predicted proteins | sample CryGeyCG12114_NA_FD_185462 | JGI IMG/M metagenome (GOLD analysis project Ga0210040, IMG submission 185462) | Groundwater microbial communities from aquifer - Crystal Geyser CG19_WC_8/21/14_NA (SPAdes) (version 2) | ecosystem: Environmental > Aquatic > Deep subsurface > Groundwater | place: USA...
TCCCTCGAGATGGCAGCGCTGGCGCCGGTCGTGCTGATGCTGATGCTCTCCGCGCTGCAGGTGATCGTGCTGACCTACACGGCGCACGCCGCCTCGCAGGCCGCCCGGGAAGCAGCACGGGCGTCCTCCCTCGACCAGTCCGCGCAGGCGGCCGCCGACGACAGCCTGCCCGGCGGGGTCCGGATGGTCAGCGTCCAGACCACCGGCCCGGACCACACGGCGCGGGTGACGGTGGCGGCGCCGTTCGCGGTGTACCCGTTCAACCGCGAGATCACCCGAACCGTGACGATGCCGTGAGGCGGGAGTTCAGCACCGGCTTCCTGCCGTCCGCGGTGCCGCTGGCCAGCTCGAGCGACACCGACGACGCGCAGATCCGCCGCTTCAAGCAGATCCTGCTCGACGAGGTCGACCTGCAGGAGCTGTCCCGGCTCTCGGGCGACGAGCGGCGTGCCCGCCTCGAACGGGTGCTCGCGCACCTCATCTCCCGCGAGGGGGTGATCCTGTCGAGCCGCGAGCGCTCGTCGCTGGTCCGCCGCGTGGTCGACGAGGCCGTCGGGCTCGGCGTGCTCGAGCCGCTGCTCGCCGACGACACGATCTCCGAGATCATGATCAACGGCCACGACACGGTCTACGTCGAGCGCTTCGGGCGCCTCGAGCGGATCCCGTCGGGCTTCACCTCCGACGAGCAGCTCCTGCAGACCATCGACCGGATCGTGTCCGCCGTGAACCGTCGCGTGGACGAGGCGAGCCCGATGGTGGACGCCCGGCTGCCGGCCGACGCCCGGCTGCCTCGCGGCGCGCGCGTGAACGTCGTCCTGCCGCCGCTCGCCCTGGACGGCCCCTCGGTGACGATCCGGCTCTTCCCCAAGGCGTACGGGCTGTCCGAGCTCCTGCAGCGCGGGACGCTGGACAGCGAGAGCGCCGAGCTGCTGTCCATCTGCGTCCGGGCACGGCTCAACATCATCGTCTCCGGGGGCACCGCCTCGGGCAAGACGACCATGCTGAACGCGCTCTCGCAGTTCGTGCCCGCCCGCGAGCGGATCGTCACCATCGAGGACGCCGCCGAGCTCTCCCTCTCCCAGGACCACGTCATCCGGCTGGAGACCCGTCCGGCGAACGTGGACGGCCGCGGCGTGGTGACCATCCGCGACCTGGTGCGCAACGCGCTGCGCATGCGGCCGGACCGGATCATCGTCGGCGAGGTCCGTGGTGGCGAGGCCCTCGACATGCTCCAGGCCATGAACACCGGCCACGAGGGCTCGCTGGCCACGGTGCACGCGAACACCGTCTACGACGCCCTGTCGCGGGTCGAGACGCTGGCCAGCATGAGCGACGTCGACATCCCCTTCGCGGCCGTGCGCGACCAGGTGAACTCGGCGATCGACCTGGTGGTCCAGCTCAACCGGCACTCGGACGGGACCCGGCGCATCGTCGAGCTGGCCTACCTCACCTCCTCGCGGCGCGAGGACTACCAGGTCTCCACGCTGGCCGAGTTCGACAGCGTGGAACGCGAGTTCCGACGTCGGGCCGTGCCGCGTCAGCTGGTCACGACCCTGGAGGCGCGCGGCGAGCAGCTGCCGTCCGGCTGGGACATCGAGCCATGACCTGGATCCTCGTCGGCCTGCTGATGTTCATGGGCCTGGCGGTCGCGGCGGCCCACCAGTTCAGCGCCGGCGCCGCCGAGCGGCGCTCCGTCTACGTGAGCACGTTGGCGGGGACGGTCAAGGAGGAGTCCCCGCAGGCGCGGCTGGCGGCTTACGACGCCCGCTTCGCCCGGACCCGGCTCGGCCGGGCGCTCGAGCGCAGCCTCGTCTCGGCCGGCATCAACCGGTCGCCGGTCCTGATCTTCGTTGCCGTGGTCGTCGTGAGCCTCGTCGTGCCCTGGGCGCTCAGCCAGGTGCTCGCACCCGCGTTCGGGGTGGTCGGGCTGGTCAGCGGGGCGCTGCTGCTGCGCTTCTGGGTGCGTTGGTCCCGCGAGCGGCGGCGTGAGCGCTTCGTCCAGCAGATCCCCGAGCTGGCCCGGGTGCTCGCCAGCGCGACGAACGCGGGGTTGAGCATCAGCACCGCCTGGGTGGTGGCCGAGGGTGAGATGGAGGAGCCGGCGAAGACCGAGATCCGGCGGCTCAACTCCGCCGTCCGCTTCGGCTCGGCGCTCGAGGAGGCGATGCTGGCGATGAACGAGCGGCTGCCGGCGCGCGAGGTCCGGGTGCTGATGTCGACGCTGGTGGTCAGCTCGCGCTCCGGCGGCTCGTTGATCAAGGCCCTGCGCGACATCTCCAAGACCCTCGACGACCGCAAGGAGGTCCGTCGAGAGGTCCGGACGATCCTCGCCCAGGCCCGGACGACCGCCTGGATGGTCAGTGCGCTCGGCGTGGGCTTCCTGCTGGTCCTCAACGTCATCCAGCCGGGTCTGGTGGACAAGATGACGCACCAGCTGCTGGGGCAGGCCGCTCTGGTGCTGGGGCTCGGGCTCTACGTCCTCGGGCACGTCATCGTGCACAAGATGACGCGGTCGGACCACTGATGGCGGGCTTCTCGGCCCTCTGGCCGGCGGTCGGGAGCGCCGGCGCGCTGCTGATGTTCCTGCTCGGCTACCGCATGATGCGCGGGACCGGGCAGGAGTACCTGGACGCGGCCGACCTCGTGCTGCTCCGGGAGGAACGACGGCGCGAGGCTGCCGGGAGGCTGAGCCCGCTCGAACGTCTGGCCGGTCGGCTCGTGCCCCGGGCGCGACGGCTGGCCGGACCCGGCGTCGTCCGCTACCTGCAACGCCAGATCGACTACGCGGGGCGCCCGGTCGGAGTCACGGTCGACGGGCTGCTGCGCCGGATGTGCTGGTGGCTCATCGTCTTCGTCCCCGTCGGGGCCGTCTTCGCCTACCGCGGGCTGGCCCTGGCGCTGCCGCTGCTGCCCCTGTCCGCCGTGATCCTCCCGCTCGCGCGCATCTCGGGCGCGGCCCGGCGCCGGCGAGAGAGCATCGACCGCGACCTGCCGGACTTCCTCGACATCCTCGCCGTGACCGTGACCGCCGGCATCGCCTTCCGCGCCGCCATGGTGCGGGTGGCCGACCGGTTCGAAGGACCGATGCAGAGCGAGATCCAGCTCACCCTGGACCAGCTGTCGCACGGTGCGAGCCTCCGGGTCGCCTTCGGCAACCTCGACCGTCGCTCCGGCTCCGTCGCGGTCCACAGCTTCGTCTCGGCCTTTCTGCAGGCCGAGGAGCTGGGCGCCCCGCTGGCCGACACCCTCAACCAGATCGCGGTCGACATGCGCCGCGAGAACGCGCAGCGGATCCGGCGCACCGCCCAGCAGACGGCGCCCAAGGTCACCCTGGTCACCTCGCTGGTGTTCGTGCCGGCCACCCTCATCCTCGTCGTGGTGGGCCTCTACATCAGCTCGGGGCTGGACGTCGGCAAGATCTTGAAGTCGCTGACGTGAGGCAGCCGTGACCACCCTCGACCTCCGCCGACCCGGTCTCACCGACGTGGGTGCAGGCCGCAGCACCGTGCGCCGCCGCCCCGCCGGGCCGCTGCTGTCGGACCGCGGCTACGTCGGCCTGGTCCGGTCGGTGGCGGGCGCTCGGCTGCTGTGCCTCGTGCTGGCCGCTCCGGCCGTGCTGGCCTCGGCCGGCACGGCTCCGCACGCTCTTGTCAGCCTCGTCCTGCTCGGGCTGACGAGCGCGGTGCTGAGCCAGAGCCCCCGCGTGATCCTGCTGCTGATCCGCCACCCGCTGCTCGCGCTGGTGGACACGGGAGTCAGCATCGCCGTGCTGATGACCGTGCCGGTGGGACAACCCGCGACGTTGAGCGTGGTCTGCACCGCGCTGCTGGCCGGCCTGGTGTTTCCTCCCGCGGTGCTCGTCGTTCTCGTCGTCCCCCTCGTGGTGGCGTCGCTGGGGGCCCCGGCCGCCCTGCTCGGCGCCACCCCCACCACGTGGCAGGGCTGGCTCGCCCTGCTCTCCGGGCTGCCGGTCCTCCTGGTCGGCGTCTGCCTGGTGGGTGCGACCGTGCGGCAGAGCACGCAGGCGCTGATCCGGGCCCGCCACGAGGTGGCCGAAGCGGTGTCGGCCGTCGGTGCCGCCGACGAGCGGGCTCGGCTGGCCCGCGACATGCACGACTCGGTGGGCAAGTCGATCTACGGCATCGCACTCGCGGCCAAGGCGCTGCGCCGGATGGTCGAGGCCGACCCTCGGGGGGCGCGCGAGCTGGCCGATCTCCTGGCCGACGCCGCCGACCAGGCGGCCCGCGAGGCGCGGACCCTGCTGCTGGTCCTGCGCGAGGGTCAGACCGACAGGCCCGCCGTCGACGTCGTGACCGAGGCGTTGGCGGTGTGGCAGGACCGCACCGGGATCCCGGTGAGCCTCCAGCAGGTGGACGTCGTCGACGCCGACCCGGCCGTCACGTCGGAGCTGGTCGCGGCCCTCGGCGAGATGCTGCACAACGTCGACAAGCACGCCCAGGCGTCCACGGTGCAGGTCGCCCTCGTCGGCCGCGGACCGCTGCTCGAGCTGCGCGTCAGCGACGACGGCGTGGGTTTCGAGCAGACCAGGTCGTCCGCTCGCGAGGCCGCCGGCCACTTCGGGTTGCGCGGGCTGCGCGAGCGCGCCGAGCGGCAGGGCGGCAGCGCCACCATCACGTCCGAACCGCAGAAGGGAACGACAGTCACGTGGACAGCACGACGACACCCGACAGCCGACTGAGCAGCTCGGACGCCCGCCCCGGCGCCGGTCCCGAACCGGTGCAGGCGGCGCGGACCACCGTCCGCGTCGCGCTCGCCGACGACAACGCCGTGGTGCGCATGGGGGTCCGCAGCCTGCTGAGCACCGACCCCGGGATCGAGGTGGTGGGCGAGGCGGCCAACGGCGTCGAGGCCGTCACCCTCGTGCGGCGCACGCGTCCCGACGTGCTGCTCCTCGACGTCCGGATGCCTCGCCAGGACGGGGTCAACGCGGCGCTCGAGATCGCCGAGCTGACCACCGTGATCATGCTGACCTACTCCGAGTCGCCGGAGGTGATCTCGGCTGCGGTGCGGGCCGGGGCGCGCGGCTACCTGGTGCACGGCCACTTCGACGCCGACGAGCTGCTGCACGCCGTCCGGCTCGCCCACCGCGGGCTGGGCACGTTCAGCGCGCTGGCCGTCAGAGCGCTCTCCAACCCTGCCCCGGCCCGCTCCGTGCTCGTCCGGCGCTACGGGCTGTCGGAGCGCGAGGCCGACATCATGGACCTGATGGCGCAGGGCGCGGCCAACCGCGACATCGCCAACGACCTCTTCATCGCCGAGAAGACGGTCAAGAACCACATCAACCGGATCTTCGCCAAGCTGCAGGTGACCAACCGCGGCCACGCCGTCTCGCTCTGGCTGGCCAGCACGTAGGTGCACCTGGGCCCGCAGCAGGGCCCCAAGTTGGGCCCTCCGTTGGGCCCTCGGACCCATCCCCGCGAGCCCCTGGATTCCTAGTGTTGACCTTGTTGGAAGCCGCGGTGCACGGCGGTTCTCCGCGACATCACAAGAACATCGACCCGCTGGGTCACCGACCAAGGAGAACCATCATGGACAAGCTCATCGTCTCGCTGATCATGCTGCAGGCCACCGCCACCGACAAGCTGTCCGCCCGCCGCGAGGCCGGCCAGGGCACCCTCGAGTACATCGCGATGCTGCTCATCGCCGGCGTCCTCATCGTCGCCCTCATCACCGCTTTCAACGGTGTCGGCGACGCGCTGGGGAACAAGGTCAAGAGCATCCTCGACAAGATCACGGCCCTCGGCGCCTGATCGGCAGCCGGGCCGGGCGGGGGGCGCGAGCCCCCCGCCCGTCTTGCTGTTCCAGACCAGGCACGCGCGCACGAGGAGAGGGCAGATGATCCGTCGCAGGCCGTACGGCCCCGGGGCTGAGGCTGGGCAGAGCCCGGTCATGGCGCTGCTGGTGCTGGCCGCGATCGCGACCGTCGCCGCCATCTTCGTCACCGGCGCACTGGCCGTCGCCACCGACGACAAGGGCGGCGCCCTGCACGGCGCGGACGCCGCCGCCCTGGCCGGTGCGCAGGCCGTCCTCGACGGGATCCCGCAGGCCGTGGCCCCAGGCTTCCTCACCCCGACGGAGGTCCCGCTGCTGCTGGGCGGGGGGCGCTGCCTGCTGACCGGCTACCCCGAGGCGAGCCGGCTGGCCGGCGCGAACGGTGACTCGCTCGCCCCCTCCGACTACTGCTACAACTCCTTCACCGACGAGGTCACGGTCACGGTCTCCGGCGATGACGGGGCTCGCGCCAGAGCCACCGCTGCGACCAGCTTCGACGCAGGCGCGTGCAGCGTGGATCCCGGTTTCACCCCGCCCTCCGAGGACCCGGACGACGACTCCGACGACAGCAACGAGCCCCTGCCGCCCGCGCGGACTCTGCTCGACTGCGGCATCGACAACCTCGTCGTGACCTACAACCCGGCCGACACGCGTTTCCACTTCGTCGGCCTCGAGGCCGTTCTCGCCGACGTCGAGCCGCGCCTGACGCGCTGAGGCCCGTCCGTCAGGGCCGCGGGCGGGAGAAGCGCTCGCGCCAGGCGTGCGGCTGGATCCACCCGAGGTCGGACACGAACGGGTTGAGCACCGCGCCGAGCAGACCGCCGAGCAGCCAGGGCAGGCCGGCCGGGACCGCTGCTGCGAAACCGTCCGGCAGCCCCACGAACAGCCCCGTCCCGAGCCCGACCAGGACCGGGACCAGCGCCCCGCAGGCCCCGCGGCCGACCGGCGACCACCGGTCGCGCGGCACCAGCACGACCCCCGCGAGGCTGCTGAGCAGCGCCAGCACCCCGGCGGCCAGACCCATCCGCACGAGGGAGACCGAGGTGCTGGACGAGCTCATCGCGAACAGGCCCGCTCCGCCGACCAGCAGCACGACCACCGATCCGGCACCTGCGCGCAGGCCGACCCGGACGGGTCCCGGCTCAGCGGCGGGACGCGGGCGCCTCACGAGATCCAGCGTGCGGAGTCGAGGACGGACGACACCTCGCCGGCCGTGAGCCGGTCGTCGCCGAGCACGAGCACGACGCCAGCGGGGCCGGCCGGCCGCGTCGCCACGAGGAGCGTGCCGTGGTACGTCACCCCGGGACCGGCCGCGTACGCGACGTCGAGCCGGACCTGCTCCCCGCCGCCCGGCGTGGTGCGCGTCCGCCGGGTCTGCGCGACGAGGCCGGGGAGCGCCCCGACGAGGCCGCTGGCGAGGAGCCAGCCGACCACCTCCTCGACGTCGCTGCTGGCGAGGTCCGCGCGGGCGAGCACGATGAACGCACCCGCCGCCGTGGGGCGGTCGCCCCGCCAGGCCCAGGAGGGCCCGCCGAGCGCCGCGCTGGCCGGCGACTCGTGCACGTCCGTGGGCACGTCGAACGCGAGGCTGCCCAGGGTGACGGTGCCCGGGGCCGCCGTGGCCGCCGCCCCGCCGACCAGCAGCGCACCGACCGACCCGAGGCCCAGTCCGAGAAGGGCTCGCCTCGTCGTCTCGGCGTTCACGTCCGGCACGCCTGGTCGACGACGAACCGCCGGCCGGCACCGCTCGAGGTGGGAGCGACCGCGCCGGCCTCGACGAGCGGGACACCCTCCCAGTCCTGGCGACGTCCGTCCCGGAGCTCGGTGGCCACGCGGCCGGCCAGCTCGCCGATGTCCGCGAGGCCGTAGCGCAGGACGGTGACGGTGGCCGCCCGGGTGAAGAACGACTCGAGCTGGTCGTCGGCCTGCGGCCTGCGCAGCCCCAGCAGCCCGTCGAGCGGCACGACGGCCGGGCCGGGACCCGCCAGCCAGGTGGCGACGACGTCCCGCTCGGTGGCGGTCCGCACCGGCACCTGCGCGTACGCCACGGCCGGTCCGGGCACCGAGGCCAGCGGCTCCCCCGGCACCGCCCGGCTCGGGGTGACGACGGCGAGCAGCACCGAGACGACCGCGCCGGTCGGGTCCCGGAGGACGCGCATCGTGCCCGTCGCCGCCCGCCCACCGAGGCTGCCGGTGAGCGGGACCACGAGGGCGGACTCGCGCGAGATGCGGTTGAAGACCGAGACCGCCGGTCGGTCCGTGGCCACCGAGACCGAGCTGCCCGAGCGCCCCGGGACGCGGGAGGGTGAGCCGGCCTTCCCGCTCCGCGGTGGGCGCGGCGGCGCCTGCCCCTCGACGCGGGGCCACAGCGGCTGGCGCAGGTCGAGGCTGCTGGTGAGCAGCGTGGGCGGGGGCACCGAACGTTCGTCGCGGTCGAGCATCGTCCCCAGCAGACCGAGCGCCGAGCGCCGCTGGACCACCTGGTGCTCGGCGTCCTGGACCGCACCGACGAGCTCGTCGAGACCCTGGCCGCGCGGCAGGTACCACTCGGCCTGCGCGGGCACGTCGACCCCCTCGATCACCGGGCGCTGCGGTCGCGCCTCCCCGGCGAGCACCTTCGGGACCGGTGGCTGGGGCGCGTCGCCGAGCTGGGCGACGACGTCGCCCGAGCGGGCCGTGCTGACGGTGACGACCAGGCCCCGCGCGGCCACCAGCCGGCGTACGCGGACCTCGGGCACGGCGTCGTCCAGCGCGGCCAGCGTGAGGCAGCGCGGCGGGGCGAGCGCCACGTCGGTGAGGTCGAGCCCGGGGTCGCCGCACGTCCCGAGGCCGAGCGTGGCCACCCGGCAGGTGGCCCGCGAGACCGCACGCTGGCTCGAGCCCGGCAGCACGCTCATCAGCCCGGCGGCCGTGACGACGACGAGCACCGCGGCGATGACCCGGTCGATCGCCGTGCGGCGCAGCGCCGCACGTTCGACGGCCCGGCGTCTGGCCGCCACGGCGACACCTTCCCTCCCTGGCCCTGGAGGGTCCAGCCCCGCACCGGCCTCGAGGTCGACCCGAGGACGTTCAGTGTAGGCAGGGAAGGGTCTGCGGGAAGGCGCTCAGGAGTGGATCTGACCGGTCGACGCGGTGGTCCCGCCGTCGACCGGCAGCAGCGCACCCGTGATGTAGCCGGCGTCCGGGCTGGCCAGGAACAGCACCGCCCGCGCCACGTCGTCCGGCTGGCCGGGACGTCCGAGGGTGACCCGGTTGCGGATCGCGTCCTCGAAGCCGGGCGCCTGCGTCGCGCCCTCGGTGATCCGCGTGACGGTGAACGCCGGGGCCACCATGTTCACCCGGACGCCGTCGGGGCCGAGGTCCAGGGCGAGCGACTGGAGCATCGTGACCCCCGCCCCCTTCGTCGCGTTGTACGCGAACTGGCCCCAGTCGCCGCGCATCCCCGACACCGACGAGATCGCGACGACGTTGCCGTGCGACGCCTTCAGGTGCGGGACGGTCGCCTGCAGCACGTAGAAGAGGCCGTCGACGTTCACGCTCTGCAGCAGGCGCCACTGCTCGTCGGTCAGGTCGAGCAGGTCCGCGGTCTCGAAGACGGCGGCGTTGGGGACGACGACGTCGAGCCGACCGAACCGCTCGACGGCCGCGGCCACGGCCCCCTCGACGTCGGCCCGCTGCGAGACGTCCGCCTGGAGGGCCAGCGTGCGGTCCTCGTCGAAGCCCGACAGCGCGTCGGCCACCGTCTCGAGGTGGCGCCCGAGCCCGACGACGCGTGCGCCCTGCTCGGCGAACGCCCGGGCCACCGCACGGCCGATGCCGTCCCCGGCGCCGGTGACGAGGACGACGGTGTCGTCGTAGGGGTAGGTCAGGGAGCTGATCACGAGCGGTCCTTCCGTAGGGTCGGCGCCACGCTAGTGCAGCGGTGCCGAGCTCCTTGGTGCTTCGCGACGCCCACGCACGCACCTCGCGGGGTTCTCCTCGATCAGGATGCGCCCGGCATCCCTCTCTCCTGACCGTGCCTTGCGATGCACGCACCTGACCGCCGCCCAGCGCCGAAGGACGTCGACACCACCGCACTAGTCGCGGCTCCCCCACCCGGCCGGCGAGAGCTCCTGCGTCCCGAGCACGGCGAGCATGGCGAGCCGCTCGCCGGTGTCGGTGCCGGGCCGGGCGCGGAAGAGCACGAGGTGCTGACCTGACGGCGGGCTCACGACCACGTCGCACTCGAGGTCGAGCCGGCCGACCCGTCCGTGGTGCAGGACCTTGCGGGTGACGCGCTTGACCGCGACCTCCTGCAGGGCCCACACCTCCCGGAACTCTGCGCTGGCGGCCAGCAGCGCCTCGACCAGCGCCCGGACCTGTGCGTCCGAGCCGCGCCGGGCGGCGGCGGCGCGGAGGTCGGCCACGTAGCCGCGGCTGAGCTCCTCCCGGTCGTTCTCCGCGTACAGGCGGCGGTAGCCCTCGTCGGTGAACCAGTGCCACACGAAGCTCGACCCCAGCTCGCCGGACCCGGTCAGGGGCCCGAGCAGGGCGACCCCGAGCGGGTTCTGGGCCAGCACGCCCGACAGGTCGTCGGTGATCATGGCCGGCACCGTGGCTGCCAGCGCGTCGAGGATGGTCATCAGGCCGGGGTCGGCGTAGCCCAGGGAGAGGTGCGCGGCGGGCGCCGGGTGCCCGGCCAGCAGGTAGACGTGGTCGCGCTCGTCGAGCGTCAGCCGGAGCGCCCGGGCGATCGCCCCCAGCATCGAGGGGGACGGCTGGGGACCTCGGGCCTGCTCGATCCGCTCGTAGTAGTCCGTCGACATGGCGGCGAGCAGCGCCACCTCGTCGCGCCGCAGCCCGGGCGTCCGCCGACGTGCGCCCGCCACGAGGCCCACGTCCTCGGGCCGCAGCCGTTCGCGACGGGAGCGCAGGAAGTCGCCGAGCGCAGGACGGTCCACGTACCCAGCCTGCCCTGCCGTCCCGTCCGGACCCCCGCCCTGCCGATCCGGGGATGCGCCGGGCGTGGTCCCACGGGCTCCGCAGGGGCACGCTCGGCGGTGTCGGGAGCTCGTCGAGCTCCTTCGGAGACCAGGAGCACACCATGAAGATCGCCGTCATCACCGGAGCCAGCCGCGGGCTCGGCCGCAGCATGGCCGAGCACCTCAGCCGCCGCGGCTGGGGCGTCGTCGGGACCTACCAGAGCCGGCGCGACGCCGCCGACGACGTCGTCGCCGAGATCGAGAGCGCCGGCGGGAAGGCCGCGTTCCTGCCGTTCGACGCCGCGGACCCCTCCTCAGTCCCGGCGTTCGCCGAGGCGCTGCAGGGGCAGCTCGAGACCACGTTCGCCCGCAGCGACTTCGACGCGCTCGTGAACAACGCCGGGGTCGGGCTGAGCAAGCCGTACGCCCAGACCACCGAGGCCGAGCTCGACACGCTTCTCGCCATCAACCTCAAGACCCCGTTCCTGCTCACCCAGCGACTGCTGGCGCTGCTGGTCGACGGCGGCCAGGTCCTGAACGTCTCCTCCGGCCTCGCCCGCTTCGTCGGGCCGGGCAGCTCCGCGTACGCGGCGACGAAGGGAGCGATCGAGGTCCTCACCCGCTACCAGGCGCAGGAGCTCAGCGACCGGCGGATCCGCGCGAACGTCGTCCGGCCGGGCGCGATCGCGACCGACTTCGCCGGCGGAGCGGTGCGGGACAACCCGCAGTACCAGGCGGCGGTGTCCGCCATGATCGCGCTCGGCCGTCCCGGCGAGGCCGACGACATCGGTGCGGGCGTGGCCGCGATCCTCTCCGACGACCTCGGCTGGGCCAACGGGACGGTCGTCGAGCTGTCCGGCGGCCAGCGGCTCTAGCCGCCAGCGCCCGAGGTCGCGCTAGGAACGGTGAGCGACGATGGGCGGGTGGACCCAGTCGTCGTCGTCGGTGCCGGTATCTCAGGGGTGGCGGCCGCCCGCGCCCTGACCGAAGGGGGCCGCGAGGTCGTCGTGCTCGACCGGGGCAGGAGGATCGGTGGGCGGATGGCGAGCCGGCGCACGGACGGGCGCGTGGTCGACACCGGGGCGTCGTACTTCACGGTCTCGGACGACCGGTTCGCGGCGGTCGTGCAGACGTGGCAGGCACGGGGCCTCGCGCGCGAGTGGACCGACACCTTCGTCGCGGCGCACGGGGGCGACCTCACGCCCAAGTCCGGACCGGTCCGCTGGGCGGGCGTCGGCGGGTTGCGCAGCCTGGTCGAGGACCTGGCGACCGGCCTCGACGTCCGGCAGACGACGGTGCAACGCGTCGGGCCCGGGCCGAGCGTGGACGACCTCCCCGCCGCGGCCGTCGTCCTCGCCATGCCCGACCCGCAGGCCGTCCGGCTGCTCGACCCCTCGTACGCCAGCCTCGTCGCCCGCCTGGACGACCCCTTCGACCCGGTGCTCGCGCTGACCGCGACCTGGCCCGGGCGGACCTGGCCCGACGTGCAGGGCGCGTTCGTCGCCGGGGACCCCGTCCTGGCCTGGGTCGCGGACGACGGTCGGCGACGAGGCGACGGTGCGCCCGTCCTGGTGGCGCACTCGACCGCGGAGTTCGCGGCGGAGCACCTCGACGCGCCGGACGAGGCCGCCGGCCCCATGGCGGTGGCGCTGCGCGACGTGCTCGGCATCGCCACCGAGCCCGTCTCCACCCACGTGCACCGCTGGACGTTCGGCAAGCCGACGGGCAGCCGCGAGGAAGCGTTCGCCCTCGACGACTCCCTGGTCGGCGTCTGCGGCGACGCGTTCTCCGACCGTCCCCGGGTCGAGGCCGCCTACCTCTCCGGGCGCGCGCTCGGCGAGGAGCTCCTCGCCCGGCTGGCCGGCTGACCTACCGGCCGAGGACCTCGCCGAAGAAGTCGCTGGCGTCCGCGTCCGCGTATCCGAGCGTCTTCAACGTGAAGGTGCGCGACTTCTTGGTGGTGAACGACTTCCCCGACCCCCGCAGCGTGGTCACCGCTCCCGGGTAGCGCGTCTCCGGGCCGGTCGTCGTGCTGTCCTCGTACGGCGCTCCGACCGCGAGGTCGAGACGGCCGTCCCCGTCGTGGTCGAGCAGGGAGACCGACGCGCCGAACCCGTCGCGCTTCTCCGGCTTCCCGGGAACGCCCTCGGTGCCCTGGTCGTAGATGAGGCCGCCGCTCGTGCGGTGGCCCTTCGCGCCGCCGTAGACCACCGTGACCCGTCCAGCAGCGTCCTTCGTGCCGACGTCCTCGCTCGGTGCGCCGACCACCAGGTCGGCGAAGCCGTCGCGGTCGAGGTCACCCAGGGCGAGGGAGCCTCCGAAGCCGTCGAAGAACTCGTCGGTGCCGCGCACCCCCTTGCTGTCCTGCGTGAGCTCGGTGACCCTGGCCGTCGTGGCCCCGCCGCTGCCCGCGAGCGTCAGGATCTCCAGGGCGCCGCCGGTGCGGGTCTCCTGGTAGACGTCCGAGGGGTCGGTGACGAGCTCCGGGTAGGGGACGGCGAGCACGATCTCGGGGCGGGCGTCACCGCTCACGTTGCCGACCTCGAGCGAGCCGCTCCCCGCGTAGGCGAACCCGCGGACCAGCCGTTTGCAGCCGGCGAGCCCCGCCGGCCCGCCGTAGCAGACGCTGACCGACCCGGGGTTCTGGAAGCCCTCGTCGTCGTCGTCGAAGCCCTCGGACCCAGGGGCGGCGACCACCAGGTCCGCCACGCCGTCGCCGTTCAGGTCCCCCACACCCAGCGAGTCGCCGAAGGCCCGGTCGGGATCCGGCTGCTCCAGCTGGCCCCGCAGCACCGTCGAACGGGCGACGGCGAAGCCTCGTGCGCCGCCGCGGTACACCCGCACCGTCCCCGGCACCTGGGTGGACCCGTCGACCCTCGGCCTCCCGGCGGCCAGGTCGGCCCACCCGTCCCCGTCGAAGTCCCCGACCCGCAGCTCTTCGGTGTCGTCGGACTCCTGCCCGAGGTCGTACGAGCGCGCGCCCGTCAGACCCTGCGCCGAGCCGAGGAGGATCGTGACGGGGTCGCCGCCGACCGCGAGGTCGGCGTAGCCGTCGTGGTCGAAGTCCGCGCTCGCCAGGCTGCCGCCCGTCACGCCGCCCTTCGCGCCCGGCGTGTTCCTGGTGATGACCCGATCGTCGAGGGAGAGCCCCTTGGTCGACGCCGGCAGCACGACGACTCCGCCGACCTGCTGCGTCCCCACGGCGAGACGGGGTGCACCGATGGCGAGCTCGGGGAGCCCGTCACCGTTGAAGTCGTAGGGCTTGGCCGCCGTGGCGGCGGACGCCGACGGAGCCAGGAGCAGCGGCGTGGCGAGCACCAGGCCCACCACGGCAGCGGAAGGACGACGACGGGGCACAGCACTCCTCGGGGACGACGGGTGCCCACCCTCCCCCGCGCGGTGCCGGGACGGAAGGGGGAGAACTCCCCACCGACGTCAGCCCGCGAGCGCCTCGGACGGCCAGTGCCCGCGCGCGTACGGGGCGGGATAGCTGGCCTCGTGCCAGTCGACCCCGAGCTCGGCGGCGGCACGCTGCGGCCAGGCCGGCTCGCGCAGAGCGGCCCGCGCCAGGAGGACGACGTCCGCGTCACCGGAGGTGAGCACCGTCTCGGCCTGCTGCGGCGAGGTGATCATGCCGACCGCGCCCGAGGGCAGCCCGGCGCCTTCGCGGACCGCACGGGCGAACGGGATCTGGTAGCCGGGCCCGACCGGGATCTTGGCGAGCACGGCGCCGCCCGAGGACACGTCGACGAGGTCGACCCCGTGCTCCTTGAGCACCGCCGACACCGCGACGGTCTGCTCGGCGTCCCAGCCACCCTCGGTCCAGTCCGTCGCCGACAGCCGGGCGAGCACGGGCATGTCCTCGGGGACGTTCGCCCGCACGGCGTCGACGATCTCGACGAGCAGCCGCGTACGCCCCTCGAAGCTGCCGCCGTACCCGTCCGTGCGGTGGTTGGCCAACGGGCTGAGGAACTGGTGGATGAGGTAGCCGTGGGCGCCGTGCACCTCGACGGTGTCGAACCCGGCCTCGACCGAGCGACGGGCCGCCTCGCCGAACGCGGACACGACGGCGGCGATGTCGTCGAGCGACATCTCGCGCGGTTCGACGTAGCCGGGGAAGGCCTCGGCGGACGCCGACACGGTCGACCAGCCGCCCTGCTCGTCGGGCACGCTGCCCTCCGGCTCCCCGTCGAAGCCGCGGTAGGTCGACGCCTTGCGCCCGGCGTGCGCGAGCTGGACGCCGATCGCCGCGCCCTGGTCGTGGACGAAGTGCACGATGCGGGTCCAGGCGTCGCGCTGGGCGTCGTTCCAGATCCCGGTGTCCTGCGGGGTGATCCGGCCGTCGGCCGTCACCGCGCTCGCCTCGGTCAGCAGCAACCCGAAGCCGCCCTGCGCCCGCGCCCCCAGGTTGACCAGGTGCCAGTCGGTGGGGACGCCGTCCTGGCGCTCCACCGAGTACTGGCACATCGGCGCCAGCCAGATGCGGTTGCGCACGGTCAGGCCGCGCAGGGTCAGGGACTCGAAGAGCGCACTCACGAGAGGACCAACCAGGGCGCGGCCGCCAGGCTTCCAGCGGCCTACGTCAGGTGCGTCACAGGAGGGCGTCGCGGAAGAACTCGAGCACCCGGTCGACGGCCACCTGCTGGCGCTGCCCGGTCAGCGTCGAGTGCTGCCGGCCGGGGAGCTCGACCCGGATGAACGCGTCCCCGATCTCGCGGGTCAGGGTCTCGAACCGGGTGCCGACGGCCGGGTCGTCCGCGTACTTCACACCGAGGACCGCACAGCCTGCGGCCGCCCGCCGCTTGACCACGACGAGGTCCTCCGGCGACAGGTTGAGGTCGCCCGCCCGGGCCCGTCCGACCGGGAAGGGCAGGGAGGGCTGCGCGAGCACCGGGGCGACGACGGACTCGTCGACCATCATCGCCAGGGCGAAGCCGCCCGTGAAGCACATGCCCAGCGCCCCGACCCCGGGACCACCGAGCTCGGCGTGCAGCGTCCGGGCGAGGGAGCGCAGCCACGTCGCGACCGGCGAGGTCTCGTGCAGCCGCATCGTGTTGAACTCGCGGTTGACGCACACCTTGGTCAGGGTCCGTACGGCGGCGCCGGGTCCGGCCGCGCTGGGCACGTCCCCGAAGAGGTGCGGGAGCACGACGGTGAAGCCCGAGGCGACCACCTCGTCGGCGAAGGTGACGACGTCGGGCGTGATCCCGGGGATCTCGGCGACGACCACCACGCCGGGGCCGCTGCCCCGGCGGTAGGTCGGGTGCGCCACCCCCGTCGCCGGATCGGTGTGCGTGCCCTCGGCCCAACCGTCCAGCACGCTCATGCGGGGATAGTAGGCGTGTGAACGTACTGGTGATCGGTGGCGCAGGTGGGGTGGGTCGGCGGCTGACGTCGTTGCTGACGGCGGCGGGCGACCAGGTGAGCGGTCTGCACCGCCACCCGGAGCAGTCCGAGGCCGTCGAGGAGGCGGGCGGGACCTCGGTCGTGTTCGACCTCGTGGCCGGCTCGACCGAGGAGCTGGCGGCGCTGCTCGAGGGTCACGACGCCGTCGTGTTCTCGGCCGGGGCCCACGGCACCGGGCGCGAGCAGACGACGCTGATCGACGGTCAGGGCCTCGAGAAGGCGGTCGACGCGTCGCTCCAGGCCGGCGTCCGGCGGTTCGTGCTGGTGTCGGTGTTCCCCGAGGCCGGCCGGAGCCGCGAGACGAACGACGGCTTCGAGCACTACATGCGCATCAAGAAGGCGGCCGACGTCTACCTGACCGCGACCGACCTCGACTGGGTCGTCGTCCGACCGGGCACCCTGACCGACTCCCCCGGCGCCGGGACGGTGCACGCGGGCTGGGCGATCCCGTACGGCGACGTGCACCGCGACGATGTGGCCGCCTTCCTCGCGGCTGCGCTGCACGAACCGCGGCTGCATCACGTCATCGTCGAGCTGACCGACGGCGAGACCCCTGTGGACACGGCCGTCGCGGACCTGCTGGCCTAGCGGGCGGTCACTCCATCATCGCCGCACCGGCGCCACCGCCGTGCTGGTTCGGGCCGGAGCGGAGCATCAGGCTGAGCCCCGCGGCGACGAGGGTGAGGATCGCGGTCAGCAGGAACACGTTCGAGTAGGACTGCGCGAGCACGTCGAGCTGCGTGCGCTGGTAGACCGCGGACACCTCGCTGGGAGGCATGCTGCCAACCCGCACCAACGCGGCACGGGCGGCCATCAGGCCGCTCTGCTGGCTGGACACCACGGCTGTGAGACCGGCCAGGCCGAGGGCAGCACTGACCCGCTGGGAGACGGTGTTGATCGCGCTGCCGCTGGTGGTGAGGTCGGTCGGCAGGGAGGACAGCCCGCCGGTCATGATCGGCATCATCGCGAGGCCGGTGCCAGCCGCGCGCACGCACATCCAGAAGATGAGCTCGCCCTGGGTCATGTCGGGGTTGATCCCCATCAGGAGGAACGTCCCCGCCGCGGCGACCAGCAGACCGAAGAAGGCGAGGTACCGGGGCCCGACGAGGTCGTACAACCGGCCGGCCACGGGCATCAGAACCGCCATGACCAGGGCCTGGGGCAGGACCAGCAGCCCTGCTTTCAGCGCCGGGTAGCCCAGCCCTTCCTGCAGGAACAGCGGGATGTAGAACAGCGTCGCGAAGAGGCCGGTCATCATCACGCTCATCGCCAGCAGCGACGTCGTGTAGAGCCGGTTGCGGAAGACCCGCAGGTTGAGCAACGGGTACTCCACCTCGAGCTCGATGACCACGAACGCGGCGAAGCTCAGCACGCTCAGCGCGATCAGGCCCAGCACGCGGTAACCGGACCAGCCCCACGACGGGCCCTCGGAGAACGCGAGCAGCAGCGTCACCAGGGCCGTGGCGATGGTCACGAAGCCGGCGCCGTCGAAGCGGCGCGTGGGTGCCTGCGTGAACTTCGGCAGCCAGATCATGGCCGCCGCCAGGCCGAGGACCCCGACCGGGATGTTGATGTAGAAGACGAGCCGCCAGTTCACGTACTCGACCAGGTAGCCGCCGAGCGCCGGGCCGAGGGCCGGGGCGACGATGATCCCGAGGCCGTACATGCCCATCGCGGCGCCGATCTTGGCCGGCGGGACGAGGCGGTAGACCATCGTCAGGCAGACCGCCGGCAGCAGGCCGCCGGGGATCGCCTGGATGATGCGGAAGGCGATCAGGCTGTCGAGGTTCCAGGCCAGCCCGCACAGCGCTGACCCGAGCGCGAACGCGGCCAGCGACACGATGTAGATCCGGCTCAGGCCGACGCGGTCACCCAGCCACGCGCTCGCCGGCACCACCACGCCCAGCACGAGGCTGTACGCGGTCGAGATCCAGGCGACGTCGGCGGTGCTGCCGCCGAAGTCGGTCTGGATGGCCGAGATCGCCACGTTGACGATGCTCGTGTCGAGCACCGACATGAACATCCCGACGATCAGCACCGCCAGCGGCACGACCCAGTGCTCACGGCCCCCCGCGGGACCCGCTGCGGGCGGACGGGAGGGCGCGGCAGGAGCGGGTGCCGGACGTGGGGTCGGCTGCGGCGCCCGGGCGACCGGGGCGTCTGCGAGGTCGACGGTGGCGAGCGGCGGAGCGGTGTCGGTGCTCACTGGTGGTCTCCCTGCGAGAGCTGGACGGTGGTGGGAGGCGTGGTCAGACCTGCGTCACGGACGGTGGATCTTGGCCGTGACGTTCATGCCTGGCGCCAGCGCCAGGCCTTTCGTGTCGTCGATGGTGATCCGCACCGGGATCACCTGTGTGACCTTCTGGAAGTTGCCCGAGGAGTTGGACTGCGGGAAGGCCGAGAACACACCCGCCGAGCCCGTCTGGATCTCCGACACGTGGCCGGTCAGGTCGGCGTCCGGGAACGCGTCGATGTCCAGCTTCACCGTCGCCCCGACCCGGACCTGGTCGATCGAGGTCTCGTCGACCCGGGCCGTCACGAAGACACCCTGCTCGTCGTACGCGATAGCGAGCTGCGTACCAGCGGTCACAAAAGTGCCCGGAACTCCGTTGTCGACGGCCACCGTGCCGTCGCCAGGCGCCCGGATCACCATCTGGGGCTGCACGTAACCGCCCTGCATCTCGATGCGACCCACCGAGGCGTTCTCGCGCAGCGACGCGCCCACCTGGCCGCGCCAGTCCAGCAGCGTGCCGGAGGTCGGGGCGTTGATCGAGATCTGGTTGCCGTCGACCTGCGCGTTGTCCGTGGTCGTGTAGTTCGAGGTGTCGATCAGGTAGCGGGCCAAGAAGGCCAGCCCGACCAGGACGGCGAGGCCGAGGATCACGAACAGCCGGATCCTGGCCTTGCGCGACATCCCCTTCTTGGGCGCCGCCTCCTCTGCCGGTGCGTCCGTGCCCGGTTGCTCGCCGGGCGCACCCGGTGCACCGACGGTGTCGTTCGTCGCCGTGGTGGTCGCCGTCTCAGACATGCGCGTCCTGTCCATCTGGAGCTGCGGTCGTACCGCACTCACCGTTGTTCACTGTAGGTGACCTGAGCAGACGCATCAGGCCGTTCACGGGTGGCTCGGCACGACGACGCGGTCGCCCTCGTTCAGGCCCGACACCACCTCGGTGCGGTCGTCTCCGACGAGACCCGCCTCGATGCTCACCGTGCGCTGCTCACCGCTCGACTCGTAGACCACGACCGTGCTCGCGTCGCCCTGGTGGCGCACCGCGGCGTTCGGCACCGTCAGCACGTCCGTGCGCTCCGCCGTGTGCACGGTGGCGCGGGCGGTCTGCCCGTCACGCTCGCGCGGGTCGCGGGTCGCGAGGTTGACCGTCGCGTAGTAGCTGACCACGCCCGAGATCGGGGTGGCCGACGGAGCGACCGAGGAGACCGTGCCCTTGGCCGTGAGGTCCGGGACCGCGTCGAGCTGCACGTCCACGGTCTGGCCGGCCTTGATCTGAGCGGCGTCGGACTCCTCGAAGGGCAGCACGACCTGGAGCTGGTCCAGCCCGGACAGGACGATGAACTGCGTGCCGCCCGGACGCGTCGGCGACGCGGCGCCGGCGGCCGAGGCCGCTCCGGCACCCGAGGCGCCCGGGATCGCTGCCTTGCTGCCCGGCGCGAGCGCGCTCGTGCCGGTGCTCGGGGAGAGGTACTCGCCCTTGGCGCCGTTGACCGCGGAGATGGTCCCGGCGGACGGGGCCTTCAGGACCGCGTCGTCGACCGTCTTCTGGGCCGCGTCGACCTGGGCCTGCGCGGCGTCGACCAGCGCCTGCTGCTGGTCGAGCGTGTGCGGCCGAGCGGCGACCGCGGAGTTGTAGACGCCCTGGGCGGTCGCGACACCCTGGTTCGCGTTGGCCTCGGAGACGTCGAGGGCGGCGTCGTCGACCCTCTTGCGCTCCTCCGCCGCGACGATCGCGGTCTCGTCGGCGACGATGCGCTGCTTGGCCGCCGTCACGCCGGCCTCCGCGCTGCCCACGGCGCCGCACGCGGTGGACGCGCCGGAGGCGGCCGACGCGGCGAGGGTCGCGGCTGCATCGTTCGTGGGGTCGGCCGCAGCGGCTGCGCCGGCCTTCTCCACCAGGTCCTTGGCGTCGTCGCAGGCGTCCTGCGCGTCGCCGACCGCGTCCTCGGCGTCGTCCTTGGCGTCCTCGTCCGTGCTCTTCTGCTTCTTCGCCCGCGAGACCGCCTTGGCGTCGGCACGCGAGGACGCCGCGCCCTGCTGCTCGGTCTCGAGCACCACGTGGCGCGCCCGGGCGAGCGTCGCCGCCGCGTTCTGCACGGCGGGGTTGTCCGAGCTGCCAGCCAGGACGGCGGCCTGCGCGTCCACGTTCGCCTCGGCCTGCTTCAGCGTCTGCTTCGCGGACGTCGAGCTGATCGTGGCGAGCACGTCCCCGGCCTCGACCTTCTGGCCGACCTTGACCTTGACCGAGGTCAGCTTGCCGCCCTGCGCGAAGCCGAGCTGCTCGCTCGTCTTGGCCGCCAGCGCACCGCTCGCCGTGACCCCGGTGGACACGCTGCCCCGGGTGACGGTGTCGAAGGTCGGCGCGGCCGGCTTGCTGCTCGAGCAGGAGGTGACGGTCAGGGTCAGACCCAGCACCACCGTTCCGGTACCGAGACGTGCGAGCACCCGGGCTGACGGGCGCAGATGTAAGGGGACGAACGACACGACACTCCTCGAGAAGGCGAAACCTCCAGAACAATAGCGAACGACTATTCTTTTTCCTATGCCCCGCGTGAGTGACGCTCATCGCGCTGCCCGGCGCGAGCAGATCGCCGAGGCAGCGTTGCAGGTGCTGTCGCGTCACGGCTCAGAGACGTCCATCGCCCAGATCGTCGCGGAGTGCGGCCTGTCGGCCGGAGCGATCTACGGCAACTTCGAGAACAAGGCCGAGCTCGCCCGCTACATCGCGGGACAGCTCCTGCATCGTCGCATCGGAACGCTCGACGACGCGGTGAGCGACGAGCAGGTCCGTACGCCCGTCGACGTGCTCCGGCTCTTCATGGACCTCCAGCGCGCCCCGAAGGATCTGTCGGTGCTGCTCCAGCTCTGGGGCGAGGCGACGGTCAACCCCGACCTGCACGCCGTCTTCAGCCAGCGGTCCGAGGAGCTCCGCGGCGCGTTCGGGCGTGCGCTCGAGCCCTGGGTCGCCGTGCAGCCCGACGGCGACGAGGCCCTGGCCGAGCGGATGTCCCAGCTCTGCGTCGTCCTGTGCCAGGGCTACCTCGCCAACAGCGCCCTGTTCGGCTGGATGGGCGGCGAGGAGTACCTCGACGCCGTCGAGCGGGCGTTCGGCCCGACCCCTGCGCCCTGACGTCGGCCGGCGCCTCGCCTGCGCCGTAGAGGAGATGGAGCGGCAACCCGGTGTGTGACAGACTCGCGCCGCGTTGCCCTCGACGACGAGCCGCCAGGAGGTCTCGCATGGAGACCGCGGACCTCTCGCCCCGCAGCTCTCCGACCACCCGGACGCTGCGGGTCGCCGGCTGGGCCCTGCACCTCTACACCGCCAGCGGAGCCGTCCTCGCGCTGGTCGCCGTGGTCGCCGCGGTCGAGGGTCACGTCCTCGAGGCTCTCTGGGTCCTGCTCGCCGCCCTGGTCATCGACGGGACCGACGGGATGCTCGCTCGCCGGCTCCGGGTCGCGGAGACGATCCCCGGCTTCGACGGCGGGCGGCTGGACGACATCGTCGACTACCTCACCTACGTCTTCGTCCCGGTGGTCCTGCTGCTGACGACCGGCCGCCTGCCCGGCGGGGCCTGGGGTGGTGTCCTCGCCGCGCTCCCGCTGCTGGCCTCCTGCATCCAGTTCTGCCGCCG
>Ga0210040_10003288_pt1 | contig 22008 bp, 21 predicted proteins | sample CryGeyCG12114_NA_FD_185462 | JGI IMG/M metagenome (GOLD analysis project Ga0210040, IMG submission 185462) | Groundwater microbial communities from aquifer - Crystal Geyser CG19_WC_8/21/14_NA (SPAdes) (version 2) | ecosystem: Environmental > Aquatic > Deep subsurface > Groundwater | place: USA...
TTCACGGATCATTACTATGCCATAATCCTGAAGTCTGTTTTGAATAGAATTTACTCAATTTTCACACTGATTTTCCGTACAATGGCAGGTAGACTACGTTAAAATCAACCTGGAAGATTCCCCATACTCAAACCTGAGTTGCCATTTTGATAAAGTGGCTGACAAAATTGAAGAGTCGAGGCGGAAAGGAGGAAACACATTGGTTCACTGTGTAGCTGGGATCAGTCGATCGGCTACATTGTGCATTGCATACCTGATGAAATACAAGCGAATTCCATTGCGAAAAGCATACTCCATAGTTAAGGTAAATAAAGCTGTTAAAAAATTACATATTGATGATTAATTGACAATGATTAGCTGTATTAAGAAATTTTTATTTCTTGAACTTGCCCGCGCATCGGTGATCACATTTACTCGTTCAGTTGGATCAAAATTCAAACAAGGAATATTACACATGCGCATAGCAGCTCGAATTTTTTAAACTTTAACCATTGATGAAGTAGATTATTTGAACATGATGATATGACTTTTACTTAAAGCAGGAATGTTTTATAACTTATAGTTCGGGTTTATTTATTAGTTTTGTCGTTAGTTACAGTTGATGAATAGACGGTGTACTTTTATTTGGATTTTTTCAGGGTCGGCGTCCAATAATTCGCCCGAATGTTGGATTCTTCCGACAGTTGGTAAGAAGGAAACATTTGTAGATTTTTTGCATTTCTTTTTTAAGATTCGTGTATAATTAGTCGTAGTTAGTTAGTTATTAATGTCATGCTTTGAGGCTTACTTCCGTGCAAAATACTTTTGTGTGTGAACACGTTTTTTTGGCAAGTTTATGACATGTTTCTTTGTCTTCGTTGAAGGTTGACTACGAGCAACGACTTTTTGGAACCACAACGGTACAAATGGTATGGAATGCAGCTGCTGGGGGACATATTCCCGACCTTTATGAACCAGAGTACAATAATACTCTCATGTTTCTTAAGAAATATGGTCTACAAAATAATAACCTGGGCCGATGTTCAGATCGGGCCCATCGTCGATGAAAAAATATTTGCTCCCACGCAGAGATTGTGAATAAAGCTTATCCAGCTCTAGTAAATCTCTAATACGCTTTATCCCTTTGCCACTTACTTTAATCATGTATACTTTACTTACGTTATCAGCGCTCGCATTAGATGCACTTTTTCCATTTCACTTCTTGTGAACATATGCTCACTATTTTCACAAATATAGTGTTTTCAGATATATTATATTGAAATATTCTCTTAGCTGTTGTAATAATTTCAAGAACTTGCATGGATCTATTATATCTTACGTATCTATCTAGAAATTGAGGTTTGCATTTCAGATACCAGCAACAAGCTTGGAGAATAAATTAGTGTAAAGTTAAGCTTGTACGATTTTGTCTCAAAGCAGCAATGATGTATCATGACCATGACTGTTTGAGCTATGGATTTAAATGCTATGATTTTATTAATGTGGACCAAAAAAATAATAAAATGAATTGTGAATCAACGTTGGCTACACCGCACAAAACCACATTTCATTATTATCATAAGGATTTGGATAAACCGTCATAAATTTGAAATGCATAACAATTTTTTGCAAGGGAATTCATAATGGTATAACATTATGGAAACTTGAGGAAAACCGGTCTTGATGATGATGACATCATCTAACTTTAACCTTATGGACTGGAGAGAAGCACAGCAAAAAATATGGGAAAATAATTTTTCTTGCTGAACTTGTGTATTATTACATTACACGTAGTACATTTCTTTAACTTGCATGCAAATCAGTGCTGTATAGTCTTCCTGTAAAATTGCGTACTAGTTTTGTTTTACCTTTAGTAATTCAAACTCGCTTTGTAACAATAGAGTCAGAAATAGTTTTAATGACTATCGAATTTAATAGATGATAATGAATTTTTAAAAGTGCTATCGCATGAAGAATCCTCTATTTGCAGTAAACATGAAAAGTTCAAATACGGTGATTTTAATTATAAGTCTTATTTTAAGCATTAATTTCCTTTGTGCATTTTGTGTCTCAACAGTGTACAGTAATGACAACGACCCGCGTAAGAAAAAATCCGTTTAATCCGTTAGTTCCGTCCTTTCATGCAAGTACACATTTTAAAATGAAGTTTGTTCTGTCCTGTTAGTTTGTGGAATAGTGAATGAAAAAGTAGGAGAATTTGACTCCAGAGCCAAAGTGCCATGGACAGCGTCCGTATTTTATAAATCCAGTCGATGTGACTTCCGATTAGGACATTTCAGCAATGCAATCATTTTGGGACCTACAACTGTTCTTATAAGTAAACAATGAGCTGTCTCCTTGCTATATTTTTTAAGTAAACTAAACGGTTTGTATCAAGTCTGTCAATATTTCAACTCAACAATAGGTGGAAACTTCCTGTGGGCTTCATCTAATCGACTATTCGGTTTCCAATCAGACAATTTTATGGTCGCAGTTGGTCTCAAAGCTAAATACAGAGTTGAGGCAGATCAATTCACTCAATTCATCAGAGTATACATTAAAAATATTTATATCTCAAGTTTTCAACATGAAACCAATAGTTTAATTTTCTAATTTTGTCTCTTTTACAGGTAGCATATATTCAGCCATATTTGCATTCACACCAAAAGTATACAAATCTGGACTTTGCTCTGGTTCATTTAAAAACACCCATAGAATTTTCAAACCGTGTCGTTCCAGTTTGTCTCCCAGCCCCTGATGATGTCTGGTCAAATGTGGATTCGAAAAATAACGAAAACAATACATTGTTCCTCCATGGATTTAAAACAGCTGGAGAAAAGCTGTTTCAAAAAATGCCCATTGAGTTGCAAAATGAAACGCGTTGTCAGAGCCAGTTGGAAAACGAATTCCAATCGTTGAGATCTGTGGCAGACCCTTTATTTCGCGCAAATATTCCTTGTGCAATCCGTTTAAAAAAGTAAATTTTTTAAATCTCGTATACTTTAGCCTTAAAAGCCTGATTTTTGACAGATTGAATCCATTTTTAGAGAAAGTGACGATGTAGATAGGTCTTCACGTAGAAAACAGATCACAACAAATACTTGCTTCCAAAAAGGTGCGGCTGTGGCCAATCAAAAATCAGATGGAAGATGGTATTTACGCGGAACAGTGGCAGAAGGCTTGGGCTCAGATTGCGGGGATAATTTTTATTTCCTACAACTTTTCACTGACACGAGTGACCATCTACTGAAATGGATCAAACAAAGCTTGAAGTATGTCTGTTTAAAAAAATTCTAATGAAACTGAAATTAATTTACTGTTGTATAAATTGGATTTGCGATGACCATATTTCAGAAATAGTCCCAACTCATTCACCTGTTTTAATGGACAAAGAATCAGCATGGAACGAGACACCTGTAATAAATTCCATGACTGCGAAGATGCAACTGATGAAGATCAAAACTTTTGTGATGCAATCAAATGCAAACAGTTTTCCCTGTATTGTTCGTCTACATGCGTCGATGAAGGTTTAGTAAAGAAAAATTCTCAGTCAGTCAGTAATTGCATTCTATAACTCCTAATTTGATTCTAAACTTCATGTCCATAGACAATTTTAAAATTGGAAGAGACAGTTTTAACTATTCATCGTACAGCTCGTCTGGAACAATATATTGCCCTCCTTTGATTGCTCCGAAGGTAATGTACTACCAATGAACTTGATTTTTTTTTGTGCATACATTACTGTTTAACATTTTTCTATATTAAATGTTTTGCAATATTAGAATGCTACAATACACTGTGAAGAACCGGGATTGCCAATTAAACTTTCATGTGCCGAACCATCTATTCCAGATACAAGAGCTGTCGTTTATTGCGATGATTATGACTTTCGAAATCCCGTACCACAATCATATTGCGTCATAACATGCCAGTCAAGTGGGGAATGGACTGATGAGATTGAAAATCTGCGATGCGGACACACTTGTAAGCTTTGAATTATTCTACAGCTAAACAAATATTTGGAGTTGGACTGCACATTTGTGTTGTTCGTGTGTGTACATAATTGTTTTGTATTTGAATTTGACGCACTATATTAGCAAGTATTCACAGCCCCACGACAGAAAAAGTTGCACAGCAAGCATCAGGTTCCATCAACTACCCTACAATATTGACGACTGAAAAGCCCGTTTTTGAAATTAGTGACAAACATCACGTAACAGATTCTGAGGAAGATTTCCATGCACTGTTTCCCGTTATATATCCGGGACATGGGAAAAATGATACTGACATTGATAAGCGGGAGCCGTCGGAAATTTTCTGTGACGGATTTGTGGCTGAAGAGGTGGAAAAGCAATTTATGACTTTATGATAAATTATCAGGTCAGGATTTTCAAATAAAGTTTCTCACTAATTTGATTGCAGGGTGTCAAAATCTCATGTCAAGATCCCTTTTCCAAGCCCGAAAATTGCACCAAAAAAGCATTGCCAGGTTCCAAAGCAAATTTTGCTTGCAAGACGTATTACAAATCGGTTTTGCCTTCAGCTACTGTAACAAAAATTTGTGGACCCGATGGACGTTGGAGTTTGCAAAACCGAAAATTTTTGTGTCGATTAGGTAAGTGATAGAGTTAAAAAAAGTTCTATAAGGTTCTGCATTATAATATATAGTAAATGCAACTTCATCATCATCTCATATTTTCAGATTGCGGAATCCCAAAGAGTAATGTGATTGGTCACGTTGTAAATGGCAAGATAACCGATGGGCTCAAATGGCCATGGCACGGAATCCTATTTATTTCCTCCACGAAAGAGGTTCCAGAAGAACGAAAATTTACCTACATTTGCGGTGCAACAATGATATCCAAACGAATCCTCCTCACGGCTGCTCATTGTGTTACTAATAGACGTGGGGAAGCATTTGACGCCTCAAGACTCAGAATTGTTTTGGGGGCTGTAAGCAATTCCCTTACTGAAAATCAAATGGATCCGAATACTCAAGTTTTTGAGGTGAGCTTATATATTTCATTATTATAGCGTTGACGAATAAGGGAGGGGAGCGAAAGGAGAGCATAAAGTCCAAAGTACATCTTTCTACTGGCGTTAAAATAATATTCAGTATCAGCCTTACAACATTTTTTCGATGCGCATGCAGGTAACAAATATTCGAGTGCATCCATCTTTCAACCAAAGGACGTATGAGTCTGACATTGCACTACTACAGTTGGAAAAGGCTGCAACAATAAATGACTTTGTTCGGCCATCTTGCTATCCAACAACTTCTAACTTACATAATGAGCTCATTCATTTAAGTGCGGGGAGCAGTGGGGAAGTAAGTTTAAAAAAAAACTTAACAAATTAATAAAATCCTGCATTCGATTGAAGATTAGCAGTTTTCAAACAATGAATTTTTCAAAGATTATTGGCTTCGGGTACGATGAAAGTGGAAAACCATCCGGAGTTTTAAGGGAAGCTGTACTTCCTGTAGTTACGTATAGTCAGTGCTATGAAGTTACAAAAATTCAGCCAAGCTCAACCATGTTTTGTGCTGGCTACACAAATGGTATTTGCTAATGCTGAACGTTAAAAAATTACTTGCAAGCAATTTTAATTACTTGATTGGCTAATAAATGAAAATTTGGATTTAAAAACAGGTACGGCTGCCTGCAACGGAGATTCTGGTGAGTATAATTATACATAATGATAATGTAGTTGATGAGTTGATTTTACGTACATTTTTCTGCTAAGTGAGCTCAAATATCATGTTTTACGATTTAAAAAACTTTTACACAGGAGGAGGAATGTTTTTCCAAGATGATGTATACCCCAGAAGATATTACACACAAGTAAGTTGGATTTACTGGTTCAACTGATTCTTTTAGGGAGCCTGATGTAAATATTTTTTTCTGCAGGGCATTGTAAGTCACGGAAACCGAGATAAATCTTCCCGACTTTGCGATGAAAATCAATACTCAATATTCACTAGAGTAGCATCATTTAAAGATTGGATTTTCGACAATGGATTCGAACTGGACAATGATTTTTAGAAATATGCACCGTGAGTGAGTGTGCCATGCCTGTACAGTAATTTTTCTCTTCTGTGCCATATTATGTAGTACATCTATGGACTGACAAACGGCAGTTGTAATAAAAATGTAAGATAAATGATTTTATTGTAAAATAAAACACCAAAATACTTCTTGATTCCGACAAAAAAAACAATAAACTAACCAATCGTTTTCTACATTCTTTGCCTTTTTCTATGCATGGTATTTCCCTTACTTTTATCAAAATTTTCCCGTTTTTTGGGACCCTTGGCCTTCCATTTTCCTAGTCCATTGAGGTCACATGCGGGTGGACTTGAAAATCCGAACGCTTTGGCTACCTCTTTTAAGTTTAATTGACTGACGTCAAAAATCACTTTCAAACTGTGGGAATCATATGCTCGTAAGTAAGACTTGTACGCTTCCCGAGCACTCTGATTCAGAAAATAGTTTGTCGATATTAATTTCTCGAGTTGCGGTTGAACATTTGCAACTTTACTCCAGTCCACTTCAATCTCATTCACAGCCACTTTGGCAACTTTTAAGTAGCGTAAAAATTGGAGTTCGTGTGGAGATAAAATAAGCAATGCTTTTCCACAAGCATCAGTACCACGGGCTGTACGTCCCACTCTATGAATATATTCTCGAGGATCATCTGGAGGGTCAACTTGTACGATCCAATCAACGCTTGGAATATCCAACCTAATGACAATAAAAAAGATATCTATCATCCAAGTATCGCTAAACTTTAACAAAAGTACCAACAGTTTCAGTACGCCTCATTATGTTCAGTGAAGTAAATCCTAAATAAAACAATTGATTACCCTCTAGCAGCAACATCGGTACAGAGTAGAATTCCACTTTCAGCTTGACAGAATTGGAAAAAAGTGGTCGTTCGTTTCACCTGTTTTTGTTTGCCCTGTTTAAATAAAAAATATGTTAGAAATTCGAAATTGAAGGCATAATCATTCAGGAAACATAAAACATTGCAAATTATGAATATCTGCTTACATGAATACAAGCCACTGGAAGATCAATGTAATTCAATAACTCGTGGTAGAATTTGACTGACAAGCAAGAATTCAAAAACACCATAACTTTGCGTTTCCGATTCTTCTTAAGAAATGTGAAGAGAAACAAGAATCTCTTGTCCGCCGGGCAAACAACATATCCTAAAAAATAGTAATGATTTTTACGAGCTGATACGAAGCTGACGAATGAATAATGAATTAATAAATAACATTATAACAATATACCTTGCTGCAAGTTTTCTACTGTTGCGGAGTCTTTGTTATCGTCAACTCCAATATACATTGGCTCCTTTTTCAAAGCTAATTTAGTTAGTTCTTCCGTCTTTTTAGTAGCAGTTGCACTAAACAGCATTGTTTGTCTCCGTTCTAAAGAAACAGAGATTCATTATATCATGATATCACAAACAAATATCAATTAATTTTTTTTACATAAATGTCAAAGTTATCAATTACTTGGAAGTAAAGAAATGATCCGTTTCATTTCTTCTTCAAATCCAATTTGGAGAATTCTGTCAGCCTCATCAATTATCAAACATTGCATGTTTTTAGTTAGAAATTCTGGTGTATTCGTCAAATGGTCTAAAAGTCTTCCAGGAGTAGAGACCAAAATTGTTACACCTTTAGCTAACTTTTGTGCTTCTGCTGATCTGTTTGCTCCACCCATGACCTATTAACAACGCAATTTCATGCATTATTTATTTACTTAAATTCTGTTCATAAAAATTGAGAAAGTGCTAAGCCTAATAGCATGCATCTCACGACAGCATAAGCTTGAATCTGAACCCATTATAGAAAACGTACCAATCCACAAGTTTGAGAAGGATATTCGTCCATGATTTCTCGCAAAACTCCAAATATCTGCATGGCCAGTTCTCGTGTAGGGGAAATAATCACGGCGCCTGTTCCATTACGTGGGAGCATCCTATATATAAAGGAAACAGCAGTTTAGCTAGTTAAAAATCAAAGCAAGAAAAAATTAAGGCGCTTGTGCCGATTGAATATGTAGAAAATAAAACATACTTTAATTTTGCGCAAACAAGTTCTACAGTTGGTATCAAGAACGCCAGTGTTTTCCCAGAACCAGTTTTAGCAGCACCAACCACATCTCGTCCTTCTTGCAAATATGGGATGGCTTTAGCCTGAATCTCAGTCATTGTAGTGAATCCCATCTTAGAGATAGCTTTGGCAGTTGCTTCAGACAAATTGAGGGAATCAAAACTGTAGTTGGATACAGATACTGCAGCTCCAGTAGAGGTGCCTGGAACTAAAAATAAAGAAATTACAACTCTCACACACACTACCATTCACTACGAACGAAATACATAAAACTTGAAGACTATGAAGTCATACGATTGATTTCTTCTGTTTTGGACGCATTTTCCTCCTCAGCACTCTCAACTTCAACTGGCGAGTCCTCAACTTCTTCAACAACAGACTCTAAATCAAGTTCTTCAATCTGATGCTTTTTGTCCTGACCTTTCCGATGTCTCGGAGGAAGACCATTCCTCTTCCTCTTTTTTGGCTCCCCACTCAGCTTTCCCATAGCTCACTTCGTATGAGTGAAAAATCGAAAAAATTCAGATTGAAGTTTTATTTTTAAAGAAACACAATTTTTGACGAAGACGAAACCAGAACACCAGAGAGAGACCCACGAGTTCTGAATTTATAGTGCATTTGACTTTCGCGGGATTTTAATATTCATCAATCACAGAGTAGAAAAATCAAGTGATACAGACGCGGTAAACTAAACTATTCAAGACAAAAAATAATTGATCTTAATCTTGCTGGGTACAAGAACAATTTTCGCTAGGTCTTGTTAATTTCTCGCTACTTAATTATGAAAAATAGTTTAGTATTGTCTTTAAGCAAACTTATTGTTTGCAATACGAACCATGTGCAAGTAGTATATCGACAGCGATTGTTTATCCAGCCAAGTTTATCATGTCTTCGCCAATACGGAACTATCAAAGCACCGGAGACTCCTGAGGAAGACAATGGCTCTGTATTTTCCTCCGTTGAGTCCAATGGAGAAGATATTGAAGAAGGCGAAGGAGCCAAGAGTCAAACGATAGCCAAAGCTATGGTTGCATACATGGAAAGGGCTAAAGATCATGGTACTTACTGGCTAAAAATTTGAAGCCCAACTTTACTCTAAAATGATTGCTAAATAAGAAAAAGACAATGGTGTATCATATTTGCTTTATTTAGGGTTAGTGTATTAGTATAATTTACTCTGGTGACTATTTTTGCAGAAAAATTTATGGCGGAACAGCAACAGGAATACGCGTTTGGAAGGCGCCATCTAGCTAATATGATGGGCAAAGATCCAGAAAATTTCACTCCGAAAGATATTAACGTCAGTAAAGGGTTTAATATTCTAATTTATGTGTCTATTTTAGCGTTGAGCGTTCGTTCCTTGGAACTTTTTTTCTTACAGGAAGCAATCCGTTACTTATTTCCATCTGGTCTCTACGAGCCCAAAGCAAGGCCCATGATGAAACCACCTGAAGAAATATACCCAAAACAAAAAGCTGCTCAATTTGACGGAAATGGACGTCCTCATCATCCTTTTTTCTATACAACTAAGCAGCAATTTTATTATTTACTGTTTGTAAGTCGTGGTTTCAGTTTGTAAACTTATTTTGGAACATCGAACATAATATCTCTGAATGGTTTTACTAGATCGTGTGTCTATATGAATTTGTAGGAAATGACAGCGTTGTATAATTCTATGAATGAAATGGCTGGAGGTGAAACCTCGTCTGTACTAGAAGATGACCCGTAAGAGTTACAATTGTGTCACTTTTTGTGTGTGCAAACGTTTTTACTGCTATTTGTATGATCCTGATATGACTTGAATGGTGCACCAACAGGGAATTAAATGCGTCTATTTGGCTTTCCAAGTCTGACATGGAAGAAATGCTGATGGAGAAACTCACAACTAATGAATATGAGGAATGGAAATCATTTATGGAACGACTTGTATACCATCCAAAGAAGCAGAAGGCTATGGACCTCATTAAAAAGTACAGGAAACCCTTGGCAAAGCAAAGCATTTTAGATGAAATGCCACCAATCACGATAGAACAAGATGGGCGTAAAACCGTTCATGTGAAAGGTTAGTTAATGTAATAGAATCTCTAATCGTTGGATTGTCTAACAATGTGTGAAGGAGTAAAGGTTCTACCTCTGCTTTTCTTCAACGGGCTAGATTGTGTGAGAAAATCTGCTAGAGGCGAAGTCAAAGTCACTATGCCTGGAACAGGAAAGTTTTCTATAAATGGGAAAGGGTTAGACTATTTTGAAACGATACAGTCTAGAGAGACGGTTATAGCGCCCTTACAACTTGTGGGCTGGTTGGGCACCGTAGATGTAGAAGCGTTTGTTCGCTTCGCTCGGCCAGACACAATTCCTGATGCTCATGGTGAAACTACACATGCAGGCTGTGTTCGGTGGGGGATAGCAACTGGGATCGCCGCACTCGGTAATTGATGAAAATAGCATGTTGTAAAGCATGTAGCTTTGAGAATTACTCAAATTTTTTCCTATATATTTTTGCCTCACAGGAGCTGATAACGAAAAGTTACGATTGGCTGGACTGCTTACTAAAGATGTTAGATTCAGAGAAAGGAAGAAGGTAGGTCATGAAAGTGCTAGAAAAGCTTTTACGTGGAAAAAACGTTAAAAGTTTAGTCACATTTTTCTAGTAATTGTTTTGTATCAATCTCCCATCGAAAATTTTAACTTTGTGTCATGGGACAGAAAAAATAAATCAAACCCAGTTTTATTTATTTAATGTTGTCCGTCATATTATTACCTCGCGTGGCTGAGCAAACGTATTCAATAACTCATTAGTGAATAAAATCTCATTTGGCTTCGGATAGATTGCTTGCGATTCACTTGACTTAATATCTTGATTTTGGCAACAAAATAACGCATAATATGAAATTCAAATGGTATGGAGTATAGCCAGTAATAAAAACTCTAGTCTCCTGTAAAAATGCATGCACGGATTCAATTTTTGATAGAAAAAGCTAAAAACAATCACACGCACCACAACGCAGAAGATAATCACCCAAAAAAGTTATCAATAAGGTACTATGATTCATATAATCTCTCGAAAAGAAATACTCGCTTTCACTAAAAATTCTCTAGAGGATTTAATTTGCAATTCATACAGCATTCCCTATTTCATACTTGAACACTGTCTTGTCTGAATGATTTTCCTTGAGAATTTTTTTATCATCTGCATCTCAAGAAGTAGTGTATACACATCTGCTCAGTCCCATTCACTCTCTCAAAAGATCTTGAACATCCTATCAAAATTCATGCATGACTTGCTCAAGCTCGCAAATATTAAAATAGCTCTCTTCTGTTTTTTTATTCCTCAGCTGATATAAACTTGTGCCCCTGTCTCTATGCTGCTTGTTTCCTTCCGTATTGAATTACTATGTGGTCCGTTTCTCACCGTATAAAATGTGCACATGAGTCTCATTCCACTGGACAAGGATTTATGTTTGAGCAGTAAAGTGCAGTTGTTCAGAGAAATGTAATGTAGTAGTATCCGAGTATCTCAAAGAAAAGACGTGCAGTATAAGTCAAACAACACAATTACATTACATTACGTGCATGAAGTATGGTCGACCAAAAGTATTAGCAACTAACTATAGCCATATTGTATTTCTGACGAGAAATCATAATCATGAAAGTGCGAATGAAATGTACATTCCATCTTTTCCTCTGGAAATTAAGCCCCAGTTTTAACTCATCATGATAGCTCGGCTTTCATTCTCTACTCAAGTTTCCAATTCCATTCAACCAAAAATGATAGCCCATTTCCACTTCATATCTTTGTCTGTGCGTTCCGTACATGTTCCCATCGCAGTTACCGTTGAACACAAGAATCCCATCTCAAGTCTCCAGACACGCTAGAGTGACCAAGTCTCACTTCTTGTTCCCATCTTTGCAGTTAGCTGTAAGACACAAAAAGATGGATAAAAATCCAATTCGTATACCCTAAAATTGGGTGACAATGTACTGTGAGAACAACCCGCCTTACAATAAAATCCTTTTTGGAATCACCACATGTATCTAATAAAAGCTTCATTTTCCACATTCATCGATGAGATTCACCTGAACTAGCAAAAAGTTTCCACAAACCGTGCATGCACAAGTCAGTCAGATTTGTAGACAGTCGCCATAAGGTAACTTCAACTCACCTTGCTCCACTCGTCAGTTTGTAATCTACTCGCGTACACCAGGAAAAATGTGGGGATTGAAAAAATAAAGTGGAGCTATACTTGCGTTAGCACACACATTAGTGATGTGCAACTTTCCATCACAAATTTTCTCCCAGGACGTCAACACAGGCAGAGGAGAAAGGGATGAGAAAGGAATAATAATAATGTATGACCTGGCCAGACCACGAGAGAAAAAATTTACTCCTGCATATGGAATACTTTTTCTAGCCAGCTTAGGCATTCTATACCATGATAAACTCACACTGTGCATACTTCATAGTCCGTCGGTACGTCTACTCACCCGCGTAGGAAACTGGATGAGGGCCCAAAAATCCTTTGCGTAACATTCTACGAGTGCAGTGCTGGCCCATTTTTGCTTGTTCTGAGAGCAAAACATGTGGGACTACGGCCTTTACAAATGTTCCAACCTTATGCAAAGTGAACATTCATTCCTTTGTTGGCTTTCAAAACCACGTCATTCCTTCCATTCTTTTAAAACAATAGAAAATTATTTCCCACTAGTTTCTGCCTAACTATAACTGACTGACTACCCAACTATTTCTAGTTCTGGACAACATCAAACTTCTCTCATTCCCTTGTGTCTTATTCTTCATTTCCCAGACCTAACTTAACTATAACTTTCTAATTCACGAGTCCTACAAGAAAAAACGTTTTGCCCATCTCTGCGGATATATACTATGAGGTACAAGATTCACAGCAGATTAACCGACAGTGACAACTAACCAAGAAAAACTGGACACAAACTGCTAATTAGAACCAATCCTATACCTTGTTTTATTCGAGCTTTTTTGATACCGTCGTCCTTCCCAAAGGATCTAACAAGATTTCCCAACTCAAACAAACTAAAAAAAGACAGTTGAGAATGACGCTACGAGGTTAGTCGAGTGTTGGCCCTTTCTCTGTCCTGAACTAACATTTTGCTCCATCCACGCGATCCTTTACATTCTTGTAACATATACACATTGCATGGTTTTGTTTTGGTTTGCATTTGGTACAGCACACCAAACCACGCCACAAAGTTTAAGTTTACGCTCCTATCCTAACTAATACTACAGTGTGCCTCGCTGCTATCATTCAGTGGGGAGCAGGAAAACGAGACATTGGTTTTGGTTGCTAACTTTGTATTTACTGTACATTTTGGAAGAAACGCAGTGCACCAGACCAGCAGCACACGATTTCATGCTAAAAAGGGAAGGGAAAATATTATATGTGGAGTTGTAGCGGGATGAAACGGAAAGAATGCGAACAAAACTTTAGAACTTGCTGCTATCTAACCGACAAACTATATCATTTCCAAAAGGTGCTGCTGTATGAAACTTTGAGTTTTCCTTTGTGTTCAATTTAAAACTTGCCTGGTTCAAGGAAGCCAAGTATTTTATTGCTGTGCATAGTACATGTGTTAAGGTGGGATTTAGAAACTTTGTTTTTTGAGTGCTCAATTTAAGTTAGTTAGTTGGAGTGGCGTGCTTTTTGTGATAATGGCGGTTTTAGTGTGTGTTTCAGCAGAAATGAAGAGGTTTTTTTGTTGTTTTGGTTAGTTAGGGAGTTTGAGTCCCGAGGGATAGGATTTTTGATAGAGGAAGACATTGGGGTGTCAGAAGAAAACGTCACTTACCTGGATTGTGTATAGGAAATGGTTTTGTTTGGAGTTCTATTGATTGTGCTCAAGTGATTATTGTTGTTTGGTTAAGATTCTACATTTTTTGTACGAAAGTGATATCTGGGGAAGCCATACGGTATGGTACACACCATATAGTGGGTAAATAATACGTATCATGGAATTTTGGATTTCATTCAAGATTGTGGGGAAGATTTATGGAATACCACTCATACTTGTGCAACGCAAAATGTTTTACTCGCAAAACTAATGTTGCATAAATTCACGATTAAATCTGAAAAAGAAACGAGTCAGCATCAGCATAATGCTATTTGTTTTATATGCGTCAACGTTAAAAATTTTCACACCGAATGGAAATCTTCTCATGGCGACTAGATGCAATACTAGAATGGGAAAAAAGTTCACATCCATGCAAAATGAAACTAAAGCAAGACGAGTTTGGCAAACCTATCATTACTAACTTCGAACTAATATGGCAATTTCCAGTTTATCGTGCTGCTAGTAAAAATTTGAAATTTCATGACCATCACATGTGATGCGCAAATGATTTTATATGTAACCATCAAGTACATAACTGACATACCGAACACGAAAAACTATTATGGCAAGGAGGCAAAAAATTAGCTCGTCAAAATGCACGAATTTAGTTACCAACTTACAATATACAACATGATGATGGTGCAGCAAAAAACCATGCTTTATTATATGTAAAACAACACGAACATGGAACATGGAAATCCTATGTATACTAACTAGCAAGTTTACATTTGGAACCCACATCACTCACTGAGCATTTATTTAATATTATGCATCAGCGATAATAAATTGTGATTGCGATTCAGGAGCATTCAATATTTTTTTTTCTTCATCTCTCTCTACTGTGAATCGTGACGGATCATATGGGAAGACAACAATACGCACATCTTACAATCCCATTTCAGTAGCAGCTAGGTGGCCGAATGGTACACATGGCTGTAAAGTTAGTTCTACCTTATTCTTTAGTGTTGCAGTAGTAAGTAAGCTGCAAACGTGCTGTACTACTAACGGTGACTATAAAATCCTCTGAATGAGATAATAATGCGCAGTCTAACTTGACTAAATAACTACTAGAAAGAAAAAAAATCAGTATCTTTTTATTGTATAATGATCGATGTATCGACAGAGGTGTCGGGTTTTCGCATTTTCAGTAAATTAGGTTAGTTCAAGTGTAAAGTGTTTCCCCTGTGGAATGGATAGTGAATCAAAAGTGAATAACTAAGAATCAAACAGTGGGGAAAATGATGCAAGAGGAGAAAATGTCATTCATTGGCCAATCCGGGTCAACGATGACCACAATAAACTGTGACGGTGTGACAACCTATGAGATCCGCTTTGAACGCAAAAAGTAAGTGTGTAAATACAAGACTGGATGATTTATTATTAGTTTGTAGCATTGTAGTATTTGGGCGTCGCGTTCACTTTGAAGTTAGGAAAGAAAAATGATCCCGTTTGCTAGCCACTTACTTCCCTTGTGGAAAAATAAGTCGGCTGAATTTTGGTAGACTGCTGGGATGGGGACGCTTTTGTGCGAGTGACTTGGTTTAAGTTTAGTTATTATAGTTGGACAGATTCTTAAGTTGCTTTTCATACGAATCATCATGGCTGTCTTATTAATCTGTCAGTTGATAAAAGCGTAAAAAATTGTACAACTTGAAAGGGTTTGACAATTTGATGAAAATTTCAATTCTATTCTTTTCCTTCCTACCCGCGTCGTACATAAGTAACAAAACGAGTATAAAGGAACTGTAAATGGGAACACAAAAGGACTGTACAGGAGAAATAAGATTTTATGTTCTTATTTTGGCATCACTAACTTGTCTTGCCGAATAAAAGGGTTGATAACCAACATTAAGAAAGTTGCGATTCTATGTGTATGTGTGTGTACAAACTAACTAATCAAATCAGTCGGTTCAATCAATTCAGAAAGAAAAATTTTTATCTCACTGACCATGTTTTAGACCATTGTTTACCAAAACTAACGAATCCGAGTGAAAACTATACTGCGGTCTGACATGAAATGAAACTAACTTTATCACGTTCTTGACATGAACACTAACTAACTAGCAAAACAAAACTAGACGTGCCAGGACTACCAAACTAGATTTATATACATTTCAAGTCCTGCTGATCGCACATCTTGATATTATACGAAGAAAAATACACCTATAGACTGTTGCTACGGTTAGTCAAGTTTACCAGTTTTACCATGATGATCCGCATAGTAAGTTTATGATCATGGAGGTGTCAATGTGATACTTTGGGGATATAGATCCACAATCAATAGGTTAGTTGGCCATTCATCTTGTCGTTATGCCCATCAAGCCTACGCACTACCACGTGCAATACGGTAAATAATGAATTTAATGAGACCACCAAATATTTAGTACTTGTTGTTGTGTAATGCAATTAGTTATTTGGTTAGATATTAAGTATGTATTTAGAATCGTCGACGTCAAAACTATAATGCTTTTAGCAAGGAGGAAAAACTAAAAGTGGCAAAGTACTCACTCAGGATTTCTCGTCTCAAGTTCTGTTATGAACTCGTTCGAAATTCGATACAGCTCTCACACTAACACACATTCCAGTGCATAATATTACTTTATTATGTCATGTAAGCAATTAGTTAGTCAGTGCATGTCAGACTGCAAGTAAAATACACATGGTGTGTTTTATGTTTGCGATATGTAGGAAATCACCAGGCATGGGATGGCAAAAAGAGAATATAGTGAGTTAGTTAAGTTACTAATGTAGTGGCTTCAGCTCTACCTTGACTCGCCACATGTGATAGATTGTTATTGTGTTTCAATTTGTACTCTCTAGATTGTTCTTACATTAGGGAGCACTTTTAGGGTATGTTGTTGGTGTCCTTTGAGATAAAAAAACGTCTGAATGTTATAAGCGTAGCAAATACTTTTTTAAGTTTAAATTTTTTTTGAGCTCGGTTCTGAATTTGGAGGAAAGTAAGAATAAATTGTGTGTTTTAGTGATTAAAAGCGCATTTTCAGACTGGAGGAAAAATTTAATTAGCTTTGTGATGATTAGTATATAATATGTTTTGACTGAAATGGCACAAGTATTTTGGACACTTTTCTATCCATGCCATCCAATTACCACTTACCACCATCGTAATGAACCTTCGCATATGATTAGTTGGTATTAGTATATATGCAAGGTGAACTAGATATTGGAAACTTACAATTGAAGTTAGGCATACTTTTTAACTAATTGATTGAAAAGCGAATCATGATCCACCCAAAATTGGACTGCGTGTTTGTAGTTGTCCAAAAAAATCAATCATGTAAAAAATAATTATTCTCTACATGAATTATACTGCTGCATCTTAAATGGGCAAAAGATCTTGTGTAGTTAGGTAGTTATAGGCTGCAAAAGATATTCAAAGAATTGACATCATAAAACTATATCACTAATACGATTCTAATGAAAAGCAACACAGAACTGGTTTCTAGTTCAATGCATCATTACCACCATGTGTTACAGTCAGTAGAATGGCAGGGAATTCAACCCAAAGTAATAGTGCACAAAAATTCATTCATGTTATATAATTCTTGGTTTGGTAAACAAAACAAGGGCAATTGTGCACAGAAGGAAGTATCAGCGGGCGATAAAAATCTAGTTGCCTTCAGATTATTGAAATAATGATAATAGATGATTAGTCGAGTCATGAAAATTTTAGAATTTAGTGTTATTTTACTGTAATTGGAAACAATGCGTTCATTTCAATCCAAATAAAATTACAGCAGCCTTGCCTTTCTATCTCACGTTGCTTAGCCTATTTAGAAACATTAGTCTAAGAGTGTATTAGAATTTTTGTTCATTTAATTACTACTCAAACACTGACAATTGAGATTTTAGTTTTGTGCGATGTTTTTCCGTTTTCCATAATAATATGTGCATGTGCATCAAAAATGATACATGTGATTTTAGCTATCTTTTTGTTTTTAATTTCGACATCATTATGCGTACACGTCGTCTTTGTTTACCGTTAGAGTTTAGAGTGGGCTACATTGCTTGCATATTATACGATGAAGAAGCAACCTTGCTAACTAGCCTTCTAAATTTTACTGGAACCAGCTAAAGCTACAGTGGAATTGTGTACACAAGACATAATTGGAACTTATAGTTTTGTGTACAATGAGATAAGCAGGCAGCTCAGACACTGATAAGCATTAAATAAAGTGTATGAGCAAACGAAAGGCTAGAAAATGGACTTGAGAAGGTTTTCATATTCCACCAACTAACTAACTACTATGCGTGTAAATGTGAGTAGATGACAGCATTGTGGTTTATAGTTTTATCACTTTATCTGAAACTAACCAAAAGGAAATTCCCTGCACACTCGAAACGAATGCACAAACTCATCTTCCTCCTATAGTAGGTTGCCGTTGCATTGAACACTGCATTAATGCCTGTCATGTCATCAGAGACTAACTAATGCTAATTGTCTAAATTCTAGATTAAATGATTTGAGGAGGTGCACTAAAACAAGGTATAAGTAACTAACTATATATAAGTATGGCAGTGCAGCCAAAAACAAGCTGGGCAATATGTTACCCGTTTGAAATACATCGAGTTATGCAGTAGTCATTGAACTAACGCGACTAACTTGTTCTATAATTAATTTCAATCTCAGATTCAAGCCAATTAAATGTAAGTTACTGTCAGTAAGTTTTATGTTTTCGTGAATTGAGCAAAAATTGCAAAAAAATCCACCTTTGAAATGTTTAATGACACAGAAATAGGCTGGTAAATCCAGATTCAGCCAAAACACTAACTACGGTAATTTTTGGTGGCGTGTCTTCCAATCATACGAATGATACTAATACTAACTAGCTATAACTAACAATGCAATATTAGTTAGACGCTCATACGCACACAGGATAATATTGTTTACGGTACAGAGACCGGAATTTACCATAAACATAAAAACTCGTAATTTTGGCCCACTATAAGCGTGTCTATCTCTGACTGCGATTCCCCACACAAACACACAATGTGTTGTCCATACTATCCGAGTAATTACATGGAACATGAGAGCTCACATTATTACTACATGCTAACTTATTTGGGTGTAGTTAGATTGCTAGTTATAGTGAGTCAGTATGTACTAACTAACCAGTAGTAGCCAACACCATGGATGGTCGTATACATAGAATGCAACATGATGAAGTATTGAGTAATAAAATTGCTCCAACGGATGGATCAAGTGATTATTTGAAGAAAGGCTTTTCCACCAGAAGCTTCCTTTGTTTTAGCAGCCACCAGACTTATTGCTCATATAGTACACACATTTGTGCTCCATAATACACGAGTTAGTTGGTTAGTAGTTACTTACTTATCTAAATGGCATAAGGAAAATAGCGAGATAAAGGTCCATTAATATTCATGCAGGAGTCTAAATTACTTGAATGTATTGGTGACTGTGGACCACGAAACATCGACATTTTGACCACAATGATACGTATGTAGTAATATTTTACGTCCTTTTGTTGTGCTGACGTTGAGATCATTGGAGAATTGTTGTGTCACTTTTCATTGTCATATACTACAGTGTGTGGAAAATGTGTAAACTTGACAGTTATTGTGTTTCGAGTGTCCCATTCTGAATGATACAGACTGAGAGTAGGAATATAACATTATTGGAAAAGTTGTACATGGGCTAGAAAAAGTAGTGGTAGTGAAAGTTAAGTCATTCAACACAGTTCCCTCATCCCATGCATGGGTGTTATTGCGATACATACAATGTGGAGAGACAGATTTGTGTGGATTTGCAAGTGTCAAATGTGAAATAGCTTTTAATGGAAGTCGGATTTTTGAAGTGCTCTATTTTTTTGCATCATGGGTTTAGCAGCGGTGGCAGGATTAATGTGGTAACTTTCCACTTGCCAGTTGGTTGCATGCGCTACTGTGTAACTGTGTTGTAGTGAGTGTGTAGTAGTAATATTTCTTTACTGGGCACAACTTTTACATCCAAGTGACTACTGGTAAGTTTGCAAGTAAGTAAGTAAATGTGTAAACTAACTTGCACTCAATTTATATTCTCGGAATGTAATGATTCCCGAATTGAACGAGGGGACCAGTGTGTATTGTAGTCAGTTTAAAATGTTCCCAATGGCTGAATCTCATTATTATTTACATTACTGTGACTAAATAACTAACTTTATATATTTATGTACGCAAGGCCCGAAATGCAATGGGTTGTTTAATAGTTATTCATTGGGAAATCACTAACTTACTAACCAATGTTAACATTAGCACAACGGTTTGCGCTTCATTATTGTATGGTTTAATGCGTACAGCGGAGACTTTCCGGATGAGTTCACGTAAGGAGAAATGTGCCGAGTAAACAAATAATGTGATTTTGATAATGACGGTTGTGAAAGCAATTCATTCAGTGAGTGATCAAAAGACCTATTCATACAACTCACATGTATGCAAATTTTCATGCCCCAAGTTCGTGTTGAGTAGCGCAGGAAGTACGACTTGGAACCGTTTTATCTACAAGTTATCCTTTGGTTTCTAACTAACTGACTAACTGTAGTCAATATTACTATTACATTCTATTATTTATTTGTTTAAAGCTCCCCAAAATATTATGGTTAGGGGCGAAATGTCACAGTTTGTGATCTTCGATCCGTTAGAAGTGCACAAAGGTTAAAGATGAAAAAAACTGGGTGTATTAGAACCAAAGGATGAGTCTAGAATTGCTGGCTCAATTGAGTATCTAACTATGTAAAAAAGTTGTCAAGGAATTCTAATGATTTTTAAGTCTTATGTATTCATATCTACTATTTTTTTCCCATGAAAGTTGTCATTACTTGTATCCTGAAAAGTTTGATTTGTCCGACCGAAAAGATGTTACATTCGGCAGGGAAGAAAAGTAAGTATGAAAAGGAAACTTTTCTACCTATCCACTTAGTTGATAATGGAAAGGAAACTTTTGATCTTGTAACTATCTATAACTAGGTAAATTTGTAGACTAATGAAAATGTTTATTTGGCTGATGACATGTCTGTATTGCTGCTCCATGTAAATTCGGTGATTTTTTCACTGGCGGCATTAATCAATATGATCTACTGATCTGGACTTTATCCTCAAACTTATTTAATCATGGAACGCCCCTTGAGTACTAACTACACATGTACCAGACTTTCAGGAAAGTTTTCTTCACAACTTAAACTTCCCATTCTTAAAGTTGGGCGTGTACCCTCTCTGATTATGAACCTGCCAAATGTAGGCTCCCAGAAATTATTAGTACCTATTGTTAAGCAACTTTAGTTTTACGTGAGTGTACAACAAATCTTGTGTCGTATTTAGATAGACCCCTGCATGCACGGAAACAAAGATTTAGTTCCAGTTAGAAATAACTTGTCCCTTTCTTGTGCACTTGTGCTACTTGGTTTTTCAGTCTCAAGTGTGAAGATAGGATGGTAATGATTCTTCAAATTCATCAGATTAGGCACCCGGGTCATAATTTTGGCATGTTGTGCACACAAAGTCATTTGAAAGGAATCCAGTAGTGTGATGTATACTCAACACAAGGATCCATTGTTACCGTAGAGTATTTTCTACGACGCGTATATGTACGCTCTTACTTAGAGTTAGTTACTATCTTAATATCTTTTGTCTCGCACATTTCATTTAATCATGGTGAAAATAAAGCCTCAGCTTAAGATAAGAGTGGAGAGCTGAGAACGATAAAAAGCCTTTGTCAAGAATTCGCTTGGAGATATGTACATAAGTTGAGCTATAGAATCGGCCACAAAAAAGGGACAGTTGGAAATGTGAATGTACCATTTATTTTTGTTCTATTACGTACAATCCCCGAAAACGTGATAACGAACGTAGTAAGTGGTTTGTTTAGCTAGCTAGTAGTTATTTTAATTTGGTTCTCTTTCCTGTGCATTATTTAAATTACATAATGCTGCCTGTTGTTGCATAACTAGTTATTTTTATTGTTGAATCATACTCTTTTTGGAATTTATTTATGTCCAGACAAAATGACAAAAAATGAAAAAAAA
>Ga0210040_10003289_pt1 | contig 22005 bp, 14 predicted proteins | sample CryGeyCG12114_NA_FD_185462 | JGI IMG/M metagenome (GOLD analysis project Ga0210040, IMG submission 185462) | Groundwater microbial communities from aquifer - Crystal Geyser CG19_WC_8/21/14_NA (SPAdes) (version 2) | ecosystem: Environmental > Aquatic > Deep subsurface > Groundwater | place: USA...
CAGCACCGAGCGGAGGGTGTCGAGGCCGAGACCGCCGAGTTCGAGAGCCCGGCGGTGGAATCCCTTCACGTCGAACGCCGCACCGTGCCGAGCGGACAGGGTGTCGCGGATGTCCCGCCAGATCCGCTGCCCGACCTTGTAGGACGGCGCCTGACCGGGCCAGCCGAGGTAGCGGTCGACCTCGAAACGTACGGTCTCGTCGTCATCCATCGAATTCGCTCGCATGAACGCGAGCGAGTAATCGGCGTCCCACACCCCTCCGCCGTCCGGACGCCGTTTTCCGAGGTGGACGCCGATGTCGAGCACGACGCGTGCCGACCGCATGCGCTGGGCGCCGAGCATTCCGAGCCGATCGGCCGGGTCCTCCAGGTAGCCGAGCTCGTCCATCAGACGCTCGGCATAGAGAGCCCAGCCTTCGCCGTGGCCGGAGACGAAATTGTTCCGCCGCCACGAATTGAGAGCGCCGCTGTTGTAAATGGCGATGCCGTTCTGAAGGTGATGGCCCGGGACGCCCTCGTGGTAGACGGTCGTTTTCTCACGCCAAGTATCGAACTCGCTGACTCCCGGCGGCACCGACCACCACATCCGGCCGGGCCGTGAGAAGTCCTCCGTGGGCGGCGTGTAGTAGATGCCGCCGGTCTGGGTCGGGGCGATCATGCATTCGAGCGCTCGGAGGGGCCCTGGGATGTCGAACTGGCTGCGGCCGAGTTCGTCGATGGCGCGGTCGCTGATGTCCTGCATCCAGTCACGGAGAGCGCCGGTGCCGACAAGCTTGTGTGCCGGATCCCGCTCGAGGAATTCGATCGCTTCGCGCACGCCGCTTCCGGCGAGGATGCGCGACGCGACGTCCTCCTGCTCCGAGGTGTCGCGAGCCAGTTCTTCGAGGCCCCATTCGTACGTCTCGTCGAGATCGATCGTCGCACCGACGAAACCACGTGAGGCCAGCGAGTAGAGGTCGCGGCCGACTGCATCCGTGCGGGGCGCGACAGGCGCCAGTTCCGTCTCGAGGAAGTCCGCGAGACGGTCGTAGGCTTCCGCCGCGAGGAGGGAGCCGGCTTCGAGGTCGCGACGGAGCGCGTCGGACGCCGCTACGCCATCCGCTTCGACGCCCCCGGTCATAGTGGCGAAGAAACCGTCGGGCGCCGCCGTCTTGCGAGCTTGTATTGCAACCGCTCCGACCTGCCTGACCGCGGGAACCGTCCCGGAGCGTATGCCGGCCCGGAGCGATTCGATGTACCCGTCGACTGCAGTGCCGACACCGGTCAGGCGGGTTGCGACGTGATTCCACTGCTCCTCGGTGCCTGTCGGCATGACATCGAAGATCTCGCGGATGTCCTGCGCCGGCGACGCGATCACGTTGACCTCGCGCTCGTACAGTCGAGCATCGTGGCGCTCGATGCCCAGGTCGAGGTCTCGCAGCAAGTCGGCTTTCGTGATCTCGTCGGTCGCGTCGACCGGTCGAGCCGCAGCCAGACGACGGCGGACGTCCCGCGCCGCCGCGTCCCGCGCCTCATGTCCTGCGGGCGAGTAGTCGCCGTAGGCGCTTTCCGCTCCCGATCGGCCGAGCCATACGCCGAACTCGGGCGAGAGCTGGACGAGAGTGTCGACCCATCGCTCGGCAAGTGCGTCGATCTCGGTCGAGGCGCGGTCACCGTTCGATGCTGCTGCGGAAGTGTCTTCGGTCATTGAACGAGCCTAAGTCGCCTCTGGCGTTGGATATCGAGAAGGCTAGGAGTCACCGCCGAGCAGCACCCTCACCTGGCGGGCATCCCCAGCGTCTCGGAGTTCCTTGGCGAGGGCTGGATCGAGGAGGATCTCGGCGAGCCGTGCGACGAGACCGACATGTCCCCCCGCGGGCGCAGCGAGGCCGATACACACTTTCACCTGTTCGCCATCGGCCCATTCGACTCCGTCGGGGAAACCGAGGACGACAACGGCGGGGTGTTCGACTTCGTCTTTGCCGGCGAGGGTTCCGTGCGGAATCGCGACGCCCTCACCGATATAGGTGGGAACGGCGCGTTCGCGCTCGAGCATGGTCTCGACGTACCTATCGGTGACGGCGCCGGCCTCGACCAAAGCCGCGCCGCATTGACGGACCGCATCGAAGCGGTCGGTTGCACTCTGTCCGAGACGGATCGATGACTCGCCGACGAGTTCGGCGAGAGGAGCTTTACCTGAAGCGGTCATTGCGGGCTGTTTCCTTACCTCTTGTCGTCGTTCGCGTCAGTGGGCAGCGTCGTCCCAGGTGCGTCCGAGCCCCACCTGGACATCAAGCGGAACCTGCAACTGGGCAGCCCCCGCCATCCGCTCGGTGACGATGCGCTGCAGCTCGTCCTCTTCGCCGTCGGCAGCCTCGAACACCAGCTCGTCGTGAACCTGCAGCAGCATCCGCGACGCTAGGTCTCGGGCACGGAGGTCGGCGCTGATGCCGATCATGGCGATCTTCATGATGTCGGCGGCCGTCCCTTGGATAGGAGCGTTGAGTGCGGCGCGCTCGGCGTTGTCACGCAGCACACGGTTGGGGCTGTTGAGGTCGGGGAAGGGGCGGCGGCGTCCGAAAATGGTCTCGGTGTAGCCGTCGGCGCGGGCCTGCTCCACGACGTTGCGCAGGTAGTCGCGGACCGCACCGAACCGGTCGAAGTAGTCGGTCATCAGCTGGCGCGCTTCGCTGCTGTCGATGCGTAGCTGCTTGGAAAGCCCGAACGCACTCAGTCCATAGGCGAGGCCATAGGACATCGCCTTGACCTTTGATCGCATCGCCGGCGTCACGTCGGCGGGCTCGACGCGGAAGACCCGGGATCCGACGAAGCGGTGCAGGTCCTCCCCCGCGTTGAACGCCTCGATGAGGCCGGCGTCGCCCGAGAGGTGCGCCATGATGCGCATCTCGATCTGCGAGTAGTCGGCGGTGAGCAGGGTGCCGTACCCCTCGCCGCGCATGAACGCGGCGCGCATTTTGCGGCCCTCGTCGGCTCGGATGGGGATGTTCTGCAGATTGGGATCATTCGACGAGATACGCCCCGTAGTGGTTCCGGTCTGCACATATGTCGTGTGGATGCGGCCGTCGGAGCCGATCCCGCGCTCGAGGGTCTCGATGATCTGCCGCAGTTTGCTGGCGTCGCGGTGCTGAAGCAGCAGGTCGACGAACGGGTGCGGGTTGCTGTCCATCAGATCGGCCAGCGACTCGGCATCGGTCGAGTAGCCGGTCTTGGTGGCGCGAGTCTTCGGCATGCCGAGTTCCTCGAACAGCACCTGTTGAAGCTGTTTGGGAGAACCGAGGTTGAGCTCGTGGCCGAGAACGTCGAAGGCCTCCGCCGCGAGTGCCTCGATGCGGCTCGAAAGTTCGCTGTTCAGCGACTTGAGCAGCGGGACGTCGATGGCCACACCGTCGAGTTCCATGGCGGCGAGGACGCGCAACGTCGGGATCTCGATGTCGCGGAGTACCCCGAGGTCGCGTTCGTCGAGCACTTCGCGCAGGGTGTGTGCGGCGCGGAAGGTGTACCAGGCTTGGGTCGCGGGCCCCGCATCGGCGTCATCCTCGGGCACGAGCTGGTTGGGGTTCGATTCTGGCAAGGTCTCTGCGAGGTAGCGCTGGGCGATGTCGCCGAGGGTCTTGTCGACGCCGCTCGGGCGGAGAAGCCACCCGGCGATGAGTGTGTCGAACACGATGCCGTCGAGCTCGAGACCTGAACGGCGGAGCGATTTGAGCTGGGCCTTCGCGTCGTGCAGGACCTTTGGGGCGTCGCTCGCGAGCCACTCTTCGACCGGTTTGTAGTCAGCTCGTCCGGGGATCCAGTTGAGCACGAGCGACTCGGTTTCGCCGGCGACGCCGATGCCGGTGACGGTTCCGCCGACGGTCTCGATCGTGATTCCCAGTCCGTCGGGATGGGCAGCGGTCTGGCGGGTCAGCCAGGCGGCGAGCTCCTCGTCGAGAAGCTCGGTCTGAGGCTTCGGCGCGGGGGGCGCGGTGCTCGGTTCCTGCTCGATGACGCCCTTCGGGGTGTCGCCCGATGGGGCAGTGCCTTTGCCGCCCTCGAGCTTCATGACCCGTTCGAGGAGCGTGCGGAACTGCAGGCGTGCGAACAGGTCGCTGACGGCGCGTTCGTCGATGGGGCGGCGTTCGAGGGCGGAGGGGCCGACAGGGAGCTCGACATCGTCGATGAGCCGGTTGAGTCGGCGGTTGCGTTCGGCGCGCTCTCGTTGCTCGCGGAGCTTCTCGCCGACGACGCCTTTGATCTCGTCGGCGTGCTCGAGGATGCCGTCGAGGCTGCCGTAGAGACCTATCCACTTCACCGCTGTTTTCTCGCCGACCTTGTCGATGCCGATGAGGTTGTCGCTGGTCTCACCGACGAGGGCTGCGACGTCGGGATATTGCCAGGGTTCGATGCCGTATCGCTCGCGGACCGCTTCGGTGTCGTAACGCTTGAGGTCGGATACGCCGCCTTGTCGTCCCGACGGGTAGAGAAGGGTCACATCGTCGCCGACGAGCTGGATGGTGTCGCGGTCGCCGGATACGACGAGCACGCGGTAGCCCTGCTCTCTGCCCTGCCTCGCGAGGGTCGCGATGACGTCGTCGGCTTCGAAATCTTCCTTGGTGATCGTGACGATGTTCATCGCCTTGAGGGCGTCCTGCAGTAGCGGAACTTGACCACTGAACTCCTGGGGTGTTTCGCCGCGCGTGCCCTTGTATTCGGGGTAGTCGCGTGTGCGGAACGAGTGTCGCGAAATGTCGAAGGCGACCCCGAGGTGGGTGGGTTTCTCTTTCTGCAGAAGCAGCAGCAGCATCGAAAGGAATCCGTGGATGGCGTTGGTGTGCTGCCCGTCTGCGGTCTGAAAACTGTCGACCGGAAGCGCGTAGAACGCCCGGAATGCAAGCGAGTGGCCGTCGATCAACAGGAGGGTAGGCTTATCGCTTTCTGACACCCTGCCAGCCTAGCTGCGAGCTCCGACACTGGTTCTGCGAGCCGCTTCTCGGCCGGGCGGCTCGCCGAAAGGATCCATGGATGACGAAGGTTCCGGACGATCTGCACCCCGAACTTCGCGAGCGCCTCATCGGCACCGGTGGCGGTGAGCTGGCGAAGAAGATGGGGATCGAGTTCGTCGAGCTTTCGGCGCAATACTCCGTCGCGCGCATGCCGGTGGCGGGCAACACTCAGGTCATCGGTCTTCTGCACGGCGGCGCGCATGTTGTTCTCGGCGAGTCTCTCGGATCGGTGTCCTCCGCCATCCACGCGGGCCCCGGACGTTATGCGGTCGGGATCGAGATCAACGCCACGCACTCGCGCTCGATCACGGAGGGCTGGGTGACGGCGACCTGCGACGCGCTCGTGCTCGGTCGTACCCTTGCGACACACGAGATCGTCATTCGTGACGACGAGGGCCGTCGCCTCTCGACGGTCCGCATGACGAATCTGCTCAGAGACCGCTGAGGCGAGGGCAGGCGTTCCGGGCGAGTGCGCACGTTGCGGCGTGGAGTGTCGGCCGGAATGTGCGCGTCGGGCCGAATCGCTCGTGGCAGAGGCGTATGCGCTGCCTTCGAGCGGACGAAGGTCACACCGCGGCGAACAAGGTTCGTTCTGCGCCGTGCCGGGAAGTGCGCGAGCGCCTACTTCTTGGTTGCGGAGAGCTGTTCGATGATGGCTTGGGCGACGTCGCGCATGGTGAGGCGTCGGTCCATGGAGGCTTTTTGGATCCAACGGAACGCGTCGGGTTCACTGAGCCCCATCTTCTCGTTGAGGAGGCCTTTGGCGCGGTCGACGAGCTTGCGGGTCTCGAAGCGCTCGACCATGTCGGCGACTTCGGCTTCGAGGGTGACGATCTGCTGGTAGCGGCTGAGTGCGATCTCGATCGCCGGGAGCAGGTCGTTGGGGGTGAACGGCTTGACGACGTAGGCGAGTGCGCCGGCTTCGCTGGCGCGTTCGACGAGTTCTTTTTGGCTGAACGCGGTGAGGAGAACCACGGGCGCGATGTGATTCTTGCTGAGTCGTTCGGCTGCGGAGATGCCGTCGAGCTGCGGCATTTTGACGTCCATGATTACGAGGTCTGGGCGTAGTTCGGTGGCGAGTGCGACTGCGGTTTCGCCGTCTCCTGCTTCGCCCACTACTTCGAAGCCGTTGTCGCGAAGAATCTCGACGATGTCGAGGCGAATGAGGGATTCGTCTTCGGCGACGACTACGCGACGCGGCGCGGTTGGAGTTTCGGCTTGCTCAGACACGGTTCGAGCCTACGGTATTCTTGCGGCGGCTGGTCTCATCGTTCGGCGCATGCGTACGGGGTCTGATGGGCGAGTTTTTGCCGGTGTGGCGGAATGGCAGACGCGGAGCACTCAAAATGCTTTGCCCGTGAGGGCGTGTGGGTTCGAGTCCCACCACCGGTACAAATGAGAAGTGGGCCACCCGGCGGGGCGGCCCACTTCTCATTTACGACGATGATGGATCGAGACCCCATCCGCCCTCCTGGGAGCCGGTTTCGCCGCGCCGCGCAGCGGCGTGACGGCCGTGCGGACAGGGTGGGTTCACGTAAGGCACCTTCGAGCGAGGAGCACCGCTCCGAGCGCCCCAGCCGCAAGGCGCTCGTCGCGGTAGCGGCGGCGCGATACCAGCTCGTCGCGGTAGCGACGGCGGCTCGGTTCAACCAGCTCGTCGCGGTAGCGACGGTGACTCGGTTCAATCAGCCCGTCGCGAGGGGGAGCGACTCCCCGAGCCAAGCGTTCGTCGCACAGCGAGCGTGAGCCGACCCCTTCGTTTCGCTCCGCTCGTCGGGCAGGAGCAGAGTACGAAGAACGCGCACGTTCCGGGCAGCGGGGCTGGCCGGAACGTGCGCGTTCGCCCGGAACGCCTACCTCAGGGGGTGGGGGCTTCCCAGGCGGGGGCTGCGCCGTGGGCGGCGTCCCCGATGCGGTGGACGCGGACGTCGTTGGTGGATCCGGGGATTCCTGGAGGGGATCCGGAGATCACGACGACCTTGTCGCCGACTTCGGCGAGGCCTTCGCGCATGAGGATCTCGTCGACCTGGTGGAACATGGCGTCGGTGTGGGTGACACGGTCGACGACGAAGGATTCGATGCCCCAGATGACGGACATCTTCTTGCGGGTCGCCTCTTCGGGCGTGAACGCTTTCATCGGAATCGGTGATCGCAGTCGCGACATGCGACGGGCGGAATCGCCCGATTCGGTGAACACGCACAGGTACTTGGCTTCAACGAAGTCGGCGACTTCTGCTGCTGCGAGGGTCATCGCGCCACCCTGGGTGCGCGGTTTGGTGCCGAGCGGCGGGATGCGTTCGAGGCCGTGCTCTTCGGTGGACTCGACGATTCGCGCCATGGTCTGCACGGTGACGACGGGATAGTCCCCCACGCTGGTTTCGCCGGAGAGCATGACCGCGTCGGCGCCGTCGAGCACGGCGTTCGCAACGTCGGAGGTCTCGGCGCGGGTCGGTACGGGGCTGTGGATCATCGATTCGAGCATCTGGGTGGCGACGATGACAGGCTTCGCCATGCGGCGGGCGAGTTCGACGGCGCGCTTCTGCACGATGGGGACCGCTTCGAGGGGAAGCTCGACGCCGAGGTCACCACGCGCGACCATGATGGCGTCGAACGCGTCGATGATCTCTTCGAGAGCGTCGACGGCTTGCGGCTTCTCGATCTTGGCGATGACGGGGACTCGGCGCCCCTCCTCTTCCATGATCTCGTGCACGCGCTCGATGTCGGAGGCGTTGCGCACGAAGGAGAGGGCGATCATGTCCGCCCCGATACCGAGACCCCAACGCAGATCGGCTTCGTCCTTTTCGGAGAGGGCGGGGACGTTGACGGCGACGCCCGGCAGGTTGATGCCTTTGTTGTTGGAGACGGGGCCCGCGACGACGACCTCGGTGGTCACGACGGTTCCGTCGGTCTCGAGAACTCGCACACGCACTTTGCCGTCGTCGATCAACAGGTAGTCGCCGGGGGCGACGTCGTGGGGCAGGCCCTTGAAGGTGGTGCCGACGATCTCTTTGGAGCCCTGAATGTCTTCCGTCGTGATCTTGAAGATGTCGCCTTCGGCGAGGTCGTGGGGTCCGTCGGCGAATCGGCCGAGACGGATCTTGGGGCCCTGCAGGTCGACGAGGATCCCGACGGCACGGCCGCTGTCTTCGGCTGCCTTGCGCACGTTGGCGTAGACGCCTTCGTGGACGTCGTAGCTGCCGTGGGAGAGGTTGAGTCTCGCCACGTCCACGCCTGCATCGACGATGGCGCGGATCTGGTCGTAGCTGGACGTGGCCGGCCCGAGGGTCGCGACGATCTTGGCACGTCTCATTGTTAGGAGTTCCTCCGAGGGTTTCGGTACTGGTTCAGTGTCAGAGCGCGAAAGCCCGGTCCGTGGGTCGCACAGGCGAGGGCAGATCGGTCTCACCTTCGAGGTAGGCATCGACAGCCGCCGCGGCCGCACGGCCTTCGGCGATCGCCCACACGATCAGCGACTGGCCGCGGCCGGCATCCCCGGCCACGAATACGCCGGGAAGGCTGGTCTGGTAGTCGCCACCGCGTTCAACGTTACCGCGCTGATCGAACGGCAGTGACAGCTGGTCGGTCAGGTCGCGGTTCTCAGGTCCGGTGAAGCCGAGCGCGAGCAGTACGAGGTCTGCGGGAATCTCTCGTTCGGAGCCTGCCTTCGGCACGCGCCTTCCGTCGAGATACTCGGTTTCTGCTACGCGCAAGGCGCGGACGTTGCCGTCTTCGTCGGCGAGGAATTCGACGGTCGAGGCGAGGTATTCGCGTTGGCCGCCTTCCTCGTGCGCGCTCGACATCTCGAACAACGCCGGGTAAGTGGGCCACGGCTGGCCCTCGGGTCGTTCGTGAGGTGGCTGCTTGCCGATCGCCAGCGTCGTCACCGAGAGTGCCTTCTGTCGGTGGGCTGTGCCGACGCAGTCGGCGCCGGTATCACCGCCGCCGAGGACGACGACGTGTCGGTCCTCTGCGGTGATCTGGTCGGGGACCTGGTCTCCCGCGACGGCACGGTTGGCCTGAACGAGGTACTCCATGGCGTAATGCACGCCGTTGAAGTCCCGGCCAGGAATGGGAAGATCGCGCGGCAGCAGGGCACCGGTAGCGACGACGACGGCGTCGTACCGCGCGCGCAGGTCGCTCCAGCTGATGTCGACTCCGATGTTCACGCCGGCGCGGAAGCGGGTGCCTTCGGCCATCATCTGCGTGATCCGGTTCTCGATGTATCGCTTCTCCATCTTGAACTCGGGAATGCCGTAGCGCAGGAGTCCGCCGATCCGATCGTCGCGCTCGAACACCGCGACAGTGTGTCCTGCACGGGTGAGCTGCTGCGCGGTGGCGAGACCGGCAGGGCCTGAACCGACGACCGCGACGGTTTTGCCGGTGAGTCGCGACGGAGGGTGCGGCTCGAGCCAACCGTTGCTGATGGCGTTTTCGGCGATCGACGCTTCGACCTGCTTGATCGTCACGGGCGGCTGATTGATGCCCAAAACACAACTCGCCTCGCACGGCGCGGGGCAGAGCTTGCCGGTGAACTCGGGGAAGTTGTTGGTGGCGTGCAGGCGCTCGATCGCCTGGCGCCCCTCCCCGCGCCAGGTGAGGTCGTTCCATTCGGGGATGAGGTTGCCGAGCGGGCATCCCTGGTGGCAGAACGGGATGCCGCAATCCATGCAGCGTCCCGCCTGGCGTCTGAGTTCGCCGCTCTGCTGCTGCTCGTAGACCTCTTTCCAGTCCTGAATGCGGACGGGAACAGGACGTCGAGGCGGTAGTTCGCGCTTCTGAACCTTCAGAAAACCCTTCGGGTCAGCCACCGGTCACCTCCAGAATCCTTGTCCATACGATTTCACCGTCAGGGTCGAGTCCTTCCTCGACGGCCTCGCGGCGCTTCTCGAGAACGGCTGCGTAATCGCGAGGGAGGATCTTCACGAACTCGCTCGCGGCACCGTCGAAGTCGGCCAGCATGCGTTCGGCGACCGCGGAGGCGGTCTCGGCGAAGTGCTGTTCGAGTAGATCGTGCAGCATCTCGCGGTCGGCCGAGTCGAGTTCGCGCAGCTGCAACTCACCGGAGGCCAGCGACTCGCGGTTCACATCTTCACGGCGAAGTCGGTGCACGTATGCGGTTCCTCCGGACATCCCCGCACCCAGGTTGCGTCCCGTTTCGCCGAGGATGAGCACGAGTCCGCCGGTCATGTATTCGAGTGCATGGTCACCGACACCTTCGACGACCGCGGTCGCACCCGAATTGCGGACCATGAACCGCTCCCCCACGATGCCGCGGATGAAGAGGCTGCCCTGGGTGGCTCCGTAGCCGATGACGTTGCCGGCGATGACGTTCTCTTCTGCAGCGAAGCCGGCGCTCTCGTGTGGCCGGAGGGTGATGCGTCCGCCGGACAGACCTTTTCCGACGTAGTCGTTGCTGTCGCCGATCAGCCGCAGCGTGATCCCGCCGGGGACGAAGGCGCCGAAGGACTGTCCGGCGGCGCCTCGAAGCGTGATGTCGATCGCACCGTCGGGCAGTCCGTTCTCGCCGTACCGCTTGGTCACCTCGTGACCGAGCATGGTGCCGACCGCGCGCGCGGTGTTGCGGATCGGCAGATCGATCGAGACCTGCCCACCGTGGTCGAGGACGTCGGCGGCTTCGCGAAGGAGCGCGACATCGAAGTGCTGGTCGAGCTCATGGTCTTGAGCGACGCGACCGACTCGGGGTTCGTCCGCCGCGAATGCCGGGCCGACGAGGATCGGCTTCAGGTCGAGCCCGTCGGTCTTCCAATGCGCCATGGCCCGGTCGACGTCGAGGAGGTCGTTCCGACCGATGATCTCGTCCAGGGAGCGGTACCCGAGCTTGGAAAGCCACTCGCGGACCTCTTGCGCGAGGAACTCGAAGAAGTTGATGACGAACTCGGGCTTCCCGGTGAAACGCTTGCGCAGTTCCGGGTTCTGGGTCGCGACTCCGACGGGGCAGGTGTCGAGGTGGCAGACCCGCATCAGGATGCAGCCCTCCACGACGAGCGGCGCGGTCGCGAAGCCGTACTCTTCGGCTCCGAGCAGGGCTGCGACGATGACGTCGCGGCCGGTTTTCATCTGTCCGTCGACCTGCACGACGACTCGCTCGCGCAACCCGTTCAGCATGAGCGTCTGCTGCGTCTCGGCGAGACCGAGTTCCCACGGCGTGCCCGCATGCTTGAGTGAGTTCAACGGGCTCGCCCCGGTGCCGCCGTCGTGGCCGGAGACGAGCACGACGTCCGCTTTGGCCTTCGCGACGCCGGCCGCGACCGCGCCGATGCCGTTCTGACTGACGAGCTTGACGTGAATGCGTGCTTCGGGGTTCGAGCGCTTGAGGTCGAAGATCAGCTGCTTCAGGTCTTCGATCGAGTAGATGTCGTGGTGCGGCGGTGGTGAGATGAGGCCGACCCCTGCTGTGGCGTGCCTCGTACGCGCGACCCACGGGTACACCTTGGCGGGCGGCAGCTGCCCGCCTTCACCGGGCTTTGCCCCCTGCGCGAGCTTGATCTGAATATCGGTGGCGTGGGTCAGATACATGCTCGTGACGCCGAAGCGCCCCGACGCGACCTGCTTGATGGCACTCCGGCGCTCAGGGTCGAGGAGCCGCTCGACGTCCTCGCCGCCCTCACCCGTGTTACTGCGTCCGCCGAGACGGTTCATCGCGATGGCGAGGGTCTCGTGCGCTTCCTGGGAGATGGAGCCGTAGCTCATCGCTCCCGTGTTGAAGCGCCGCACGATGGACTCGATGGGCTCGACCTCGTCGAGGGGAACCTCGGGGCGGCCCCCGCTCTTCAGCGAGAAGAGACCACGGAGGGTCATGAGCTTCTCGGCCTGCTCATCGACCATCTGGGTGTATTCGCGGAAGATGTCGTAGCGCCGGTTGCGGGTCGAGTGCTGTAGCCGGAACACCGTGTCAGGGTTGAACAGGTGCGGCGGTCCCCCGCGTCGCCACTGGTATTCACCGCCGTCCCAGAGCCGTTCGTGAGCGATCGCGGCGGGGTCATCCGGGTACGCGGCGCTGTGCCGAGAGGCGTTCTCGGCGGCGATGACGTCGACACCCACTCCGCCGAGCTTCGTGACAGTGCCGGTGAAGTACTGGTCGACGAAATCCTGCGCGAGCCCGACGGCCTCGAAGGTCTGGGCTGCAGCGTACGAGGACACCGTCGAGATCCCCATCTTCGACATGATCTTCAGCACGCCCTTGCCGAGCGCCTTGATGACGTTGGCGACGGCCTTCTCGGGTGTGACGCCGGAGATCATGCCCGAACGGACCAGTTGCTCGCACGTCTCCATGGCGAGGTATGGGTTGATCGCCGAGGCGCCGTACCCGATCAGCAGGGCGACATGATGCACCTCGCGGACGTCGCCGGCCTCGATGACGAGCCCGACCTTCATCCGGTTCTCGCGGCGAATCAGGTGATGGTGGATGGCCGCTGTCATGAGCAGCGAGGGCACGGGGGCGTAATCGCTGTTCGAGTCACGGTCGGACAGCACGATGAACCGAGCACCGTGCTCGATAGCCTCATCGACCTCGTCACACATCGCGGCGAGGCGGCGTTCGAGAGCCTTCGGGCCGTCGTCGACACGGTAGAGACCGCGGATGGTCGTGGTCACAGCGCTGCCCGGCGATGGATCGATGTGCGCGATCTTCGCGAGCTCGTCGTTGTCGATGACGGGGAAATCGAGCAGAACCTGTTGGGCGTGTTCAGGACCTGCGGCAAGCAGATTCCGTTCAGGACCGACCCCCGATCCGAGTGAGGTCACGACCTCCTCGCGGATCGAGTCGAGCGGCGGGTTGGTGACCTGAGCGAACTGCTGGGTGAAGTAGTCGAAGAGCAGCCGAGGGCGATCGGAGAGGACCGCGATGGGAGTGTCGGAGCCCATCGCACCGAGCGGTTCGGCACCGTTCTTGGCCATGGGGCTGAGGAGGATCCGTACCTCTTCTTCGGTGTACCCGAAGGTGCGTTGGCGCCGCACCACCGAGGCGGGCGTGTGCACGATGTGCTCCCGCTCGGGCAGGTCCTTCAGATTGATGCGGCCCGCGTCGAGCCACTCTTCCCACGGCTCGAGGTCGGCGAGCTCCGCCTTGATCTCATCGTCTTCGAGGATCTTGCCCGCGACGGTGTCGACGACGAACATGCGCCCGGGACGAAGTCTTCCTTTGCGCACGACCCGCGCCGGGTCGATGTCGAGCACCCCGATCTCACTCGCGGCGACGACGAGACCGTCGTCGGTCACAACGAACCTGCCCGGCCGGAGACCGTTGCGGTCCAGTGTGCCCCCGATCAGGGAGCCGTCGGTGAAGACGAGCGCCGCCGGGCCGTCCCATGGCTCCATGAGCATGGAGTGATACTCGTAGAACGCCCGACGCTTCCCGTCCATAGCGGGGTTGTTCTCCCACGCTTCGGGGACCATCATCATGATCGCGTGCGGCAGGGAACGGCCCGTGAGGCTGAGCAGTTCTGCGACCTCGTCGAAGGATGCGGAGTCACTGGCGCCGGGGGTCACGATCGGCAGCAGCGGACCGATGTCGCCGATCAGCTCGCTCTCGAGCTGCGACTGACGTGCGCGCATCCAGTTCCGGTTGCCCTGAACGGTGTTGATCTCGCCGTTGTGCGCGATCACACGGAAGGGTTGCGCCAGCGGCCACGAGGGGAAGGTATTCGTGGAGTACCGCGAGTGCACGAGCGCGAGCTTCGAGGTGAAGCGCTCATCTGAAAGATCGGGATAGAAGGGCTCGAGCTGAAGAGTCGTGACCATGCCCTTGTAGACGAGGGTCCGGCTGGACAACGAGCAGAAGAACGTGCCGTGCTCGCGTTCGACGCGCTTGCGTAGCCGGAATACCTGCCGGTCGAGCGCCAGGTCGGCGAGGCGTACGCCTTTCGAGTCATGACGCCGGCTCGCGACGAAGAGCTGCTCGAACGCGGGCATCGCACCGCGCGCGAGGTTCCCGACCTCGTCGGGCCTGTGCGGCACAGGACGCCAGCCGAGAACCTCGAGGTTCTCTTCGGCCGCGACCGCTTCGACAGCGGACTTCTGCGCCGAGCGCTCAGCCTCGTCGGTGGGCAGGAAGCCGAGCCCGACGGCGTACTCCCCCGCGGCGGGGAGGTCGAAGTCGACGACTGCTCGGAAGAACTCGTCGGGGACCTGCGTCAGGATTCCGGCTCCGTCTCCGGTGCCGGCATCGGAGCCGACGGCCCCGCGGTGTTCGAGATTACGCAGCGCGTCGAGGGCCGCATCGATGATGTCGTGGCCGGCGGTCCCACGCATGGTCGCCACCATGGCAAGACCACACGCGTCACGCTCTGATTCAGGGTCGTACATTCCGACCGCGTCGGGCCTGGTGCCGAAACGGCGGAAAGGCGACGGGACGTCGCGCGATACAGCACGGTGAGATGCATCGATGGTCATCGCCGGGCCCTCCTCACGGGGTGTGTCGAGAACGATCTGCGGTGGTGGCGCATGCGAGCGTGAAGCACACGAGCGCCCCCACTATTCTGCGGTGCAAATGGGGGCTGACGGCGGGTGCCGTCACGAGGATGCGCTGAGTCGACGCATAACGGCGGAAGATCGCCGTGTGAAAGTCAGGGTCGTGTTCCGTTACCGCTTGTGGCGGGCGTCCGAGCCGAGTCCTTCTCCGCACCATGACGCACTGCGTCAAGGTCGGCGTCGTCGCCGTGCTCGAAATCCGAGGCGGTGTAAACCGAGCCTACCGGCTTACCATCACCCTTCCATTCACGTCCTGGACGGTACGGGCCCGGCTCGGCGCCCGGGTGGCGGCGAGACTGGACCACGAAGAGAATGACGCCGAGCGCGACGGCGATGATGGCGCCCCACACGTTGCTACGGAGCCCGAGGATCACCTCGCTGGGGTCGAGTCGGATGGACTCGAACCAGATGCGGCCGGTGCCGTACCAGATGAGGTAGAGCGCGAGCGTCTTGCCCCACTGGAGTCGCCATTGACGATCGATGAGGAGGATGAGGACCGCTCCGAGGACGTTCCACAGCAGCTCGTAGAGGAATGTGGGGTGGAACAAGACGGTGTCGGGCAGGCCCACCGGGATGGCGGGATTCGGGCGGTCGATCTCGAGGCCCCATGGAAGGTCTGTTGGCTGACCGAAGAGTTCCTGGTTGAACCAGTTCCCGATCCGGCCGATCGCCTGGGCGAGCAGCAGGCCGGGTGCGAGCGCGTCGGCGACGGACCAGAACCTGAGGCCGGTGAAACGGCAGGCGAGGTAGATTCCGATCGCTCCGCCGACGAGGGATCCGAAGATGGCATTGCCGCCCTCCCAGATCGCGATGATCTTCCACAGCGTCTCGAGGAGATCCCGACCCTCGACGAAGAAGTAATCGGTGGGGTGGGTCACGACGTGCCAGATGCGAGCGCCTGGGAGCCCGAGCAGAACCGCTCCGAGCGCGATCTCGACGATGACACCCGGTTCCGCTCCCCGGCGGGTCAGTCGATGTGCCGTCAGGGCACAGGCGACGATGATCCCTGCCAGTATCCACAGCGCGTAGATGTGGATCGTGAGCGTGAGGAACCCGAGGTCGATCGGGAACGAAGCCCATTCGCTGGGAGGGCTCGGAAGGCTGAGCGGCGTCACGATGGTCGAGGCTACTACAGAGCCGGCCCGCCGCTTGGAAGGCGGACTCCCCCGCGCACGACGAGCAGCGCGGCGTCGATCGCTCTGATCGCGTCGACTCGATCCGTCGACGGTAAAGCAGAGGATTCGACGACGGTTCGGAACGCCGTCACTTCGCGTTCGAGGGCGCCTCGCAGCGCCGGATCTTGCGCGGCGGCCCCGAGACGCGTTGCGAACCGAGCAGCCGCGAGTACGACGCCGGCATCGTCGCCGCCGTAACGACGCAGCGCCCGGAAGACCTGTCCGAACAACTCAGCCGGTGTCGGCCAATGCATGACGAGCCTCACCTCACCGTCATCATCGCGATAGACGGATCGAGGGCGCGGATTGGCGACGATCTGGCGCAGCGGTCCGGCGAGGGCGTTCAGCGCACTCACCGGCGTGTAGGGATCGTTCGTCCCGGGGGAAAGTGCACGCACCGCCATCTCGGTCAACTGTTGAACACCGAAACCGAGGTCGGAGTGCGGTGTACGCGCCTGACCGAGCGAAAACGCGTGGACGACCGCTTTGCGAAGGTCATCGTCATCAATCGGCCGAGCGACCGACGCGACCGTCTCACCGGTGATCACGTGGTCGCCGGGGCCGGCAGTGACATAAACGGTCGTCGCGTGCTTCCTAGCGACATCGACGAGTGCATCGGTGTCGATATCGGCGATGTAACCATCGGACGCGGCGACGACGGCATGAGCCTGCGCCGACGGCAGCCGGGGCGCCGGCTCGTTGTCGCCCCCGTCGTAGATGGACTCCACAGCCCTGCTGAGGTCGAGGCGCGCGCGCTCCTGCAGCGTCGTCACCTGGACAGACGTGGCGATGTGGTGGATGAAGTAGACGACGACCCCGACGTCTGCAAGACCGATGAGCACCGCCACCGCTGTGGCGATCGCCGGAACGAACGCTGATCCGTCTTCACCGTCGCGCACCGAACGGAGGACGACGACGCAGTAGACGAACGTCGACGTGAGCACGGCGAGCACGAACTGGTTGCCGCGGTCGGCCATGAAGTTGCGCACGAGACGCGGGCCATAAGTAGACGTCGTGGTCGCGAGCACCGAGATCGTGATGGAGAACGCGGTCCCGGCGACTGTGATCATCGAGCCGCCCACCGTGGTCAGAAGCGACCGCCCACCGCTCGCTCCCATCGTGCCGAGGACGGGGACGTCGAACGTCGGATCGATGATGCGATCGAGGGCGACGAGCCCCTCGCCGAGTACGACCGCGAAGAACGCGAATAACGCCGGTGTGAACCAGAAGGATTCGAGTGCTTTCCGGAACCACACCTTCGGCGAGACCGCCATCAGCGAGCGCGTTTGCCCTGTGCGAGACGTTCGGCGACTTCAGCAGCTGCGCTCACGCCACCCTGGGTCAGAGCACTGACGAGAGCCGACCCGACGATAGCGCCATCGGCGTAGTCGAGGATCTCCGCGACCTGTTCAGCGGTAGATATCCCGAGCCCGACGCACACACTGTCGGCGCCTGCGCCTCTCAGCCGTTCGACGAGGACTCGCGCGGCGCGGTCGACATCGGACCGAGCGCCTGTGATGCCCATCGTCGATACCGCGTAGACGAAGCCGCGGCTCGCCGCGGTCGCACTCGCAAGACGGGTATCGGATGACGACGGCGCAGCCAGGAAGACCCGGTCGAGCCCTACACGTTCAGAAGCGGCGAGCCACGACTCAGCCTCATCGGGGATCAGGTCGGGGGTGATGAGCCCGGCTCCTCCGGCAGTGGCGAGGTCGTCGGCGAACCGGTCGACCCCGTACTGAAGCACGGGATTCCAATAGGTCATCAGCAGTACGGGCGCATCCACCTGGCTGCGGACCTCTTTCACGGCTTGGAAGCCGTGCCGGAGCCGGAACCCTTCCGCAATCGCGGTTTGCGTGGCTGCCTGGATGACGGGACCGTCCATGACCGGGTCGGAGTACGGCAGTCCGAGTTCGAGAACGTCGACGCCGCTGTTCACGAGGGCGACGGCCGCGTCGATACTCGTGGTCAGGTCGGGGAACCCGACGGGCAGGTATCCGACCAGCGCACCGCGGCCATCGGCTGTGCGCCGCGCGATGGTGTCGGCGACCTGGCTGGTTGTCTGTGCACTCACGTCGCTCATACCTGCTCCGCATCGCGGTCGATGAGGTCGAACCAGGTGGCCGCCGTTGTCATGTCCTTATCTCCGCGCCCACTGAGGTTGACGAGGATGACCGCGTCGGGGCCGAGTTCACGACCGAGCTCGAGCGCACCGGCGAGCGCGTGCGCCGACTCGATGGCGGGGATGATGCCTTCGGTGCGCGACAGCAGGCGGAGTGCTGCCATGGCGTCGGCATCGGTTACGGGTCGATATTCGGCGCGGCCGATGTCGGCGAGCCAGGAATGCTCCGGACCGACGCCCGGGTAGTCGAGCCCCGCCGAGATCGAATGCGACTCGAGGGTCTGGCCCTCATCGTCTTGGAGCATGTAACTGCGGGCGCCGTGGAGCACGCCGGGACGTCCTTTGGTGATCGTCGCTGCGTTCCTGGGTGTGTCGACGCCGTCTCCCGCTGCCTCGAAGCCGAGCAGACGGACATCGGGGTCGTCGACGAACGCGGTGAATATCCCCATGGCGTTGCTGCCGCCGCCGACGCAGGCCGCGACGGCGGTCGGAAGTGCGCCGGTGAGTGCGAGGACCTGTTCACGAGCTTCGTCGCCGATCACCCGCTGCAGATCGCGGACCATCGCGGGGAACGGGTGGGGCCCCGCGACCGTGCCGAAGATGTAGTTGGTCGTTCCGACATTCGTGACCCAGTCGCGCATGGCCTCGTTGATCGCATCCTTGAGGGTGCGCGATCCTGCGGTCACCGGAACGACTTCGGCGCCGAGCAGCCGCATCCGTGCGACGTTCAGCGCCTGGCGCTCCGTGTCGACTTCGCCCATGTAGACGACGCAGTCCAGGCCGAAGAGGGCGGCCGCCGTGGCGGTCGCGACTCCGTGCTGCCCCGCCCCGGTCTCGGCGATGACACGGGTCTTGCCGATCCGCTTCGTCAGCAGCGCCTGACCGAGCACATTGTTGATCTTGTGCGAGCCCGTGTGGTTGAGGTCTTCGCGTTTCAGGATGATCCGAGCGCCGCCGGCGTGCTCGGCGAAGCGCGGGACCTCGGTGATGATGGAGGGACGACCCGTGTAATCGCGGTTCAGTCGGTCGAGCTCCGCCCGGTAGGCGGGGTCGGCCTTGGCGGTCTCCCACGCCTCGGTGAGGTCATCGAGAGCGGCGACGAGAGACTCGGGGACGAAACGGCCACCGTACTCTCCGAAGTACGGGCCGGGAAGCTGCAATGCGGTGCGTGCGCCGGAATCGGTCATACCGAGAGGAACTCCTGCAATCGGGTAGCGGGATCGCCCGTCACGAGGGCTTCACCGACGAGGACGACGTCGGCACCGGCCTCGCGGTAGTGGGCGACGTCGGCGGCGGTCTTGACGGCGGACTCCGCGACCCGCACCACGGATCCGGGGATACCGTCGGCCAGACGACCGAAGAGGTCGCGGTCGAGCTCGAAGGTTCCGAGGTCCCGGGCGTTCACGCCGATGATGGGTGCGCCGACGTCGAGCCCGCGGCTGACCTCATCGGCGTCGTGGGCCTCGACCAATGCCGTCATGCCGAGCTCGCCGACGAGCTGGTGCAACTCCGCGAGGCGCAGCTGGTCGAGAGCGGCGACGATGAGGAGCACGAGATCGGCTCCGGCTGCCCGCGCCTCGAGCACCTGGTAGGGCTCGACGATGAAGTCTTTACGGAGAACGGGCACGTCGACCGCGGAGCGGACGCTGCGCAGGTCGTCGAGGGAACCGCCGAAGCGCCGCCCCTCGGTGAGCACGCTGATCGCACTCGCTCCTGACTCGGCGTACACCGACGCGAGCTCGGCGGGGTCCGGAATGTCGGCGAGGTGGCCCCTCGACGGGCTGGCACGCTTGACTTCGGCGATGATCTTGACTTGATCTGCGGGCCGAAGGGCTTCGAGCGCGTCCAGAGCCGGGGTGACGTCGAGAGCGGCTCGTTCTAGGTCTTCTATCGGGGTCTGTTCGCGGCGCTCCGCCGCATCGAGGCGCGCCCCTTCGATGAGGTCGCTGAGGATCGACACGTTTTAGTCGTGCGCCTTCGAGAACGTCTTCGATCCGTTGACGCCGTAACCGGCCTTCTTCAGGATCCAGCCGATCAGCAACCCGACGAGCACGACGCCGGCAGCGATCCAGACAACCGGATACCAGTCGAGGAAGAGGGCCAGCGTGCCGAGGGCGAAGCCGAGCAGCATGACGACGACGGCGGTCCACGCGGCCGGAGAATCGCCGTGCCCGGGTTCGGAGTAATCGTTGCTCATGGGGTCCTACTTTAGCGGGTCAGTGCGTATCGGGATGGGCATCACGATGTCGGATCGTCGCCTCGGCTGAGCGCGTCCCATTCGTCCTCGGCGCGCGCGCGACCCTGCAGCGGGGCGGCCTGTGGCGCGCTGGCGGCGTACCGGCGTCCGGGGACCGGCCAGCGCCGTGCGGTCGCTGTGATGGCGACGCCCACGAGCGCACTGAGCACCGCGGCGACGAGTGCGACCAGCGGCCACGGACCGGCCGTGAGGGCGAGCACGGACTCACGCACCGACTGGTCCCCATCGATGCCGGTCGCCGCCGTCACGGTCGGGGCGACACGTCCCTCCGGGTCCGTGAGCGCAGGCAGCACGGTGACGACCGCGAGCGCTCCGAGTCCGGTCTGCACCAAACCCAGGATGATGCGCAGCACGAAAGGCGCCAGGGCAAGCGCACCCGCGAGTGCGACACTCGCGAGCGCGAGGCCGCTGAGCGGCGGCGCGGCGGATTGGCCGTCGACCTCGAGAACCGAGGTCGCGAGTTCGACCGTGAACCAGGTCAGGTTCCCGGCGATGAGCAGCACGCCCGCGCAGAGGAGCACCGTGAGAATCGCCGTCGACTTCAGGCGCCGCGGGCTCAGGTCACCCTCCTCAGAGCGTTCGCGACGGCGACCGCACGCAGCGGTGCCGCCGCCTTGTTCTGCGACTCGAGATACTCGCTGGCGGGGTCGGAGTCGGCGACGAGTCCGCCGCCCGCCTGCACCCGTGCGACGCCGTCGGCGAGAAGCGCCGTCCTGATCGCGATGGCCAGGTCGGCGTCGCCTGCGAAGTCGAAGTAGCCGACCACTCCCCCGTACACACCTCGCTGGGCCGGCTCCAGTTCGTCGATGATCTGAAGGGCGCGCGGCTTCGGGGCACCCGACAGCGTTCCCGCCGGGAAGGTCGCCCGGAATACGTCGACCGCGTTGCGATCCGGTCGCATCTCGCCCTCGACCGACGAGACGATGTGCATGATGTGACTGAAGCGCTCGATGCGCATGAACTCGGTCACCTCCACCGAACCGGGGCGACACACTTTCAGCACGTCGTTCCGGGCGAGGTCGACCAGCATGAGGTGCTCTGCACGCTCCTTGGGATCGGCCAGCAGCTCCTCGGCGTGGGTCGCGTCCTCGTCGGGAGTGGCGCCGCGCGGCCGTGACCCGGCGATCGGGTGCGTGAAGACGCGGCCGTCCGAAACCTTCACGAGCGCTTCCGGTGACGACCCGACGACGGAATACGGTCGGCCGTCGGGACGCTCGAAGGCCAGCAGGTACATGTACGGGCTGGGATTGAGCGTGCGAAGCACTCGATAGACATCGAGCGGCGATGCGGTCAGGTCGAGCTCGAAACGTTGCGAGATGACGACCTGGAAGATGTCGCCCTCCCGGATGTACTCCTTGGCCCGGTCGACGGACGCCAAGAACTCGCCACGGGTCGTACGCAGCCGCGGCTCGGCGGCGAGCCCGAGGTCCGCTTCACTGATGTCCGCCTCGGTGGGTTCCGCGAGTCGATGCTGCATCGAGTCGAGCCGGCGCTGCGCGTCGCTCCACAGCGCCTCCGGCGCCTCATCGCCGTCGGTCAGCGCCGTTGCGACGAGGAAGACCGAGCCGGTCCGGTGATCGACGGCCACGAGTTCGGAGACGAAGCTCATCGCCTGTCCCGGCACCGTGTAGTCGGCGGGTGGGGCGTCAGGAAGGCGTTCGATCGCGTCAGGAAGGCGTTCGATCTGCCTGATCGCCTCCCAACCGACGAATCCGACGAGCCCGCCGGTCAACGGCGGCAGCCCTTCGATCCGGGGGGTCCGCCAGCGCTCGACGACCGCGCCGAGCGCGTCGAGCGGTCGGACGCCCGTGTCACCGATCACGCGTTCCGCAGGCAGGCCGTAGTCCTGCCACATCACCACGTCGCCCTTCTGCGTCAACACCCCGAAGGAGGAGACTCCGACGAACGACCAGCGGGACCAGATCCCGCCCTGCTCCGCGGATTCGAGGAGGAAGGTCCCAGGACGCGGAACGCCGCCTGC
>Ga0210040_10003291_pt1 | contig 21996 bp, 21 predicted proteins | sample CryGeyCG12114_NA_FD_185462 | JGI IMG/M metagenome (GOLD analysis project Ga0210040, IMG submission 185462) | Groundwater microbial communities from aquifer - Crystal Geyser CG19_WC_8/21/14_NA (SPAdes) (version 2) | ecosystem: Environmental > Aquatic > Deep subsurface > Groundwater | place: USA...
TCCGAACTCGCCGTTCTCAATCTGTTTGATCCAGAAACAGGTGTGTTGCGCGCGATGCTGGATGCCACCTCAATCACTGACATGCGCACCGGCGCGATGACCGCGCTTGGCGCGCGATACCTCGCCCGCAAGAACAGCAAGGTGCTCGGCCATATCGGTGCGCGTGGCACGGCGTACTGGAACGTGCGCCTGCTCAACCATCTCTACGATTTCGATGAAATCCGCGTTCATTCCCGCCGTCCCGAAAGCCGTGAGGCCTTTGCCCGTAAGCTCGAAGCCGATCTTGGCAAGCGCATCGTGGTGACAGACGATTGGGAAAGCTGCGTGCGCGATGCCGACATCGTCGTGGAAGCGTCGCGCCTGCCCGAGCCGACGCCGCTGCTCAAGACCGAATGGATCAAGCCCGCCGCCTTTGTGGTGCCCTATGGCACGATGAGCGCGGTGGAACTGTCGCTCACCGACATCATGGACAAGATGGTGGTGGACGACTGGGGCCAGTGCCGCAAGGGCCTACCTTATGGCGCGTTGCGTCCGCATGTGGAATCCGACCGCTTGAGCGAAGAAAACCTCCATGCGGAGCTCGGCCAAATCGTTGCCGGCAAGCGCCCGGGCCGCGAAAGCGACGACGAAACCATCCTGTTCTGGCACCGGGGTCTGAGCCTGAGCGACATTGCGCTTGGGGACGCCTTGTTAAAGAAGGCCGCGCGCATGGGTCTCGGCCAGGAAATCAATTTCGCCTGAAGCGGCGAAAAGCAAAGCGGGTTAGGCGCGTGATGAACGATCCGCAGCATTTGGTCGCCAACGCCCGGATGTATGCGGTTTCCCCGGCAGTCGAGGCCGCCTGGGAGAAGGTGTTTGCCTTTGTCGCCGCGCGCTCGGGCATTCCGCTCCATCCGCTGCGCTATCCCGCCCCGGCGCCCCTTGAAGCGCTTTGGGCGCGCCCTGATCTCGGCGCCGTTTTCATGTGCGGCTTGCCGTTTGCGCGCTCCGATCCCGCGCCGACCCTTGTTGTCGCACCGCTGCCCCGGCGCTGGAACAACCAGCCGGTCTACGCCACTGATCTCGTAGTGCGCAGCGACAGCCGTTTCCGCAAGTTGGAAGATACGTTTGGCGGTCGCATCGGCTGGACCGTGGAGCATTCGCAATCCGGCTTCAACGCCCTGCGCCATCATCTTGCCCGGCACGCCCGCAGCGGCCCGCTCTACCGCGAAAGCGTCGGACCGCTGCTGACACCGCGCAACGCAATCGCGGCCGTGCTGAAAGGCCGCGTCGACCTCGCCCCGCTCGACGGCTATTTCCATGAACTGGCGCAGCAAAATGAACCCGCGCTTGTCCGCGATCTCCGGGTCATCGCCACGACCGATCCCACGCCGATACCACCACTGGTAACAAGCGCCGCGCTCGATCCCCCGGCGCTCGAAACGCTGCGGCAGGCGTTTCTCGCCACCAGCGTGGCGCCCGAACTCGCACCCGTTCTCCAAGCCCTCGCCCTGCAGGGCTTTGCCAGGGTGTTGCCGCAGGATTACCGGCTTCTGCTCGATCGCGAAGCGCAGGCAACGCTGCTCAACTATCCCGAGATCGCCTGAACAAGCGTCAGGTCGCCGGACGCGCCCGGCCGCGGGACCGCCAATAAGTCACCCCGATCACCAGCAGCGTGATGCAAACGATCGCCAGGCTGATCGGCCGCGTGACGAACACCGACCAGTCCATCTGATGCACGGTCAGCGCATCGCGCAGGTTGCGCTCCAGGATTGGCCCAAGCACAAGGCCAAGCACCACCGGCGCCATCGGCATGCCCAGGCGCATCAACACAAAGCCGCCGAAGCCGAGCACGAGGATCATCAATACGTCGAAGCTCATATTGTTGACAGAAAACGCGCCAGCCGCGCAAAACACCACGATCATCGGCACGAGAATGCGCTGCGGGATGCGCAGCAACAGCGGCAGCCAGCGCCGCGTCCCCAGTCCCACCACCAGGATCGCCAGGTTGGCGAGCGCAAGCAGGATCAGGATTTGCATGAAGAGCTGGCCATGCGTGGCGATAAACAGCGGCCCCACTTCAATCCCCTGGATCAGAAAAGCGCCGATCAGGATCGCCGTTACCGTGTCGCCGGGAATGCCCAGCGTCAGAAGCGGCACCAGCGCGGCACCGGTCACGGCATTGTTGGCGACTTCGGAAGCAAGCACGCCGTTTTCCGATCCATCTTTGCTGCCAACCTGCGGGTCGCCGCGCGCCGCTTCACCATAAGCGATCCAGGAGGCGATCGTCGGACCTGTTCCCGGCAAAAGACCGATGCCGATGCCGATCGCGCTGCTTTTCACCACAAGCCACCAGCGCTGCACGATGAGCCTGAACACGGCGAGCGGCCGAGCCTGTTCCTGCCGCGGCAGTTCCCGTCCATGCTGGCCCGCCATGGCCTGCGCGAACACTTCGGTGATTGCGAAAAAGGCGATCAGCGCCGGCAACAGCGCAATGCCCGTCAGCAGGCTGAAATTGCCGAAGGTGAGCCGCTCCATGCCGCCCACCGGATCGATGCCGACAAGGCCGAGCACCATGCCGAGCGCGGCGCCAAGCAGCCCGCTGACGAGTGAGCCGCGCGAAATCGCAGCAATGCAGGTCAGGCCGAACAAGGCGAACACCGCATATTCCACAGAAGTGAAGCGCAGCGCGAAGGCGGAAAGGGTTGGCGCTGCAAAGGCCAGCACCACAATGGAAAGGAACCCGCCCAGCGCCGAGCCGATCACAGCTAGGCAAAGGGCAAGGTCAGCCTTGCCGCGTCGCGCCAGCGCATGGCCGTCGAGCGACGTGGCGGCATTGCCCGGCGCGCCAGGCATGTTGATCAGGATGGCGGGAATGGAGCCCGCGAAATAGCCTGAACAATAAAGCCCAAGCAGCAGCGCCATGGACGACGCGAAATCAAAGCCGAAGGTCAGCGGCGTGGCGATGGCAATGCCAGCGGTTGCCGTTAAGCCCGGCGCGGCACCGAACACCATTCCCAGCGCGGTTCCGACGATCAGCCACAGCCAAACGGACGGATCGGCAAGGATCAGCGCTGCCTGGGCGAGTTGGGACAGGTCCATCAGATCCACACCGGCAGGAGAATAGTGAAGCCGAAGCGGAAGATGATCCACATGCCCAGCGCACCGAGCACGGGCACGAGAACAAGCTCCAGCGGCTTGCGCGCGCCCATCAGAACGATCCCGGCCAACAGGAACAGCGCCGTGCCGAGCCGGAAATCAACGGATGGAAACGCAATCAGATAAAACGCGGTGGCGAGGACGAAGCCGGCGAAGCGGGCCGTCGCAAGCGGCGCCAGGGCGCCTTGCAGCGTGTCGGAGCGCGGGCGCGCAAGCAGCAGGCCACCCAGGATCACCATTACCCCCGCAAGAACGTGGGGAAAGAACTGGGCCGACAGCGTGGTCACGAACCCGCTGGTCGGAATGAAAAAGGACGCCCAAAGAAGAAGGAGCCCAGCGATAACCGCCAGTGCTCCGAGAATGGTATCGCTCCGGATCATCGTGGCAAGCGGCCGGTTACTGAACGAGGCCGAGTGCGGTCAGAATGCGGCGGTTCTGTTCCACGCTTTCATCGATGCGGGTTTGAAAGGCATCCGCAGCCATGTAGTTCGGTTCGAAATTCAGCTTCTGGTAGAGTTCGGCAGCCTTGCCGCTTTGCGCTACCTTTTCCACGGTCTCGCGCAGCGCTTCCGTTGGGCCCTCGGGCGTTTGCTGGGGCACCACTAGTCCGAACCAGACGCTGGCGTTGAAGTCGAAGCCGGCTTCCTTGAAGGTCGGTGCATCGGAAAGAAACGCCAGCCGTTCCGGTGACGCGACGCCCAGAATGCGCAGCTGGCCGCCTTCGGCAAGCCCGATGTAATTGCTTGCGCCAACAAACGCGAAGTCCACTTCGCCCGTCAGCGCCTTGGTAATCGCACCGCGACCGCCCTGCCCGCCGACATGGTTGAGCGTCAATCCGTTCTTGGACGCGAAGTCGGCCATGCTCACATGCTGGGTGCTGCCTGGAGCCGGCGTCGAATAGCTCAGCGTCTCCGCCTTTGCCGCCTCAACCAGTTCGCCCAGCGTTTGATAGGGGCTTGATGCCGCCACCGCCAGGCCGATCGGCTGGTCGACGAGGTTGGCGATCGGCTTGAAGTCGCTGGTCTGGTAGCCTGATGTCGACAGGATCGGACGCGCGGTCAGCGCGCCGGTGGACGCCATCAACAGCGTCTGCCCATCGGCTGGACTGCGCAGCGCTTCTGCCGTGCCGGCTGCACCGCCGCCACCTGGAATGTTCTGAACGATCACCGGCGAACCGAACTCGTCGGCCATGATATCGGCCAAAAGCCGCGCCGTTCCATCGATCGCATCGCCGGCTTCGAATGGCACAATGATGCGCACGGGGCCTGAGGGGAATTCCTGGGCATGAACCGGGCCGGTCAAGGCAACCAGACCGGCAGCGACGAGGGTCTTCCAAAGGCGCATGGCTTAAATCCTGTTCCCCTTGAGCGTGTCTGCACTTGTATAGACATCTTCTCAGAGGCGCTTCAAGCGCAAAGATTAGGCTTGTTCAAAAATTCAGCAACCAATCTGTCAGGTTAGATGAGCTGCGCAGGATCAAAGCCGATCTCCACAGGGAGATATCAGGAGGGGTTGTCCGTAAGTCGCGCGTGGTCCCACCGCAAATTCCTGAGAACCGGGAAGACGACTACGTCGACGAGGCTGGCGAGATCGTCTCGGGGGCCTATCTGGATGGGCTACGCGAACTTCAGCGGGTGGTTTGTGGAGAAGCCGGACCTCAGGCCTGTGCCGCACTACCTCGAGGCATTCGAAACCGCGATACGGTTCAAGCACACGTTCTTCGGCAGCACCATGAAGGTCACAGTCGAGGAGATCGATGGATCCGAGTACTGGGAGCACGAGGCTCGCATTGCCGCTTCGGACGGCAAGCTCGTCGGGTTTGCTCGGGGCGAAGCGGCTGCATATGCCGTGGTGGCGGCGACGCTCGCGGCGCTTCCTGCCCGCGTCAGTACTTGAAAGCGGGCGTCGACGCTGCTGCGCTGGTCTCCTGCTGGATGCATGCCTGCAGGATCTGGTACGTGCCTCCCACGACGCCCGCGACCTCGTCGCAATAGGTCCGGGCACGCGGGCTGAGGCCTAGACCAATTTCGCTTCAGCGCGTCGTAGGCGGCCTGCTCCTTTTCTACGCAGGCGTTCTGTATCATCGATGACCCGCCACTGCTTCAGCGACTTCCTCGCAGTCGCCAGGCGGATTGTATCGCGGCAATGACTGCGCTTGCGCGCAGGAGCTGCCGCAGACATCGCGGCGACGGCGGCAAGGATACGTGTTGCCATCATGGCTCCCCCTCGAAGTCCCCGTCAGCATAAATGCCACGCCAGGACTAATCCCTGGTGAACGGCGCGGGCCTGCATTTTCTCGTCTGGGATACGCCGAATCAGCCCGGAGGCCTCAGCTTCGGCCAAATTCCGCTTTGAGAGATCGTTCCCACTCGGACCGAACGACCGCTTCCACAATCTCGTCGCCTGATAGCCGACGGTCTGCTACCGACCCCAGCTCAGCCCCCTCCACGATCTCTCGCAGCTTCCAGAAACTGTCGTTCGCAAAATCCTCTGACCACCATCGAGGGCAAGGTCGAAAGCGTGTCGCCAGCTCTTGGTTGTCACTTAACGGCCGAAGCCGCCTTCAAATGCGAAGCTTAAGAAGATGCTGCGACGCTAGGCGACGTGCTGAGTTAATCTACTTTGATGCGCCTGAAAGTCACGCCTTCGCGCACCCTATTGCTTGGGCATCTTGATTGTCTGATCGAGGAACTCGTTGGTGTAGGCAGCTTCGATGTCAAACGGGGTCTCCAGCTGGAGATAGGTGTTGACCGTCTCGTAGTCTTGTTTCATGCGCTCGGCATCAAAGCCGCCAAGGGCAAAGGATGTCGTGGTTTCATCCACCATCAACTCCTTGACGCGATTCCATTGATCAATCTGGTTTGCTCTATCGAGCCCGGAAACTTCCTCCAAGAGCGCATCAAGGCATGGGTCAACGTTCTCGACGCAGGCGGCGAATGCCTTCTGAGTTACCTTGGTGAAGGCAGCAACAAGATCACGGTTCTCCTCAAGGAAGTCGGCATTGACGATGACGGAGTTGCCATAAGGATTGATGCCGATATCGCGCCAAGCAACGAAGCCGAGATCCTCGCCGAACTCACGAACCTTGAGATCGTGCTCGTTATAGAAGTCGCTGGTAATATCGATTGCGCCACTCTTCAGTGAAGCAAGCTTTGCCTGCGGCGAGACATTGACGAATTTCACCGATGCCGGATCAACACCGACAGTTTGGGCAAAAAGCGGCCACATCAGGCGCGATGCGTCCGCGGGCGGATTGCCGATCGAGTGCCCTGCAAAATCCTTGGGCTCCTCGATACCGGAGCTTTTCAGCCAATAAAAACCCTGCGGCGAGTTAGCATAGACCGTCATCACGGCAACATTGTTGGCGCCCTGTCCACGTGCGAGAAGCACGGTTGCCATGTCAGCCACGCCGATATTTGATGAACCAGCTCCGACCCGCTGCGCGGCTGCTCCTGACCCACGACCAGCCTCAATGCTGAGATCAATACCAGCATCCTCGTACCAGCCTTGCTTTTTGGCGTAGAAGTAAGGCGCGTGGTCTGCTGTAGGTACCCAGTTCAGGACCATGCTGACGTCGGTTGCCATCGCGGCACCAGCCGGCAGGGTGAATGCAGACAATGCGGCAAACAAGGAACGTGTTTTGGAGAGTTTCAAGGATCGCCTCCTAAGCGGATCGTATTGGACATCTGCGACGTTCTGCAGACGGCACCCACGCCATCAACCTGGACCTGAGTGACGAATGATAGGCACGCATGCTACACCCTACCACCTATCAATCAACCGGTTGGTTATAAAAGATGAAGAATGAGCACTGACCACCGTCCGGATCTAAAGCCCGCATCAGTCAGGGGGCGGTCCCGCGATCCTGTTGCAACATCCCAGGCGCTGCTTGACGCGGCCTTGTCGGAGTTCGCCGAGCACGGGTTTGAGGGCGGTCGCGTGGATCGCATCGCCGCTCAGGCCGGAGTCAACAAGCAGCTCGTTTATCATTACTTCGGCAACAAGGATGAATTGTACCGGGCGGTGCTCGAAAGCGTGTACCGCCAGATCCGCGAACGCGAGCAGGAACTCCACCTCGGCGATGCCGAGCCGGAGGAAGCCATGCGCCGGCTGGTAGGCTTTTCTTTCGATTACCTAGCCGAAAACCCGCAGTTCATCGCGCTGGTCAACGACGAGAACCGTTTGGCGGCCCGCCACCTTAAAGCGTCTGAGCAAGTGGCGGCCATGCACTCGCCGCTTGTCCAGCAGATTGAGCAGACGCTTCTGCGGGGATTGAAGGCAGGCGTCTTCAACGACCGGTTCGGACCGGTGAACCTTTATCTCTCGATCGCTGCCTTGTCCTTTTTCTACTTTTCCAACAAGAATACGCTTTCGGTGATCTTCGACCGCGATATGACATCGTCGGCGCAGATCGCGCGGCGCCGCCAACACGTGATCGAATTGGTGATGGCTGCCCTCCGCCCCTAGAAACTAATCAACCGGTTGGTTGACAACGAAGCTTTGGTCGGCTTAGCTGCTTTTCAGCGGGGAGGACGTCGATGGACGCGCAAGCAGCAGCCACGCATCAATTCGACGACGGTCTGGCTGCCGAACGAAAACTTGCAAGGCAGCGCCGCATGATCGCAGTCGCGGTTCATCTGGCCGTGCTGTTGTTGTGGGAAGCGCTGGTGCGTCTGCTCGACGTGCCGGTCTTTATCCTGCCAGCGCCCAGTCAGATCGTCGCTACGCTCGGTTCGCCCAGGTACGCGTGGCTTTCAAACAGCTGGGTCACCGGGGCTGAGATTGTCGGCGGCTATCTTCTGGCGATCGTTCTCGGTGTTGCTTCTGCTTTGCTGTTTTCCTGGTCGCGTGCGCTCGCCGGCACCGTTTTCCCGTTGCTGGTGACGTTGAACATGATCCCGAAGGTGGCGCTCGGTCCCTTGGTGATCGTGTGGTTCAGCTATGGCATCGGCACCAACATCCTGATCACTTTCTCGCTCTGTTACTTTCCGATACTCCTGACCACCGTGCGCGGCTTACGCGAGGTCGAGCCCGATCTTCTGGATCTGGTGCGCTCCCTGCGCGGATCCCGCTGGCAGATGTTCTCCTATATCCAGCTGCCGGGCGCTCTCCCCTACATCTTCTCGGGCATGAAGGTTGCTGCCATTCTGGCTGTTGCCGGTGCGGTCGTAGGCGAATTTATCGCGTCGGACCGCGGCCTTGGCTACCTCATGATCCAGGTTCAGGCCTCGCTCGATACACCCGCCATGTTCATGGCCGTGACGCTCATTACGCTGATTGGGATCCTGCTCTATCTGGCTGTCCTGATCCTCGAGCATCTTATTCTGCCACGTGACGCGAGGATGTCGTGACTTCATCAACCAACCTACTCGACGCCAGCAATCTGCCCAGATCCTTGGCTGATTCAGAAGAGCTCGACGCGTTCATGGCGCGTCCAACAACAGCGCTCGTCCGGGATCTCGAACAGCTTGACGGCGACATTATGATTTTGGGTGCGAGCGGCAAGATGGGGCCGTCCCTGGCCCGGCTGGCGCGTAATGCCGCGCCAAAAAAGCGCGTCATCGCAGTTGCTCGCTTTTCTGAACCGGCCCCCAAGGCGGAACTGGAAGCGAATGGTGTGGAAACAATCGCCTGCGACATGCTCGACCGGGAAGATCTCGCCCGTTTGCCGCAGATCCGCAACATCATCTTCATGGCAGGCCGCAAGTTCGGTTCGGGTGGCAACCAGCCGCTTACCTGGGCCACCAATGCCCTCATGCCGGCGATAGTGGCTGAAACGTTCAAAGCCTCGCGCATCGTCGCTTTCTCGACGGGCTGCGTGTATGCGTTTTCCCGCACGGACAGTATGGGTTCGGATGAAAATTCGCTGCTCGATCCACCGGGCGAATACGCCCAATCGTGTATCGCGCGCGAACGGCTGTTCGAGCACTTTTCTGCGCTTCACGGAACAGCTGGGCGGCTGTTCCGACTGAACTACGCGATAGACCTTCGTTACGGGGTGCTGCATGATGTCGCCCTCAAGGTGCGCGACGGGGTGCCCATCGATGTCAGCATGGGGCACGTCAACGTCATCTGGCAGGGGGACGCCAACGCGATCGCCTTACGTTGCCTGGTACAAGCCACCACCCCAACCAGCCCTATCAACGTCAGTGGTCCTGAAACCATCTCGGTGCGCTGGCTCGCCTCGATTTTTGCCGACCGCCTGGGCCGTAACGCGGAGATCATCGGCCAGGAAGCAGACAAGGTCTGGCTTTCCAACACCCGGCAGGCAAACGGCCTGTTTGGTTATCCGGTTGTTCCGCTGGACCGCATGATCGACTGGACAGCCGATTGGGTTGCCAGAAAGGGCGCATCCCATAACAAGCCAACACATTTCGAGGCGCGCGATGGGCGGTATTGAGGCGCCCTCCATCAAGGCTTTGACGGCTGCCGACATCGCGCAGGCAATGGAGCTTTCCTCCGAAGCGGGTTGGAACCAGCTGCAGGCGGATTGGCAATTGTTTGTGGCTCATGGGGAGGTCTTCGGCATCTTCGAAGGTGCCGCACTCGCTGCCACGTCAGCAGTGATGCCATACGGTGAAACATTCGCCTGGATCAGCATGGTTTTGACCCGCAAGCGCTGTCGTGGGCGCGGTTACGGCACGACGCTTTTGCGTCATTGCCTAGACATGCTTGAGCAGCAGAACCGTACAGCATTGCTCGATGCCACGCCGGACGGTGAACGGATCTACCGTCAGCTTGGTTTTGAACCGCTTTTTACCCTGCATCGCTGGCAAGCAGAGCCGCAAACAACAGAATCTGCATCGATTACCGCCGGAGCGCAGCCTCCGCCTGCGAAGGCAATCGAGCTAGCCAACGCCGCTTTCGGTGCAGGTCGCACGGCCATTCTGCAAAATTTCACGCAGCGAGCCCCGGGGGGCGCAGGCGTGTCAGGCAACGGGAAAGCTTGCTTGTTTGCCCGCGATGGTCGCCGGGCGACCCAGCTTGGTCCTTTGATCGCGGCAGATGAAGCTGACGCCATTCCGTTGCTGGAGGGCGCGCTTCAGATCTGCCATGGGCCTATCTTCATTGACCTTGCCGACCATGCCACGGCGGTGGTTAGGCACGTTGAACAACGGGGCTTTTCGCGACAACGGCCATTCCTGCGGATGGCGCGGGGGCTGAAGCCGTGGCCGGGCTCAGTAAACAGCACAATTGCCATAGCCGGTCCAGAATTCGGCTGATCCAGGAGAATTCCGCATGGGGCTGCATCATAGTGATCTTCCACCCGACACAGCAGAAATCCTGCGTAAAGGCGCTGTGATTCCGGCGCACCCGCTTGCGCTCGACGCCCGGCACCAGTTCGACCCGCGCCGGCAGCGGGCACTGACACGATATTATCTGGATGCAGGTGCAGGTGGCCTGGCAGTTGGCGTTCACACGACTCAGTTCGCCATTCGTGACAACGGCCTTTACGAACCAGTGCTGGCGGGCGCGATCGAAAACGCACGCGACTGGACCGATCGGCCGCTCGTCATGATAGCTGGTGTCGCGGGCAAAACGCAGCAGGCGATCGGGGAAGCCAAGCTGGCGGCGGCGCTTGGCTACCACGCTGCGCTTCTTAGCCTCGCTGACATGCGCGGGAGCAGCAACGAGGAAATTCTTGATCACTGCCGGGCAGTTGCGCAAGAAATGCCGCTCATCGGCTTCTATATGCAGACGGCAGTCGGCGGCATCAGCCTGGATGCTGCCTTCTGGGAAGACTTTGCAAAGATCGACAATGTGGTTGCGATCAAGGTCGCGCCATTCAATCGATACCGGACGTTGGATGTGCTCCGCGGCGTGATCGCGGCGCGTGCCGAAGATCGCATCACTCTTTACACCGGCAACGACGACCACATCGTGGCCGACCTCATGACCCCCTTCGCTTTCCCCCGCGATGATGAAACGGTGGTGCTGCGCTTCCGTGGCGGACTTCTCGGCCACTGGTCGGTTTGGACAAAGCGCGCTGTCGAGCTTCTGACGCGCATTCATGCGGCCGCTGATGGCGGATCGATCGACGCCGAGCTGCTGGCGCTCGACGCACGCGTAACAGACAGCAATGCAGCCTTTTTCGATGTCGCCAACAACTTCCACGGCTGCATCGCAGGCTGTCACGAGGTGCTGCGCCGGCAAGGTCTTCTGGAAGGCACCTGGTGCCTCGATCCGCAGGAAGGTTTGTCGCCAGGCCAAGCTGCGGAGATCGACCGAGTTTACGCCGCTTATCCCGACTTGAACGACGATGATTTTGTGCAGGAAAACCGCGCAAGGTGGCTGTCGTGAACTTGGAGGCAGCAAGCGAATCCCGCCCGGCGCCACTGATCCGGCTCCAGAACGTTCGCAAGACCTACAATACTGCCGGCCGGGAGGTCGTTGCTGTTTCCGACGTCACCATGGACATTGCGGAAGGCGATCTGGTTTCCATAGTCGGGCCGTCCGGCTGCGGCAAGACCACTGTGCTGAAGATCCTTGCCGGGCTGCATGATGCCAATGGCGGGACAGTCACGTTCGGCACTGATACGGATGCCGCCTTCACCGCTGGCAGTGACGTTGGCATGGTGTTCCAGCAGCCTCTTCTCCTGAAATGGCGCACGGTTCTCGACAATGTTCTTCTGCCCGCCCAGATCCTGGGTCTGCCGGCCAAAGCAGCCAAGGAACGCGCGCGAGACCTGTTGCAGATGGTGGGTCTCGGCAATGCCGGCGACCACTTCCCCTATCAGCTTTCGGGCGGCATGCAGCAGCGCGCTGCGATCGCGCGAGCCTTGGTCCATGACCCAAAACTTGTCTTGATGGACGAGCCATTCGGCGCGCTGGATGCGATCACGCGCGAAAAGATGAACCTCGAGATGCTGCGGATCTGGCAGCATAGCCGCAAGACCTTCATCCTTGTTACGCACGGCATCCAGGAAGCAATCTTTCTGGGCTCGCGCTGCGCCGTCTTAACGTCGGGGCCCGCGCGCATGGCCGACTACTTCGACATCAACCTGCCTCACCCCCGTCACCTCGACATCAAGACCAGCGACGCGTTCGGTGCGTACGTGAAGCGGGTATATCGTCAGTTGGGAATGGAGTGATGAGCTAAGACTAGAAGTAGTCAGACATTTGTCGCGAGATCACGGCCTTGCTGGGCTCACCACCTCCTACCCACTATTTCGATCTAGGATTGGAAGCAGCAAAGGCGATCTTCCGCGAGAGTGCCAGCGGGGCTACCATTCGTCAGCTACCCTAGACATGCATCCTAAAAGCAGACCGTAGCCTTTTCACCCCTCAGGTGCCGTGGACATCCTGATCCGGCATTCAAATGGGAAATTTTCTCCCAAGGCGGACTCCGGCCGCTAGCGGACAGTCCGCTTCTGGGATTGCACATACAAATAGCTGCCGTTGAGCTAGAAGTCAGGCTTTTGCTTCTCGAGCGATGACCTACTGCCCGGAAAAACGATCCAGTGCGTTTCGCGTGATCATTTCTGTGAAAGGATCCCTACGGGTCAGGCCCATGATCCACTCACAGGAGCCCGCGGTGAGGACTTCGCCCATACCGCGCTTCATGCCGACCACCATGCCCGAACCGTATTGGAATTTGCGTCGCGCGACAGGCGTGTCGTCAGCCGCCAGCTCAGCCAGGCCATTCAGGTCGCTGTCACGCACGTAGTAGCGAACGCCCTCGCCTTCGAGCTCATGCTCGAGCAAGACGGCGGGGCTCATGGCAAGGATGTCGATGTCATCCGGTACGCTTTGGGCTTCGGCCGGATAGGGCAGCCCCTGTTTGAACGTGTAGTCGAGACCGTCCACCTCGTAGCCGAAAATGCCGGCTTCCGCGCCGAACACATCGGCATAGCGCAGATCGGTGCCTTTGAAGGCCCAATGATCGGGGCGATACACCGTGAAGCCGCGCGATCCGCGTGGCGCGAAGCCGCCCCAGCTTGCATACATGCCGTGACACCCGTTGACGCCGACGGTGGACGCGCCCGGCCAGTTCACGCCGCCACTTTCCCACGATGCCGTGAGCAGGTGCTTGCGGTCGGGATCGTCGCGCACAGGGTCCATCGTGGGCGCCTTGAACTTCCAGCAATGCTGCTGGCTGCCGTTGTCCTCCAGCCGGATCTGCCAAAGGAAGTTGCCGCCGAAGCGCGAAAAGCCGCCGCCCCGCTCAACGAAGGCTTCAACCGTCTTACGCATGTCCCATGACCAGTATTCGTCATGGCCGACGGTAACGAGACAGCTGTAATCGTCGAGGAGTTCGGGCCGGTAATGCAGATCGGTCTGCGTGATGATGTCGAACTCGTATCCCTCGCGCTCGGCCCAGACCGCGAAGTGCCGGTCGAACTGCGCCCAGCCTGCGGCTGCATAATACTGGCCCCAGCCGCCCGAATAGCCCCATTCCTTGGAAGGAAAGCGCGGAGCGTCGTTCATGTCCGCAAGGGGTGTCGTCATGATGCGGGCAGCCCCCTTGGGCAACCAGAGCATACCGCGCGTCCAAGGCCGCTTCAGGCTCAGGATCGGCGAGCCTTCGTTCTTGTTCGGCCCCCATGTCCCGAAATAGTGATTGGCACCGCCCCAGTCGTTGTAAGCGGTCCATGTTCCGGTCGCCAGCATGAACAGGATGCGGCCTTGCCTGGTCTCTGCGGTGGGACGAACCACCACGAAGTGATGCTGGACGAAGCGCTCGCCGCCAGGGCGCTTGCATGTCGAGACAACCCGGTAGAAGCCCGATCGAAGGGTCGCCGGGATCTCCCAGCGATGCAGGACCGGCCAGTCGCAACCGTCCGAATACGCCGTCTCAGAGGTCTTGGTGAAGCTGCCGGCCAGGCCGAAGCTTTCATGCACCATCTCGGGCTTGAAGCCGTCGCGATAAATCTGGATTGACCATTCCTGGGCCGTCGTGGAACCGTAGAAGTCGACGGTTTCGCCGGGATCGAAGGACATCCGGTCCGTGTAAACAAAGACCTCGGGGAGATCAGGATCCTCGCGGGGGAACTGGAAGCGGTAGTCTGACAGGAAATGCTCGTCGGCATAGCCTTTTCGCACCGTGCGCGGCAGAATGGCGTGGGGTCCCATTTCGGGAAACTGGAACGGTTCCTTGGTCATGATCGCTCGAAATCCTCATTCAACCTAGCCGGTCGGGACCTTAAGACCACTGCCTTTCCCAAGCATCCGCTCGGGTAAAAGGCTCTTCGACATTGGCCCTGCGGATCGCAGCTTTTGCTCCCGGATCCGTCCTGTCAGAAGGAGGCGATTGCCTTTCCCTGTCAAGAGTGACTGCTGAAATGATGATAGGTCATTCGAGAAAGTATGGGGAATTCACCCTGAAGTTCAGAAGCGATTGATCGCTCCTAGACGTCGAAGTACCATCGTTAGTCACGCAAGACCGCTTAGTTTGTAGTCGTTCTGACACTTCTTCATGCACAGGCCGGCTGTGGAGAACCACACACCTACCGGAAGATAATCAAAATCCTTGAGGTTATCGATATATCGTGTAGCGTTTAGGGAGTGACGCAGTCGCTGATCGCCAACCGAAGACATGGAGCCCGACATGCCTGAAGCTGTCTCACCGCGCGTCAACGGCGCTTCGATCGAGATCCGTAATCTCGCCAAGCGGTTCGGCAGCGTGAAGGCAGTGGATGATGTCTCGCTTACCGTCGAAGCCGGCGAGTTCGTCGCACTTCTGGGACCGAGCGGCTCGGGCAAGTCCACCGTGCTCATGAGCATTGCCGGTTTCGAGCGGCCGTCAGACGGCCAGATCCTGATCGGCGGACAGGACTGCACGCGGTTGCCGCCCAACAAGCGCGATATCGGCATGGTGTTTCAGCACTACACCTTGTTTCCGCATCTGAGCGTCGGAGACAATGTCGCTTTCCCATTGAAGATGCGCGGCATCGGCAAGACCGAGCGGCGGCGGCAGGCGGAAGCGGCTCTCGAAGTTGTGCGCCTGGGTGGCTACGGTGATCGCACGCCCAAGCAGCTGTCGGGCGGCCAGCAGCAGCGCGTCGCCCTTGCCCGGGCGATCGTCTACAATCCCCATGTCCTCTTGATGGATGAACCCCTGTCCGCGCTGGACAAGAACCTGCGCGAAGAAATGCAGATCGAGATCAAGCGACTTCATGGCGAGCTTGGATTCACCGTCGTCTTCGTAACGCATGACCAGGGCGAAGCTCTGACGATGGCCGATCGCATCGCGATCCTCAAAGCCGGACGCCTGCAGCAGGTGTCCCCCGCCCGCGAACTTTACGAGCGGCCATCGAACCTCTTTGCGGCCAGCTTCATCGGCGAAATGAACATGCTGCCGGTGCAGTGGGATGGGGTGAATGCCGTGTTCTCCGAAAACCAGCAGATCCGGTTGCCGGCCGATGCCGTGATCGAACCGGTTGCTCCCGGATCAGCCATCCTTGCCGTGCGCCCGGAACGGCTCTCGGTCGCCGCGCCAAACGAAGCGGGAACCTGGGCGGCCACCGTCCGCGATGTCGTTTATGCCGGCGCCGGCAGTCTCCTCATCACCTATCTCCAGGATGGCAGCGAAGTGCGCTTGCGCGTGTCCAGTGCCGGACAGGCGCCGGTGCAGCCGGGTCAAACGATTGGCATCAAACTACCGCCCGAAGGCGTGCTCCTTTATCCTGCCGGGGCGGCTTGATGAGCATCGGTTTCTTCGAGGCCAATGGCCGCCAGATGTCGAAGGGCGCCATCCTGCTCCTGATGGCGCCGTTCTTCGCGCTCGTGATCTTCGCCTTCCTGTACCCGCTCGTCAGCCTGCTGTCGCTTTCGGTGCTGGAGCCGACACCGACGCTCGCTAACTACGAGCGCGTCTTCGACAATCCGGTCTATGCGACGGTTCTCTTCCGGACGATGAGGATCGCGCTTCTGATCAGCCTGCTTTCGCTGGCTCTATCGCTGCCGGTTGCCGTTCTTATGGCCAATTCACGGGGTCCGAAAGCCGTCTTCCTGACGGCCTGCGTGTTGCTGCCCTTCTGGTCATCTGTGCTTGTGCGCACCGCCGCCTGGTCGATCCTGCTGCAGCGCAACGGCCTGGTGAACGACTTCCTGCAAGGCATCGGCCTGACATCGGAACCGCTTCGCCTGCTTTATACGCAAGGCGCCGTAGTAGTGGCGATGACGCATGTCCTGATGCCCTTCATGGTTCTGCCGATCTACGGCGCGCTGCGCAACATCCCGTCTGATTACGGGCGTGCAGCCTCGATCTGCGGCGCCGGGCCGTTGCGGACCTTCTGGGAAGTCACGCTGCCGCTTGCGATGCCGGGCATCATCGGCGGCTTCATCCTCGTCTTCCTGACCGCGCTCGGCTACTTCATCACGCCCTCGCTGCTCGGTTCGCCGCAGGAGATGATGATCGCCACCTTGATCTCGCAGCAAATGCGCGAAAACCTGGACTGGCCTTTCGCTGCGGCACTCGTCGGCGTTCTGACGATCCTGGTCACGATCATCACGATCGCCTTCAGCAAGGTCTTTCGCTTCGAACGCATGCTGGGAGCACGCGCATGAACCCGCGGTCGCTTCTGCTCAACGCCTATGTCTACGCGGTTCTCGCCTTCATCTTGCTGCCGATCCTCGTGATCCTGCCCATGTCGTTGAGCGAGACGACCTATCTCACCTTCCCACCCCAAGGTCTGACGCTGCGCTGGTTCGAGGAGTTCTTCAGCAACTCGCGCTGGATGGCGGCGACGTGGTTCAGCGTCAAGATCGCCGCCTTGACCGCAATCACGACAGCGATGGTGGGAACGATGGCGACCTATGCGCTCGTGCGGGGCGCAAAGTCCTTGGGAACCGTCTTCCAGGTCTTCCTGATCGGACCGATCGTTGTGCCGCATATCGCGCTTGCCGTTGCACTCTACCTGTTTTTCCAGAACACAGGTCTATCCGGTACGGTGTTTGGCTATGTCGCCGCGCATTCGATCATCGCCATGCCCTTCGCCGTCTTCACGATCGCAGCCGCGCTGTCGAGCGTGGATCCGGCACTGGAAGACGCGGCCATGAGCTGTGGCGCCAATCGCTTCAACGCCTTTCGCCTTGTCACGCTGCCGATCATACTGCCGAACGTCATCTCGGGCGCACTGTTTGCCTTTATCATCTCGTTCGATGAACCCGTCATCGCGTTCTTCCTCGCAGGCATTCGCGACAAGACCCTGCCGCGCATGATGTTCGACGACATCGAGCAGAACCTGACGCCAATCATCCCGGCGATCGCGGTTCTTCTCACCTTGCTCTCGATCATCGTTCTCATCGCCGCAGCGCTGCTCAAATATCTTGCCGACCGCAATGCAGCGGCAAACGCACAAACCTGAAGCAATCAGGGGAACTCAGCAAAACAGGAGGCTGAATGACACTCAGGAAGAAACTGACCGGGCTGCTTGGAGCCACAATGTTGATCGGCGCAGGCGCTCCGGCGCTGGCCGACGAGATCGTCGTCGCGACAACCGGTGGGCTCATGCGCAACACGCTGGAAGAGCAGATGTATCTGCCGTTCCAGGAAGCAACCGGAACGGAAGTCATCCCCTTCGATATCGAGGTTCCCGATCAGTGGGCGCGTGCCGAAGGCATGGTTCGCAGCGGCAATGTCGAGTTCGACATCGTCACCGCCACGGGCCCGGACCTGGTCGACAAGGCCGACCTGCTGCTGGACATTCCCTGCGACACGCTCGAGAACGTCAAGAAGTTTGGCCTGGAAGGCGCCTGCACCACCAAGGGTGTGGCGCGCACGACCGGTGGCATGGTCCTGACCTACAACACCGAAGCCTTCGGCGACAAGGCACCGAAGAACTGGGCCGATTTCTGGAACGTCAAGGATTTTCCCGGCCCACGCGGACTTCCCGACACCGGTGATCGTGACTGGTGGGTGCCCGCCGCCGCGCTTCTGGCCGATGGCGTTGCCCGTGAGGACCTGTTCCCGCTCGATCTCGACCGCGCCTACAAGAAGCTCGACGAGATCCGCCCAAGCATCACCGTTTGGTGGAAGACCGGCAACCAGGTCCAGCAGATCATGCGCGACAAGGAAGTGGTTATGGCCATGTCCTACTCCGGACGATCGCTGGCCACCATCAAAGACGGCGCACCGCTCGCCATGGCCTGGGATGGCGCCATCCGCGATACCGGTTACATGTCGATCCTGAAGGATGCGCCGAACCCGAAAGGCGCCTTGGCTTATATCGACTTCTTCTACGGCAATTCGGAAGGCCATCCAGCCTTCATGCAGAAGGTCGGCTATGCGACGGCGTCATCGGCCGGCCTGGCAAAGCTGCCTCCCGAAGAGCAGAAGCTGTTCGCGACCTATCCCGAAAACTACGCGGTCCTCGTTGCTCCGGACTTCAAGTGGATCGGTGAAAACCGCGCCACCCTGCGCGACCGCTGGACGGCATGGCTCGCCCAGTAAGTCTCCCGCTCATGCGATGGGCCGGTGCAAACCGGCCTATTGCCCCTCGTGCCGTCGCTATCCGCAGCGCCTACGCGGTGGAAAGTTCCAGGAACCGGGCAACCAGATGCGGCTGAGGCTGCATCATCGACAAACCGGGAATTGCACGCGCGCCAAGCCGCCCGGCTTCCTCCAGAAGCGGCGTGATTGCCGGCTTCATGATGACTTCAGCAACCGTCGTCCCGCTCGAGATAAAGTCGCGCGAGAGCGGAAACGGATCGCCGGCATGCATGCCGAGCGACGTTGCGTTGATGATGAGATCATAGGCGCCATCCGGCACATCATCCTGGCTGGCGTGTACCGAGATCATCGTGTCCGGGCTATTGGCCCGAACCGTCGCGGCAAGATCGTCTGCCTTTGCCACATCGCGATTGACCAGGGCGATCGACGCCGCCCCAGCCTGTGCAAGCGCATAGGCGATCGCCCGGCCGACGCCGCCTGCCCCGATCTGCACGACCTTCGCACCTTTGATCGCGACGCCGTGGTTGATGAGCCCGGCCACGAAACCTTCGCCGTCGACATTGTGGCCGACAAGTCTTCCGTCGGCGTCCTGGCGAACGAAGTTCACCGCGCCAATAGCCTGGGCTGCTTCGGTCAACGCATCCACATGGCGTAGGATCTCGATCTTGTGCGGGATCGTTACCCCGAAGCCGATGACGTTGGCGAAGCGGCGGATGGCAGCCACGGTTTGTTCGAGGTCGGCTGGCGCGACTGACAGCGGCGATACCGCAATGTCGTAGCCTTCCGTCTCGAAAGCACGGTTGAGCACATCCGAGCCGACGATGTGATCAACGGCATCGGCCAGAATGAACATGATCTTTGTCTTGCCGGTGATGCGCATGCTCGGCCCCTTACTGCGGCATCGCCGTTGTGCCGTAGGTGCCATACCGGCGATGCACTTCTGCCATCTCGGCGTCGCCTAACAGCACGGGCTCGCCGGCCTGCCGGGCCAGGATATACTGGCGCGCCAGCGTTTCCAGTTTCACGGTGAGGTCGATCGCATGCTTCAGGCTTCGTCCGGTGACGATCATGCCGTGATTGGCCAGAAAGCAGGCATAATGGCCCTCGATCGCCTCCACCGCCACGTCCGCCAGGGCCTTCGACCCAAAGGGCTCGTACTTGGAACAGGGAACGCTGTTTCCGCCGAAGCTGGCGATCATGTAGTGGAACGCCGGGATCGGCTTGCGCAGGCAGCTCAGCGCGACACAGCAATCGGCATGGGTATGCACCACCGCGTGCGCATCCGGGCGACGGCCGAGAATGCCGGTATGGAACCGCCACTCGCTGGATGCGATCCCCTCGCCTTTCACCGTGCCGTCGAGCGCCAGACGCACGATGTCTTCCGGCTTCATCGTGCTTCCCCGTCCGCCGGTCGGCGTAATCAGAAGATCATCGCCAAGACGAAGGCTGACATTGCCGGCACTGCCGTGGTTCAGCCCCTTGTCTTCAAGAAACTTGACGGCTTCGACGATGGATTGACGCGCTTGCTGTTCGTCCAAGATTGCCTCCTAATGACTTTGTGAAGAAGCTAATCGAACAATCGAGAAACCTCAACGCAATTGCCAAATCTTCTATCCCGATCAGAGGATTTGTGCGAAAAATATCGAATTGATTGTCAGTTTGGAGTGCGCGATGCTCGGCATCATAGCGGATGATTTCACCGGCGGACTGATGATTGCCGGTTATATCGAGGCTGCAGGCATCGCCTGCCCCGTGCTGTTCGACAGCCAGGAACTGGCGTCGCTTGATCCGTGCGATGTCGTGGTTGTGGGCACGCGAACACGGCTCGCTCCCGCGCAAGAGGCCGTTGCCGACGTTGAGGCGATTGCAGGTCTGTTCGATGATGCCGGGTGCAGCCAGGTCGCCTACAAGGTCTGCGCCAGCTTCGATTCTACAGATGACGGCAATATCGGACCTGTGGCTGATCTGCTTGCGCAACGCTACGACCAGAAGCCGCTTCTGCTCAGCGCCGGCTTCCCCCGCTTCGGCACCACGGTGCACCAGGGCTACCTATTTTACCGCAACCGCCTCGTGTCGGAATCGATCAAACGCTTCGATCCCCTGACGCCCATGAGCGATCCCGACATGGTCAGGACACTTTCACGCCAGACGCGCGCCAAGGTCGGCCTTCTGCCGCATGCCGCACTCCATGCGGGCCTGGCCAGCGCAACAGCCCGGATGGAACAGGTTGCGGCGGATGGCTGTGACTACATCCTTATGGATTGTTCCGACGATACGGATGCCGAAGTCGGTGCCGCAATCGCACGCCATCACCGCGCAACGATCGGCAGCGACGCCCACATCATCGCCTTCGCCAAGGCCTGTGCCGGCAACAACGCGGGCCATGCAGCGCCCCTCCCGCGCCATGCCGAAGGTCCGGCCGCTGCTCTCGTCGGCAGCGTGGGACCGGTGGCAACGGCGCAGCTCGCCGAGTTCGGCCGACATCATCCGGTCCTGACCCTGGACATTCTAGATGAGCGCCCGGAGAACGCCATCGTGGGGGACGCCCTGGCCTGGGCCGCGGCCCATATCGGTGCAAATCCGATCGCTGTGACCACCGCAACCGACCAAGGCGATGTCGAGAAGGCGCAAAGGGTGCATGGCGCCTTGCAGGCTGCCCGCAAGGCGGAACGGCTGCTGGCGAGTGTCGCTAAGGGCCTGGTTGAGCGTGGCGTACGACGTCTGGCCGTTGCGGGCGGCGAGACATCTGGCTCGATCGTCGAAACCCTCGGCATTCGCCGCGTGCGTGCGATGCCGGAATCAGCATTGGGAACGGGCTTCTGCGTTGCGGAAGCGCCCCTTCATCTATCGCTATTCCTCAAACCCGGTAAACTCGGGAGCGATGATATCCTTTTGCGTGCGATCGACGCCATGCGCAACTGATCCGCACGCGCCAGGAAGGGAACGGGCCAGTCTTGACCGAAGCCAGCAATACGCGATCCGAGGGTCTTCCCTCCCGCCAGATGCGCCGGCGGGGCGTCGAGCGCTACAAGACCCTGCTTGACGCGACAGAGCGGCTCTTGACCGACAACAATGACGAGGATGTCAGCCTGGCGCAGATCGCGGAAGCGGCCGGCATTCCGCTCGCCTCGGTCTACCATTTCTTCGCCAACCGCAACGCCGCCTTTGTTGCCCTCGCTTTGCGGTTCAACGAGGAGATCTACCAGCGCTCGATCGAGCCACTGGTCGATCCCGAGCCGCAAAGCTGGCAAGAGATGCTGCACATGAAGCACTCGCGGGCTGCGTCCTTCCAGAACAGCCGGCCGGCAGCACTACGCCTTTTCCTGGGAGCCGGCGTCAGCGTGGCGGTTCGCAATGCCGATCTATCCGGCAATGCGCGGATCGCGCGCAGCCGAGAACGGCTGTTCGAAGCCTATTTCCACATGCCGCATATTCCGGACTTCGTTGATCGGCTGGAGATCAAC
>Ga0210040_10003292_pt1 | contig 21982 bp, 19 predicted proteins | sample CryGeyCG12114_NA_FD_185462 | JGI IMG/M metagenome (GOLD analysis project Ga0210040, IMG submission 185462) | Groundwater microbial communities from aquifer - Crystal Geyser CG19_WC_8/21/14_NA (SPAdes) (version 2) | ecosystem: Environmental > Aquatic > Deep subsurface > Groundwater | place: USA...
ATCTGGCTTCATTTTGTAGAGATAGAGGTATCAGCGTTCTGGTTGCATGTCTGAAATCAAAATTAACCTAAATATTGTAGTGAGCTTGCTATTTTTTATTATATTGTCACTTTTTCTAAATTTCATAGGCACGGTCAACTGACTTAATGAATAAATCGATTGATGATTAGGACATAAGGGCAATAAGGGGTACACCTGAAGCCTTGTATTTTCGTAGATTTCTACATGGCGTACACATCCCAGCCAATCGGATCAATAGGTAGAGGTGGTAATCTTCTCTGTTTGGCTGGGAGATGTACGCCATGTAGAAATCTACGATAGTACAGGGCTTCAGGTGTACCCCTATAATGTTACAAATGTTGATAACTTGAGTTGATACATCAGACACCCGTAATTATAAAAAAAGAGGGCATACATGGAAGCTAAAAATTTTTGCACATTCCAAATTGCATCTAAGCAATTTAGTGTGGGCTCTGGGGTTTATAATTTGTTGCAATGTTGTAAACATTTATTAGCTTATGTACAAGAATAAAAGAATGCAAAACTTAGGTTCCCATCAACAAATACACTTGTTTCAGACTTTTCAGGCAGGTCATCAGAATTTGTTCCAGATACGGACTTGCTGGTTTTTACTGACTTCGTTTTTATTACTCTAGACTCAAATTTGGAAACTTTCTCGGAACTTTTAATTTTTTCACGAAAATTAATGAATTAGTGGGGAAAAGATTTACGGAGCTGTGATATGACTGAAAGATTTTAAATTTGACTTCCATATTACAGTTTGTTTGTTTGAACCGCAGAATATAGTGTATGGATGCGGTTGCCATGGGGTTGGCATTCTTAAATGTGATGGGTTTTCAGATTTATATGTTTGCTGACCACATATCCAAATGATTTCAATTTCAAACTGTTTTCGATAATGTGCACTAATAAATGCTATTATAGGAAGCTTCCAATAATCATGTCATAATAAGGCGACATGTTTACCATAGAGGCAGAGGGAAAATGAGTAGGTATGGTCATCTATAACTGCTAAGGGTGGCAACGGATCGGATCGGATCGGATCACCTCAAATCCGATCCGATAGAAATTATCGGATTTCGGATCGGATCACCTCAAATCCGATCCGATCCGATAACAATCCGATAGGCAAATAATATTTAAGAGTTAACGAAAAAAATGCCTGTGCATTCTAGGTGTGTCCGCTAAAACTTTTTCGTCTTGATTTTGACTACTATTTTCAATTTCACTTAAACTTGCCATTTTATAAATACAACAATGGCACCACAGTCCTGTTTTATTATATTATATTTTAATTCGGCAAATTTTTGAAATCTCTAATATTAAATGGATTGCTCAATAAAAGTCCCACTTTTGATTCAAAATGGTGTAATGTAAATGTGTAATAAACAGTGTAACATACTTTAATACGCATATTGCCGTGTTAAAGTTTTATTTACTTTTTGAATTCATGCATATGTCGCTTAAGCTGTGCAATGCAATATAGAAGAAAGCTCTACACAAAGTATTGCATGGTTACTCGTTTCAACATTGTTCTATCTATCGGATTCTATCGGATCATCGGATCGGATCACCCCAAATCCGATCCGATCCGACAGAAATTATCGGATTTCGGATCGGATCACCGTCAATCCGATCCGATCCGATAGAGGCTATCGGATGAAAAAGCTTAATCCGATCCGAATCCGATCCGAATCCGATCCGATATGATCCGATATGATCCGATCCGTTGCCACTCTTAATAACTGCATAATGCACGTCCACTCTCACAATTAAATGAAATGACTATAGATTATTATCATGGTGCACCACTGTTTCATTTAGTACTATGCATTGCAATTGAAATATATTAGTTTGGATATTTTTGTGAAATAATTCATCACCCTATAAGAGATTTGCTTATTAATCCCATTAATCCAATCCAAATTAATGCGTGTCGCGTATGCAAAAATATCTCGCATTGATAGAATGACTCCAATTTTGTTTTATGCACTGTAAGTGTAAGTACACTTGGGCATTTACAATTAACATTCTAAAAAGGGTAAATTTTTATGCTTGGAGTTTAAAAGGGTATTAGTAACTTAGGACCTAAATGCATTTTAAAAATTCTCCGTGGGTATATATAAATAATAGAATATGTTCACCCCCACGATCAGATCCGGTTATATCAATAATTAGCGTCATACAATATGGTAACATCTATAGTAGCATCCTTAAAAGTTATTTGTGGCCAATCTTTTGAGCTTCACATGGCCCTAAACAGAGTTTTACACTCTTAAATGTCAATCACATTACAATTAACTTAACATGGCGTGCATGGTAGCCGTTCCAGTAGCCAAGGTAAAAGGTATATATATATGCTACTGCTTTTATGCTTATGATAGGCACATAGAATGTGCAAGTGGCGCCAAGGCAAACATTTCATTCCTTCTTCACACTAAAGTATTTTCTTCCTCAATATTACTGACTTCTCAACTAACTAATTTGAAAGTTTTCTCCATAAAAACTTGATTTTTGATGATTAGCGAGGTTAGAGTTAACAGTTGAAATGAGTGAAAGGAATAGAGAGGAGGAATTCTCGGACTCAGGTCTGACAGTGGAGATCAATAATGATCTGTTCCGATGCGGGCCGGCCGACAATTCCCGTGCACAAGAGGATCCGGATGACGTGATCATGGGAGAAGATGAGGAGGAGGATCTGGGCTTGGAAATTGAAGTCCCCAATGATCTCTATGGCAAGGCCAAAGAGCCACAAGATGAACACAAGGAAGATGGCGAGATCTCAGGGGATGACGATGACGACGACGAGCCCATTCCACGGGACAAAAGTACGTTCCAAAACACACTTTGTTACTGCATTCTCAAGGAGATAACTAGTCATTCTTGTGTACACAGCCAAGTTGGATGGGGATGTGAAGCCAAGACGCTACCCAAATCCTTATTTAACTGAAATTGACCCCAAAAAGTTGGAGTCTCGAGCCGCTCGGTTTGGGATGGACGGCGTAGGGGAATCTCCATTGACCAGAAAGAAATTCCCATTGCCCAGTGATGAGGAACTTTTGGAATTTTATATGTTGTCAGTTGCGGACTGTTTTATATTGACAAATGTGGAATGGGTTTTTGATTAACGAGCTATATGATTTGTACACAGAATGGGGTTGTTTGCGGCAGAGACCGGGGTGGCTAGTCTCAAGAATGTGCCCACGCAATACCGAGTGGACTCTGTGCTCATTCGAGGCACCAATCAAATGAGCACGGACCAAGTTTTTAATTATTTGCTCCAGAATGGTCAGCGCCCAACTCAAATGGAGTGGGTCAATGATACGTGTTGTACGTGAATTGGCTATTGAAAATTGTTGTGGAAAAAAATGGTGTACCTGTACCTGTACGATAGTAGTTCCGAAAATCCCTTTCTTTGTCTCAGGTATCGTGATATTCAAGAACGCTTATGAGGCAGCCAATTGCTTGCTGCATTGCTCAAAGCCGATTGCAGCCCCGAAGGACAAACCTGCCGAGTCCGCCCAAGACATGGAGGAATCCTTTGACTACTCCAAGGTGGACCAAGTACCCCATGAGATGATTGCTGTGGCCATGCCGCCTGGTCATGTGTGGCGATTCGCAGCCCCCTGTGCCAGTGCTCGGGGCATTCTCATGCGATATCCCACAACTTATGATCGGAAACAGGAGAAATCGGAGCGGCTCAGTGAATATTATCGCAATTTCGGCAATCCCAACTATGGCGGTAAGTTTGCTTACCATTTTTACCGTTTTCACAGTTCCCATCAGGAAGTGGGTAGTACATTTGGGGTTGCCTGTGGCATTGCAGGTGGCCTGCTAACCAAAAGGATGAAACGGAAGCGAGAGGAAGACTGGATTTCAGAGACCTTCGGTGATGAAGGGATTCCACTGCCTCGACCTGCCCGTTTGCCTGGCCTAGAACAGGAAATTCCGAATGGGAAGGAAGCTTGGACCGTTCTCAGTGAACGCTGGAGTCAGGAGGAGCATTCCACCCAGTCTCCTGACGCCATCGTGTTTAGAGAGCAGCGTCCCATTGCCGTCCCTGTCCGGCGTCCGAGAAAACCCATGTCGTGAGTGCAACCTGCAACCGATCCAGGCCCTTTCCGGTGTATGACTATTTTCCATCTCTTGTGCATTTAATTTTTCCAGGGAGCGACTGGAACTTCGAACTCGTTCATCCCCGCGTGAGTCGTACAATAGAACTTTGTCGGTCACGGTGGACACGGATCGAAAGCCGTCCATAAAAGAGAGGTTGAGTCGCAAGCGGGGGCATGAGGACCGGAGATCCTCCACAGAGGAGGATTCCAGTGACTTTCCACAGCGGAGAAGGAGGATGTCCCGGGAATCAGGGGAGGACGATGAAGAGGAAGAGGAGGAAGAATCTGAAGACATCCAGTGGACCAAGAAGTTGGAAGGACCACGCATGAGGATGTATGCTGATGAGGTTGCTCAGAAGCGCCCTTCCGTGTTCTCCAAGTTGAAGCATTAGAGCCATAGAATCACATTTTGTTTTGTATGCAAAGTTATATGTAGGGTTTATGAGCTGTTCATTTGTACGTATGTATGTATATGAATCGTTGTTACTATTTATTGACGATTTACAAGGGTTTAATAAAGTTTGGAATTGTTCTCACATAAATCCTATGAGTGAGTTCCACTCCAAGCCTGATCACACTATGTACCAGTCATGCTACATTTGTAGCGCAAAAATCATATCGTAAGCACATCCGATTTGAATAACCGAAACATGCTTATCTGTCTCGTTATTTTTCATACCTGTTTTTTTTATGTTAAATATATTAACCCTATGAGTACCAAGCCTCAAATACTTACACTAAGTACCAGCCATGCTACTTTTGTAGCACAAAATCGTATAGTGAGCACACCCCATTGGAGTAACCAAAAGCATGCTTATCTGTCTCGTTATTTTTCAAACCTATCGTAATTTAAGCCCGTCACGGTTTTGAAGGTTTACAAACTACATAAACAACAATTATTGATTTCAAAAACCTAAAAAAACCGATTTTTTTTACAATTCGGGTGTTATTTACTCAGGAACGACATCAAGTTGGGGAACGATACAAATATAGATTTTAAAGTATAAAACACCGTAGGAAACGATTCTAAAAATCTCAGTCCGAAAACCCGATTTTTAACGGATTCGGGCATGGCGCTAAAAACGATCCCATATGTCCTGAACCTTTTTTTAGCCCTACCAGTGCTGAATTTTTCATAAATTTTTATTTGCGGCATATGATGAACTATGTATGTGAGAAATGAAACATAAAAAACAAGACGGAAAGAAGGAATAATTTTATTTATTTCTCCGAATTTTCTCGAATTTCAGCGGCCGCTGAAGCAATTTTGGCGCAATTTTCGGCCAATTCTTTTCCAAACTTCAGTTTATAATAGTTTGGCCACTTCATATAAGGTCTTTGCCGCCTTCTTCCGTTTCGCTCCTTGTCCTCTCGAGTCTGAGACTTTACCGGGATTGGTATTTTCAGTGCTTCAGCCTCGGTTAGCTGGAAAAAAGATAACATTATAAATAAATACGTTTTGAGCATTAATTCAACTTGTAAGCTTATTGAATTTCCTAATTATAAATACTTAAAAAATTTGAGCAATAATTCAACTTGTGAGCTTATTGAATTTCTTTATCAAAAACTTATAAAACCACTTACTGGTCGCTGAGGAGCCTTTTGCTGCGGCGTAGCACACTGCTCTTCCTGAGATTTGTCCATGGTAATCTATTTTCACAAAAAAAAGAAGTTTGGTATGATGAATGTGGCAAATGTGTGATTGCTGTGTGAATAACATGACATGATAAAGGAAAGGTGCATGCAACACAAATCTCAAGTTATTATAGGAGAGTAAATTCAAATGGCTTGATAAATCAAAATATTAAAAACTGTGATTTTAGATTTGGAATTTGAGAGAAATTGAGAGAGTTATTTCATGTTCAGAATTCAAATTTGATTTCATAGTTATATAGCTTTGGTTCTCAACAAAACGTTCAGAATGTGATTTTCGGTTTCTGTTTCAAAAGGCTCTGAGATGATGATTAGAATTGAATGTGAAGAGGAACCAGGTTTGATAGAATTCGTTCCACAAAGTCAGTCAGCATTTAAATAAACTTTAGCTGTGTCTGAAATGGGATGCAGAGTGAGCCACGAGCAGGCTTCTATCTTCACTCCGGGATAGGATAAATATGATAAGGAGGCAAAGGAAAAACTTGGAAGATAAAAGTAAAGGTGGTTAGGTATATCAAAAAAAGCCAGCACGGAGAAAAAGGAAAGGAAAGAAGTAAAGCTAGTCTCTGTGATCGTCAGCGCAGTTCAGGCAAGCACTCGTTTTGAGGGAGTGCTCGGAGCAAACAAATCTTTGGCAGGTACCACAACGGAGACGACTGCTTTTTTTGGGTTGAACGCAAAGAAAGCACCTGCCGTTTGGTCTCAAAGCCTCGTCTGGCTGTGGAGGTGGAGGAATAGGAGGAATCAACGGGTTAGGAATCCCTAGGCCTTCGAAAAAGTCCTTCATGGCTGCTCGAGTGATTTTATTAGTCGGTGTTGCTTGGGCTCTTCTCATCACATTTGGGGTCACAAGTTCTGAAGCCAGATTAGTGAGAAAGCGATCCCTTTTGAGCGAGGAATTCGGATTCTGAGCTTTCCAGATCACAAAAGAGTTCAAAGCTGCAATATCCAGCATGCGATAGAAGATCTACGATATGCAACAAGAATAGAAGCGTTACTAGTTGAAATTGAGCTCATTACAAACATTTATCATACCTTTAAAGGCCATCGTTTGGCTGGACGAACACATGTGAATTCGGCGACTTGCTGATCGACGCAGTCCACCCCACCTTTGGTCCTGTTATACTCAAGGATGATTTCGGGTTTCCTATCAGCCCGTTCATTATGAACCACACCATCGTGGTGCTGAGAGGAGAGCATCAGTACACAACGATTGGGATGAGATTTGTAGGAAACAAACGTTGTATCGTTGTGATAGGCAAACTCGGAAGAATACCTTTCTCTACCTGCCGGGTTAGCTAGCTCCCGAGGAATCTCCATTCTATTAGCTCTCAAAGTCCCTGAATGTTTTTTTAAAAATTATAACGTGAACAGGCATTCATTACGACTAGTGTAACCAACAACTTGCTTATATAAGTCAGACCATGAAGTAAAAGTTCCTCAACTAGGTCTAAACTCGTAAAAAAATTGTCACCAGTGACACCTTTGTGGGTTCCAAAATATGGGGCCACCACATCAAGGACTACCCTTTTCCCCTGATTTCTCTCGGGTGGCGCGTTAGCTTCTCTTCCTGAGGTAATAATGTGTAAATTGACGATCCATTCGGTAAATAGTCAAGGAATTGATATAGATGATATACATGAAACATACCAACATATATTTGTAAGCCCAAAACATAAGAAGAACGAACATCGACTACTGCCCAAATCTTGATGCCATATCTTTCGGGCTTTGATTTCATGTAAATCCGAAATGGGCATCTCCCACGAAAGCTAACAACCATTTCGTCAACAGTCAGATACAAACTGAGCACGTATAGACGTCGTAAGTTAGCGGAAAATAGATTTAAAAAAGGTTGCACCGGTTGATCTTTCGGCACAAACTCGCCTCTATCCTTTTTTTCGCGACGTGCACTCCTGTCATCGAAACGTAAATACTGCAAAATTGTACGGAACCTGTTTCTTGCCATTCCAGCCGAGAACATTGGCTGTCGAAACAATGGATTGAAAGTCCAAAGCTTGGACAGGTTGTTTTTTGCTACGAGTTGAACTTTATCAAAGATCGATAATTTTTAATTTTGCAAATATTATGTATACTGTTATTGGTTTAAACTGAAAAAAATAATACCTGCATACAACAACAAACCAAGCAAAGCTTCTAACTCTGTTTGATCTATCGGAGACCATTGCAAATCTGTACCGTTGCGGATATTATGTGCAGTGAAACACTCAATAGCATATTTATTAGTGAAGAGGATGATTTGATCAACCATTTCATTAGTGAAAAAAAGGCTGAAAATATTTTTGCCGGTCTCATTGGAGGGTACGGTGGCTGATGGTCCTGGCGCCACCCTAACTATATTGTGAGCCCTCCTCCTTACTGGGTTTTGTGGCACAAAGTCCCACACAGTCCCGTTCCGAGCAGTTATTGGAGGGCGCACATTCCCGGGTACCATTGGCTGTAAGTTTGGCCCGGCGTAGTCGTCCTGATTTTGTATAAGAAATTAACCCAAGAAATGATCAATGGAGATAAAAAATGTCAATAAGAAACTTTTTTTAAGAAACAAAAGTGGCTTTAGAAGGCCTAAGTTCAACGGTAAGTTTTGTATGTACTTCGTCTTCAGATTCATCGACCAACTCCACATGGTCTTCATCGTCGGAACCATTCATTAGATCTAAGACAGGCATAGGCTCGTCCAGATCAGGCAAGGAGTCCTCGTCCCCACTCCAATCACTCTCCTCGTCAATGGGAACATTTAACGCTGCCATTGCTAAATTTTTCTAATGCTAAAATGATTCAGTTCATGTTTAACCTTGAACATAAATTCAAAGTAAGCCTAGGAGGAAAAATATGCTTTTTTTGTCCAATTGGTTCAGTTTCTGACAGATTACATATTATACAGTCAGAAAATGACATCCCATAAATACCACAGCTCCCAAATTCTTTTTTCAAAATTATATTATAGTTGGAAGTAAAATAATTAAATACGATAATAAATATTTAAGAAGTATTATGGTTCTTAAGAGGTAAATCATTAGATAACAATAATAAATGCGTAGATAATTGTGTCAATTCAACGAGAAAAACGAGTTGCAAAACATTCTGCAGACAGACAGACAAACAGGCTGATGGGTAGGTTCAAAAGGGGGGGAAGGCTATACCCTAAAAAAAAATTTGCGAGTATCCTTTTACAGACGAAGAAAATTAATTTTTGCAAGGGAAAAGGCGGAGTTTATTCTCAACATCAGGAGTTAGGTAGGGAGAAGATTCGAATGAATGAATGTCAAAGACTTTTGTGTGAACTATGCATCGAAACTGTTCGAGATATGGACATGATATTAGATTGGATGACTTTTATGGATTTATGGATATGGTGATTTAGGAGACGCTCTAAAGTTACGCATTGTTATCATGCCTACTGATATTCATAAAGAAATAGAGTCTCATAATTAGGGAGTTCACAAAATGCGACTGAAACAAAACTTAAATTTCTTACCTTCGGGTTCTTTTCTGGAAATATAACTTTGATTGAAGCAACCAAATCGTACTCAGTGTAATGCAATGTTTTCCCCAGGGATTGCCTTTCGCCGTAATTTAGAGCTTTGTTCAGTTCTATTGTCAACAAATTAGAAGAAAAGCAGAACAAATTGATTTCGAAAAAACAGAAATTAGCAGTAGAAAAAGCACATGGGAAAATTCTGTTCCCCTCCAAGATATGTGACACTTCTGCTTCCGCTTACTTTTTTTCTATGGGACCATCAAACCTTGTGCATGCTTTTGAAAAAATTTGAGGATTTTTTTTTGTGATTTTTCTATGGAAAACTGGTTGGGTTTATTCCTCCGATTTTTTCATAGTCAGAAGCAGAAACATTCAAAATACGATTTAAATTATTTTGCGCTATTTTTTAGCATTTTTTTAATGCGCCAAATAAAATGTGCTACATTTGTAGAATGGCTGGTTCTTATAGGAATAAAGCCCGTCAGGATTTTGAAGGCCTGCAAGCGACCTGTGAAACAATTTCTTTCAAAAACCGAAAAAACAATTTTTTTCTAATTTGGGTATTATTTGTTTACGAGGGACATTCAGGAAACGATACGAATATAGATTTCAAAGTGTGAAACAGCGTAGAATATCTTGATCTGAATAACCGATTCACACCGGATTCGGGCACAGACTAAAAAAAAACAGGGATTATATATACAGGGAATATATTGACTGGAAAATTAAAGCAGCGGATTCAGCGTTGACATTGTAAATATGAGTTCACAAATTTGCAAGAAGCCTGTTTGACAAAGAGTCTGTTCAATTTTTATCCATAGCGCATACGGATATGATTGTAACGTCGCCTCAAAGATACATTAACATACATATTGTATAACCTAATAACGTTGAGCCGAAGTCAAATTAACCATGATGATATTAGCTAGATTTTATCGTCAGATAATGCAATTAGGACCAAAAATCTTGCCAATTGGTGAAGGAATATTAATAGCGGTAGGATTACATACAGCAGCGCAATTAAAATGAATGTATGCACATATTTTGATTACAAAAAATCAATTTATAATATCAATCATAAATTTTTTAACTAATAGCCGATAACTGTGCCAATATCCGATAAAATCTTGAAGGATAAGTCTCTGGCCTTAGTGACAACCTCATTTTCTTGTAAGGCTAAATGTGGGTACATGCATACTAAAATGTGCATGCATGTACCTACCTAGAAAAAGACGCGTCCCTGCAGGACAGAACGACAATATTTTAAGTACACCCGCTATTTCGCGGGTGTACTGCGAGCAAAAAAGGACATGCTCCATCAGCGCATAAGAGGCTGTTAACACTTGGATGTTCAAGAGGCTTTGTCACCTGTCATGTTTGAAATGTGTGAACGCCACATTTTGCATTCTTCTTTTTTACAGATGGAATCGAAGAAATAAGTTACCGAATGCCATTGCTTGCTGGTTAGCAGGCAACGAAGCATCTTTAAAGTATTGAATGCATTTACTAATAAAAGGGGCACATGGGTTTTGTTATGTTTAAATGTTTTATTTATATTTATATACTACGCTCTAGTACCATAAGTCAATCGTAATGCCCAAATCCAAATCACACATTTAAAAATGACATCAATCAGGTCACAAAAATGGTAATATTCCAAATGGCCACTTACACTAACCCTAACTTTTGATAAAAATAAATTATATATAGCAATCAAGTGTTAAAATTTATTTTAAATCTAATTTAGGGCGATCAAACCCTAACTTGCAAAACTTCGGTTTAAACTAAATTTTCATATTTGATTGCTATGGAAAATTTATTTTTATCAAAAGTTAGGGTTAGTGTAAGTGGCTATTGGGAATATTACCATAAGTCGTCCTTTTTTCTCATCGATTCGTAGTAAAACCTTTGAGGTGGACGTAACGTTTAGCCTCTTCTTCTCCTTTGAGCGATGCAAGAAGTCCCACTTTTCTCTTCCGCTGAATCTACGATCCAAGCTTTTTTCAATTAGATTATTTGCGGCATTAGTAGGAGACGGGCCATTCCAAGCTAGAATGACTCTTTTAGAAAACCTCTCGGAATCCATTGAAGCACGTCCTTGGCTATGTGTTCCAACAACACTTCCCACACTTGCCGTATTCCCATATGCAGCCTTAGTTATGTAGAAAGTTGAGTAGCACTGGATTCTACAGCTTGGAATTATTGGATATTTAGGAAGATACGGCTTAAAGTTCAGAGATTTCTCAGCCCTCTACAGCAGATTGAATTTCTTCAAAGTTGTAACAGTTGCAAGTTGCGTGATGAGTTCAGAGCTTGTCTAAAGTATGTGCGAAAATTCCCCGAAGCACTAAAAATCTCAGTCTCAACAGTAAATCTTGTGGTCAAAAATATTTGCTGTCTGTTGCAAAGAGTGTAGCCTTCATTCTACTGGATCTCATCTTTAATCGCAAATTAGTGCAATTACTTAATTTTAATGTGCAACAACGGCTCAACTATAACTTCGACTATATTAACGAATGAGTGAAATCTCCACCCAGTTTTCTATGTTTCGTACAGGCTAAAACTCACTCAGACTCTCTGAATGTCTTCTGTTTCCCAATAATGATGTTAATCAACCAACTAGATGTAGCCAACCATGGTTTCGCTCACTCGCAATTTAGAGATATAGACTTGAAAACCATAACAATTACTGCTGCTTCAAAACTACGCGCTTTTTTTGAAGCATGAACCAAAGCATTCACGTTACCCGATAGATCCCGTGCACTTGACTAGATCAAGTTTATGCAAAATTTCATTCCACTTACATTAACATCACGAATTTCACAGCTACTGGGCCTTCTGCAATAATGTTGCTTACGCTACTATGGGAAATAAAAGTATACTAACCAAGTTTATTCTATGAGCTAAATATAAGAGCTAATCTTTGACTGTATGAAAATAATTATAAGGAGGCTAATTTTGTTCTCAAACTAATTTTGTAATTTTGTCGTTTTGGCTCATTCAATTCTCGGCCTCTTTGTCTCGCTAAGCTATGAATGAAACTATTCATGCTTGCTGCAGCTATTTTGTCCATGGAGAGTCCCATATTTTTAAACTAGGGGGTTATCCCTAATGCCTGTGTCAACAGTTGACACATTGTTTTCCTAAAAAAAATTTAGTTTAAAATTAGTTAGCTAGTACCAGTTTTGGTTATAATTCGGATTTATTTTTAAGGCTACAAGAAAATTTACCCTGAAAATTAAAAATATTGTCGTTCTGTCATGCAGGGACGCGTCTTTTTCTAGATAGGTACATGCATGCACATTATAGTATGCATGTACCCACATTTAGCCTTACAAGAAAATGAGGTTGTCACTAACTAATTTTAAGTGACACCTCCTATGTTCTGCATTGTTTTAAGGTATTCTCCTGGCAGGGCCAAGTCAGTTATGAACTTGGCTCCGCACGGCTTAAAGTTTTGAAATAAAAGAAAAAAAATAATAATTTTATTAATAATACGTGTCACATTGACCCGGAACATCTTCCTAAATTCATGCCGACGAGTTTGTTCCTGAGCAACTGTTCTTGGATTTCTTTCATCTTTCGGTCTTTTGTCACGAATGCTTTGTTTGTGGCTATCAGTTTTGTACTGGTTGGCTGGTAACAAGTTTGGCAAATTAATCCGAATGGATTTCCCATTTCCACCTCTTCATCATTGACGTTAGCGCAATTATATGTGAAAGTGTCTCAGTGTGGTGAAATTTCTTTCACAGACTTGCTGGAACGAATGAGGGACTTTTGGTCTTCCACCTCTTGTTTAGTAATGATAGGTTTGAGTTCCTCAGCCTTCTTGGTAGATGCCGTTCCACCTTTGGTCCACCACCGTCATTGTTTCCACTGCTGAAATCAAGTCATTTTCTCCACGCCTTTAAGTTTGTTAATAATTTTTTTGTTGAGACCTCCGTCACTGTCGTCGTTGGCATCCAAATTTTCATTGACGGTTGCTACTGTATTTTCATTGATGATCACTACAGCATTTTCGTCGACGATCGCTACAGCCTTTCCATCGTCGATCCCTACAACATTTTTATTGACGGTCGCTACGGCATTTTCGTCTTCGGTTGTTCTTTCCTCGTCGAATAAATTCGGGTCAACTTCTACTTGAATATTTGTAATACTGTCTTCACGAGTAGATAAATTGGTAGAAAAACTTGACACCCCATCACTAGAGCTGTCTCTCTTGTTGCCGTTCGGGCTGTTAGAGTCACTCCGTTGCCACTGCCAAAAGCCCAGTGCCACTGTTTTTTTCGAATGCTATAATCACAGGACCTTGCGATTGGCTTTTTTCTCCAGCTGCTTCGATTTTTCGATGTAGTGGCGTTTTCACCTTTCAGTTAACAAGATTAATATATAACTTTAGTTATAACTTCTCTTGTTTCTAATTTTGCCGCCTTCCTCAGCCTGCTCTATTGCTTCGTTCTTCTCATTATTCCACTTTGCTTCATCGTTTTCCTCGCTTTTCTTTTTTGTTTACTTTGTTTTTCTCCTTTTTACTTTTTTCCCCCTCTACATTTTTTTTTTCTTTTCTTCTCTTTTTCTATTTTCTTCTTATTTTTTTCTCTTTTCCTTGTTTTTTTTTCTTTTTAGCTTTTTCAATTTTTCATGATCACGAAAATCATGAAAATACATAATCATATCAGTGATCGCGATTCAATTCATGTCATTTTTATTGTTTCTTTGGGAATACAAATTTTTTATATCCTATCCAACAAAATAACCCTAAACAGTAAATGACCGTACAAAGCAATCAGTTAATTTCTGGGCTCTTGGTTAGTCTCCCCGTGTCTTCGGGGATTGTCCTGGGTGCCTGTATAGAATTAGGCGTTTCAATTTATCGGAACGCATAGATTCGCCACAATAATAACACTCTGCGGTCTTTTTTGAGGAAAAAGACACATAGGGCTGAGGTTGACGCTGTTCTTGTTCTTCTTCAGCCATGATTTCAACACAAAAATTAAAAAGAAGTAAAACAATCAAAATCAAAATCGAAAATCCACTGTTTGACTAAAACACAACTAGTCACTCCTTATTTTATTCACAGGATTATAAAAATTGCTAGCAAATACTGTCCTTTCATAAAACACGCATGGGTCCTATAAATACATATCTTCCATGGTTTCATTATGAAATTTGCCATGTCAAATGCCTAAGATTAACGAATGTATTGCTCATGTATGTGTGGGTCAAACAGTGGATAAAAGGCGAAGAAAGTCTTTAATTTTTTTAAATGAATGAGGCAAGCAGGTTTACAAAATAATAAATAACGGAGACCAGTCTGGCTTCACCCGCGACGCTATTTTTGATTTTATATTACGTCCTGGTCGACTAATGAATGCGATACATTGATAGGTTTTTCACTATTGCCCAATTCCGAAAGAATGTTAGTCCTTTTTTAAGGAGAAAAACGATATTTCTGAGCGGCTTTCTATCCAGAAGGAAGGAATGGACGGTCAGATTTTCTCTTAAGTGATTATATTCAAATTTAGTACCCAAAAGTACAAGATATTATTGTGATATGATAATATATAAATTTAATTTACTTACGATTTTAAACTATTAATTTTTCCATCAAAATGCCTATGTTATTTCCCGACAAATTTTCAACACGATACCAGCCCTAAAATGGAGTTCTATTTTTTGGTGTAAGTGTAAGCAATTAATAGATAATAGATAGTATCTCAAACTTGAAGTGGGCGCCGCCAAGTCATGACGCCGCCGACCGGGTTTTTTTGTAAAAATTTAGCCGCTGACGAAATTGAGCGGCGTGCCGTTATTGTTTTCTGCCAAAAAATAAATCAATGATCTATAAAAGCACAAAGCAACTAGCTACTAGTATGAAGTCTATAAAAACTCATACTAATACTCATATAAAAACTTAACTCTTATATCTAAGGATATCAATGGCCAGTTTCCATGAAATCTGCGATTTTTCCTTCCCTATTCACGGCTTCTTTAGCGAAATTGTTCGATACAATCTTCAGTAATATATGTACCCCTGTTTGCGTATGGTTTTCGTTTCTAACTAAAATAAAAAAAATCCTATAATACTTTTTAATAAAAAAAATATTTCTAATGCAGAAAGTTATTGCATTGGCGGCATCATTTTCGCAGGAGTCGGCGCAATACCCCCCGACAGTTTTGACAATCTACCCAGTCGAAAGAAAAGCCCGCAAATCGACAATGCCTATAATTTTTATTCTTATTTATTATTATTTAATAATGCTATTATATTATATATATTATCACCTAGAAAGCCCGTTCTACGCCCCGGAGGATAACACCATGGACCAGACAACAAGACCTCGCAGACAGATTAAATTAGCAATTCGATGAGAAAAAAATGAGATTCAAGGTCCTACAAATTTGACTGAGGATGTCAAAATGTTAAACAACAGTGACAGTACGACAGTGCTAAAGACATGATTAACGACGTTGCACTAATGTTAAATGACGTTGCAACAAAGTTAAATGATGGTGCAACAATGGTACATAGTACAACAACAATAGTAGTAGTATTATTGATGTCAATTGACGTTTTCAAGCAAAACGAATGATTTTTGAAATGAAATTTGCGTGTAAATTCCCAAGCTTAAAAAACTAGCATCAACTTGAACAACTAAATGAAAATTTGCGTGTTAATTCCCACGCTTAAAACACTAGTATCAACTAGAACAACTAGCTGAAAATGAGCGTGTAAATTCTCACGCTTAAAAAACTAGCATCAACTAGAACAACTAACTACTCAACTAACTGAGAATTTGGGTGCAAATTCCCACGCAAACGAGCTACCATCAACTAGAACAACTTACTGAAAATAACTGTGTGAATTCACACGCATCCGAAGAAAAAATTGTTGTTGCTGTCCAGCAACATCCTGTCTAACCCGGAAGATGACGCGTAGGCTAAAGTTGACTGAATTTATTCACACGATAATTAGCTAACTAGTTTTTGCTGCATACACAATTAAGCAAGCTGAAAAGCGCCATTTATAAACTAGATGTGAAACCTGGTGTCTACATTCACACGCATATAAAGACACAGATAGGTTGTTATTATAGGTGATTCAACCTGTAGAAATGTCTGGTTAATCGTACAAGTTTTGAGTTAAATTCTTCAGTTGTTTATTCTCTTTAGTTCAGTTAAGTTACTTGTGAGTTTCGTTTTTTTTGAACATTGAGTGAAAATGGAAGGTGCAAATTTTAATTTAGATTTAGCTAATATTTTCGAATGTCCAGTGTGTTTAAACTTTGCGCTCCCCCCAATGCTTCAGTGCTCCGCCGGGCATCTTGTGTGCTCCAATTGCCGGCCTAAAGTCACAATGTGTCCCACCCGTCGCGGTCCTTTAGGTAATTGTAAACTATGTTTTCTTTTTTTAAGTTTTAATTATTTAATTATAATTTAATTTAAGTTTAAAATTAGCAAAATGTAGGCAATTTTTTTTTCTTTGCAGGAAATGTTCGAAACCTTGCTCTAGAAAAGGTGGCTGACAAGGTTAAGTTTCCCTGTAAAAACACGGAGGCTGGATGCACGAGGGTTCTGCATCATACAGAGAAAGCCAACAATGAAAGGTACTGCCTGTTTCGGTCTTTTTCCTGTCTTTGTGCCGGAGACACTTGTCGAATCGAAGGACATCTGGATGCAATAATGCGACATCTTTCAACGAATCACGACTTGATCTCACTTCTTTTCGGTAAGTTTTGGTTTCTATTATTATTGTAGTATAGTTAGTATTTATTCCATGACCTTAGAAAAAATTTATTATTTTTAATTTTAATTTTTATTTTTATAATTTATTTTTTTCAGGCCAAAATGTGATATTCAATGCTACAGACCTGAATTTAGGCGGCACAATGGAATGGGTCATGATACAATCCTGCTCTGAAAATCATTTCCTTTTCATGCTGAAACGAGAAGAAAACCGAAGAAAACGAATTGACAACTATTATGCTACTGCATACAAATCGGTTTGCATACAAATTAGAATTAAATACCCCATTTCGCAAACTAAGTTGGGAGCCGACACCGCTATCTGTCTATAGTGGAATGTCTCCGGGGATTTCATATCGAAAACTCTTCAATACTTTACTGAAGATGATAATTTAAAGGTACATGTTTCAATATATAATTAATTACATGGTATAGTTGATTAATTTAATATACAAGTATAACACTATTTTAATATTATAATTATGTTCATAACAACAAAGTTTGTGTTAAAGTATATGGAATTATAATTAATTGAAATAGTGAGCATAATAAAATAATAATAAAATATTACTATTACGTTCTCAATAATAATAAAGTAAATGTTTCAAAATATGTGTAATAAGCATTCATGAAATAAAAACAATGTTGTTTGCCAATTGTTTCACATTTATTCATTTCAAAATAAACTTATGATTATAAAAAACCAATTTTTCTTAATCACACGCTTATATATACAAATGTATTATAAAATAATTATTTGAATGAAAGATTTAAGTTTATCACTTTTTTAATATCATGTTCATAACCATAAAGTTTGTGTTAAACTACATGGAATTATACTTATTGGAATAAAGAGCATAATAAAATATTAATTTAATATTACTATTACGTTCTCAATAATAATAAAGCAAATGTTTTGAAATATGCGTGATAAGCATTCATGAAATAAAAAAACCATGTTGTTTGCCAATTGCTTTTTTCATCCTAAAATAAAATTTATATAATACAAAAACCAATTAATGTCAATCACACGCTTATTTATACAAATGTGTTATAAAATTAATTTTTAAATAAAAGAAATTAATAAAACAATAATTTTATATTATAATTACGTTCATAACAATAAAGTATATGTTATAATATATGGAAATAAATCTCTGTGTCCTCCCCAACGGATGGTTTTTTTGGAGTAGCAGCGCTGTCCTCCCCAACTGAATCATCGAGCACAGCTGGAAACAATTGCTTAGAAGCATCTATCAGATACTTTTTGTGCTTCCGTATTTGGTCAGAGCATATGGTCGATCAGTTTCTTTTTTCTCTTCGCATTCCTTCATCAAAGCATTGAATTTACCAACAATACAATAACCTTCGGAATTACGGTCGGTTGGGCAATAGGGGAAAGGCAGAAAAATTGATTTACGCTATTGGAGTGACTGATACGGTTATTTGGGGTGTTTGGACAAAAACCGTAAAATACCGAAAATTAAAAAAAGAGGATTTTTACACTAAATAACCTTCAGAAAAATTTGGGAGCTTAGCGGAAGCTCGTTTTGGAATAGGTTGAGTTTGTACGTGAAATTCCCAAAATCCAAGAAGACCAAAAATTTTGAAAATTTAAAAATTCGAGATAACAGAAATATGTAGGGGAGCTATCTGAACACCGCAACGCAAGATTTTTAAAACTCCCACTAAAACCCAAGATATTGCGCAAAAACCAATTTTTAGACAGTTGGTTAAACGTATATATATTATGTGCACTAACCGAAATGCACGAATTAAACTGCAAAGCACGTTATGGAAGTAGGGCAAAGAATGCAAATATTGTGCAGGTGTGCGTGAAGAATCATCACAGAACAACAATAATGAACTTAGGAGGAGAAATCGGAGGTATCCAAAAATTGAGTCAGGAACAGTGCTTTATGATGGCAAGTGAAATTATAAAAACCGATGTGACCAGCCAAAGTATGTGGCAACAATGAGTACAGCTCGTGAAATAAACCCAAGACTGTTACGTATCCTACTATCTACTACTATACTATCTACTGTCTCAATCGTCACTGTCCGCACATTTATACTGAGCGACGGGGCAAATTGAGAAGTGATCAATAAGCAAGTCGGTTGTTGCGAATGGAACAGAAAGCAAAACGTAATTAATCGAGGGTTACAGAGAATTTTGCCCACAGTTTCATTGGAATCGCAGGAGGAATCCAGAATTTGGTAGCGTGAATGCGGTTAATGCGCGTACGATCTTAAACTTAACAAAACGATAGAATGTAGCATACCACAAAAAAATGCAAAGATGTAGCATTGACAGGTAAGTGAATAAAAGGTGAGTGCAATATAGAATACGATACTACAAATAATCCAGGCAATCCACGGTTATACAGTCATTTCCAATAGAATGCTGGACGACAGGTTCCCAAAACCGCCGCGGCACATTTTTTCCGTGCAACCAAGCAGGTGTAGTAGAATTACTTAGTCAAACGGCATGAAATAAGAAAAAATATGTTAAGGAGGGAAAAAAAATGAAATAGAGAGCTCAGTTGTTTCAATGTTACTAAACCGAATGAATTGCGCTGGATGGTGAATACGAGGATTCTACGATACAGAGTTACAAAGTTTCGGGAATAATCAACTAAAAGTAAATTAGATGTGGATAGATATAATGACTTTAGACTAACTGATGTATTCTGTCGGAGCCATGACAAGAAGGAAAAATAGACATGTGACTTTATGTAACCTTAAAGTCAGACACACAAAACGATGGATACCTTTGGCGAAGAATAACTCACGGAGAAAAACAAAGACAACACCGAAAAGTTGAAAAACCAAGTGACACATTGAAAAGTTGAGTCGATGACAAACAATAGTGGTAGTTAACACGAAGGATAATGGGGATGATTGATGATGATGATGACGAGGCCGCAGGCGATAGAAGGGTGAAGGTACACGAGAGACACGTAGACGGCAAGGCACAGCAAATAATCAGGGCGATTGGAGACGACGACGGAAGGCGAGTGGGCAAATGGGGTTTTAGGGAAATCCGAGCCACACAGGAAACCCTGGCAGATGGAGTTGTTTAAAATGTTGTGGATGAAAGCCAACGAGGTTAGGCGATTCTCACTTAGAAAAACACACAGTTCAAGGCACTAAATACAGTCAATGGCACAAATGGTAACGACGGAAGACTAGATTATAGTGGTTGTAGGGGGACCAAGTCCGAGGGCGCGCCAAAAAATGGGGCGATGACGGACGAGTAATTGCAGCGTAATGCGTTTAAAGTACCGCAAAATTCCAGGACCAGAAACCAAAAGGGCTACAATATAATAGCCGTCAGTTAAATGAAACACAACGAAGGTTTGACTTTGTTGGCTAACAAAACGGAAAGCCACGGTATCATCAAGAAATGGTAAAGTTTTAATTGAACGAATGAACTTACAATTGAATCTCTTATGATACTTTAACAACCGAACAGGGACACTGTCCAAACAATGCACGAACAATTCGAGTTAAATTGAAAATTTTTTTCCGAGTGAGTAAAATCACTAAAATTAAAAATTGGAGAACCACACTGAGTTAGCCAGATTTGGCCATCGCACGATATTATGATGGTCAAATGATGATGGTGTGGATTTTTGATAAAGTCATTCAATTTTCACAAGATTATGTATTTCACGAATGGATTCGAATTAATTTTGGAATTTATTTATTTTTTCTTACTTGGAATAACCCTTAAGTCACAACCGGACTTTGCCGAAGCGTTAAGCTTCCTCCGGTGTCTTGGTTCATGCCACTAGTAAGTATTTTTCTATAAAATCGTGAAAAATTTGATAAGATTATTTAAATAATAAGATCTAACAGTCCCTTAAATGATGGTTAACCGATGAAGGGGTGAATTAATTGATGATTCTACATCTTCTTGATTAAAATGATGTATTGCTTGCCCCTGATTGAATTTGAAAAATGAGTGTAAAAAATATGCAAAATAATAAAAAAAGCCAATACAATGGCTGCCTCTATTCACGGAATGAACAGTGGAGGTCGTTTAGTGAGAATAAGCTAGTAAGTAGTAAGTGTGAAGAGAATAAGGCACTGACTTCACTACGGGGGTGGTCGAGTATTCCTGTAACTGCTAACAGTAAATCCGAAATATCCGAATTCGGGGGAAATCTGAACCTTTGACCTGTGGATTAGACGGGGGCCCTATTAAATTTGAATTGTTGCCTAACCGTAAGTCCCCTTGAAAATCTGAGATAGACAAATCGAAGGTCTTTACCCGCTTGCCTAGTAAGAATGGATTTGATTAATTTTTGCCTCTTAGTTTCAATGGGGGAATTTTTGAAAATAGCAAAAATTGGATTGTCGAAGTTGAATAAATGTAAAACTGTTAGAGTGAAAAAAACCATGCAACACAAAAGAGTCTGAGAATTTTGAGTACTATCGGACTAGCTATAGCGATTTTCGAAATAGTTTTTCACCCCCCTCTGACAATTTTTGAAGTCTCGAAAAGTTGCTTAATAATAGTCGCTGCGATTGTTTAGTCGCTCCCATTAATTGCGCACTCCTTGGACAACTGGTTTTCAAAATAACTCCAAAAGTGGCGATTTTCGAAATTTTCAAGATCTGCAACTTCGAAACGGCTTAGAATTCCGCAAAACTGTCAACGTCGAGGTTGTTCAGCTGGGCCTGAAAAATACTCCTTTAAAATATAGCGTCAATCGGACACAAAAAGGGGTCTAAAATCTGAACAGCCCTTTGGTTTCTTCGAAATACAACTTTTGCCAATCGATTCATTCATGTTCAAAGTCAATTTCAAGTTCAACTTCAGTTCAGATTCGAGTCGCTCAGTGAAGTCTCATGTTCAAAGTCAAGTTTAAGTTAAACTGCAATTCAGATTCGAGTCGCTCAGTGAAATCTTATGTTCAAAGTCAAGTTCAACTTCAGTTCA
>Ga0210040_10003293_pt1 | contig 21978 bp, 15 predicted proteins | sample CryGeyCG12114_NA_FD_185462 | JGI IMG/M metagenome (GOLD analysis project Ga0210040, IMG submission 185462) | Groundwater microbial communities from aquifer - Crystal Geyser CG19_WC_8/21/14_NA (SPAdes) (version 2) | ecosystem: Environmental > Aquatic > Deep subsurface > Groundwater | place: USA...
CGCGCTGCTGCTGGTCATCGCCGGCTGCTTCGTGTTCGAGCTGATCGCCGCCCGCCCCGATCTCGGCGCCGCCGCCCGCGGCCTTGTGCCGTCGCCCTCGATCCTCACCGACCCCGCCAAGCTCTACCTCGCGATCGGCATCCTCGGGGCGACCGTGATGCCGCACAATCTTTACCTCCACTCCTCCATCGTCCAGACCCGCGCCTTCGCCGAGGACCGGCAGGGCAAGGATGAGGCGATCCGGCTCGCCGCCCTCGACAGCAGCATCGCGCTGGCCTTCGCCTTTTTCATCAACGCCGCGATCCTGATGCTCGCGGCCGCGGCCTTCCACGTCGCCGGCCGCACCGACGTCGCGGAGATCGGCCAGGCGCACCAGCTCCTGTCGCCCATGCTCGGGGTCGGCGCCGCCAGCGCGGTGTTCGGGATCGCGCTGCTCGCCTCGGGGCAGAACTCCACCGTCACCGGCACGCTGGCCGGGCAGATCGTGATGGAGGGGTTCCTCGACTTGCGCATGCCGGTGTGGCTGCGCCGCATGGTGACGCGGCTGCTCGCGATCGTGCCCGCGGTGGTGGTGGTCGGCATCGCCGGCGACCGCGGCGCGACGCAGCTGCTGGTGCTCAGCCAGGTGGTGCTGAGCCTGCAGCTCCCCTTCGCGGTGGTGCCGCTGGTCCGCTTCACCGGCAGCGCCAAGGTGATGGGCCGCTATGCCAGCCCGGCGTGGCTCCGGGTACTCGCCTGGGCGATTGCGGCGGTGATCATCGCGCTCAATGCGACGCTGCTGTGGAGCATGATCTAGGCGGGCCTGCCCATCATCAGCGCCGCGCGGGTCGTCCGGCACACCAGCTCGTCGCGCTGATTGAGCCCGATATGCTCGAATGTCACAATCCCCTGCCCGGGCCGCGAGCTGCTGGCGCGCACCGCCTTCACTTCGGTCTCGGCGCGGATCGTGTCGCCCGCGAACACCGGCTTGGGAAAGGTGGTGCTCTCGAACCCGAGGTTGCCGACGGTGGTCCCCAAGGTGGTGTCCTGCACGGACAGGCCCACCACCAGCCCCAGCGTGAACAGCGAGTTGACCAGGGGCCGCCCGAACTCGGTGGTCGCGGCGTAGGCGTGATCGATATGGATCGCCGCCGGGTTATAGGTCATGGCCGAAAACAGCATGTTGTCGGCATCGGTGACGGTGCGACGAATTTCGTGCTGGAAGCGTTGTCCGATTGTGAACTGTTCGAACCATAAACCTGCCATTCGATCTCTCCTCCTCCCCCGCCTAGCGGCTGTCCCAGCCTTGGCCAATCGCATGGCCATCATCGATCGACTCGGTGGGCGCGGCCGCTAAGACTGACCTTGCAACCTGGAACGCCCGTGACCTCTTCCGCTCCTGCTCCTTCCGGCACCGACGCGCTCGCAGCCGACATCGTCGACACGCTGGTGCACCGCATCGGCAAGGACGCCGATGCCGCGCGCCCGCACGACTGGCTGGCCGCGACCATCCTCACCTTGCGCGACGAGATCATCGACCGCTGGATGGCCTCCACCAAGGCCGCGCACGCGGCCGGCGCCAAGCGGGTCTATTACCTCAGCCTCGAGTTCCTGATCGGCCGGCTGCTCCGCGACGCGCTCTCCAATCTGGGCCGCAGCGGGGAAGTGGCGGCAGCGCTCGCGACGCTGGGTGTCGACCTTGCCGAGATCGAGGAGATCGAGCCCGACGCCGCGCTCGGCAACGGCGGCCTCGGACGGCTGGCGGCGTGCTTCATGGAAAGCCTCGCGAGCCTCGACCTGCCCGCCTACGGCTATGGCATCCGCTACGTGAACGGCATGTTCCGCCAGCGCATCGACGATGGCTGGCAGGTCGAACTCCCCGAAACCTGGCTGCGCTACGGCAACTCATGGGAGTTCGAGCGGCGCGAGAGCGCGTACTTCATCGGCTTCGGCGGCGCGGTCGAGAACCGCGAGGACGGCACCGCGCATTGGGACCCGGCCGAGGCGGTGCAGGCCGTTGCCGTCGATACGCCTGTGGTCGGCTGGCGCGGCAAGCGCGTCAACACGTTGCGGCTGTGGACCGCACGCGCGTTCGACCCGATCCATCTCGACCGCTTCAACGCGGGCGACCATGCCGGCGCGCTCGCCGGCCAGGTGCGCGCGCAGACGCTGGTGCGCGTGCTCTATCCGGCCGATTCGACCGCGGCCGGCCAGGAACTGCGCCTGAGGCAGGAGTTCTTCTTCTCCTCCGCCTCGATCCAGGACATCGTGCGCCGCCACATCCAGTATTTCGGCGATGTCCGCAGCCTGCCTGACAAGGCGGCGATCCAGCTCAACGATACGCATCCGGCGGTCTCCGTCGCAGAGCTGATGCGGCTGCTGATCGACCATCACGAGGTCGGCTTCGACGATGCGTGGGACATCACGCGGGCGACGTTCGGCTACACCAACCACACGCTGCTCCCCGAGGCGCTGGAAAGCTGGCCGTTGCCGCTGTTCGAGCGGTTGCTGCCCCGGCACATGCAGCTGGTCTACCTGATCAACGCAAAGCTGCTGCGCGAGGCGCGCGCCAAGGGCACGGACGACCGCGCGATCACCGCGATCAGCCTGATCGACGAAGGCGGCGAGCGGAGGGTGCGGATGGCGAACCTCGCCTTCGCCGGCGCGCACAGCGTCAACGGCGTCGCCGCGCTCCATACGGAGCTGATGAAGACCACCGTCTTCGCCGACCTCCACCGCCTCTATCCTGACCGGATCAACAACAAGACCAACGGCATCACGCCGCGCCGATGGCTGCTGGAGGACAATCCGGGGCTGACTTCCTTGATCAGCGAGGCGATCGGCGACGGCTTCCGCGACGATTTCGAGGCGCTCGCCGCCCTCGCACCGTTCGCCGACGATGCATCGTTCCGGGAGAAGTTTGCGGCCGTGAAGCGGGCCAACAAGATCGCGCTCGCGGGCTACATCAGGGACGAGATGCGGCTGACGGTCAGCCCGGATGCGATGTTCGACGTCCAGATCAAGCGCATCCACGAATACAAGCGCCAGCTGCTCAACGTGATCGAGACGGTGGCGCTGTACGACCAGATCAGGAGCCACCCGGAGCGGGACTGGGTGCCGCGGGTAAAGCTGTTCGCCGGCAAGGCGGCATCGAGCTACCATAACGCCAAGCTGATCATCAAACTCGCCAACGACGTCGCCAAGCGCATCAACGCCGACCCCATCGTCGGCGACCTCCTCAAGGTCGCGTTCCTGCCCAACTACAACGTCAGCCTGGCGGAGCGGATCATCCCCGCCGCCGATCTTTCCGAACAGATCTCCACCGCCGGCATGGAAGCGTCCGGCACCGGCAACATGAAGCTCGCACTCAACGGCGCGCTGACGATCGGCACGCTCGATGGCGCCAATATCGAGATCAAGGACCGCGTCGGCGACGACAACATCATCATCTTCGGCATGACGGCCGACGAGGTCGAGGCCCGGCGCAACGGCTACAATCCGCGCGCGGTGATCGAGGGCTCGGGCGAGCTGGCGCAGGCGGTCAACGCCATCGCGTCCGGCGTGTTCTCGCCCGACGATCCCGATCGCTACAAGGGGCTGGTGCAAGGGCTGTACGACGAAGACCGGTTCATGGTCGCCGCGGACTTCGACGCCTATGCTGCCGCCCAGCGGCAGGTCGACGAGCGCTGGCGCGACCGCGCGGGCTGGGAAGCGTCCGCGATCCGCAACGTCGCCAATGTCGGCTGGTTCTCCGCCGACCGCACCATCCGCGAGTACGCGACGCAGATCTGGGGCGTGATGTGAAGCCACCGCGTGGTGCCCTGACCGACCTGCTCGCCGGACGCCACGACGATCCCTTTTCGCTGCTCGGCGTTCATGCCGGCCCGAAGGGCACCTTTGCCCGCGCCTGGCTGCCGGGCGCGGAACATGCGGAGGCGCACAGCCTCTCGGGCGAGAGCCTCGGCGTCCTCGAGCGGATCGACGATGAGGGCCTGTTCGAAGGGCCGATCACGGGCGATCCGCAGCCGCTCAAGTACAAGGCCGGCGCGCTCGACACCTCCTGGTGGGTCACCGATCCCTACAGCTTCGGCCCGGTGCTCGGCCCCGTCGACGACCTGTTGATGGCCGAGGGCACGCACTTCCGCCTTTACGACAAGCTCGGCGCGCACCTGATCGAGCATCAGGGCGCGACCGGCGTCCACTTCGCGGTGTGGGCGCCCAACGCCCGCCGGGTTTCGGTGGTCGGCGACTTCAACGAATGGGACGGCCGCCGCCACGTCATGCGCCGCCGGTCGGACGTCGGCGTGTGGGAGATCTTCGTTCCCGACATCGGCGCCGGCCGTGCCTACAAGTTCGAGATCGTGGGGGCGGACGGCGCGACCCAGCCGCTCAAGGCCGACCCGTTCGCCTTCGCCGCCGAGCTGCGGCCCGCTTCCGCCTCGATCACCACCGGTCCGCCGCATCACGAATGGGGCGATGAGGACCACCGCGCCTCCTGGGCCAAGACCGACCCGCGCCGCTGCCCGATGAGCATCTACGAGGTCCATGCCGGCTCGTGGCGCCGCGACGGCAACAACTGGTTCCTGCCCTGGGACGCGCTCGCCGACCAGCTGATCCCCTATGTCGTCGAGATGGGGTTCACCCATATCGAGTTCCTGCCGATCAGCGAGCACCCGTATGATCCGAGCTGGGGCTACCAGACCACCGGTCTTTACGCGCCCTCCGCCCGGTTCGGCGACCACCAGGGGTTCGCGCGCTTCGTCGACGGCGCCCACCGCGCTGGCATCGGCGTGCTGCTCGACTGGGTGCCGGCGCATTTTCCGACCGATGCCTTCGGGCTCGCCCGCTTCGACGGCACCGCGCTGTACGAGCATGAGGACCCACGGCTCGGCTACCATCCCGACTGGAACACCGCGATCTACAATTTCGGGCGGCGCGAGGTGGCGGCGTTCCTCACCAACAACGCGCTGTTCTGGCCCGACAGATACCATGTCGACGGCCTGCGCGTCGATGCGGTCGCCTCCATGCTCTACCGCGACTATTCGCGCGCCTCGGGCGAGTGGATCCCCAACCGCGAGGGCGGGCGCGAGAATTGGGAAGCGGTGGAGTTCCTGCGCAACACCAACAAGGCCGTATACCGCGAGCAGGGCGGCAACGCCGGCGCCTTCACCGTCGCCGAGGAATCCACCGCCTGGCCCGGCGTGACCCTGCCCGTGCACGAGGGTGGCCTCGGCTTCGGGTTCAAGTGGAATATGGGCTTCATGCACGACACGCTCCAGTACATGGGGCGGCAGGCGGTGCACCGGCGCTATCACCACGGCGACATCACCTTTGGGCTGACCTACGCGTTCAACGAGAACTACGTGTTGCCGCTCAGTCATGACGAGGTGGTGCACGGCAAGGGCTCGCTGCTCACCAAGATGGCGGGTGACGACTGGCAGCAATTCGCGAACCTGCGCGCCTATTATGCGTTCATGTGGGGCTATCCCGGCAAGAAGCTGCTGTTCATGGGCCAGGAGTTCGCGCAGCGGCGCGAATGGAGCGAAGCGCGCGCACTCGACTGGGATCTGTGCGGCAGCCAGGCGCATGACGGCGTGCGCCGGCTCGTCCGCGACCTCAACCGTCTCTATCGCGAAAAGGCCGCGCTCCACGCCCGCGACTGCGAGCCGGGGGGGTTCGAGTGGCTGGTGGCCGACGACGCCGCCAATTCCGTTTTCGCCTGGGTGCGCAAGGCGCCCGGCGCCAGGCCCATTGCCGTGATCGCCAACATGACTCCGATCGCGCGCGCGCCCTACCGGGTGCCGCTGCCGGCGAGTGGGCGCTGGCGGGAGATCTTCAACAGCGATTCAGCGCTGTACTGGGGCACAAACCTTGGCAACCTCGGCGGCGTAGAGGCCAAGGATGGCAGCGCGTGGGTGACCTTGCCGCCGCTGGCAACGATCATGCTGGAGCACGAGGGATAACACTCTCGGCCCGAGACTAGGAGAAGAGGCGATGGACAGGCGCGGACAACCGCTGGCACGCGATGCGATGGCCTATGTGCTCGCAGGCGGGCGTGGCAGCCGATTGATGGAACTGACCGACAGCCGCGCGAAGCCGGCGGTGTATTTCGGGGGCAAGTCGCGGATCATCGACTTCGCGCTGTCGAACGCGATCAACTCAGGGATCCGCCGCATCGGCGTTGCGACGCAATACAAGGCGCACTCGCTGATCCGCCACCTCCAGCGCGGCTGGAACTTCCTGCGGCCCGAGCGCAACGAAAGCTTCGACATCCTGCCCGCCAGCCAGCGGATCAGCGAGTCGCAATGGTATGAAGGCACCGCCGACGCCGTCTTCCAGAACATCGACATCATCGAAAGCTACGCGCCCGAGTTCATGGTCATCCTGGCGGGCGACCACATCTACAAGATGGATTACGAGCTGATCCTCCAGCAGCATTGCGACAGCGGTGCCGACGTGACGGTGGCCTGCTTGGAGGTGCCACGCGCCGAGGCGAGCGGGTTCGGCGTCATGGCCGTGGACGAGACCGGGCGCATCACCGCCTTTGTCGAGAAACCCGCCGATCCGCCGGCGATGCCCGGCAATCCGGACGTGGCCCTGGCGTCGATGGGCATCTACGTCTTCAAGACGTCGCTGCTCCTTGACGAATTGCGGCGCGATGCCGCCCAGCCGGGATCGAGCCGCGACTTCGGCAAGGACATCATCCCCCACCTCGTCGAGCACGGCAAGGCTGTCGCCCATCGCTTCGGCAACAGCTGCGTGCGCTCCAGCTCGGAAAGGGTCGCGTATTGGCGCGATGTTGGCACGGTAGACGCCTATTGGTCGGCGAATATCGACCTCACCGACGTGGTCCCGGAGCTCGACCTCTACGATCATAGCTGGCCGCTGTGGACCTATTCGGAGATCACCCCGCCGGCCAAGTTCGTCCACGACATCGCGGGGCGGCGCGGCGAGGCGGTGTCCTCGCTGGTGTCGGGCGATTGCATCATCTCGGGTTCGTCGATCCACAACAGCCTGATCTTCACCGGCGTGCGCGCGCACAGCTTCTCGACGTTGGAGCAGGCGGTGGTGCTGCCGCGCTGCGACATCGGACGCGGCGCGCGGCTGACCAAGGTGGTGATCGATGCCGGCGTTCAGATTCCGGAGGGTCTGGTCGTGGGCGAGGACCCCGAAGCCGACGCGCGCCGCTTCCGCCGCACCGACAGCGGCGTGGTCCTGATCACCAAGTCGATGATCGACCAGCTCGCCCAGTGACGCCGCCGCGATGACCTTGTCGGTTCTCTCCGTCGCTTCCGAAGCCTATCCGCTGGTCAAGACCGGCGGCCTGGCGGACGTGGTCGGCGCGCTGCCCGACGCGCTGGCGCCGTACGGGGTGGACGTCACCACCATGCTGCCCGGCTATCCCGCGGTCGCCAAAGCGGTGGCAGGGGGCAAGGTGGTATGTCGCTGGCCCGACCTGCTCGGCACGCCGGCGAGGCTGCTGGCCGGCCGCATGGGCGAGCATCCGCTGCTGGTGCTCGATGCCCCGGCGCTGTTCGCGCGCGACGGATCGCTCTACGATCACGGGGACGACTGGCGGCGGTTCGCCGCGCTCGGGCGGGCGGCGGCCGACCTCGCGTCGGGCGCGGTGCCCAAGCTGCGCTTTGACATCCTCCACGCGCACGACTGGCAGGCGGCGATGGCGCCCGCCTATCTGCGCCTCGCGCCCGAACCGGGACCGCAGGCCAAGAGCCTGGTGACCGTCCATAACATCGCCTTCCAGGGCCGGTTCGGCGCCGAGATCTTTCCGGAACTGGGCCTCCCCGCCGGCGCCTTCGCGCTCGACGGCGTCGAATATTATGGCGGCGTCGGCTTCCTCAAGGCGGGACTGGCACTCGCCGACGCGATCACCACCGTCAGCCCGACCTACGCCGACGAGATCCGCCAGCCGCAATTCGGCATGGGGCTGGAGGGGCTGATTGAAGCGCGCCGCAATCGTGTGTTCGGCATCATCAACGGCATCGACCCGGCGGTCTGGAACCCGGAAACCGACGCGGCCCTCCCGGCTCGCTACACCGCCAAGCACCTCTCCCGCCGCGCCCGCAACAAGCGCGCGGTGGAGAAGATGTTCCGGCTCGACAGCGGCGACGGGCCGCTGTTCACCGTGATCAGCCGGTTGACCTGGCAAAAGGGCATGGACGTGCTCGCCGAATGCCTCGACGAGCTGGTGGCGCAAGGCGGCCGGCTGGCGCTGCTCGGCTCGGGCGAGGCGCATCTGGAGGCCGCGTTCGTGGACGCGGCCGCGCGCCACCCGGGCAAGGTCGGCGTCACCATCGGCTATGACGAGCCCTTGTCGCACCTCCTGCAAGGCGGCGCCGACGCCATCCTGATCCCGTCGCGGTTCGAGCCGTGCGGCCTGACCCAACTCTATGGCCTTGCCTATGGCTGCGTGCCGGTCGTCGCGCGCACCGGTGGGCTCGCCGACACGGTGATCGATGCCAACCTGGCGGCGCAGGCCGCGGAGGTGGGCACCGGCTTCCAATGCAGCGAGGTCAGCTCCGCGGCATTGAGCGCCACGATTGCCCGCGCGATTGCTACCTTTGCCGAGCCCGAGCGCTGGGATACGATCCAGCGCAACGGCATGCGTGCCGATTTCTCGTGGGGCCAGAGCGGCCGCCGCTACGCCCAACTCTACGCCAGCCTGATGGACGCCGCATGACCCGCACAGTCGAAAGCACGCCTTACCTCGACCAGAAGCCCGGCACCTCGGGCCTGCGCAAGAAGGTGCGCGTCTTCCAGCAGCCGCATTATGCAGCGAACTTCATCCAGTCCGTCTTCGACGTCGTGCCCGAGCTTGCCGGCGGCACGCTGGTGATCGGCGGCGACGGGCGCTTCTACAACAGCGAGGTCATCCAGCTCGCCGTCCGCATGGCCGCGGCCAACAAGGTGGCGCGCGTGATCGTCGGGCGCGGCGGCATCCTCTCCACCCCCGCCGCGAGCAACCTCATCCGCCAGCGCGGCGCGACCGGCGGCCTGATCCTGTCGGCGAGCCACAATCCGGGCGGGCCGGACGAGGATTTCGGCATCAAGTACAATATCGCCAACGGTGGCCCCGCGCCCGAGGGCGTGACCGAGGCGATCTTCCAGCGCACCAGGACGATCGACCGCTACCTGACCGACGAGGGTGCGGACATCGACCTCGACACGGTGGGCGAGACGATGGCCGGCGACATGCCGGTCGAGATCGTCGATCCGGTGACCGAATATGCCGCGCTGATGGAGACGCTGTTCGACTTCGCCGCCATCCGCGGCGCCGTCGCAGGCGGGCTGACGATGGCGTTCGATGCGATGAGCGCCGTCACGGGCCCCTATGCGACCGAGGTCCTCGAACGGCGGCTCGGCTTCCCCGAGGGCACGGTGCGCAACGGCACGCCGCTGCCCGATTTCGGCGGCCACCATCCCGATCCCAATCTGGTTCACGCCCACGAACTGTACGAACTGATGATGGGCGCCGACGCGCCCGACTTCGGCGCCGCCTCGGACGGCGACGGCGACCGCAACCTGATCATCGGCCGGGGGCGCTTCATCACCCCTTCCGATAGCCTCGCGATGCTCGCCGCCAACGCGCACCTCGCACTGGGCTATGCGGGCGGGCTCAAGGGCATCGCGCGTTCGATGCCGACCAGCGCCGCCGCCGACCGCGTTGCGTCGAGCCTCGGCATCCCTGCCTATGAGACGCCGACCGGCTGGAAGTTCTTCGGCAACCTGCTCGATGCCGGAATGGCGACGATCTGCGGCGAAGAAAGCGCCGGCACCGGCTCCGACCATGTCCGCGAGAAGGACGGCCTGTGGGCGGTGCTGCTGTGGCTCAACATCCTCGCCGTAACGGGCAAGAGCGTCGACCAGATCGCGCGCGAACATTGGGCGACGTACGGCCGCAATTACTATGCCCGCCACGATTATGAGGGCGTCGAGAGCGAACGCGCCGACGCGCTGATGGCGGAGCTGCGGGGCAAGCTGGCGGCGCTGCCCGGTACAAAGGTCGGCGAGCTGACGGTCGAGGCCGCCGACGACTTCGCCTATACCGATCCGACCGACGGATCGGTCAGCCGCAACCAGGGCGTGCGCGTGCTGTTCGCCGGCGGCAGCCGCGCGGTGTTCCGCCTGTCGGGCACCGGCACCAGCGGCGCGACCTTGCGCGTCTATCTGGAACGCTACGAGCCAGCGGATGGCAGCCTCGACCAGGATACGGGCGCGATGCTGCAGCCGATCATCGCCGCTGCGGAGGAGATCGCCGGGATTGCCCGGCACACCGGTCGTAGCGAGCCCGACGTCATCACATGAGCGAAAGCCTCGGCGCGCATGCGACCGGCGACGGCGTACGCTTCGCTGTGCTGTCGCGCGGTGCGAGCGCGGTGTGGCTGTGCATCAGCGAGGACGGCGAGGAAACGCGCGCGGCGATGGCCCGCGACGGCGACATCTGGCGCGCGGAGGTGCCGGGCGGCGAAGCCGGCATGCGCTACGGCTTTCGCGCCGACGGCCCGCCCGAGCTTCACTTCGATCCGAGCAAGTTGCTGGTCGACCCCTATGCGGTCGAGATCGACAGGCCGTTCACGTACGACGAGCGGCTCGCGATGCGAGGCCAAGACACCGGCGCGCTGGTGCCCTGGGGGGTCGTTTCCCGCGCCGCCGCTGGACCTCCGCCGCCGCCGCCACTCTTCCAGCCCGGGGGTCTGATCTACGAGCTGTCGGTGCGCAGCTTTACGATGCGGCACCCCGCCGTGCCGGAGGCGCAGCGCGGCACGATCGGGGCGCTCGCCCACCCCGCCGTGATCGCGCACCTCAAGACGCTGCGCGTCGCGGCGGTGGAGTTGATGCCGATCGTCGCCTGGATCGACGAACGCCACCTGCCGCCGCTCGGCCTCATCAATGCGTGGGGCTACAATCCGGTGGTGCCGATGGCGCTCGACCCGCGACTTGCTCCGGGGGGAGTGGCCGAACTGCGCGACACGGTGGCGGCGCTGCGCGGCGCGGGCATTGGCGTGATCCTCGATCTGGTGTTCAACCACAGCGGCGAGAGCGACGGGCAAGGCCCGACCCTGTCGTTGCGCGGCCTCGACGAGGCCCTCTATTACATGCACGCCCCGGACGGCACGCTGGTCAACGATACCGGCACCGGCAACACGCTCGATTGCAGCGAACCCGCCGTGCGCCACCTGGTGCTCGAGAGCCTACGCCACTTCGCGCGTCTCGGCGTCGATGGCTTTCGCTTCGACCTCGCGCCCGTGCTCGCGCGTCATCCCGGCTTCGACCCGCACGCACCCATCTTCGCCGAGATCGCCGCCGATCCGCTGCTCGCAGGCCGGGTAATGATCGCGGAGCCCTGGGACGTCGGCCCCGACGGCTATCAGCTCGGCCGGTTCCCGGACGGCTGGCTCGAATGGAACGACCGCTTCCGCGACGACGTGCGCCGCTTCTGGCGCGGTGACGGCGACGCGGGCGTGCTGGCGACGCGGCTCGCCGGATCGTCCGATATCTTTGGCGGAAAGGCGACCCGCACCGTCAACTTCGTCGCCGCGCACGATGGCTTCGCGCTCGCCGACGTCGCCGCCTACGAACACCGCCGCAACCACGCAAACGGTGAAGGCAATCGCGACGGCACCGCCGACAACGCGTCCTGGAACAACGGTGTCGAGGGGCCGAGCGACGACCCCCGCGTGCTCGGCCGCCGCGCGACGGACGTCCGTGCGTTGCTGGCGACGCTGTTCGCCTCGAAGGGCACGATCATGCTCACCGCCGGTGACGATTTCGGCCGCACCCAAGGCGGCAACAACAACGCCTATGCGCAGGACAATGCCACCACCTGGCTCGACTGGGAGGGCCGCGACACCGAGCTCGAAGCCTATGTCGCAGCCCTCGCGGAGGCACGGGCGAACTGGCCGCTCGTCGACCCTACGTTCATCACCGACGGTGACTGGCGCGACCTCGCGGGCCAGCCGATGACACCCGAAGGCTGGGCGCGCGCCGACGGCTTCGAGCTGCGCCTGCCGGGCGCCGGCAACGGCCAGCCGGTGCTGCGCGTTGATCGATCCGCCCGCCGCGTGACATTCACGCATGCGCAGGCAATGGAGAGCCGGCCATGATCCCTCCCGTCGCTCGCTCGACCGGCCCGACCCGCTGGTGGCAGCACCTCTACCTCCAGGTGCTCGTGGCCATCGCGCTCGGCGCGCTGATCGGCGCGATCTGGCCCGACACCGGCCGCGCGCTGAAGCCGCTCGGCGACGGTTTCATCAAGCTCGTCAAAATGATCATCTCGCCGGTGATCTTCCTGACGCTCGCGGGCGGCATCGCCGGGATGCGCGAACTCGGCACCGTCGGGCGCGTGGTCGGCAAGGCGCTCGGCTATTTCCTGGCGGTGTCGACGCTGGCGCTGGTGGTGGGTTTGGCGGTTGCCAACATCGTCCAGCCGGGCGCGGGCATGAACATCGATCCCGCGACCCTCAACGCGGGATCGGTGGCGAGCTACGCGCACCAGGCGCACGAGACCAGTGTCACCGGCTTCCTGATGGCGATCATCCCCAACACCATGGTGTCGGCGCTGACCGAGGGCTCGATCCTCCAGACGCTGTTCGTCGCGATCCTGTTCGGCGTGGCGCTGACGCTGGTCGGCGAGCCCGCGCAGCCGATCATCGACGGGATCGAGCGGCTGACCCTGGTGGTGTTCCGGATCACCGCCATGCTGATGCGGCTGGCGCCGATCGGCGCGTTCGGCGCGATCGCGTTCACCGTCGGCGAATATGGCGCGGGGTCGCTGGTGAGGCTCGGCGGATTGGTCGCGACCTTCTATGCGACGTCGGTCCTCTTCGTGCTGGTGGTGCTCGGCGCAATCGCGCGTCTGCACGGCTTCTCCATCCTCAAGCTCCTCGCCTATCTCAAGGCCGAGCTGCTGCTGGTGCTCGGCACCTCCTCGTCGGAAGCGGCGCTGCCCAACCTCATGGCCAAGCTGGAGGCGGCAGGGTGCGATCGCGGGGTCGTCGGGCTGGTGGTACCGACCGGCTATTCGTTCAACCTCGACGGCACCAACATCTACATGACGCTGGCGTCGTTGTTCATTGCGCAGGCAGTGGGCGTCCACCTGCCGCTCGGCGAGCAATTGCTGCTGGTCGGTGTAGCCATGCTGTCTTCGAAGGGGGCCGCCGGTGTGACGGGGGCCGGCTTCATCACTCTCGCCGCGACGCTGTCGATCGTGCCGTCGGTGCCGGTCGCCGGCATGGCGCTGATCCTCGGCGTCGATCGCTTCATGAGCGAATGCCGCAGCCTGACGAACTTCACCGGCAACGCCGTCGCGGCGATCGTGGTGGCGCGCTGGGAGGGCAAGCTCGACCGCGAACGGCTGGCCGCGACGCTGAACCCCTAGCGCTGCATCCGCATCATCTGCTCGGGCGTCATCAGGGCGTGCTGCAGGTGCCCCATGATCCAGATCGAGCCGAGGATCACCAGCACCACCACCATCACGCCGAAAGCGAGCGCGACCACATTGTTGGTGTTGTCCGGCCCGGTGGTGACGTGGAGGAAGAAGACTAGGTGGATGCCCATCTGCGCTATGGCGAGCACCACCAGGGCAACCGGCACCGCGGGCGCCCAGAGGAAATGCGTCGCCCCGACGCCGAACGAGGCGACGGTGAGCAGGCTCGCGAGCGCCAGCCCGATCACATAGGTCCGCACGCCGCTGCCGGCCTCCTGGCCCTCGCCGGGGGCGGAATCGTCCCAATCCTCGTCGGGGCTCTCGGCGGCGTTGCTCATTGGCCGGCTCCCAGAAGATAGACGATGGTGAACAGCGCCACCCAGATGATGTCCAGCGCGTGCCAGAACAGGTTGAAGCACAGCAGGCGGCGCTGGATCGGCGGAGTGAAGCCCTTGACCCAGATCTGCGCCATCATGGTGCCGAGCCAGAGCAGGCCCACCGATACGTGCAGGCCATGGCAGCCGACCAGCGCGAAGAAGCCGGACAGGAAGGCGCTGCGCTGCGGCCCCGCCCCTTCCCCGATCATCGTCGCGAACTCCTGCACTTCCATGACGATGAACAGGAAGCCGAGCAGGCCTGTGACCAGCAGCGAGATCTGCGTCCAAGCCATGTTGCGGCGCGCCGCGGCGACGCTGCCCATCCCGCAGGTGAAGCTGGAGGCGAGCAAGCACGCGGTTTCGATCGCGACCCGCCGCACCTCGAACAGCTCGCGCCCGGTCGGCCCGCCCGCCGTCTGCCCCGCCAGCACCGCATAGGCGGCGAAGAAGCCGGAGAACATGACGATGTCGCTGAGCAGGAATATCCAGAAGCCGTAGGCGACGGTCACCCGCTTGGAGGCGGGACCGCCCTCGCCGCGTCCGGTGGCATCGCGACGATCGCTGCCCCCGCCCTGCCCGCCGCGACGGCCGAGGCGATAGGGATCATGGGTTTGGCTCTGCGCCGACAGGTCCGAAGGGCGTGCCGCGGCGTCGCTCATGCCGGCTGCCCCTGGCGGGCAAGCCACGCCTGGCGCGCATCACGGCGGGCGCGGTCGATGCGCGCGACCTCTTCGGCGGGGATCTCGTATTCCTCCTTGTCGCGCCAGGCGAACGCCACGAAGGTGGCGTAGGCGCCGACGAACCCGAGGCCCGCCAGCCACCAGATATGCCAGATCAGCGCAAAGCCGATCAGCGTCGCGAAGAAGGCGGTGATGAAGCCCGTCGGGCTGTTGCGCGGCATGTGGATGGTTTCGTACTGCGGCGTCTCACCCATTCGCTGCGCCTCGATCGCGCGCTGCTTGATGCTCCAATAGACCTCCTGGCCGTGAACGTCGGGCAGCACCGCGAAGTTGAACGGCGGCGGCGGTGAGGAGGTCGACCATTCGAGGCTGCGGCCGTCCCACGGATCGCCGGTCTCATCGCGCAGCGCCTCGCGATTGCGGATCGACACCACCAGCTGCATGATCTGCGCGGCTACGCCGAGGATCATCACACCGACGCCCGCCGCCGACACCAGCACGCCGCCGCTCCATTCGAGATTGGGAACGCGCTGCAGCCGGCGCGTCATGCCTTCCAGCCCGAGGACGTAGAACGCACCGAACACGATGACGAAACCGGTGATGGTGAACCAGAACGCGATCTTGCCCCAGCGCTCGTCGAGGCGGAAGCCGAAGGCCTTGGGGAACCAGTAGGTGTAGCCGGCGAATGCCCCGAACACCACGCCGCCGATGATGACGTTGTGGAAATGGGCCACCAGGAACATCGAATTGTGGAGCAGGAAGTCGGCGGGGGGCACCGCCAGCAGCACGCCGGTCATGCCGCCGATCACGAACGTCACCATGAACCCCAGCGCCCACAGCATCGGCGTGTCGAAGCGAATGCGGCCGCCATACATCGTGAACAGCCAGTTGTAGACCTTCACGCCCGTGCCGACCGCGATCACGCTGGTCGCGATGCCGAACGCCGCGTTGACGTCGCCGCCCGCTCCCATGGTGAAGAAGTGGTGCAGCCACACCGTGAACGACACCACGACGATGAACAGCGTCGCCAGCACCATGGAACGGTATCCGAACAACGGCTTGCCCGAGAAGGTGGAGAACACCTCCGAAAAGATGCCGAACGCCGGCAGGATCAGGATGTAGACCTCCGGATGCCCCCATGACCAGATCAGGTTCATGAACATCATGGGGTTGCCCCCGGCATCGTTAGTGAAGAAGTGGAAGCCGAGATACCGGTCCAGCGTGAGCATCGCGAGAGTCGCCGTAAGGATCGGGAAGGCCGCGACGATCAGCATGTTCGAGCCGAGCGCCGTCCAGCAGAACATCGGCATCCGGAAATAGCCCATCCCCGGCGCCCGCATCTTGAGGATGGTGGTGACCAGGTTGACGCCGCTCATCAGCGTGCCGACGCCCGAAATCTGGATCGCCCAGAGGTAATAATCGACGCCCACGCCGGGCGAGTAGGTGGTCTCGCTGAGCGGGGCATAGGGCAGCCAGCCGGTGCGCGCGAATTCGCCGATCACCAGGCTGACGTTGCACAGCAGCGCGCCGGTCGCGGTGAGCCAGAAGCTGGTCGAGTTGAGCGTCGGGAACGCCACGTCGCGGACCCCGAGCTGCAAGGGCAGGACGAAATTCATCAGCCCGATCACCAGCGGCATCGCGCCGAAGAAGATCATGATCGTGCCGTGCGCAGAGAAGATCTGATCGTAATGCTCGGGCGGCAGGTAGCCCTGGTGCTCACCCATCGCCATCGCCTGGTGGGTGCGCATCATGATCGCGTCGATGAACCCGCGCACCAGCATCGCCATCGCCAGGATCATGTACATGATGCCGACCCGCTTGTGGTCGACGGAGGTGATCCACTCTTTCCACAGATACGGCAGATAGCCCTTGATAACGACCCAGCCGATCACCGCCAGCAGCCCGGCGCCGACCACCGCCGCGGCGACCAGCGGAATGGGCTGGCTAAACGGAATCGCCGCCCAGCTGAGCTTGCCGAGCATCAGGTCGCGTCTCCAGGAGAGGTATGCGGGCCGCCACGGCCGACTTGCGGCCCCGGCGCAGGCGGCAGCTTCTGCATGACGATGGCGTCGAACAGACCGGGCTGCACGGCGCGGTAGCTATAGGCGCTGACCCGCTGGCTCTGTTTGGCGAGTGCCGCATAGCCGCGCGCGTCGAGCACCGGCCCCGCGCCGCGTCGCGCTGCGGCCCAGCCGTTGAACAGCGCGGGCGGCACGGCTTGCACCGCGAAGTTCATGTCGGGAAAGCCGTCGCCACTGAAATGCCCGGACTGGCCGTAGAACACGCCGGGCCGATCGGCCTGCAGCCAAAGCTGCGAGCGCATCGCATTCATGGTGTAGATCTGGCTGCCGAGCTGCGGCACGAAAAAGGTGTTCATCACGCTCGCGGAGGTCAGCGAAAAGTGCACGGGAACTCCCGCCGGCACCACCAGCCGGTTCACCGTCGCGATGCCCTGCGCCGGGTAGATGAACAGCCATTTCCAGTCGAGCGACACCACCTGCACCTCCAGCGGAGGGGTGCGCGACGCAATCGGCTTGGCGGGATCGAGCTGGTGCGAGCCGACCCAGGTGAGGCCACCGAGGAACATGATCGTCAGCAGCGGGATAGACCAGACCACCAGCTCGATCCGCCCCGAATAGGTGAATTCGGGGCGATACACCGCCTTGTCGTTGGACGCACGAAACCACCAAGCGAAGACCAGCGTCGCGATGATGGTCGGCACGACGATCGCGAGCATGATCGCCAGCGAGTTGAACAGAATAGTGCGCTCCTGCGCCGCCACCGTCCCGGCGGGGTCGAGCACGCCATGCCCGCATGCCGCGAGCAGCAGGGCCGCCGCGACGGCTGTCAACAGGCGAGGCCGAGGCGCGAAGGGAAGCACGGGAGGGGCGTACGCGACCGCCTGCCGCCTTGCCAGCCCCTGCGCCGCCAGAACTAATCCAGGTCAGCGAGTTTGTCGGCCTGCCACGGCGGCGGAGCTTGCACCGCCTCGGGCAATTGGATCGGGCCGCGCGCTCGACCGTTATGCGCGCAGGAGATCATCGATGCCCGACACCACGACGAACACCCGCGAAGGCAATGGCACCAACTCGCACCCCCTCGACGACACTATCGCGGGCACCGGCCCCGGCATCGCCGACGATGGCCTCCTTCCCGGCGAGGAGGGCCTGCCGACCGCACCCACCGACGAGGAGGTCGCGGCGGTCGCCAAGGCGCTGGGCGCCCCCGTGCCGGAAGCGGAGTAGCTCTCCCGCCCCGGCGCGGCGCCCCGGTCAGGCGTGGATCGGCTTGCCCTGCACGGCCATCGCCGCTTCCTTGATCGCCTCCGAATGCGTCGGATGGGCGTGGCAGGTATAGGCTATGTCTTCACTGGTCGCGCCGAACTCCATCGCCTGTGCGACCTGCGCGATCATGGTGCCGGCGAGGCTGGAGATGATCCAGGCGCCGAGCACGCGATCGGTCTTGGCGTCGGCGATCACCTTGACGAAGCCGTCGGTGTCGCGGTTCGTCTTGGCGCGGCTGTTGGCCATCATCGGGAACTTGCCGACCTTGACCTCGCTCCCCGCTTTTTCGGCGTGGGCGCGCGCCGCCTCCTCGGTGAGGCCGACGCCGGCGATCTCGGGCATGGTGTAGACCACCGAGGGGATCACGTCGTGATTGACGATGCCAGTCTGGCCGGCGATGTTTTCCGCGACCGCAATGCCTTCGTCCTCGGCCTTGTGCGCGAGCATGAGGCCCGGGATGACGTCGCCGATCGCCCACACGCCATCGACCGATGTACGGAAGTCGTGATCGGTCTCGATCTGACCGCGCTTGTTGAGGTGGAGGCCGATCGCGTCGAGGTTGAGGCCCTCGACGTTAGGCCGGCGGCCGGTCGCGACGAGCACCGCATCGGCCTGCAACGTCTCCCCTTCGCCGCCTGCGACCGGCTCGACCTGCACGGAGGCGCGATCGCCCTGGACGGTGACGCCGGTCACCTTGGTCGAAGTGCGGATATCGAAACCCTGTTTCTTGAACAGCTTGGCCGATTCCTTCCGCACCTCGCCATCGAAGCCGGGCAGGATCTGATCGATATATTCGACCACCGTCACCTTCGCGCCGAGCCGGCGCCAGACGCTGCCGAGCTCCAGGCCGATCACGCCGCCGCCGATGACCACCAGATGCTCGGGCACCTTGGGCAGCGCGAGCGCGCCGGTGGAGTCCACCACCACCGTCTGGTCGACCTCGACACCGGGCAGCGGCGTCACGGACGATCCGGTGGCGATGACGATGTTCTTCGCCGTCACCTTCTGGCCCGCGACATCGACGGTGTGCGCATCCTGGAACGCGGCGCGGCCCTTGAGCCACGTCACCTTGTTCTTCTTGAACAGGAACTCGATGCCGCCGGTCAGCTCCTTGACCGCCTTGGCCTTTTCGGCGTGCATCTGATCGAGGTTGAGGCTCGCGCCGGCGATGTCGATGCCGAACTTGGCAAGATGGCCGCCGGTCGCTTCCTCGAACAGTTCGGACGCGTGGAGCAGCGCCTTGGAGGGGATGCAGCCGACGTTGAGGCAGGTGCCGCCCAGCGTTTCGCGGCTCTCGGCGCAGGCGGTGCGAAGCCCCAGCTGCGCGGCCCGGATCGCGGCCACGTACCCGCCGGGGCCGGCGCCGATCACGAGGACGTCATAGTCGTAGTCAGCCATTCGTCTTCTCCGTTCCCCGGCGGAGGCCGGGGCCCAGTTGCGAAAGCGGCATGTGGTGAGCGCCGCGTCCGATTACATCTGCCTTCCCGACTGGGCCCCGGCCTCCGCCGGGGAGCAGCTTGTCTTCGTCAAAGATCGATCAGGATGCGCGTCGGGTCCTCGATCGCGTTCTTGAGCGCGACCAGGAAGGTCACCGCCTCGCGCCCATCAATCAAGCGGTGGTCGTACGAAAGCGCCAGGTACATCATCGGACGCGCGACGATCTGCCCGTCCCGCACCACCGGCCGCTCCTCGATGCGGTGAAGCCCCAGCACCGCCGACTGGGGCGGGTTGATGATCGGCGTCGACATCAGCGAGCCGAACACGCCGCCGTTGGAGATGGTGAAGGTGCCGCCGCGCATCTCGTCCATCTTGAGCGTGCCGTCCTTGGCGCGCTTGCCGAAGTCGCCGATCGTCTTTTCGATCCCGGCGACCGACAGCTGATCGGCATCGCGGATCACCGGCACGACCAAGCCGTTGGGCGCCGACACGGCAACGGAGATGTCGGCGTAATCGTGATAGACGATGTCGTCGCTCTCGATCGAGGCATTGACGCTCGGCACGTCCTTCAGCGCCATGCACGCGGCCTTCACGAAGAAGCCCATGAAGCCGAGGCGGACGCCGTGCTTCTTCTCGAACAGGTCCTTGTACTTGACGCGCGCTTCCATGACGGCGGTCATGTCGACGTCGTTGAACGTCGTCAGCATCGCGGCGGTGTTCTGCGCTTCCTTGAGGCGCTTGGCGATCGTCTGGCGCAGGCGCGTCATGCGCACGCGCTCCTCCGCGCGGCCCGAGGGTGCCGAAGCGGCAGCGGCCTGCGGGGCAGCCTCCGCCGCGGGCGCGGCGGCCGGCTTCGCCTGGGCGGCCGCGGTCACGTCTTCCTTGGTGATGCGGCCGTCACGGCCGGTCCCGCGGACCGTGGAAGGATCCACCCCGTGCTCCAGGACGGCACGCCGCACCGACGGCGACAGCGCAGCCGGCGTGTCGCTCGAAGCTGCGGCGGGGGCCTCCTGCGCGGCGGCGGCCGGAGCGCTGGCCGGCTGAGCCGTCACGGCGGGCTGCGGTGCCGCTGCCTGTGCCGGGGCAGCGCTCCCTGCGTCGATGGTGGCAATCATGCCGCCCACCTGCACCGTGTCGCCCACGGCCACCGCATGCTGGCCCATCACGCCCGCCACGGGGGAAGGCACCTCCACCGAAACCTTGTCGGTCTCGAGGCTCGCGATCGGCTCGTCGGCCTTCACCGGATCGCCGGGCTGCTTGAGCCATTCGCCCAGCGTAGCCTCGGTGATCGATTCGCCGAGCGTGGGGACCAGGACTTCCGTTGCCATTCCTATCTCTCCACCCCGGCGGAGGCCGGGGTCCAGTTGCGCACAGCTGGCTGGCAGCGTTGCGCGTCGTTATTCCCGCCCTCCCGACTGGACCCCGGCCTTCGCCGGTCCGGTCGGGAGGGAGCAGATCAGCTCGTCGGCCCTTCCTTGGGGCGGGCGGCGGTGGTGGTATCGGCCTTGCGCGAGCGGCGGACCTCGTCGCGCACGCCATGGCCGAGCGCATCGGCGACCAGCGCCGCCTGCTCGAGCTGATGCCGCTTCATCAGCCCCGTTGCCGGCGAGGCGCTGGCGGCACGGCCGGCATAGCGCGCGCGGGGAACGCGGGCGTTGCCCTGCGCGAGCGCTTCCTCGACGAACGGCTCGACGAACGTCCAGTAGCCGTTGTTCTTGGGCTCTTCCTGGGCCCACACGACATCCTCCAGCGCCGGCATGTTCGCGATGCGGGCGGCCAGCGCGTCGGTGGGAAACGGGTAGAGCTGCTCGACGCGGACGATCTGCGTGTCCTCGTCACCAGCCGCATCGCGAGCCTCGAGCAAGTCGTAGAAGACCTTGCCCGAGCACAGTACCAGCCGACGGGTCTGCGCATCGGGGGCACCGTTCGGATCGGACAGGATGCGCTTGAAATGCGTATCGCCGAGGAAGTCCTCGCTCTTCGAAACCGCCAGCTTGTGGCGCAGCAGCGACTTGGGCGTGAACACCACCAGCGGCTTGCGGAAGTTGCGATGCATCTGCCGGCGCAGCAGGTGGAAGTAGTTGGCCGGCGTGGTGCAGTTGGCGACCTGCATGTTGTCGCCCGCGCACAGCTGGAGATAACGCTCCGGCCGCGCCGACGAATGCTCCGGCCCCTGCCCCTCGTATCCGTGCGGCAGCAGCATCACCAAGCCGTTGGCGCGTAGCCACTTGGCCTCGCCGGCCGCGATGTACTGGTCGATCATGATCTGCGCGCCGTTGGCGAAGTCGCCGAACTGCGCTTCCCACAGCACCAGCGTCTTGGGATCGGTCAGCGCATAGCCGTATTCGAAGCCGAGCACGCCATATTCGGAGAGCGGGCTGTCGAGCACCTCGAACCGGCCATGCTCAACGGTGGAGAGCGGCACGTACTTGTGCTCGTCGGTCTGGTCGACCCACACGGCGTGGCGCTGCGAGAAGGTGCCGCGACCCGAATCCTGACCCGACAGGCGGACGCCATAGCCTTCGGCCAGCAGCGACCCGAACGCCAGCGCCTCGCCGGTCGCCCAATCGAAGTTGGTGCCGCTGCCGAACATCTCGCGCTTGGCGTCGAGCACGCGGGTCAGCGTCTTGTGCGGCTGGAGGGTTTCGGGAACGGTGGTGAGGGTTCGGCCCAGGCTGTCGAACAGCTTGCGGTCGAGCCCGGTCTCGGCCGGCCGCCGGCCGCCATCGCCTTCCGATGGCGCCGACAGGCCGGACCAGCGGCCGGTGAACCAGCCC
>Ga0210040_10003294_pt1 | contig 21977 bp, 23 predicted proteins | sample CryGeyCG12114_NA_FD_185462 | JGI IMG/M metagenome (GOLD analysis project Ga0210040, IMG submission 185462) | Groundwater microbial communities from aquifer - Crystal Geyser CG19_WC_8/21/14_NA (SPAdes) (version 2) | ecosystem: Environmental > Aquatic > Deep subsurface > Groundwater | place: USA...
TGATGCTGATCGCCTCCAGCGGCAGCACCTCCCCCGCGACGAGCTCGGGCTCGGCGTCGGCCTCGGCCGGCGCCGGCTTGAGGAGGAAGAACCAGGCCGCCGCGGCCACGACGAGCACCGCCGCGACGATGACGACGAGCTTCTTCTTCCCGCCCTTCCTGCCGGTCGCGTCGTCGCCGCCGCCCCCGCCGTTCTTGTCCTTGGTCTCCTTGCCGCCGGCGCTGCCGCCGGAGCGCGCGGCGCCGCCGCCGGACATGACCCTCTGCTCACTCATTCGGCTTCTCCTGGGGGGGTGCCGGCGAAGCCGGGCACGAGCTCCCGCACGTCGGCGGGCTTGTCGGACAGGACGACCACGTCGACCCGGCGGTTGCCGTCGATCGCGCGCGGGTCGGACTCGGGGTACAGCGGGTGGGTGTCGCCGAGGCCGACGGCGGCCAGGCGCTCCCCGGCGACGTCGCCGGCGACGAGGCGGCGCAGGACGGCCGTGGCCCGGGCGGCGGACAGCTCCCAGTTCGTGGGGTACGCCGCGCGCGGGTTCAGCGCGAGGTGGTTGGCGTGGCCCTCCACGGCGACGTCCTCGGTGAGCACCGACAGCACCGGGGCGACGGTGTCGACCACGGACTGCCCGACCGGGCGGATCGTCGCGCTGGCGCTCTCGAAGAAGACCTCGTCGGCGACCAGGGTCACCTTCAGGCCGCGCTTGGTGATGGTCATGTCGACGCGGTCGGCCAGGCCCTGGGCCGCCAGCGCCGCGGCGATCTCGTCGCGGATCGCCTCGAGGCGGGCGGCCTCCTGCCGGGCGGCCGTCTCGATGTCCGGGCCGGCGGCCGAGCTCGAGGCCTCCCCCGGCGAGTCCTGCGGGATGGCGCCGGGGTCGACCGGCGACGAGGACGGGTCGCCGTCGGAGGAGGTGACCACCTCGACCGGGTTCGGCGTGTTCCCCGCGTCGGCGAGGATCGACCCGCCCGACTCGAGGACGTCGTTGCCGAAGCCCGCGGCGAGGCTGCCGCGCAGCTGCTCGTACTTGGCGGAGTCGACGGTGCTCATCGCGTAGAGCACGAGGAACAGCGCCATGAGCACCGTCATCATGTCGGCGTAGCTGACGGCCCACCGCTCGTGGTTCTCGTGCTCCTCCTCGTGTCCGCCGCCGCGCGAGCGGCCCCTGCCGTGGCCCGACATCAGGCCGCGGCCTTCGCCGGCTCGGGCACCAGGGCGCGCAGGCGCTGGCCGACCATCCGGGGGTTGGCGCCGGCCTGGACGGCCATGAGGCCCTCGACGACGAGCCCCATCTGCGCGCACTCGGTCTCGGAGAGGCGCTTGAGCCGGTTGCTCATCGGCAGGAAGATGATGTTGGCGCTCAGCAGGCCCCAGAACGTCGCGACCAGCGCCGCGGCGATCATGTGGCCCAGCTCCTCCGGCTTGGAGAGGTTCTCCAGCACGTGGACGAGGCTGACGACGGTGCCGATGATGCCGACGGTGGGGGCGAAGCCGCCCATGTTGGCGTAGAACTGCGAGCCCACCTTGTCGGCGGCGCGCTTGGCCTCGACCTTGTCGAGCAGCATCTCCCGCAGGTCCTCGGGGTCGGCGCCGTCGATGGCGGCCTGGAGGCCGTTGCGCAGGAACTCGTCGTCGACCTCCTTGGCGGCGTCCTCCAGGGCCAGCAGGCCCTCGCGGCGCGCCTTCTCGGCGAGCGAGACGACGACGTCGATCGTGGCGTGCGGGTCGACGGCCTTGCCCAGCAGGGCCTTCTGCGTCGCCTTGACGATCGCGCCGAGGTCCGCCATCCGGACGCCGGCGATCGCGGCGCCGATGGTCCCGACGATGACGAGCAGCATCGGGGCCGGCAGGACCACCGACATGGGGCTGGAGCCCTCGAGGATGATCGCGCCGAGGATGGCGCCGAAGGCGAGGGCGAGGCCGATCAGGGTCGCGGGATCCATCAGGCGCTCCCCTCCGAGCTCGGGGGGCTGGCGACGGCGGCCAGGTGCAGGCGGCCCTCGTGGTGGCAGGAGGTGGCGGCGGCGTCCTCGGCGTCCTCGTCGTACCTGCGCTCCAGGGCGTGCGCGGTCGCGATGATCGTCGCGCGGTGCTCGCGCACGCGGCGGACGACCTCCTCGACCGGCTCGGTGATGACGTACTTGGTGCCGTCGATGAGGGTGAGGATGGTGTCCGGCGTCGACTCCACCCGCTCGAGCAGGTCAGGGTTCACCGCGAACGGGGGGCCGTTCAGGCGCGTCACGACGATCACAGGAGCCGTCCTTGGGAGTTGGTGGGGCTGGGGACCGTCCGTGGTCCCTCTCGGGAGTCCCATCGGCGGTGCGGGCGCCCTCGTGAGCGCTGTGCGCCCGCGGCCGGCCCGGCGCACCCGAACGGACGAGCACCCCGCCACCGGCCCCGGGAGGGGCGGTGGCGGGGTGCTCGTCGTCGTCGGGCGGGGCGCCGCGAGGTGCGTCAGCGCTTGAGGTTCACGAGCTCCTGGAGCAGCTCGTCGGAGGTGGTGATGACGCGCGAGTTCGACTGGAAGCCGCGCTGGGCGACGATGAGGTTGGTGAACTCCTGCGAGAGGTCGACGTTCGACATCTCCAGGGCGCCGCCGGTGAGGGTGCCGCGGCCGCCGGTGCCGGCAGTGCCGACCTCGGGGTTCCCCGAGTTGGCCGTGGTGCGGTACAGCGAGCTGCCCGCCTTCTCCAGGCCGGTCGGGTTGGCGAAGGTCGCCATCGAGACCCGGCCGATGGACTGCTTGAGGCCGTTGCTGAAGGTGCCGGTCAGGGTGCCGTCCGGGCCCAGGGTGAACGAGGAGAGCGTGCCGGACTCGTAGCCGTCCTGCTCCGAGGCCTTGACGGTGCTGACCCCGTCGGCCGCGTAGCCGGTGAGGCCCGTGATGTCGGCCGGGTTCCCGTCCACCGTCAGGGTGCTGCCCGCCGCCAGCCGGCCGGTGCCGTCGAAGACCAGGGTGCCCGAGGCCACCGGCGAGCCGGCGGGCGAGGTGGCCCGCCACTCGTCGACCGCCGGGACGGGCGGTGGGCCCGCGGCCGCCGGGGTCTTCACGCGGGTGAGGGTGACGACGGCCTCGGTCATGGCGCCGAGGGCGTCGTACGTCGGGATCTTGATGTCGGCGAGCTTGGTGCCGTCGGGGGCGTCGGCGGCCAGGTTGCCCTTGTAGGTGATCTCACCGGTCTCGCGGGGCTGCATGAGCGTGCCGACTGGCAGCTGGATGTCGCCGATGGCGCCGTTGGTGTCCACGACGCCGTTCGTCGCGGCCCAGCCCTGGAGCACGCCGCCGTCGGGGGTGACGAGCTTGCCGGTGGCGTCGAAGTTGAAGGCGCCGGCGCGGGAGTACATCTGCTCGCCGCCAGACTGGACGACGAAGAACCCGTCACCGGAGATCATGAGGTCGGTGCTCTTGCCGGTCAGCTGGGCCGCGCCCTGCGTGAAGCTCGTCGCGATGCCGGCGACGCGGACGCCGAGGCCCACCTGCGCCGGGTTGGTGCCGCCCTGGCCGTCCTGCGGGGCTCCGGCGGCCTGCACCAGCTGGCTGAGGGTGTCCTGGAACTGGGTCGCCGACGACTTGAAGCCGGTGGTGTTGACGTTGGCGATGTTGTTCCCGGTGACGTCCATCATCGTCTGGTGCGAGCGCAGGCCGCTGATGCCGGCGTAGAGGGAGCGGAGCACGTGTCCTCCTGGAGCAGGTGGGAGTAGCTGGCGGGGTGGAGCTGGCGGGGCTGTGGGGTCGTCCGGGTGCGGCGGAGCGGGTTAGTCGGTGCTGGTGGCCGGCGCGCCGACGGGCCGGACCATCGAGACGGCGTCGAGCGCGACCTCGGTCGTCCCGACCCTGACGGTGGGCACGGCCGCGGAGAACGAGGCGGCGTCGACGGTGCCGGTCTTCGTGACCGCCGCCTCCCCCGTGCCCTCGGTCCAGGTGACCTCGCGCCCGATGAGGGACGAGGCGGACAGGCGCATCTGCAGCGCGAAGGACTCGCGCGTGGTGGTCGTCATCTCCGTGAGCTGCTCGACCGTGCTCATCTGGGCGGTCTGGGCCATCATCTGGCTCGAGTCCATGGGCGACGACGGGTCCTGGTAGCGCATCTGGGTCACGAGGAGGCCGAGGAAGGCGTCCTTGCCCAGGGTGGTCCGGTCCTCCGTCACGGCCTTCGCGGAGTGCATCCCGGAGGCCACGACGGGCGTTCCGGTCTGGGCGCTGGTGCCCGTGGTGATGGCGGTCATGCTTCTCCCTCGGTCGGAACGCTGCTCCGCTTGAGCGGTCGTGCGCGGAATCCCTCAGGCGAGGACATCGAGGCCCGTCGCGCTGGTGGCCCCCAGCGGGGAGCGCAGCGGCGCCGGGACGGCGGGCTGCGCCGAGGCGCCCGGGGCCCCGCGGTGCGGCGCCGCGGCCTGCTCGCCGCGGCCCTGGCCGGCGGAGGAGCTGCCGGCGCCCAGGTCGAGCGAGGCGGACAGGCCGGTGGCGGCGAGGTCGCGGCGCAGGTCCGGCAGGGCCAGGCGCAGGGCGTCGCGCGCGGCCTCGGTGCCGCCGACGAGCTCGATCCGGACCGAGTCCGGGCCGATCTCGGCGACGACCTTCACCGAGCCGATCGCCTCGGGCTGCACGTCGAGGGTCAGCCGGTGGACGCCGGGCCCGAGCGAGGGCACCGCCGCCAGGCGCGGGACGAGCTGGGCCGGGAGCGTCGGGGCGGCGGCCGCGGCCGGCGTGGCGGGCGCGGTGGCCGGCACCGCGCTGACCGGAGCGGCCGCGGCGGGGGCGCTGACGGGCGTCATCCCGGTGAGGTCGACGGTCGCCGGAGCAGGAGAGCCGGACGCCGGGGCGGCGGCGGGCGCTGCGACGGGGACCGGCGCCGTGGGCGCCGTGGCGGCGGTCGGCAGGAGCGCGGGGGCGCCGTCCTGGCGGCCCTGCGCGCCCGAGCCGGAGGCGTCCGAGCCGTCCGGGGTGGCTGCGCCCGCACCCGCGTCGCCGGCCACCGGTGCCGGAGCCGCTGCAGGGGTCGGGGTCGCCGCGCTCGTCGGGGCGCCGACCGCGGGGGCGGAGGCCTCCCCCGTCGCTGCGGTCGTCGCCGTCATCGCCGTGGTCGTGGGGGTGGTCGTCGCGGCGGCGACCGCGGCAGCGGCCAGGGCCGCCGCGGCGTCGACCGGGGCGTCGGGCGCGCTGGGGGTGAGCGCGGCCTCGGGGGCCACCGGCGGGGCCGGCACCAGCGCGGCGAGCGGGCTCGGGGGGGCCTGCTCGGCCGGGGCCGCCTCGGCCTCGGGCGCGGCGGGCTCCCCCGCGGCGGCCGGCTGGTCGGCAGGCGCCTGCGCGGCGTCGACCGGGCTCCGCTCGCTCGACCTGTCAGCACCGGGACGGTCCCCGGTGCGTCCTCGTGCTGACACCGGGCTCGACGGCGCGTCGGAGCGCGGCGCCGGCTGCTGGGCGTGGCCGGCGAGCAGGGCGGCGAAGTCGCCGCCGCCGCCCTCGCGGCTGGTCGGGCGGGCCGGGCGGGGGCCGGCGAGGGCCGTCCCGGCGGAGGACGGGGTCTGGACCAGGGTCGTCATGCTGCGCTCCTGCTCATCAGGTCGGTGACCTTGCGGACGTAGTTCTGGGTCTCGGCGTAGGGCGGGACGCCGTCGTGGCGGCGCACGGCACCGGGGCCGGCGTTGTAGGCGGCGAGCGCGAGGTCCACGGAGCCGAAGGACTCCAGGTGGTCCGCGAGCAGCCGGGCCGCGCCGTCGACGGCCTGCGCCGGGACCATCGGGTCGACGCCGAGCTCCTTCGCGGTGCCCGGCATGATCTGCATCAGGCCGCGCGCACCGGCGGGGCTGACGGCGTCGGCCCTCCCGCCGGACTCGGTCTGCGCGACCGCGGCGAGCAGGCCCTGCGGCAGGCCGTACCGGGCGGTGGCGGCGGAGAACAGCGCGTCGTAGGAGCCCGAGGCCAGCGTGCCGGTGGTCCCGCGCAGCGCCGCCGGGCGGGCGTAGGCACCGGCGTCCACGCCCGTGGCGGCCGCTGTCGACGTCGCGTCGCGCACGAGGCGCCGGATGGTCATCGGCGTCTCGTAGACGTCGGCGATCTTCACGACGTCCCCGGTCTTGGGGGCGTGGAGCATCTTGCCGTCGCCGACGTAGATGCCGATGTGCGCGCCGCCCTTGAGCACGACGAGGTCACCGGGCTGCGCCTGGTCCAGCGAGGGCACCTCGGTGCCCACCGTCGCCTGCTGGGCGGCGGTGCGCGGGACGTCGATGCCGAGGTCGGCCATCACCCGCTGCACGAGGCCCGAGCAGTCCAGGCCGGTCTTCGGGTCGGTGCCGCCCCACACGTAGGGCACGCCGAGGTACTTCTTCGCGTCCTCCACGACGTCGGCCCCGGTCGGGCCGGTGGAGGCCGCGCCGGTGGCCTGGGCGAGCAGGTCGTCGAAGGACGCCGACCCGGCCAGCGAGCCGGCGCCGGCCGTCGTGGTCGCCGTCGCCGCGGCGACCGCGGGGCGGGCGCCGGAGAGCACCGCGATGCGGGCCTGCACCTGGGCGATGCGCGAGTGGACGTCGGCCAGCGCGGCCACGGGCGCGCTCACGAGCGGGCCTCGCCCGCGCCGGAGCGGCTGGCGTGCTCGTCGAGCAGGACCTGCTCGGCGCGCAGCTCCTCGGCGGCCTCGACCTCGCGGTGGCGCTCCAGGAGGCGCTCGAGCGGGCGGACCTCGCGGCGGGCGCCGGCCCACTCCGCCTGCGCCTGCACGGCGTCGCGGGCCCGCTCCTCGGCGAGGGCGCGGCTGGTCGTGAGCAGGGAGGACAGGGCCGCGCGGCCGGCGACCGTCGCGCGCCAGACGAGCTCGTCGCCGCCCTCCGGCAGGCCGGAGGAGGCCAGGGCGGTGCGGCGGTGCTCGACGGCGGCCTCGGCGGTGCGGGCCTGCGCGGCGGCGGCCCCGGCGCGGCCGGCGGCGGCGTCCTGCTGCAGCTTGCGCACGCGCAGCAGCGCGGCGAGGCGGAAGCCGCTCATGCGCCGACCCCCGCTCCGGTGCGGACCGGGCTGGCGGCGACGAGGCCGCGGAGCTGGGCCCAGGCCGCGTCGGCGTCCACGACGTCCTCGACGTCCTGGCGCAGGAAGGCGTCGATCGACGGGCCGGCGGCGAGCGCGGCGTCCACGACGGGGTTCGACCCGGCCGCGTAGGCGCCGACGTCGACGAGGTCCTGCGCGTCGCGGCGGGCGGCGAGCAGGCGGCGCACGTGGGTGGCGTCGTCGCGCTGGTCGCGGGTGGTGACGCGGTTGGCGACGCGGGAGACCGAGCCGAGGACGTCGATGCTCGGGAAGTGGCCGGCGGTGGCCAGCTTCCGGTCGAGCACCACGTGCCCGTCGAGGATCGAGCGGGCGGCGTCGGCGATCGGCTCGTTGTGGTCGTCGCCGTCGACGAGGACGGTGTAGATGCCGGTGATCGACCCGGTCGGCCCGGTGCCGGCGCGCTCCAGCAGCCGCGGGAGCAGGGCGAAGGTCGAGGGCGGGTAACCGCGCGTGGCGGGCGGCTCCCCCACCGACAGGCCGATCTCGCGCTGGGCCATGGCGAAGCGGGTCAGGGAGTCCATCATGAGGACGGCGTCGCGGCCGGCGTCGCGGAAGTGCTCGGCGATCGCGGTGGCGACCATCGCGGCGCGCAGGCGCACCAGCGGGGGCTCGTCGGAGGTGGCCACGACGACGACGCTGCGGGCCAGGCCCTCGGGGCCGAGGTCGTCCTCGAGGAACTCGCGCACCTCGCGGCCGCGCTCGCCGATGAGCGCGATGACGGAGACGTCGGCGGTGGTGCCGCGGGCGATCATCGAGAGCAGGGTGGACTTGCCGACGCCGGAGCCGGCGAACAGTCCGAAGCGCTGGCCGCGGCCGGCGGGCACGAGGGTGTCGAGGGCGCGCACGCCCAGGGGCAGCGGGGAGGCGACGCGCTGGCGGGTCAGGGCGTTGGGCGGGGAGGCGTCGACGGCCTCCCAGCGGGTGGCGTCGAGCGGGCCGCGGCCGTCGATCGGGTGGCCCAGGCCGTCGAGCACGCGGCCGAGGAGGCCGGCGCCGACGGGGGCGCGCAGCGACCGGCCGAGGGCGAGCACCCGCTGGCCGGCGCGCAGCCCGGCCGGGTGGCCGAGCGGCATGCACTGCACGCTGTCGCGGCCGGAAGCCACGACCTCGGCGTCCACCGGGGCCGAGCCGCCCTCGCCGAGCACGCGCACGAGCTCGCCGACGGCGGGGTTGAGCCCGGCGACCTCGATCGAGAGCCCGACGACCGAGCGCACGGTGCCCGTGACCTGCGGGGCGGCCGCGGCCGCGGCGCGCCGCAGCACGGCGGTGACGGGGTCGGTCACGCGCGGGCTCCCGCGCGCAGGCTGGTCCGCATGCGCTCGAGCGCCGTGGTGATGCGAGCGTCCACCTGTCCTCCAGGGAAGTCGGCCAGCGCGTCACCGGCGGCCAGCGCCGGGTCGGGCAGGAGCTCCAGCCCGCGGCGAGTGCCACCGGCGAGGAGTTCGTCGGCAGGTTCACCCGTTCGCTTGAGGACGGCGAGGTCCTCGGGGTTCAGACGCACCACGACCTCGCCGTGCTCGGGTGCCGCGGCGAGCGCCCGCTGCAGGGCCGTGCGGCCCCGCTCGGGGTCGTCGGCGACCTCCCGGCCGACGACGACCTCCGCCAGCTCCACCGCGGTCGCGGCGAGCAGGTCGCACGCGTCCTGCACGGACGGCGCGGTCCGCCGGCGCATCTCCTCCGCCGCGACCTCCAGGGCCGCGAGGGCGGCCCCGACGCGCGCACTCAGCTGCGCGAGCCGGGCTGCGGCCTCGGCCTCGAGCTCGGCGCGCAGCTCGGCCTCGCGCACGGCGGCGGCCGCGCTGCCCTGGGCCCAGCCGGCCGCGTAGCCGCTGGCGCGGCCTGCGGCCGCCGCCGCCCGGGCGTCCGCGCTGGGGGGCGCGGACAGGGGCGAGGGCGCGAACCGGGTCGCGGGGGCGCTCAGCACGGCGTCAGGCCACGTACTCATCGTCGGACTCCCGCCGGATGGTGATCTGCCCGGTCTCCTCGAGCTTGCGGATCGCCTGGACGACGGCCGCGCGGCCCTCTTCGGCCTGCGACAGGCGCACCTGGCCGAGCATCTCGATCTCCTCGAGCAGGTTCTCGCGGGCGCGCTCGGAGACGTTGCGCAGGATCTTGTCCCGCACCTCGTCGCGCACGCCCTTGAGGGCGACGGCCAGGGTGGCGGCCTCGACCTCGCGCAGCACGAGCTGCATGGCGCGGTCCTCGAGCCCGAGGATGTCGTCGAAGACGAACATCTGGCTGCGCACGAGCTCGGCGAGCTCGGGGTCGCGCTTGGCGAGCTCCTCGAGCAGGTGCTTCTCGGTGCCCGGGTCGGCGCGGTTGATGATCTCCACGAGGGGCTGGACGCCGCCCACGACCGACACCGAGGACGGCGTCAGGACCGTGGAGGCCTTCCGCTGGATGGTCTCGGCGACCACGGCGACCACGTCGGGGCTGGTGCGCTCCATCGTGGCGATCCGGTGGGCCACCTCGGCCTGCAGCTCGGTCGGCAGGCCGGCGAGGGCGCCGGAGGCCTGGTCGGCGCGCAGGTGCGCGAGGACCAGCGCCACGGTCTGCGGGTGCTCCCCGTTCACGAAGGAGACGATCTGCCGCGCGTCGGCCTCGGCGAGGAAGTCGAACGGCTGGCCGACCTGGGCCGAGGTGACCCGGTCCATGAGGTCGGCGGCGCGCTCGCGCCCCAGGGAGGACTCCAGCAGCGCGCGGGCGTACCCGGCGCCGCCGCTGGCGGAGAAGGGGCCCGAGCCGGTGAGGGTGCCGTAGAACTCCAGCAGCACGTCGTCGGCGGTGTCGGGCTGGACGTCGCCGAGCTTGACCACCTCGGCCATGAGCTCTTCGATCTCGAGCTCGTCCATCTTCGCGAGCACCTTGGCGGAGCGCTCCTTGCCCATCTGGACGAGCATCACGGCGGCCTTCTGCGGGCCGGTCATCGCTGCGGCGGCGAGGGTGGGCATCGTCATCACTTCTTCTCTGCGAGCCAGCCGCGCAGCAGGTCGGCCACCTCGGCCGGCTGCTGGTCGACCAGGTCACCGACGGCCTCGCGGCGCAGGGTGGCGGCGTCCGGACCGGTGGGGGCGGGAAGCTCCGCGGTGCGCGGCGCCTCCAGGGCCCCCGGGCCCTGCTCGTCGTAGAGGACGTCGAGCTGGCCGAGGTCGATCACCTCGCGGCGGCGCTTCTTGGCGGCCCGGCGGGCCAGCAGGAGGGCGACCACGAGCAGGACCAGGAGCAGCAGCCCCACCGCGCCGTAGATGACGAGCTGGCGGGTGGCGGCGGCGGTCTCGGCAGCCTTCGCGGCGGCCAGGGCGTCGGCCGCGGAGTCGGCGGCGGAGGTGTCGAAGGCCGCCTGGGTGACCGAGACGACGTCGCCGCGGGCGGTGTCCGCGCCGGCGGCGGCGGTGACCATCTCGGTGATCTGGGCGACCCCCGCACCGGCGGCGGCGTCGGTGTCGACGACGACCGCCACGGACTGGCGGCGCACCGACCCCGGTGCGGCGACGGTCTGCTCGGTCACCTTGTTGACGGCGTTGTTCCGCGTCACGGACTCCTTGGAGTAGGCGCCGTCACCGTCCCCGGTGCCGTCGGCGACCTCGGTCTGGTCCATGCCGAGCACGCCGTTGTCGCCGAGGGCGCCGCCGACGCCGGCGCGGGCGCCGGAGTAGTTCTCGGTGGTCGAGCTCTCGGACAGCGGCGGGACGCCCTCCTCGGCGGTGAACGTCTCGCTCGTGCGCTGGGTCTCGTCGTAGTCGAGCTCGGCGGTGACCGAGGCCACCGCGTTGCCGGGGCCCAGCACGCGGTCGAGCATCGCCTGGACCGCGGTCTGCGTCCGCTGCTCGTACTCGGTGGTCTGCTGCTCGCGGACGCCGCCGGTGCCGGTGGCGCCCTCGCCGGCCGCGGACAGCAGCGCGCCGTCGGCGCCCACCACCGTGACGTCCTCGGGGGCCATGCCGTCCACGCTGCTGGCGACCAGGTGGATGATCGACTGGACCTGGTCCACGGACAGCCCGCGTCCCGGACCGGACTCGACGAGCACCGAGGCGGTCGGGTCGGCGGTCTCGTCGAGGAAGACGTCCTTCTCGGGGATGGCCAGGTGCACCACCGCGGTCTGCACGCCCTCGATGGCGCCGACCGTGTTCGCCAGCTCGCCCTCCAGGGCGCGCTGGTAGGTGATCTGCTGCTGGAACTGCGAGGACGTGACGCCCTGCTCGTCGAGCAGCGCGTAGCCGGTGCCGGTCTCGGACGGCAGGCCCGCGGCCGACATCTTGAGGCGCTGGGCGTAGACCTCCTCGCGGGGCACCATCACGGTCTGGCCGCCGTCGGCGAGCTCGTTGGGGATCCCCGCGGCGTCCAGCTGGTCGACGATGGCGCTGGCGTCGGAGAGGGCGAGGTTGCTGAACAGCGGCGAGTAGCTGGGGGCGCTGGCCCACCGGGCGAACGCGACGCCGCCGAGGACCAGCAGGGCCGCGCCGAGACCGGCGAGCACCTTCTGGGCGGTGCTGAAGGCGGAGAGGGAGGACCCGAGGCCCTGGATTCGGGTGAGGAGTGCGCGCTGCATCAGACCTGGATCCTCATGATCTCGTTGAAGGCTTCGAGCGCCTTGTTGCGGACGGCGACGGTGACCTCGGTGGCGACCTTCGCCTCGCTGGCGGCGATCGTGTAGTCGTGGACGTCGGTGAGGTCACCGGTGGCGGCCTGCACGGCCAGGCGCGCGGACTCGGACTGCAGGGACTGGACCTGCTCGAGGCTGGAGACGAGGGTCGCGGCGAAGCCGGAGCCGTCGGTGCTCGCGGCGGCCGCGGGGCCCGCCGCACCGGGGCCGGACACCCCGGTGACACCGGTGACGCCGAGGCCCTCGGCGAAGGCGCTCATGGCGCCGATCGGGGCGATCGGGGGGGTCATGCGCCCCTCCCGATCGACAGGCCGGACTCGTAGGAGGTCTTGGCGCGGTCCACGACCGCGGCGTTCGCCTGGTAGGCGCGCTGGGCGATGATCAGCTGTCCCATCTGGCTGGCGAGGTCGATGTCGGGGTAGCGCACGTAGCCCTCGCCGTCGGCGAGCGGGTTCGCCGGCTCGTAGACGAGCCGGCCCTCCGCGCTGCCGTAGGCGATGCCGGCGATGTCGACGCCGCCGCTGCCCGTGTCGTAGTCGGCGCCGTACTGCTTGGCCTCCGCGACGACGTACCGCTGCTGGAAGGCGGCCTGGTCCGTGCGCGTGGCGGTGTTCATGTTGGCGAGGTTGTCGCTGACCGCGTCGATCCACTTGCGCGCCACGGTCATGCCGCTCCCGGCGGCGCCGATCGCTCCGAAGAGGCTCATCGCGGCCTCAGCTCGTCCGCAGGGCGGTCGTGATGGCGGAGAACTTCCCGTCCATCGCGCGGACCACCAGGTCGTAGCGCAGGCCCGTGTCGATGTTGCTCAGGGTCTCGGAGTCGAGGTTGACGTTGTTGCCGTCCTCGCGGGTGGGGGCCACCGACCGGGACGTCGTCGCGGTGGCGGCGCCGCTGCCGCCCGCGACCGCGGAGCGCAGGGCGTCCTCGAAGTCGACCCGGGCGGCCAGGTAGTGCGGCGTGTTGATGTTGGCGACGTTGTCGGCGGTCGCGCGCTGGCGGGCGGCGAGACCGTCGAGGGCGCTGCGCAGGGCGGTGGCGCTGACGGAGTCGAACACGGGTGTGGCCTCCACGAGAGGTTTGCGTCTCAGTGCGGGGCGGCCTGGTCCGTGGCCTGTGGTGCGGTGAGCAGTCCGTCGCTCCCAGGGGTCTTCGGCAGGGAGCGCCGGAACCTGAAGCGCCGCCGCGCCCCGCTCCCCTGACGGGTGAGCGGGGCGCGGCGGCGCTGGATGACCTGGGGCCTAGAGGGCGGTGTCGACGTAGATCGGCGGGCGCGCCGGGCTGCGGTGGAGGCTGGTCGCGAGGCGCTGCTGGCGGCGGTTCGTCGTCATGGCCGCGGCGAGGGCGGCGGCGGCCTCCTGCTGACGGGTCAGCAGCACCCGAGCGCGCTCGACCTGGCTCATCGGGATCGGCCCGAGGTCGGCCACGGGCAGCGGGGTGAGCTCGCGGGCCGGGGCGGAGTCGGCGTCCTCGTGCAGCGTCGCGAGCATCTCCTCCACGGAGGCGACGTCGAGCTCGAGCGCGGTGAGGGCGGAGGCCCAGCTGGCGCTCCAGGAGCCCGCGTCCGCACCCGCCGCGGTGCCCGGGCGCGCAGAGGTCGGTGCGCTCACGCCGAGGCCTCGACCGTCGCCGCGACCGCGGCCGGCGCGGGGCCGCCGGTGACGGCGGTGTGCCACGCGTCGCGCAGCGGCTCCACGAGCGCGCGGCAGGCCGCCGTGCGGTCGGCGTCGGCGCCGATGTTGGCGGCCACGAGCTCCGAGCGCAGGAAGGCGTAGATGGCGGCGAGCTCGCGCGCGCCGTCCCACGCCGTGGTGTCCAGGCTGGCGGTGAGGGCGTCGACGATCGCCTGCGCGTGCAGGAGCTGGGTGTTCGCGCCCGAGCGGTCGCCGGCGCGCTGGGCCTCCTCGGCGACGGACAGGTCGCGCACGAGGCGGTCGTACAGCCGCACCAGCAGCGTCTGCGGTGAGGAGGTCCCCACGCCGTCGCTGAGGAAGCGCGCGCGGAGTGCGGTGGCGGCGTTCATGTCCGTCCAGGGGCTGGGAGGGAGGGTGCCGGGCGGGGGCTGGTCACTGGCGGGCGTTCGGGTCGAACATGCTGCTGAGCGACGACGCGAGCGCGTCCGACTGGCTCTGCAGCTGGCCGAGCATGGTCTCCATCCGGGCCCACTTGGTGTTGAGCGCGGCCTCGCGCAGCGCCAGGCGCACGTCCCAGTCGGCGATCTGCTGCGTGAGCTGCTTCGTCGAGGACTGCGTGCCCGCGACCATGAGCGTCAGCGACCCCGTCGTCGGGTTGCTCGCCCGGTCCCCGACCTCCTTCACCGCCTCGCCGAAGGCGGTGAGCACCGACTCGGCCTTCTTCGGGTCGCTCACGAGGAGGGCGGTGAGCTTGGCGATGTCGAACGCGACGGTGCCCTCGCGGGTCACCGAGAGGCCGGCGAGCGCGGCGGCGTCGGTGCCGACGGAGCCGCTCACGAGGTCGAGCACCGAGCTGCTGAGGTCGCGCATCGTCGAGTCGCCGGCCAGCAGGCCGCCCGAGGTCGACGACGCGACCTTGCCCGCCGCCAGCCTCGTGTGGAAGGAGATGTCGCCGAGGACGGAGTTCATCGAGGCCACGGCGCTGCTGACGGCGCCGGTGACGGTGGCGTCGTTGCGCGACGTGGTGATCGTCACCGGGTCGGCCGAGGTGGCGCTGACGGTGACGCTGACGCCGTCCACGAGGTTGGTGAAGGTGTTGGTGGCCGAGGTCACCGAGAAGCTGCCGCCGACCGTGGCGCGGGCGTCGATGCCCTCGCTGAGGGTCGCGGCGCCGATGGCGGTGCCCGACGCGGTGTCCTTCAGCGACAGCGCCGAGGAGGCGCCGGTCGTGGTGGAGGTGAGCACCAGGTGCTGGACGCCGTTCTCGTCGGTGATCGCCGCGGCGGTGACGCCGGCGGCGGCGTCGTTCACGGCCTTGACGATGTCGGCGGCGCTGCCGGAGCCGATCGAGATCGGCGTCGACGTCGTGCCCTTGGTCAGGGTGAAGTCAGCGGTGGGGAGCCCGGTCGTGGCGATGCTCGACGCGGTGGCGAGCTTGTCGACCGTGAAGCTCAGGGCGCCGGAGGCGGGGGTCCCCGTCACCGCAGCGGTCGCGGCGGTGGACGAGGAGACGGCCTTGGCGGTCGTGTAGAGGGTCGCCTTGGTGAGGGCCTCGGCGGACGACGTCATGGACGCCGTCTTGGAGTTGATCGACTGCATGGCCGTCAGCTGCGAGCTGGTCGTGCTCAGCCGGGTCTTGAGGCGGTCCTGCGAGGCGGCCTCCACCTTCATGAGCTGGCTGATCATGGTCTTGGTGTCCAGACCGCTGATGAGTCCGGTGCTCAGGGACATCGAGGCCATCTTCGCGAGCTCCTGCAGGTGGAGGGAGGGTGCCGGGGTGGTGCGGGGGTGGTGCGGCCGTGGCGCCGAGCGGGGATGCCGCTCGGCGCCACGACCTGTGGATCACTCGCGCAGATCAGCCCTGGAGCAGGGACAGGATCGACTGCGGGAGGTTCTTCGCCTGGGCGAGCATCGCGGTCCCGGCCTGGGCCAGGATCTGCTTGCTGGAGAAGTTGACCATCTCGCTGGCCATGTCGGTGTCGCGGATGCGGCTCTCCGACGCGGTCAGGTTCTCGGTGGCCACGTTCAGGTTGTTGATGGTGTGCTCGAGGCGGTTCTGGACCGCACCGAGGTTGGCGCGCTGGGTCGACACGTTCTTGATCGCCGTGTCGAGCTTCTCCAGGCCCTTGTCAGCGCCCGTGGCCTGCGTGAAGGTGACCACGTTCTTGGCGACGTCCGCGGTGGTGGCCGGGACGGCGCCGCTGATGGAGATGCCCGTGGCGACCGCGCCGATGCCGGCGGCGGTGCCGAAGGCAGCGTCCAGCGCCGCGTTCAGCGTGTCCAGCTTGGACGCGACGGTGTCGGTGTCCTTGTACTGGATGCTGGACAGGTTCAGGCTCTTGGAGCCCATGGTGATCGTGCCGTCCAGCTTGGCGAAGTTCTCCGAGCTGGTGAGGCTGGTGACGATGGTGAAGGAGCCCGCGGTGCCCGAGGCGGCCGCGGTGGAGGCGGTGGCCGTGGTGAGGCCGGCCGCCGCGGAGGTGACGTTCAGCCCGTCCAGGTCGAGGCCCGTGGTGCCCATGGCGGTGCCGACGGCGACGGTGATGGACTCACCGACGTTGGCGCCGACCTGGAACTTGCCCGAGTACTTGCCGTCCAGCAGCTTGGTGCCGTTGAACGACGTGGTGTCGGAGATGCGGGTCAGCTCGGACTTGAGCTGGTCGACCTCGGACTGGATGTTCGCCTTGGCGTCGGCGTTGAGCCCGCCGTCGCTGGACGCCTGCACCGTCAGCGTGCGCATGCGCTGCAGGATCGAGGTGGTCTCGCTCAGGGCGCCCTCAGCGGTCTGCACGACGCTGATGCCGTCCTGCGCGTTGCGGGAGGCCTGGGTGAGGCCGTTGACCTGCGAGCGCAGGCCCTCGGAGATGGCCAGACCAGCCGCGTCGTCCGCCGCACGGTTGATGCGGAAGCCGCTGGAGAGCTTCTCGAGGCTCTTGCTCACGTTGCCCTGGGTGGTGGTCAGGTTGCGGTACGTGTTCAGGGCCTGAGCGTTGTTGTTGACCGAGAGAGCCATGTTCGTGTTCCTCCATGAGTGGTGGTGGTGCTGGCCGCCCATCCGTGGGCGATCTCCTGCTCCATCGGCCCGGGGGGCGGAGTCGTGAAGGGTTTTCGACGAGGCGAACGGGTGAACCGGCCGGCCTCAAGCGCAGCGCCGCCGCGGCCGACACCACAGCCATGGATCACACGGAGCCCGCGCGCGCCCCCGCACCGCTCACCGTCGTCGTCGACGGGCAGTCCGCCGCTCCCGAGGCGCTCGCGCGCGGCCTCAAGCGCGTCGTCGCCACCGCACCTCGGACCGCGCGGCTCCTCGTCTGCACCCCGCACGCGCTGCGCCTGCCCGCGGGGCTGGCGCGCCGGGTGCGGGTCGTGGCCGGTGGCCCGGACCAGCTGGAAGCCACCGTCACGGAGGAGGTCGCCCGCGACCAGGCCGTGGTGGTGCTGCCGGCGCGGACCTCGCTGACGAGCCCCGACTGGTGGCCCGCGGCGCAGGAGCGCTTCGCGCGTTCGCCCCGCACCACCGGCGTCATCGGCCTCACCGGTGACCGGCTGTTCGCCTTCCCGCCGGCCGTCACCACCGTAGACGGCCCCCAGGCGCTGTGGAGCGCCCTGCCCGGCGCCGACCTGCCCGATCGCGAGGTGGCTCCCGCCCTCGTGCACCAGAGCCTGTCGGCCGTGCTCATCGTCAAGGACGAGGAGGACGTGCTCGAGGCCTGCCTGAGCGCCGTGGCCCCGTTCGTGGACGAGATCGTCGTGTACGACACCGGCAGCACCGACCGCACCCTCGAGATCGCCCGTGCCCACGCCGACCTCGTCATCGAGGGGCACTGGGACGACGACTTCAGCGCCGCGCGCAACCGCGCGCTCGCGCACGCGACCACCGACTGGGTGCTCTCCCTCGACGCCGACGAGGTCGCCGAGGGCGATGCCCCGGCCCTGCGGGAACTGCTGGACCGGGAGCAGGCGGACGCCGTCGTCGTCCCCATCGTCTCGACCACGTGGAACAGCGCCGCGAGCGGCGACGAGAGCCGCGCCAGCCGGCTCTTCCGCCGGGCCGGCGCGCTCTGGACAGGAGCGCTCCACGAGCAGATCCGGGCCGAGGGCGGTCGCCGGGCGACGCGGCTGTCCGGGACGGAGCCGTCGCTGCGCCTCATGCACTCGGGGTACACGGCGGCCACCCTGGCGCAGAAGGACAAGCAGGCGCGGAACCTCGGCATCGCCGAGGCCGCCCTGGCCGCCTCGGCGGCGGGGTCGTCCGAGCACGCCGACCTCAGCGTCGACTACGGCCGCTCCCTCGCCCTGGCGGGCCAGCACGACGCGTGCGTGGACGTGCTGAACGGCCTCCTGCACCACGAGGCGTCGCAGGGCAACATGCTGCAGGCCGGGCGCGTCGCCATCCCGCTGCTCGTCCAGCGCGCCCGCTGGGAGCACGTCGAGGCCTGGCTGCGCGTCATGGAGCGCCACGGCGAGTCGCCGGGCCAGCTCGCCATGTGGCGCTCGGGCGTGTGGGCGGGACAGGGTCGGGTCGACCGCGCCACGGCCGTGCTGGACGCCCTGCTCGCCGGCGGCGACGGCGGTCGCGACCTCTGGGGGAAGATCTTCGACCTCGACGCCGCGGTGGCCCTCCACGCCGAGCTCGACCTGTTGCAGGGGCGTCCCCGCGAGGCGGCGGACCGCATGCTGGGGCTCCTCGAGCGCAAGCCGGAGACGGTGAACCTGCAGGTGCTCGTCAACGCCCTGGGCGCCGTGGGCGCCACCATGCAGGACCTCATCGTGCAGGCGCCCCCGGCCTTCCTGGAGCGCTCGCTGCGCCACATGGTGGCCCTGCCGCCGGCGGTGGCGCTGCCGTGGTTCTCCGCGTTCAGCGCGGCCCACCCCGGGGACTACCGCCCGCTGGTGGCCGGCTGCACGGTCGCCGCGCGCTCGACCTGGGTCGACGCCCTCGACTGGTCGGTGCGCGCCCGGGAGGCCGGACTGGTCGGCGTCTGCGCGCTGCGCGAGGTGGCGCTGCAGGAGAGCCGGCCTCCGGTCGAGCGCTGCCTCGCCTGGGCCCTCCTCGCGGACGGCTTCGGCGAGGCGGACGCCCTGGAGCGGCTGACGTCCCTCCTGGCGACCATGCGGGGCGTGGAGCGCGACACCGTCCGCCACCGCCTCGCGGAGCTGGCTCCCGGCGTCCTCCCCCACCTGGACGAGCAGCCCGCGGCCCTGGCGGGCGCCCTGGCCTGAGCCGTCGCCGGCGCCCGGCCTCGGACCGATCGGGTCACCCGTTCGGCTCAAGGTCAGGCACCGGCGTCCCGAAGGACCCTGCGAGCCCGCACCCGCCCCTCCGCGACCCCGAAGGACCCCCATGCCCCCGACCTCCGTGGTGATCGGCAGCCCGGTGCAGCAGACGGCGCCCATCCTCGAGCCGTTCCTTCGCGGGCTGCTCGAGCAGCGCTCCCCCGCCCTGGACCTGAGCCACGTCTTCCTCGACGACAACCACGAGGAGGCGTCGAGCGCGCTGCTGCAGCGCTTCACCGCGGCCGTGCCGCAGGTGACCACGGTGGAGGTCGAGCGCGTGCACCGCTACGAGCGCGACGAGCAGACCCATCACTGGCGCGAGGACCTCATCTGGCGCCTGGCAGCCCTCAAGGACGCCGTCATCGAGCACGCCCTCGAGGTCGAGGCCGACTACCTCTTCCTCGTCGACTCCGACGTCGTGCTGCAGCCGGGGACCATCGAGCACCTCGTCGGGCTTGAGCGGGACGTCGTCAGCGAGGTCTTCTGGACCCGGTGGAACCTCGCCGAGGAGGAGATGCCCCAGGTGTGGCTGCGGGACACGTACGACCTCGCGCACCGCCACCGCGGCGAGGAGCTCAGCGAGCGGGAGACCGCCCTGCGGATCCGCTCGTTCCTCGACGCGCTGCGCGAGCCGGGCACGTACGAGGTCGGCGGGCTGGGCGCCTGCACGCTGATCAGCCGGAGCGCGCTCCTGCGCGGCGTCCGCTTCGCCGAGGTCCCGAACCTCTCCTTCTGGGGCGAGGACCGGCACTTCTGCATCCGCGCGGGAGCGCTGGGGGTCCGCCTCCACGCCGACACGCACAAGCCGCCGCTGCACGTGTACCGGGAGAGCGACCTCGACCGCGTGCCCGCTGCGCTGCGAGCGGGCGGCGCGCCGTTCGAGGACCTCGTGGACGGCCCGGTCCGTGCCGGGGTCTGAGCACCCCGACGTCCTCGTCGTCATCGGGACGAGGCCCGAGCTCATCAAGCAGGCGCCCCTGGTGCTCGAGCTGCGCCGCCGCGGCGTCCCGACGCGGGTCGTGGCCACCGGGCAGCACGCCCGGGTGCTGGACCCCCTGTTCGAGCACTTCGGCGTGACGCCCGATGCGACCCTGGACCTGCCGGTCTCGGCCCGCAGGTCGCTGAACCACCTCTGTGCGGAGATCTCCCTGCAGCTGGACGCGGCCATGCCGGCGACGACGACCGCCGTGGTCGTCCAGGGGGACACCACCTCGGCCCTCGCCGGGGCCCTGACCGCCTTCCACCGGAGGACCCCGGTCGTCCACCTGGAGGCGGGCCTGCGGACTGGCGACCTCGCCTCCCCGTTCCCCGAGGAGGGGAACCGGCGGCTGATCGGCCAGATCGCCGCCCTGCACCTGGCCCCCACGTCCCGGGCGCGCGACGCCCTCCTGCGCGAGGGCGTCGATCCAGAGCGGGTCCGCGTCACCGGCAACACGGTCATCGACGCGCTGCTGCTCACCGACCGCGCAACCGGCGCCTCCGTGCCACGGCAGCGGCGCTCGGTCCTCGTCACCGCACACCGGCGCGAGTCCTGGGGGCACGGCTTCACCGAGATCCTCTCGGGCGTCTCCGCCGCGGCTCGGCGCCACGCGGAGGTCGACTTCCGCTGGGTCGCCCACCCGAACGCCGAGCTGCGCCAGCGGGTCGACGCCGCGCTGGGCGGGCTCGCGAACGTCCAGGTCGACGACGCCCTCCCCTACCCGCAGATGGTGGGCGCGCTGCGTCGCTGCACCATCGTCCTGACGGACTCCGGCGGCCTCCAGGAGGAGGCCCCCACCTTCGGCAAGCCGGTGCTGGTCATGCGCGACACCACCGAGCGCCCGGAGGCCGTGGAGGCCGGCTGCGCCCGCCTCGTCGGCTCGAGCGCCGCAGCGATCGAGGACGGCGTCTCGGCCCTGCTGACGGACCCGGTGCTGCACGCGCGCATGAGCACGGCCACGAACCCCTACGGGGACGGCCGGGCCGCGCAGCGAGCAGCGGACGCGATCATCGCCGCGCACGCGGCTCCCCCGGAGCGGGCGGGCCGGCTGGCCCTGCGCTGACGGCGACCGCCTGCGACCACCTAGAAGGTGAGGACGGCGGAGGGGAAGAAGGCGAGCTCGGCCAGCGACTCGAGGCGGACCGGGATCAGGCCGCCCTCGTCGCTGAGCACCGCGAGGCTCGCCCCCTGCTCGTCGCAGGCGCGCCTCAGCAGGTCGAGGAGCCGGTCTGCGTCCTCGCCGAGCATGCCGCGGTTCCACTCGAAGACGACCCGGCGCACGCGGCCCTCGCCCAGCAGGCGCTGCATGCCGGTGAAGGCGTGGAACTCGCCGCCCTCGATGTCGACCTTCAGGAGGTCGATCACCGGCAGGTCCTGCAGGGCGCCGTCCAGCGTCACCGCGGGCACCTCGACGGCCTGCGGGTCGTCGACGAGGTTGTCGGCCGCCGGCCGCAGGTTGACCGACGAGTCGCCGAGGAACTTCTCCGACGCGTTGAGGGTGACCGTCCCCTCCGCGGACGAGACGGCGAGCGCCTCCACCCGGACGTCGTGCCCGGTCAGCCAGTTGACCGCCAGGTTGTCCTTGAGCAGGCGGACCGCGCTGGGGTTGGCCTCGAACGCGACCACGCGCCCGGTGTCGCCGACCAGCTTGGCGGCGAGGACCGTGAAGTAGCCGATGTTGGCTCCCACGTCGACCACGACCTGGCCCGGCTCCACCTGGTCCAGGAAGAACTGGGTCAGGGGCGGCTCGATCATCCCGGTCGTCACGAGCGAGGGCATGAGGCTGAGGTCGGACGCCGAGGCCAGCAGCATGCCGCCGTAGGCCAGGTCGACGAGCATCCGGTCGTTGCCGATGTAGGTGCCGCGCATGAGTGCCTCGCTGTGCTGGGGTCGACGGTCCGGGGCGCCTGTGCAGCGGGGGCGACGGGCGCCGGACCGCGCTGGGCGGGGCGCTCGTCGCAGGCTAGCGGGGCCGGCGCCGGAACCGCCGCCGCCCCGAGGGCGAGTCGTCCTCGCCCTCGGTGGCCAGCGACCCCGCGCCTCAGGGGGCCAGCGGCGCCCGCAGCGGGTAGGTGGACCCGGTGAGCACCGACTGGGCGGCGCGGCCGGTGGTGGCGTGGACGACGACCGGCGCGAGGAGGTTCGCGGTGGACTCCGCGAGCGTGGGGCCGACGGTGACGACGACGAGCAGCAGCACGTCCTCGCGGCGGGTCGCGCCCACGGCGGCCAGCGTCAGGGCGTCGAGCTCGGGCGCGTAGTCGCCGAAGGAGCCGACGACGGGGGCCAGCACGACGAGCTCGACCTCCGGGTCCTCCAGGCTCTGCAGGGTGAACAGCGGGCCGTCCGGGTCGAGCTGCACGAGCGCGAAGCGGCTCAGGTGCTCCAGCCCCAGCAGCGGGGCGGCGAAGACGAGCTCGGGCACGTCGGTCTGCACCTCGGTCGGGGCTGGCG
>Ga0210040_10003295_pt1 | contig 21971 bp, 19 predicted proteins | sample CryGeyCG12114_NA_FD_185462 | JGI IMG/M metagenome (GOLD analysis project Ga0210040, IMG submission 185462) | Groundwater microbial communities from aquifer - Crystal Geyser CG19_WC_8/21/14_NA (SPAdes) (version 2) | ecosystem: Environmental > Aquatic > Deep subsurface > Groundwater | place: USA...
AGGAGTCGCGGAACTCGAACATCCGCTGGGTGCACCACCAGTACTCCGGCAGCGTCTCGCCCTTCCAGGCGAAGACCGGGACGCCGGTGGGCTCCTCGGCGGTGCCGTCGCCGACGACGATCGCCGCAGCGGCGTGGTCCTGGGTGGAGAAGATGTTGCAGGTCACCCAGCGCACGTCGGCACCGAGCGCGGTCAGCGTCTCGATGAGCACGGCGGTCTGGATGGTCATGTGCAGCGAGCCGGCGATGCGGGCGCCGGCGAGCGGCTGCGCGTCGCCGTACTCCTCGCGGAGCGCCATCAGGCCGGGCATCTCGTGCTCGGCGAGGGAGATCTCCTTGCGGCCGAAGCCGGCCAGGGAGAGGTCGGCGACCTTGAAGTCGCCGTCGGTCAGTACGCGGGTGCCAGTGCTGGCGGTCATGTCGCTCCAGAGTCCGGCCCGCCCCGGGTGGGCGGGCGCCGTCGCTGAGATCTGAGCGAGCATGCCGAGGCTTCGGCGGGGCTCGTGCCGTCTCCCAGGGTACTGCGCACCGGAGGTCGACCCGACTCCGCGGCGCTGCGTGTCCCCACCGCTCCAGCCGGTCGGTGTGTCACCGCATGCAGGCCGTGGATCGGACGACCGCCCATCGACTCCAGCCCCGGCCGACGTACGCACCCACGCGCGCGCGTGGCGGGGGAGCACGGACACCGCCGCGGAGCTGCGGCCGCCTGCGTCGGCGCGGCGCGCGCCACAGCAGGCGCCCTGGACCCGCCATCCTGGCGACCGTACGGACCTGCGGCCGGTGCTCAGTCGGCGCCGAACAACCTGGCCCAGGTCCTCCGGCTGGTCAGCTCGGGCAGCTGCTGCCGATACTCGCCCTGCACCCGTCGGCCCTCGCGGGTCAGCCGCCACAGGACCTGCGCACCCTCGCGGGCGAGGCGGAGCATCAGGTCCCGGTCGAAGGAGCGCACCCGCACGCCCTCCTGGCTCGGATCGGTCACGACCGCGGTGCGGAACAGCGACACGTGCCACCAGTAGGAATCGGCAGTCGCGATCGCCGCGCTGCCGCGACGCCGGTGCAGCAGCTGCCAGGCGACCCGCTTGCCCAGCACTGCTCGCGGCATGGAGGGGGTGCCGCCGGGCCCGGTGCGGGGGGTGTCGGTGTACCCGAGCCCCGGGATGTCGTACGGCGCTTGGTTGAACGTCTCGGGGAACTGGGCGCGCAGTCGGCGGATCGCCGCGGCGGCCTCCGCGCCGCCGTCCAGGAGGCCCTCCGGCCCGCGCAGGAAGTCCTCGACCGCCTTGATCATCGTCGCTGCCAGGCCGTAGCGCATGGTGACGAGATAGCTGGTCAGCTGGCGGGCGAGGTGCTCGGTGACCGAGCGCAGGTCGAACTCGCTGTGCAGCGCACTGGCGATGAGAGAGTTCCGGAAGCTGAAGTAGCGGGACCAGTCATCCCAGTTCTTCCAGGTGAAGTCGGCGTGCCATACGCCCGCCCCGGGCAGGGACACCGTCGGGAAGCCCGCGGCTCCGGCACGCAACCCGAACTCGATGTCGTCCCACTGGAAGAACACCGGCAGGGGGTAGCCGATGGCCCGCACGACCTCGGACGGGATGAGACAGGCCCACCAGCCGTTGTAGGCCGCGTCGACCCTCACCTCCTGGTGGACCCTCGTCGCGTCGACGTCGAACAGTGCACCCTCCACCGGGGCTCCGGCGCGCAGGACGGAGAGGTCTGCCTCCTCCGCCCCCACGTGCAGCCGGTTGGGGTGCAGCGCCTTGAGCATCTGGCCGCCGACCACCGTGGGGTGGACGGTCGCGTCGGCCAAGGCCTGCAGCCGGAGCACCGTGTCGGTCTCCAGCCGGATGTCGTCGTCCATCAGGAGCAGGTTGGTCCGGCCGGCGTCCTCGTCGCGGAGCGCCTCAAAGATGCCGCGGGTGAAGCCCCCCGCGCCGCCGAGGTTGGGCTGACGGACGTAGCGCAGCGAGCCACCCAGGGACTCCTGCACCTCCGCGAAGGCGTCCCGGGAGTCGAGCGTGTCCGTGCCCTGGTCGATGACGTACACGGTCTCCAGCCCGGCCAGGACCTCGGGGTCGTCGGCCAACGTCCGCAGGGTGCTGAGACAGTCGTCGGCCCGGTTGAAGGTGCAGATCACGATGACGGTCGGGCGCCGATGCCCGGCCTCCGCCACCGACCACCGCACCTGCTCGACGGCGAGCGTGCCCGCCGCCGTCTCGAACTCCAGCCACAGTGCTCCGCCGTCGAGGAACTGGGTGAGCGGTGCGCGCAGCACGATCCGATGGTCCTGGGGGCCGGTCGCCTGCTGGCCGTCGACGATGCGCGACTGGCCGAAGACGTCGGAGCCGAGGAGGCGGACCGTCCCGCTGCCGCTGATGACCGCCTCGATGCGGACCTCGTCCGACCTGGTCCAGCGCTGCCAGTAAGAGGCGGGGAAGCGACCGAAGTAGGTGTTGGTCGTGACCAGGGCGTGGCTGTCGAGGACGAGCTGTCGTCGCTTCCGGGTGACGGGGCCTCGCTCGACGCGGCAGTACATGTCGTCGGGCGCGCGCAGGTCCGCCCCGGCGAAGTGAGTCCGCTGCGCCAGCAGTCGATCCGCGGGGATTCGCGCGACGTGGTTCAGCTCCGTCGTCGGTGATTCGAGCTCGCTGGACACCATCAGCACTACCTCCCGGGCGCGACGACCGTCGCGATCTCACGACGGTCGAGCTTCGAACGGTAGCCGTTCCGCCTGTGCCGGGCCTCAGCGCGAACCCCTCACCACCCGTCCCGGGTAGGGAGATCACTCACATCTGGGTGGGGCACTGACGCAGCGTCATTGCGTGGCCACCCGGTGCTGTCTCAGGCGACCCCGGACCGCGGTGGCGCAGCCGCCGACGGCGGGCGACGCCGACGGCGCAGCCAGGTCCAGGCGAGCGCGTGCAGCAGTGCGAGCCCGATCGCCGTCCCGGCGGCTGCGGCGCCGAGCAGGACTCCAGGGGAACGGTAGGTCAGCACCAGGGTGTGCTGCCCGCTGGGCACCTCGACAGCCAGCAGGCCGGCGGGCCCGTCCACGGTGGCCACCGCGCGCCCGTCGACCTCGGCGGTGTAACCGGGCCACGCCAGGCGGGCGAAGAGCACCTGCCCGTCGGCCGGGGCGTCATAACGCAGCTCCTCGCGCTGCGCGGCACCGGAGTCCGCCAGCAGCTGCACGCCAGCCGATGACCACGAGGCCCGCCCCGAGCCCTCGAACGGCCGGTCCCTGACCCAGACAGTGCGCGCCGACGTCCGGTCGGCCACGCGCCAGCCCACGGGCGGTACCCGCTCGGCCACGTCGGGCCGGAGTGATCGCTGGACGACCAGCGTGGAGACCCGGAGGGCGTCGACGAGCGGTACGTCGACCCCCGGTCCAACCGGCTGCCACAGTCGTTCGAATGCCTCCGGGCAGACAGCTCCGCGGTAGTCCATGCACAGGACCTGCTGGAACTCCCGGTAGCCGATGCCCGAGTAACTGGTCACCGTCTCGTGACCGAGCGTCCGAGCGAGGTTGCCGAAGAGGAGCTGCCCGGTCTGCAGCTGTTCGGTCGTCACACCCTCCGGGGTGGCCAACTGCAGCACCGTGCCCTGGAAGGGCTCTGCGCCGGCAGCCATGGCGGACAGGTCGTACCCCGGGCGCGTCGGCTCGCCCTCGCTCACCGGCAGGACCGAGGACTGCAGGAAGAGGACCGCGACCGTACCGGCGACGCCGACCAGCCCCAGCGCCGACATGCCTCCGCGCCGGTGTGCCAGGACCAGCAGCGCGGTCGCGACGGCGACCAGAGCGAGCCCGACGACGTGTGTCGCGCCGACGTCCACGGGCCGGACCGCCCATGACAGGTAGCCGCCGACGCCGATGACCGCGGCGCTGAGCCCCGCCCGGCGGCGCGCCCGGTCGGTGGCCAGGCCGGCGGAGAGGACGACGGCGAAGAGGACCCCGATGGCCAGGTACAGGTACTCGACCAGCCGCACCGGCCACCGGAACAGCCAGAGGTTGGACGGACCCAGCGTGGCGATGAGGTACCAGCCGATGACGATGAACAGGCTCGCCATCGACGTCCTACGGGCGTGCAGGCGGGGCCAGCGCAGCCACGGCAGCAACGGCAGCACGAACCACGCGAAGTACGTCGAGGGCACGTGCTCGATCACCGCGCCCGACCAGTTGAGCATCGCCGGCACATAGGTCGGCGAACTGCTGGCCACCAGGTCGCCGACGTCGGGCACCAGGAAGGTGTCGTTCGCGATTGCCGCCAGCTCCTGGCGGGCGGAGACGGCATCGGCACCCAGCAACGGCAGGAACACGACGGCGGCGACGGCGGCGACGCAGGTAGCCATGCCCGCGACGTGCACGAGCTGGGTGAACTGCCGCTGCACCAGCAGCTCAACGCCGATGGCGACCGAGACGACCAGGACGCCGAGCGCCCCGTACGGATTGCCGGCGGTCATGACGAGCGCGCCGAAGAGGAACGGCACCACCGGGTTCGACCTGCCCCGCGAGACACGGTGGGCCGACCACCAGAAGTGCGTCACCCAGGTGAAGGCCATCAGCCCGGCCGGCCAACCGGCCGCCTCGTACCAGAGGGTGAAGCCCGACACGGGCACCGCCGTCGCCACCAGGGCGGCCGGCACGCGCCCCGCGCCGTACTCGCGCGCCAGGAGGAAGACACCCATGGCCAGTAGGACCAGGAACTGCACCATGACCAGCGCCATGGCATGGGACAGGTTGTCGAACCGGGAGACCAGCAGGTAGTCGAGCTGGTTCACCGGATTCCACAGCCCGGTCATGGCCTCGGCCGCGTAGTTCCCACCCAGCCAGCCAGCCGGGTCCATGGTCGGCCAGTGACCGGAACGCAGCTGGTCGCCGAACAGATGCCACAAGGGGGTGAACTGCTCGGGGGCGTCGCCCACGTAGTAGAAGAAGTCACCCCGCCACTGCGGGACGGCGGCGATGAGGGCCGCCAGGGCGCCGACTCCCAGGGCCCACAGCCAGTCCGGCAACCGCCGGATCCGACCACCGCCGCGGGACGGCGGGACGGCGGTCGCTCCGCTCCCCGCGCTCCGCGCCGCGCCGCCGGTCAGGGGGGGGGCGGTCAGCGCACCGCCGTCCTGCACGTCGGTGGTCATCGATCGTCTACCCGGTGCGACACCGGCTGCGGGGCGACGCCGTCGTCAGCCGGGCGGGCGCGCCCCCCCGAGTCGGCGAGCAACGAGCGGGAGAGCAGGAAGGTGAAGGGGATGGCCGCCACGGCGGCGATCAGCGGGGCGATCCGCTGATCGATCGACAGCCACTCCACCAGGACCACCACGCCGACGGTCGTCGTCACGTAGTTGACCGCGTTGGTGAGCGGGAAGAAGGCCAGCTTGCGCCAGGTCGGGCGCGTGCGGAAAGTCCAGTAGCAGTTGAGCAGGAAGGACCCCACCAGGGCGACGGCGGTGGCGACCACGTGAGCGACCAGGTAGTGCACGACGGTGTGCAACGGGAGGTAGACGGCGTAGTAGACGCCGGTGTTGACCACACCGACGACACCGAACCTCCAGACGTGCCGGAGCATCAACTGCGGCTGTCCGCAGGATCGTGCACCACGGTCCGCCGGAGCGGTGCCGACCCGGCCGAGTTCTGCAGCAGCGAGTTCCGCTGGAACTGGTCGGGCGCAGCGGCACCGTCCACGCCACTGATCCCACTCGCGTCGGTCCCCTCGGCGAGGCTCGCCACGATGTTGCCCGTCACCTGCACCTGGCGGACCGGGACACCGGTCCGTCGACGAGACCCCGTCGAGGCCGGCAGCGGCCCGTCGCTGGTCGGCGACGACGAAGTGCGGCCGGTGCTTGGCCTCGTAGTAGATCCGTCCGACGTACTCACCGATGATCCCGAGGAAGAGCAGCTGCAGGCCCCCGAGCCCGGTGACCGAGGCGACGAGCGTCACGTACCCCGGGACGGCGACCCCCTGCACGACCGTGGAGAAGATCAGGTAGGCGACGTAGACCGCGGCCAGGGTCATCACGCCCGTCCCGACGTAGATGGCCAGCCGCAGCGGGGCGTTGTGAACGACATCACCCCGTCGATACCGTAGTTCAGCAGCCGACGCATGCTCCAGCGGCTGCCACCGCCCCCCTGTCGTGCCTCGTTGCGGTAGTCGATGACCGCAGTCGGGAAGCCGATCCAGGAGAACAGGCCCTTCGAGAAGCGGTTGTACTCGTCGAGAGCCAGGAGCGCGTCCACCGCGCGGCGGCTCAACAGCCGGAAATCCCCGACCCCGTCCTCGATCTCCACCTCGACCAAGGAGTTGACCAACCGGTAGTAGACCCGGGAGATCAGCGTCCGGCCGACGCTGTCACCGTCGCGCGTCCGGCGGGCGACCACCTGGTCGAAGCCCTCGCGGTGCTGCTCGAGCATCTGGACGATGAGCCGCGGTGGGTGCTGGAGGTCGGCGTCCATGATCACCACCGCGTCGCCACGGGCGTAGGCGAGCCCGGCGAGCATCGCCGACTCCTTGCCGAAGTTGCGGCTCAGCGAGACGTGCCTGACGCGGCGGTCTTGCGCGTGCAGAGCGCGGAGCACGGCCATCGTGCCGTCGCGGCTGCCGTCGTCGACCAGGATCAGCTCGACGTCCACCCCGGTCGGCCCTACCGCAGCCAGGACCTCGTCCACCAACCGGGGGAGCACGGCCTCCTCGTTGTGGCACGGCACCACGACTGACAACAACACGACCTCTCCCCTCTGGCGGTGGACCCGACCGGGACGGTAGTCGGTCAGGAGACGACGTGTCGGTCCACCGCCCGTGGGAGCCGACGACCGTGCGGAGCAGCCCGGTGCGGAGCCGGCGCCGTCAGCGCAGGGCGGTGGTGGCGCGGTAGAGCAGCGCGGGACCGCGGGCGGTCACCGGCTGACCGGCCGGCACGAACGCCGACCCACCCTGGTCCAGGACGATCTCGCCGTCGTCGGCGGCGAGCACCGCGGTGCCCTCGGCGCACAGCAGGACCTGCGGACCGGGCGTGGTGAGCACGCCGGGGTCGAGGTCGACCTGGACGCGGGTCAGGTCGAAGTCGTCGACGGGGACCGGGTAGCGCAACCCCCCGCGGCCCAGCACCGGGTGCAGCACCGGGACCTTGCCGTCGGTGAAGTCGAGCACCTCGATCAGCGCGGCGAGGTCGACGTGCTTGGACGTCAGCCCGCCGCGGAGCACGTTGTCCGAGCTGGCCATGACCTCGACGCCGGCGCCGCACAGGTAGGCGTGCAGGTTGCCGGCGGGCAGGAACACCGCCTCGCCCGGCGCGAGCCGCAGGTGGTTGCACATCAGCGAGATCACCACGCCCGGGTCACCGGGGTAGGTGTCGGCGAGGGAGGCCGCCCACCGGTAGGTGTTGATGAACTCGGGGTCGTGCGCGGCCACGAAGCTCGCCGCCTTGGCCGCCACGGCGTGCACCAGCGACACCTGCCGCCGGGCGGACAACGCCAGCAGCTGCGGGATCGCCGCTCGCAGACCGCCGCGGGCCAGCGCCGCGATGGTCGGCATCAGCTCGGGGAGCTGCAGCTTCGCCAGGCAGTGCAGCGACTCCTCCACCGGCCGGAACCCGCACAGCGCCTCCACCGGGGTGATGGCGCAGAGGATCTCGGGCTTGTGGAACGGATCCTTGAAGGTGCGGGTCGGGTCGATGTTCGGGACCCCGGCCGCCTCCTCGGCGGCGAAGCCGGCCTCGGCCTGCGCCGTGGTGGGGTGCGCCTGCAGCGACAGCGGTCGCTCGGCGGCCAGCACCTTCATCAGGAAGGGCAGCCGCGGCCCGAAGCGCTGCAGCACCGCCGTGCCCAGCAGCGCCTCCGGGTCGGCCTGGATGGCCGCGTCCAACCCGGTGCCGTCGGCGAGCACGCTGGGTGCGTCGGGGTGCGCTCCCATCCATAGCTCGGCGTAGGGCTCCTCGGTGGGCGAGGGCAGACCGAGCAGCTCCGGGATGACGGTGTGACTGCCCCACGGGTAGTGCCGCACGGGGCTCCTGAGCTGCCACATCGACGCTGAGGCTACCGGCGGGGTGGTCACCCTCCCGATGTCGGCTGCATCACCGGCGAGCTGGACCCGGCCGGCCCGACCGCTCACCCAGCCGAGGAGGTCGCCCCGCTCCCCGAGGCCGAACCGGTTCGGCGGATGTCCGGCTCGAGGTAGATCACCCGGGCGATCGGCACGGCGTCCCGGACCCGCGCCTCCGCGGCGTCGATCGCTGCCGCGATCGCCTGGGCGGTGTCGTCGTGCCGCACCGCGATCTTGGCGGCGACCAGCAGCTCCTCCGGGCCGATGTGCTGGGTCCGCATGTGGATGACCGAGTCGACGCCGTCGCCGGCGGTGAGCGCCGCGACGATGCGTCGCTGGGCGTCCGGCGTGGCCGCCTCACCGATCAGCAGGCTCTTGGTCTCCACCGCCAGGATCACCGCGATGACCACCAGCAGCAGGCCGATCGCGATCGTGCCCAGCCCGTCGTAGACGCCGTCGCCGGTGACGACCGACAGCCCGACGCCGAGCAGGGCGAGGGCCAGGCCGAGCAGCGCGCCGGTGTCCTCCAGCAGGACGATGGGCAGCTCGGGGGCGCGGGCGTGCCGGATGAAGGCCCAGTAGCTCTCCCCCGGCCGGCGGACGGCGTTGGTCTCCTTCACCGCGGTGCGCAGCGAGAAGCTCTCCGCGCAGATCGCGATCAGCAGCACGCCGATGGCGATGACCGGCGACTTGACCTCCTCCGGGTGCTGCAGCTTGTGCACGCCCTCGTAGACGGCGAACAGGCCACCCACGCTGAACAGCACGATCGCCACGATGAAGCTGTAGATGTAGCGGTCGCGGCCGAAGCCGAACGGGTGCTCCGGGGTGGCCTCGCGCTTGGCACGCTTGCCGCCGACCAGCAGCAGCACCTGGTTGCCCGAGTCGGCGACCGAGTGGATCGACTCGGCCAGCATCGACGAGGCGCCGGTGATCAGGAACGCCACGAACTTGGCGACGGCGATGGCGATGTTGGCCCCGAGCGCCGCCAGGATCGCGGTGGTGCCCCCGCCATGCCCACCGCCACCCTCGCCGTGCCCGGCTGCGCCCTTGCCGTGCCCGGCCGCGCCCTCGCCGTGCCCGGCCGCGCTCTCACCATGCCCGGCGGTGCTCTCGGCCTGCTGGGCGGTGCTGTCGGTCATGGCTGCCTCGTCATGGGTGTAGGGCCCTCTCGTGGTTCAGTGCGAGTGCGAGGTAGACGGCGCTGAAGTCGGCGACGGCGAGCTGCCGGGCCAGCCGGGCCAGCCGGGGGTACCGCTCCGGCTCCCCGTAGGCGGCCAGCCCGCTCACCGGGACGTTGGAGTCGGCGGCGATCCGGAGCAGCTCGGCCATCGCCTCGCCGGCGGAGTGCGGCTCGCGCTCTCCCCCGTCGTGGTGACCGGCGTCGGGGTCCCGGATCGTGATCAGCCGGAGGCCGCGGCCGGTGTCGTCGGTCCGGTCACGGAAGAAGTCGTCCTGACCGCCCGCCGGCGCCAGCGGCCCGGCGAGCACGGTGCGCACGGCGACCCGCTGGTCCGGCAGCCGGAAGCCGGTGACCGGCAGCCCGGCGAGGGTGGCCAGCTGGTCGGCGACCCGGCCCGCCGCCGCCCCGGCCAGCGGGCCCTCCGCGGCGATCACCGGCAGCGCGTCCAGCAGCTCCAGCGCCAGGGTCTTCGCCGGGTTGACGAAGGACTCGCGGGCCGGGCCGCAGTCGGCGGCCACCTCGTCCAGCGCCGCGGCGATCGCCTCGGTGTCCGCGGCCCCCTCCGGCAGCACGCCCAGGTCCGCGGCGAGCAGCAGCATCGGGGTCAGCAGCGACCACAGGGTCGTGTGCCGCACCCGGGACGACGGGAGCGCCACGTAGGGCGCCCGGGCGTTGGCGCAGGCGGCGTGCAGCGGAGCGTCCTCGGCGCCGATGCCGACCAGCGCGACGCCACGGCGGGCGGCCTCGTAGGCCGGGGTGACGGCGTAGCGGCCGGCACCGGTACGGGTGGCCACGACGAGGATGTCCGAGGGGCCCATCCACACCGGCAGCGCCGGGCCCGGGACGACGTCCACCGAGATCGGGCTCGCCGGCCCCAGCAGCGCGCGGAGCACCGCGGCGGCAACGGCGCCCTCCCGCCGGGCGACGATCACCAGCCCGCGCGGTCGGCCGCCGGCGGTGGCCCGCTCGAGGCCGGCCTCCGCCGTGAGCCGGGCGGTCTCCCGCACCTGCGCCCCGGCCCCGGCGACCGCGGGCAGCAGACCCCGCGGGTCACGGGCGCGCAGCAGATCCAGGTCGTCGAGCACCTCCTCGGCGAACTCCGGGGACGTCACGTGGACCGCTGCCGTGCCTCGTCGAGCAGCAGCACCGGGATGCCGTCCCGCACCGGGAACGCCCGACGGCAGGTCGGGCAGACCAGCTCGGAGGCATCGACGTCGACGGTCAGCGGGCTGTGATGGGTGTCCGGGCAGGCCAGGATCTCCAGCAGCGCCGGGTCGATCCCCAGCGTCTCCGGACCCGCTCCGCCAGCGTTGTCGCTCATGCCCGCACCATCCCCAACACCTCGTCGCGCAGCTGGACCATCCGTGTCGCGTCCGGCGCCTCGACGTTGAGCCGCAGCAGCGGCTCGGTGTTGCTCGCGCGCAGGTTGAACCACGCACCGTCGGGCAGCGACACGGTCAGCCCGTCGAGCTCGTCGAACCCGACACCGTCGACACGACCGTAGGTCTCCCGGACCGCGGCCACCCGTCCGGCCTGGTCGGCGACGGTGGAGTTGATCTCACCCGAGGCGGCGTAGCGCTCGTAGGCCCTGGTCAGGTCGGACAGCGGCCCGGACTGCTCGCCCAGGGCGGCCAGCACGTGCATCGCGGCCAGCATCCCGGTGTCGGCCCGCCAGAAGTCGCGGAAGTAGTAGTGCGCGGAGTGCTCCCCGCCGAAGACGGCGTCGGTCCGGGCCATCTCGGCCTTGATGAACGAGTGCCCGACCCGCGTGCGCACCGGCTCGCCGCCGTGCTCCCGGACGATCTCCGGCACCGCGCGGGAGGTGATCAGGTTGTGGATGATCGTCGTCCCGACACCCTTGCCCAGCTCGCGGACGGCGACCAGGCCGGTGATCGCCGAGGGGCTGACCGGCTCGCCGCGCTCGTCGACGATGAAGCAGCGATCGGCGTCGCCGTCGAACGCCAGCCCGATGTCGGCGCCGTGTTCGCGCACCCCGGCCTGCAGGTCGACCAGGTTCGCCGGGTCCAGGGGGTTGGCCTCGTGGTTGGGGAAGGAGCCGTCGAGCTCGAAGTACATCGGCACGATCTCCAGCGGCAGCCCGGAGAGCACCACCGGCACGGTGAACCCGCCCATCCCGTTGCCGGCGTCGACGACGACCTTCAGTGGCCGGATGCCGGTCAGGTCCACCAGCCCGCGCAGGTAGGCGGCGTACTCGGCGACCAGGTCGCGGGCGCTCACCTCGCCCAGCCGTCCGGGGTCCCGGCCGAAGACGGCGGACCCGTCGACCAGCTGCTCGGCCCACTCGCGGATCTGCACCAGCCCGGAGTCCTGCCCGATCGGGGCGGCCCCGGCCCGGCACAGCTTGATGCCGTTGTACTGGGCGGGGTTGTGGCTGGCGGTGAACATCGCGCCGGGCAGCTGCAGCGACCCAGCGGCGAAGTAGAGCATGTCGGTGGAGCCGAGACCGGCCTCCACCACGTCCACGCCCCGGGACAGCACCCCCTCGGCGAACGCCCGGGAGAGCGGGACGGAGGACTCGCGCATGTCGTGGGCCGTGACGACGGCGGTCGCGCCGCTCTCCGCGTGCACGAACTCGGCGAACGCGGCGCCGATCGCCCGGGCGACGTGCTCGTCCCACTGCTCGGGGACCAGTCCCCGGACGTCGTAGGCCTTGATGATCGACGAGAGGTCCGGCACGAGCAGGACCCTATAAGGACCCCGTCCTCCGCACGCCTCGCACGTTCGGCGCGAGCCTCGGAACGGGCCGTCAGGGGAGGTTGGGCAGGATCCTCAGGTGGCCGCGGCGCGTGCCGGACCCATCGTCGGCCGGGTCGCGGGGCGGGGTCCGGACGAGCGGCCTCACGGACCGCGTCGGCCAGCGCGAGCAGGTCGTCACCGGTCGGTCCACCGTCGTCGAGGTCGATCTCGTGGCGCACGACCTCCCAGCCGCGCGGCACGGTCAGCCGCTCGGCGTGGAACTCGCACAGGTCGTAGCTGTGCGGCTCCGAGTAGGTCGCCAACGGGCCGACGACGGCCGTGGACTCCGCGTAGACGTAGGTCAAGGTCGCCGCTGCCGGTTGCGCGCAGCCGCTGCGCGAGCAGCGACGTGACTGCCTCACCACCGGTTCCTCACGCCAGGCACATTAACCACGATTCCGGCTCCAGGGGAGGAGGCGCACCGAACGCGTCCCCGTCGGCGCAGGTTCGTCGTGACCCAACCGGCCCATCCGCACCGCAGGGCACGGCGCCCTCCAGCCGGCTCGGACCCGGCCGGCGCCGGTCGCCCCGCTGAGCCGCCGCCGCTGCGGATCTGTCCCGGACGCCGGCAGGCCGTAGGCTCCAGCCGCGATGGACCGCCTCCCTGCCCGCACCCGGCGCGACCGCCACGGCCGTGGTCTGCGCGGCCGTCTCGTGCCGCCGACCGTGCCGCTGTCCCGCAGCCGGGCCGAGCAGTTCGACGACCTGGTCCTGGACGCGGTCGAGGACCTGGAGCGCCGGTGGGAGCGCGAGCTCGCCGGTGTCGAGTTCGCCGTCGAGGACGTGCCCTGGGTCGACCACAGCAGTCCCGACGAGGTCGTGCAGGACGCCGACGTGCTGGAGGACGGCAGCGTCCCGCTGGCCCGGGTGCTGCCGGCGCACCGGGAGGGCGGCCGCGAGGTCCCGGCCCGGATCGTGGTCTACCGGCGACCGCTGGAGATCCGCGCCGCCGACCGGGACGACCTCGCCGACCTGGTCCGCGACGTGGTGGTCGACCAGGTGGCGGTGCTGCTGGGCCGAGACCCGGAGGAGATCGACCCCACCGGCTGAGGACCCCGCTGCCCCCACCGCTCGCCAGCTCGCGGTGGGCCCCGGCAGCAGGGCCGCTCCAGCACGTCACCCGGCGCTGACATGCTGGCGGGCGATGAGCGCACCGAACGAGAGCCGTCCCGCCCGCCGGTGGCGGACCGGAGCGGCGGTCGGGATCGCCGTCCTGGTCGTCGCACTCGCCGTCCTGGCGCTGCTCCCCCGGACGGCGACGGCCACGGCCAGCCTCACCGTCACGCCGCGGACCGACGCCGGCGCGGATGCCGCCCTGCTGCTGGCCGACCGGTACACCGCACTCGCCGGCTCCACCGGCACGCTCCGCGCCGCCCGCGAGGACGACCCCGCGCTGGCCGACGTCCCGCTGGACGAGCTCGAGGCGGGCACCACCGCCGAGCGGGCCGAGGGCGCCGCGACCATCACCGTGCGGGTGCGGCTGGCCGACCGGGACGACGCCGCCGCCGCGGCGAACGCGGTGGTCGCCGCCCTCGTCGAGGCCGGCGCCGACGAGGACCTGGTGGACGTGGACGCGGTGGCGCAGGCCGTCCCGGCACGGGCGGACGTGTCCCCCGACCGGGTGCGCTGGGCGGTGGTCGCGCTGCTGCTCGCACTGGCCGCGGGGATCACCGCCGCGGCTCTCGCGGGCCGGGCCCGCCACTCCGGGACCACCGGCTCCTCCACCCCACCGACCGTGCCCGCCGACGAGGGGACCGACCCCGACCCGGCACCCGCCGCGGCCGCCGGACCGGGCGCACTGCTCGACGACCTGCCCGGCTTCCTGGAGAACCCCCCGGGCTCCCCGCCGGCGCTCCCCGCGGCGGCAGCGGAGGCGCCGGTGACCGTTCCGGTCGGCCCGCCCGGGGGCACGTCCCCGGCACCGACCCGCACCGGTGCGACCGCCGCGCCGGCCGCTGCTCCGCACCCCGCGGCGTCCGGCCGGAGCGCTGCGGTCGCCACCTCGCTCACGGTGCTGGCCCTGGTCGCGCTGGCGGGGGCGGTGGGAGTGACCGGTGGGAGCCCTGACACCCCCGCCAGCGCGGCCGGCAGAGCTCCCGCGGCGGCCACCCCGACCGGGGCAGCCGCCACCCTCAGCGCGCCGACGGAGTCCGCGGCATCCGGCCTGGACGCCACCGCGCCGACCACCCCGGCCCCGGCGCCGGCCACCGGGACCGCGGCCGCCGCGCTGGCGCTGGAATCGGTGCCGCTGGGCGACGACGGCCTGGCGGCGAGCGTGACCTTCGCCGGCGTCGTCCTGGAACAGCGCGCCGTCGGACTGACCGTCACCTATCCGAGCCTGAGCGTCACCACCGACGGCAGCCGGTCGCTGGCGCACGTGCGGCTACCGACCTTCAACTGCCTGACCGCCGAGCCACCCGAGGACCCGCTCGCCGTGGGCTGCGTCCGGTCGCTCACCGAGTACGCCGACCTGCCCAGCCCGCAGCTGCAGGTGTCCCGGGACGGCGCCTCGATCGAGGTCGTGGGCCTGTTCCCCACCTACACCCGGCCCAATGGCAGCGCTCCGGCCTACACCGGGCGCGCCTACCAGCTGACCGCGGCGATCACCTCCGACGGGCCGGGGTCCGACGACGGCGCCGTGCCGGCTGCCGGGGTGGTCCGGATCGGGCTGGACAGCGCGACGACGAGCGCCGACCGCGGGGTCAACCTGCTGCAGCTGCCCGACTAGCTGTTCCGCCGGGCCAGCCGGGTCAGCCCGGCGGAGGCGGTCAGCTCGGCGGTGGGCGACCCCAGCTCGCGGCGCAGGCCACCGACGTCGCTGGCACCGAGCCACGGCCAGCGGTCCTCCCCGCCCGGGCCGGTGTCCAGCAACGTGAGCAGCACGGCAGCCGGACCGGCGGACGACGGGACGACGGCCACCTCGAGCTGGCCGATCGCGGCGTGCAGCCGGGCGGCGGCCCGGACGAAGACCCGCTGCGGCTCGGCGACGGAGGCGAGCACCGCCGGCAGCGCCCGCTCCAGCTCGGCGGGGTCCCGGCTGCGCCGCACGTCGGCGACGGTGTCCAGCTCGTCGACCAGGCGCCGGCTGCGGGTGGTCGCCGTCGAGGAGTCCAGCAGGGCCGCGGAGAGGTGCCGCAGCGTGGGGTCCCCCAGCGGCAGGCCGGCCAGCCGCAGCGTCCACGGCCCGCGCAGGCCCTGGAGCAGGTCGACCACCCCGGCGGCGAGCTGCCGGGCGACGTCGTCGTCGCGGGCGTACAGCCGGGCTGCGGGCCGCCCCTCGGGCAGCGGCCCGACGTCGGGTCCGGCACCCAGCAGGGTCAGCGAGGTGGCGAGCCCCCGGCGCCGCAGCGACAGGAGGACCACCCCGTCGATGCCAGGACGTTCCTGCGGCGCGGCTGCGGGGAGGCCGGCACGCTGGGCGACCACGGCCGCCGGGCGCACCCGGGCGAAGGGCCGCGCGGACTGGACGTTCAGTGCCGCCGTCAGCCAGGGGCTCCGGGCCGGGACCGGCGCAGCCAGGTCGGCCATCAGCGCAGCGGCATCGCGGATCTCACGGACCACCTGGGCGCGGCCGTGGGTGACCCGGGTCTGCACCGGACCAGTCGACCACAGCGGCGACCTGGACCGGGCGGGAGGTCGGACCCAGCGAGGGGGCGAGGACCCGACGTCCCGGAACGTGCTGGAACCGGCCCCCTTCCAGGGGCCACCCTGAGCGTGCGAAGGGTGGGGAGGAAGGGGGTCCTTCTTCAGCCGACGCGGCGACGCAGCCGACGACGCTCGCGCTCGGACAGGCCGCCCCAGATGCCGAAGCGCTCGTCGTTGCCCAGCGCGTACTCCAGGCACTCGGCGCGGACGTCGCAGCCGGTGCAGATCTTCTTCGCCTCGCGGGTGGAGCCGCCCTTCTCCGGGAAGAACGCCTCCGGGTCGGTCTCAGCGCACAGCGCCCGCTCCTGCCAGCCCTGGTCCTCGCCGTCAGCGCCGGGGAGACCGGCGTCGAAGACACCGGCCATGCCCAGCACGTCCTGCCCGTAGGCAGCCGGCGCAGACCCTGCGGCCGCACTCTTGTACTCGCTCAACCACGACACCTCGGCCATCACGTTGCGTTCCCCTCGCTCCGTCACGGCGCGCGTTCCCCGGGCTGTTCCCGAGCCGTCGGCGCCTGATGACAACGTCGGAATTACACGCGTGTCGTTGAGTCGAGGTCAAGTCGGCCCGGTGTAACGCGGGATCACATCGGCACCACCGGTAACAACTTGTTCGGATGCGATCACGGATGACCTCGACACGCCGGGGGGCGTAACACGTTCTGCCCATGGAGCCGGAGTTGTTTCGACAAGATCGCCAACCGGGGATCCGGGTGCCCAGTGCACTTCTGACGATCAGGCACCATGGTGGCGTGCACATCGTCGTACTCGCCGGGGGCGTCGGCGGCGCCCGGTTCCTCCGCGGCGTGCTGGCCGCAGCCCCCGGGGCCGAGGTCACCGCCGTGGTCAACACCGGCGACGACGTGACCCTGCACGGGCTCCGGATCTGCCCCGACCTGGACACCGTGATGTACACGCTCGGTGACGGGATCGACGAGGAGCGCGGCTGGGGACGGCGCGGTGAGACCTGGACGGTCAAGGACGAGCTGGCCGCCTACGGCGCCGAGCCGACCTGGTTCGGGCTCGGCGACCGCGACCTCGCGACCCACCTCGTCCGCACCCGGATGCTGGACGCCGGGTACCCGCTGTCGGACGTGACCGCCGCCCTCGCGCAGCGCTGGCAGCCCGGGGTGCGGCTGCTGCCGATGAGCGACCAGCGGGTGGAGACCCACGTCGTCGTCGCCGACCCGGAGACCGGCCGCCCCCAGGCCATCCACTTCCAGGAGTGGTGGGTGCGGCACCGCGCAGGGCTGCCGGCCACCGGGTTCGTCCAGGTGGGCGTGGACCAGGCCCGCCCGGCCCCCGGTGCGGTCGAGGCCCTGACGACCGCCGACGCCGTCCTCTTCGCCCCCTCCAACCCGGTCGTCTCCATCGGCACCGTGCTGGGCGTGCCCGGGATCCGGGACGCCCTCCGGGCCGCCGCCGGCCGGGTGGTCGGGGTGTCCCCCATCGTCGGCGGCGAGGCGCTGCGCGGCATGGCCGACCGCTGCCTGCCGGTGATCGGCGTCGAGGTGAGTGCTGAGGGCGTGGGCCGGCACTACGGCGCCCGCTCGGCCGGCGGCCTGCTGGACGCCTGGCTGGTGCACACCGGCGACACCGCCACCGTGCCCGGCGCCGACGTCCGCGCGGTCCCGCTGCTGATGAGCTCCCCCGAGGCGACCCGCGACCTGGCTCGGGCAGCGCTGGACGCCGCAGGAGCCGCATGACGGGAGCACCGCCGCCAGGCGTCTCCGTGCACCCGGTGCCCGGTCTGCCGGAGTTCGGCCCGGACGACGACCTGGCCGCCGCGGTGGCCGGCGCGGCGCCGTGGCTGGCCGACGGCGACGTGCTGGTCGTGACCTCCAAGGTCGTGTCCAAGGTCGAGGGCAACCTCGTGCAGGTGCCGCCCGGCATGGACCGGGAGACCGCACGGCAGCGGGCGATCGACGCCGAGTCGGTGCGCGTCGTCGCCCGCCGCGGTCCGCTGCGGATCGTGGAGACCCGGCACGGCTGGGTGGTCGCCGCTGCGGGCATCGACGCCTCCAACGTCGCCGCGGACGCGCTCGTGCTGCTCCCGGCCGACGCGGACGCCTCTGCGCGCCGGCTGCGCAGCCGGCTGCAGGAGCTGCTGGGGGTCACGGTGGCCGTGGTGGTCAGCGACACCTTCGGCCGCACCTGGCGGGACGGCGTGACCGACGTCGCCATCGGCGCCGCCGGGCTGCCGGCGCTGGTCGACCTCCGCGGCGAGGTCGACGCGCACGGCAACCGGCTGGAGACGACCCAGGTCGCAGTGGTCGACGAGCTCGCCGCCGCCGCGGACCTGGTGAAGGGCAAGCTCGCGGGCGTGCCGGTGGCGGTGCTGCGCGGGCTGCGGTTCTCCCCGCCGGCGCCGGACACCGGCACCCGCCCGTTGGTGCGCCTGGGCGCCGGCGACCTGTTCCGCACCGGCACCCGCGACGTGGTCGGCGACCGGGTCCCAGCACCGCAGCTCACGGGACGGCCGGGCGCGCTGGCCGCGGCCACCGAGGCGTTCCGGGTCGCGGTCGCGGCGCTGCCGGAGTTCCCCGTCGTCTTCCGCTACGGCCTGGAGGCCGACGGCGGGGACGGCGACGTGGTCGACGTCCACCTCGCCGAACCGGTCACCCCCGGGGCTGCGCTCTCGGTCGGGGCCGTCGTCGGCGCGGCGCTGGTGCAGCTGTCCGCGGAGGGCTGGGCGACCCGCTGGGAGCCCATCGCAACCCTGGGCGGCAGCTCGCTGGTCGGCCGGCTGCGGATGGGCGACGCGACCGGCTGAGCCGGACACCCCGCCCCACCCGGGCGGTGGGTCGCTAGCGTCGGGCCGTGCAGATCCGCGAGCTCGCCGTCCCCGACAGCTACGTGCTGGACCTGGTGCCGCACGGTGATGCCCGGGGCCGGTTCACCGAGTGGTACCGGGCCGACGTGCTCGCCGAGGTGACCGGGTCGGCGCTGCCGCTGGCGCAGGCCAACCACAGCGTCTCTGCCCGTGGGGTGCTGCGCGGGGTGCACTTCGCCCTGGTGCCGCCGGGGCAGGCCAAGTACGTGTACTGCCCGGCGGGGCGGGTGCTGGACGTCGTGGTGGACGTCCGGGTGGGCTCGCCGACCTTCGGGGTGCACGACGCGGTGCTGCTGGACAGCGCGCAGCCGCGGGCGGTGTACCTGGCCGAGGGGCTGGGCCACGCCTTCCTGGCGCTGGAGGACGCCAGCTCGGTGACCTACCTGGTGTCCACCGGCTACTCCCCGGGCCGGGAGTTCGGCGTGCACCCGATGGACCCCGAGCTGGACCTGCCCTGGCCCGCTGACGTGGAGTTCGAGCTGTCGGCGAAGGACCTCGCCGCCCCGCCCCTGGCCCAGGCCCGCGAGCAGGGGCTGCTGCCCACGATGGCGCAGTGCACCGCGCGCTACGCCGAGCGCCGCGCGGGCTGAGCGGGGCTCAGGTGGCGTCGCGGAGCTGCCGCAGGCAGGCGCCCACCGAGTCCTGCCACGGCGGCAGTGGGGCGAGCCCGGCCGCGGTCCAGCCGGCCGGGTCGAGCACGCTGTAGGCCGGCCGGGGCGCCCGGGTGGGGTAGGCCGCAGTGGTCGTGGGCTGCACCCGCCCGGGATCGGCACCGGCCAGGGAGAAGACCAGCCGGGCCAGCCCGAACCACGTCGTCGACCCGGTGTTGGTGGCGTGCAGCACCCCCTGCACCGGCGACCCGGCAGCGGCGACGAGCCCGCGGGCCAGGTCGGTGGACCAGGTGGGGCTGCCGGTCTGGTCGTCGACCACGGACACGGTGTCGCGCTCGGCCTCCAGCCGCAGCATGGTCCGCACGAAGTTCTTCCCGTGCGCGGAGTGCACCCAGGCGGTTCGGACGACGACGGCGTCCCCACCGGCCGCCGCCACGGCCCGCTCGCCGGCGAGCTTGGTGCGCCCGTACGCCGTCCGCGGGGCCGGTTCGTCGTCGGTCCGGTAGGGCCGGGTGGCGGTGCCGTCGAACACGTAGTCGGTGGAGACGTGCACCAGCCGCCCCCGCCCGGCCAGCTCCTCGGCCAGCCAGCCCGGGGCCAGCGCGTTGACCCGGTGCGCGGTGTCCTCGTCGTCCTCGGCGGCGTCGACCGCGGTGTAGGCGGCAGCGTTGAGCACCACCGGCCGACCGGCCGCGCCGTCCAACCAGCTGCGCACTCCCGACCGCACCTGCGCCTCGTCGGTGAGGTCGAGCTGGGCGCGGCCCAGGGCGGTGACGTCCTGGCCCGCCAGCACCGCCTGCAGGTCGGTGCCGAGCTGGCCGCGCGCGCCGGTGACCAGCCAGCTGACGGGGGCGCTCATGCCGGTGCCGTCCCGGTGGCGGCCTTGAGCGGTTCCCACCAGGCCCGGTTGTCCCGGTACCACTGCACGGTCAGGGCCAGGCCCCGCGCGAAGGGCATCCGCGGGGCGTAACCCAGCGCGGCGGTCTTGGAGTAGTCGACGGAGTAGCGCAGGTCGTGGCCGCCGCCGCGGGGGTCGACGATGGTGTCCACGTAGCTCCAGTCCCGGCCGGTGGCGGCCAGCAGCTGCTCGGTGAGCTCCCGGTTGGACAGCTCCTCACCCCCGCCGATGTTGTAGAACTCCCCCGAGGCGCCCTGCTCGAGCACCAGCTGGATGCCCCGGCAGTGGTCGTCGACGAACAGCCAGTCGCGGACGTTGGCGCCCTCGCCGTACAGCGGCACGGGCTGCCCGTCGAGCAGGTTGGTGACGAACAGCGGGATGACCTTCTCCGGGAAGTGGTAGGGCCCGTAGTTGTTGCTGCACCGGGTGATGGAGATGTCCAGCCCGTAGGTCCGGGCGTAGGCACGGGCGATGAGGTCACTCGATGCCTTCGCCGCCGAGTAGGGCGAGTTGGGCTCCAGCAGGTGGTCCTCGGTCCACGAGCCGGAGTCGATCGAGCCGTACACCTCGTCGGTGGAGACGTGCACGACCCGGCGCACCCGGTGCCGCAGGGCGGCCTCGAACACCTGCTGGGCGCCGAGCACGTTGGTCAGCACGAACCCGGCGGCGCCGGTGATCGACCGGTCGACGTGGGACTCGGCGGCGAAGTTGACCACCACGTCGTGGCCGGGCAGTGCCGCGTCCAGGTCCGCGGGCGCACAGATGTCCCCGCGGACGAACCGGTAGCGCGGGTTCTGCGCCACCGACGCGAGGTTGGCCAGGTTGCCGGCGTAGGTGAGCTTGTCGAAGACGGTGACCTCGGCGTCCTCGAAGCCCGGGTACCCCCCGGTGAGCATCGTGCGCACGTAGTGGGATCCGATGAACCCGGCTCCGCCGGTGACCAGGACGCGCATGACCGCAGACGCTAGCCAACCCACTGACACCCCGCGGGGAGCCGGGGCCCTACGGTGCCCTGGTGCGCGGGATCATCCTGGCCGGTGGGACCGGCAGCCGGCTGTGGCCGATCACCCTGGGCGTGAGCAAGCAGCTCATGCCGGTCTACGACAAACCGATGATCTACTACCCGCTGTCCACCCTGATGATGGCCGGCATCCGCGAGGTGCTGGTGATCACCACCCCCGAGGACCGGGACGCCTTCGCCCGGCTGCTGGGAGACGGCAGCCGGCTGGGCATGCGCATCTCCTACGCGGTGCAGCCCCGGCCCGAAGGGCTGGCCCAGGCCTTCCTGATCGGCGCGGACTTCCTCGACGGGCACGCCACGGCGCTGGTGCTGGGCGACAACATCTTCTACGGCGCCGGGCTGGGCACGGCGCTGGGCCGGCTGCCCGAGCCCGACGGCGGACACGTCTTCGCCTACCACGTGGCCAACCCGCGCGACTACGGCGTCGTCGAGTTCAGCCCCGACGGGAAGGTGCTGTCCATCGAGGAGAAGCCCGCGGTGCCCAAGAGCTCCTACGCCGTCCCGGGCCTGTACTTCTTCGGCCCCGACGTCGTCGACGTCGCCCGCTCGATCACCCCCAGCGCCCGGGGCGAGCTGGAGATCACCGCGGTCAACGAGCACTACCTGGCCCAGGACCGGCTCACCGTCACCGTCCTGGACCGCGGCACCGCCTGGCTGGACACCGGCACCTTCGCCTCGCTGCGCCAGGCCACCGAGTTCGTCTCCGTCGTCGAGGAACGCCAGGGCCTCAAGATCGGCTGCATCGAGGAGGTCGCCTGGCGCAACGGCTGGCTGTCCGACGACGGCCTGCAGGCCATCGCCGAGCCCCTCGGCAAGAGCGGGTACGGCGCCTACCTGCTGGGCCTGCTGCACTGACCTGCGGCTCGGGCTAGGGCGTGTCTCCAAAGCTCCTGATCGGGGGTGCGGGAAGCTGGCGGGGTGTCGAGGAAGCAGCTGCTGAGCGATGAGCAGTGGGCGTTGGTGGAGCCGTTGTTGCCGCCGCAGCGGTCGGGGCG
>Ga0210040_10003296_pt1 | contig 21962 bp, 23 predicted proteins | sample CryGeyCG12114_NA_FD_185462 | JGI IMG/M metagenome (GOLD analysis project Ga0210040, IMG submission 185462) | Groundwater microbial communities from aquifer - Crystal Geyser CG19_WC_8/21/14_NA (SPAdes) (version 2) | ecosystem: Environmental > Aquatic > Deep subsurface > Groundwater | place: USA...
CCGCGGTGCGCGGGTGCTCCCGCGGATCGACCCCGGTGAGGTCCACCGCGTCGTCGGCGGGCGTCAGCGCCACGGTGAGGTACCCCGCGTCGTGCACCTGCTCCAGTGCTCCGGGCCACTCGGGCAGGACGGCGAACGGCAGCGTCAGCACGTGCCCCATCGAGACCCGGACCGACCGCCGGTACAGCGGGTCGGCGCAGCGCGGGTCGAGGAGCAGTCCGTCGATGCCCAGGGCCACGGCCGACCGGGCGATGGAGCCGAGGTTCTCGTGGTCGTTGAGCGCCTCGAGCACCGCCAGCCTCCGCGGTGCCGCCGGATCGGGGCCGCCGAGCAGCCGGCCGAGGTCAGCCGGCGGCAGGCGATCGGCAGAGGCCAGGGCGCCCCGGGTCAGCCGGAAGCCGATGACCTCCGAGACCACCCACTTGTCGGCCACGTAGACCGCGACGTCGCCGGGCACACCGAGCGCCTCGACGCGCCCCGGCACCCCGAACACCGCCCGCACGCGGTAGGGCGACAGCAGCAGCCGCTCGATCGCCGCCGTCCCCTCGACGATCACCGTGCCGGTGCCGCGCGGTACGTCCGCCGGGCGGTCACCGGCCTTGAGGTCGCGGAAGTCGGCCACCCGGGGGTCGTCGGGATCGGTGATGACGACGGGCTCGGGCACGGCCGCGATTGTGCCCGGGGCCCGCGCCACGCGTGCGAGGGAGGCGGTCGTCCAGCAGCCGGGCACCGGTGCCGATGGACGGGCGTGACCCCGAGTCCGGACCCCGGCACCGGAGCCGAGCGGCCCCGCGGGGGGGGTGTTCACCCGGCTCGCCCTCGGCATCGCCGTCGGCGCCGTTTTCCCCTGGTTCGCCGAGCTGCTCGGCGTGCCGGCCGAGTTCTCGCGCGCCACCACCTTCCGCCTGGCCTGCCTGGCTGTCGAGTTCTACGACGCCGCGGGCGTCGTCCAGGGACGGCGGATCCGGGCACCCCGTTGACGCGGTCGGCAGAACTCATCTAGCGTTGAGTTCATCACCCGTTGAATTAAGGGGAGCTGCCATGGACGCCGTCGTCGTCCGGGATCTCGTCATCGAACGCGGCCGCCGCCGCGTCCTGCAGGGCCTGTCGTTCAGCGTTCCGCCGGGCCAGGTGACCGGCCTGCTCGGTCCGAGCGGGAGCGGCAAGAGCACGCTTATGCGCGCCGTGGTCGGTGTGCAGCGGGTGCGCTCCGGGGCGGTCACCGTGCTCGGCGAGCCGGCCGGCTCGCCGGGGCTGCGGACGCGCGTCGGGTACGTCACCCAGGCGCCCAGCGTCTACGCCGACCTGACCGTGCGGGAGAACGCCCGCTACTTCGCCGCCCTGTACGGCCGCGACGCGCGCGCGGCCGACGCGGCCGTCGCCGACGTCGGCCTGGCCGACGCGGCACGCCAGCTGGTCGGGAACCTGTCCGGCGGCCAGCGCGGCCGGGCCTCGCTGGCCTGCGCCCTGGTCGGCGACCCCGAGCTGCTCGTGCTGGACGAGCCCACCGTGGGGCTGGACCCGGTGCTCCGCGTGGAGCTGTGGGAGCGGTTCGCCGCGCTGGCCGCCGCCGGCGCCACCCTCCTCGTGTCCAGCCACGTGATGGACGAGGCGGCCCGCTGCGACCGGCTGCTGCTGCTCCGCGACGGCGCCCTGCTGGCCGACACGACTCCCGCCCGGCTGCGCGTGGACGGCCGCAGCGACGACCTCGAGCAGGCCTTCCTCACCCTGGTGCGCGCCTCGGAAGGAGCTGCGGCATGAACGGCTCCGGCACGACCGCCGCCACCGCGGGCCGGGTGCTGCGCCAGCTGCGCCACGACCCCCGCACCATCGCGATGATGCTGCTGGTGCCCGGCCTGCTGCTGGGATTGCTGTACCTGCTCTGGGCGGACCTGCCCACCCCGCCCGGGCAGGTGAGCACGTTCGACCGGATCGGGCTGACGATGCTCGGCATCTTCCCGTTCGTGGTCATGTTCCTGGTGACCAGCATCGCGATGCTGCGGGAGCGGACCTCCGGCACCCTCGAGCGGCTGCTCACCACTCCCCTGTCGCGGCCGGCCCTGCTCGCCGGGTACGGCTGCGCCTTCGGCCTGGCCGCCGCCGTGCAGGCGCTGGTCACCGTCGCCGTGGCCACGACGGTCTACGACCTGGAGGTGGCCGGCCCGCCGGCCCTGGTGGTGCTCATCGCCGTGGTCGACGCCGTCCTGGGAGTCGCCCTGGGGTTGCTGGCCAGCGCCTTCGCCAGCAGCGAGTTCCAGGCCGTCCAGTTCATGCCGGTGATCGTGCTGCCCCAGTTCTTCCTCTGCGGCCTGCTCGTCCCGCGCGAGCAGATGGCCGGCTGGCTGCAGGCGGTCAGCGACGTCCTGCCGCTGACCTACGCGGTGGACGCCCTGCAGGAGGTGGGACGCTCGACCGAGCCCACCGGCACCATGTGGGTCGACGTCGCCGTCGTTGCCGGGGTAGCCGCGCTCGCCCTCGCCCTGGCGGCCGGCACCCTGCGGAGGAGGACCAGCTGAGCAGCGAGCCCGGCACCGGCGGCACCCGGCGGTCCGGACGCCGCCCCGGCAACTCCGGGACCCGGGACGCGGTGCTCGCCGCCGCCCGGGCCGCGTTCGCCGAGCGCGGCTTCGACGGGGCGACCATCCGCGGCATCGCCGGCGAGGCCGGGGTGGACCCCGCACTGGTGCACCACTACTTCGGCAGCAAGGACCAGCTCTTCCTCGCCGCGATCGAGGCCCCCGCCGACCCGGCCGACCTGCTCCCCCAGCTGCTGGCCGGAGGGCGCGACCGGCTCGGCGAGGGGGTGGTCCGCCTGCTGCTCACCGTGTGGGACGGGCCGATGCAGCCCGCCGGGCTGGCCCTGGTGCGCTCCGCGGTCGGGAACGAGTGGGGGGCGAAGCTGCTGCGCGAGTTCCTGGTCACCCAGGTGCTGCGCCGCGTCGTCGGCACGCTGGACCTCCCGCCGCGCGAGGCGGAGGTGCGCGGAGCGCTCGTCGCCTCGCAGCTCATCGGTCTGGTGATGGGTCGCTACGTGCTGCGGATCGAGCCGCTGGCCACGAGCGACCCCGAGGCCCTGGTGGCGGCCCTCGGCCCCACGGTGCAGCGCTACCTCACCGGCGAGGTGGAGCTGCCGGCGTGACCGGGGGTCAGCGACCGCGGGAGAGCCGGGCCAGCTGGCGGGCCTGGACGACCAGCCGGCCGGTGGAGTCCCAGATGGTGCAGTCCTCGTCGATCCAGCCGCCGGCGATCTGGCTGGCGCGCGCCTCCGCGAGGCACCAGCCCGGCGCCGGCATCGCGCGGACCAGCACCTGCAGCTGCACCGTCGGGGCCCAGCCGCGCTGACCGATCGCGAAGCCCAGCGGCGGCAGGACGTCGGCGAAGGTGAGCAGGCCCAGCGGGTCGGCCGGTCGCCCGTCGACGAACCGGATCCAGGCGCGCAGCACCGGCTCGTCCGACGGCTCGCCGACCGTCCACCCGGCGGTGGCCGGGTCCAGCCGGCTGTCGACGTGCCGGCTCAGCCCCGGCCGCTTGCCCGGGTCGGGGTTCAGCCGGGCGGAGAGGTCCACGCACTCGTCCGGCGGCGGGATGACCGGCATCGGCGCGTCCACGTACTCCGGGGTCTCGTCCCCCAGGGTGGCCGTGGTGGCCTGGACGACGATCGAGGGACCGGCGCCGGAGCTGGCGAGCGTCACGACGGAGTGCGCGAGCGTGCGCCCGGCCGCCCCCGGGGTCACCTCGAGGGTGGCGGTGCCCGCCGGGGTGGGGCGGACGTAGCTGGCCGCCACCGCCACCGGGTGGGGATGCGGGCTCTCGGACACCGCGGCCCGGGCAGCCACCGACAGCAGGTAGCCGCCGTTGAGGATGCCGCCGCCGACCTGCCACGTCTGGTCGAGATCGGCGACCAGCGCACCTCCCTCGCCCCGGCGCACCGCGGTCGCGGTGTCGAAGTCGTAGGTCGGCTGGGCGTCGTCAGTCTGCGGCACGCATCACAGAGTGCCAGGGTGACGGGCATGGACTACAAGCACCTCGGCCGCAGCGGCCTGACGGTCTCCCGGCTGTGCCTCGGCACGATGAACTTCGGCTCGCGGACCGAGGAGGCGGAGTCGCACGAGATCATGGACCGCGCCCTGGCCGAGGGCGTGAACTTCTTCGACACGGCGAACGTGTACGGCGGCGAGGCCGGCAAGGGCCGGACCGAGGAGGTCGTGGGCAGCTGGTTCGCCTCCGGCGCCGAGCGCCGCGAGAAGACCGTCCTGGCCACCAAGGTCTACGGGAACATGACCGACTGGCCCAACGACACCTTCCTCTCGGCCCGCAACATCGTGCGCGCCTGCGAGGCCTCGCTGCGCCGGCTGCAGACCGACTGGATCGACCTGTACCAGTTCCACCACGTCGACCTCCGCTCGCCGTGGGAGGAGATCTGGCAGGCCTGCGAGACGCTCGTCGCGCAGGGCAAGGTCCTCTACGTCGGCTCCTCCAACCACGCCGCCTGGCAGCTGGCCGCGGCCAACGAGGCGGCGGCCCGCCGGCACTTCCAGGGCCTGGTCAGCGAGCAGTCCCACTACAACCTGCTCACCCGGCACGTCGAGCTCGAGGTGCTGCCGGCAGCGAAGCACTACGGCATCGGCATCATCCCGTGGAGCCCGCTCGCGGGCGGCCTGCTCGCCGGTGTCCTGGAGAAGACCGAGGGCGGACGGCGCAACGACGAGCGCACCCAGAAGCGCGTCGCGAAGCTGCGGCCCCAGCTCGAGCAGTACGAGGCCTTCTGCCGCGAGATCGGCGCCGCGCCGGCCGACGTCGGCGTGGCGTGGCTGCTGCACCAGAAGGCGGTGACCGCGCCGATCATCGGCCCGCGCACCATGGAGCAGTTCGAGGGCGCCCTGGCGGCCCTCCAGCTGGAGCTGACCGGGGACCAGCTGGCCCGCCTCGACGAGATCTTCCCCGGCTACAAGGCCGCACCCATGGAGTACGCGTGGTGACGCTCGACCACCGGCCGGGGGCCGGGCCGGCTCTCCAGCAGTAGCACCTGACCGACCGGCCAGGCGGGTCCGCGGTACCCCGCCAGCCGGTCGGTCAGCGCTTCGTCGGCCGGCCGTCGGGGCACCCACCGCCCCAGCGTCAGGTGTGGCCGGAACGCCCGCTCCTCCACGGCCAGGCCGAGGTCGCGCGCCGATCGGGCGAGCCCGCCGGCCAGCTCGGTCAGCGGGCCGATGTCGCCGTCGACCCCCGCCCACGCCACCTGCGGACGGCGCAGGGACCCGAACCGCCCGGCACCGGCGAGCCGCAGCCGCATCGCGGGCGCGGCGGCCACCACGGGCGCGGCCCCGGCCACGACCGCGGGCAGCACCTCGCGCGGCACGGCACCGAGGAAGAGCAGCGTGAGGTGCCAGCGCTGCGGCTCGGTCCAGCGCGGGGCGCCGGGCAGGCCGCGCACCGGGTCGAGCGCCTGCCGGAGGTGCGTGCGCGCGGCCTCGGGCGGGTCGACGGCGAAGAAGATCCGGGCCGGACGGTCGGGGGTCAGTCGCCCACGGCCAGCCCGGCCGCCTCCAGCGCGGCGAGCAGCCGGAACCGCTCGGCGTCGCGCGCCCGCCCGGGCGGCTCGGTGGCCAGGGAGTGCGGCACGCCGAGCATCCTTGCCGCCTCGGTCAGCACGTCGTCGCAGGCGGCCTGCAGCGCCCGGCGCCGCGCCATCGGGGCGCCGGCGGGGACGAGGGCCAGCCGGCGGCGCAGCCGGCGGACGTCGGCGGCCACCGCCTGCAGCGGCCGCCGGTCCAGCGGTCCCTCGCGACGGGCCCGGCGGCGGGCGGCGCGCTCGGCCAGCCACCGCTCGGCAGGACCGAACCCGACGACGACGGCGCAGAGCGCGGCGAAGGGGAGCCCGAGCAGGAGCAGCGAACCGGTCATGGCATCTCCCGGCCGGAACGGACGGACGACCCGACCGTACCCGTGGATCAGCCGCCCGACGACGTGGACTGCACGCCCGGCGCCTGCCCGGCGATGACCTCCTCCGCGGCGCGCTCGCGCGGCGGGGCGACGGCGCGCTCGCCCACGTGCAGCCGTACCCACGGCCGTCCGCGGAGTGGCTCCAGCCGCACCGCCCGGCCACGGGCGAGGAGGGCACCGGCGGCACCGGCGGCCAGCAGCACCACTCCCCCGCCGAGGAGGAGACCCCAGCGCGGCCCCAGGTGCTCGGCGATGACCCCGATGAGCGGCGCGCCGACCGGCGTCCCACCCATGAAGCACATGAAGTACAGCGCCATGACCCGGCCGCGCATCTGCGGGTCGACACCCAGCTGCACGAAGCTGTTGTTGGCCACGCTGAAGACCAGGGCCGCTGCACCGGTGGGCACCAGCAGCACGCCGAACCACACGTAGCCGGGCATCAGGCCGGTGACGATGGTGAGCACGGCGAAGACCAGGGCGGAGCCGATGAGGAAGCGGCGCCTCGGGCGGCGGCTGCGGCGGGTGGAGAGCAGGGCACCGCTGAGCGAGCCGACGGCGAACACCGTGGCGAGCAGGCCGAACGCCTCGGCGCCCAGACCGAACTCCGCGCGGGCCATGAGCGCGATGGTGATCTGGTAGTTGAAGCCGAAGGTGCCCACGACGAAGGCCAGGCCCATCGCCAGCACCAGGTCCCGGTGGGCCCAGGCGTAGGCCGCACCCGCGCGCAGCTGCCCCTTCCCGCGGGCGACCGGGGCGCTGGGCCGCAGCTCGTCGGCGCGCATGGAGGCGAGCGCCAGGATGGTGAACCCGAAGCTGGCCGCGTTGATGAAGAAGGCCGGCGCGGTGTTGCCCGACGACGCCCCGATGAGCAGCCCGGCCACGGACGGCCCGACGAGCCGGGCGCCGTTGAAGATCGTCGAGTTGAGGCTGACCGCGTTGGTCAGCAGCTCGGGTCCGACCATCTCCGAGACGAACGACTGCCGGACGGGGGCGTCGATGGCGGCGGCCGCGCCCAGGCCGCTGGCCAGCACGAACACGTGCCAGAGCGCCACCGTGTCGGTGACCACGAGGAGGGCGAGCACCAGGGCCAGCAGGCCCATGCACGCCTGGGAGATCTGCAGCAGCCGGCGCTTCGGGTAGCGGTCGGCGAGCAGGCCGCCGTAGGGGCTCAGCAGCACCGTGGGCGCGAACTGCAGGGCGGTGATCAGCCCGAGGGCCACACCGCTGTCGTCGGTGAGCTGCAGCACCAGCCAGTCCTGGCCGATCCGCTGCATCCACGTACCGGTCTGGCTGACCAGGTTGGCCGAGGCGTACCGCCGGTAGTTGCGCACCCGCAGGGCGCGGAACATGCCCCCACCCGCGGGCTGCTCCGCAGTGCTCCGGTCCGTGCTCGTCGCGGTCACCCGCCGGCCAGCTTGTCGATGATCCCGGCGGCCTCGCGGAGCACGGCTCGCTCCTCGGGGTCGAGCTGCTGGAGCTGCCCGGCCAGCCACGCCTCCCGGGCGCGCGCCTCGGCCGCCAGCATGTCCTCGGCCGCCCGGGTGAGACCGATGACCACCTGCCGCCCGTCGGTCGGGTGCGGGGTGCGGGAGACCAGCCCCGCCGCCTCCAGCGCGACGACGACCCGGGTCATCGACGGCGGCTGCACGCGCTCGTGCGCGGCCAGCTCCCCCGGGCTCATCGGCCCGTGCCGCTTGAGCGTGGACAGCGCCGAGACCTGGGTGAGCGTGACCGACGTGTCGACCCGCTGGTTGCGCAGCCGCCGCGAGAACCGCATGACCGCCAGCCGGAGGTCGTGCGCCAGCGCGGCGGTGTCGAGCGTGGTCCGGGTCACATAGTTAGCTTAGCTCACTAACGGCTCACACGATCTGCTGCAGCGGCTCCAGCGCGAAGTAGACGAGGAACATCGCCGCGATCACCCACATCAGCGGGTGGATGTCCTTGCGCCGCCCGATCACCAGGCGCAGCAGCACGAAGCTGACCACGCCCGCACCGATGCCGTTGGTGATCGAGTACGTGAACGGCATCAGCGCGATGGTCAGGAACGCCGGGATCACCAGGGACATGTCGTCCCAGGACAGGTACCGGATCTGGGTGACCATCAGCGCGCCCACGATGACCAGGGCGGGAGCGGCCGCCTCCGCGGGGACGACGGCCACCAGCGGGGTGAAGAACACCGCCACCAGGAAGAGCACACCGGTGACGACGCTGGCCAGCCCGGTGCGGGCGCCGTCGGCCACGCCGGCGGTGCTCTCGATGTAGGTCGTGTTGGACGAGACGCTGCCCGCGCCACCGGCCGCGGCGGCGAGGGAGTCGACGAGCAGCACCGGCTGCGACTTGGGCAGGTTGCGCTTCTCGTCCAGCAGGTCGCCCTCCGCCCCGACGGCGGTGACCGTGCCGACGGTGTCGAAGAAGTCGGCGATCATGATCGAGAAGACGATGAGCAGGGCGGCGAGGACGCCGATCCGCTCGAAGCCGCCGAACAGCGAGAAGTTCCCGAGCAGCGAGAGGTCCGGGCTGCTCACGACGTCGTCGGGCAGCGCGGGCGTCTGGAGCCACCAGCCGCGCGGGTTCTCGCCGGCGTCGCCGAACCGCGGGCCGACGTCGGCGACCGCCTCGACGACGATCGCCAGCACCGTGGTGGCCACGATGCCGATGAGCAGGGCACCCTTGACCTTGCGGACGACGAGCACGGCCATGAGGAGCAGGCCGACGACGAAGACCAGCGTCGGCCAGCCGGCCAGCTGACCGCCGACCCCGAAGCTGATCAGCGGGTTCCCCGGCCGGATGATCCCGGCGTCGGCCAGGCCGATGATGGTGAGGAAGAAGCCGATGCCCACCGCGATGGCGGTCTTCAGCTGCGGCGGGATCGCCTCGAAGACGGCCCGGCGGAAGCCGGTGAGCACCAGCACCGTGATGAGCAGGCCCTCGAGCACGACCAGGCCCATGATCTCGGGCCAGGACAGCTGGGTGGCCGCGAAGACCGCGACGATCGCGTTGATGCCGAGCCCGGTGGCCAGCGCGAACGGGTAGCGGCCGACGACGCCCATGAGGATCGTCAGCGCGCCGGCCAGCAGGGCGGTGACCGCGGCGATCGAACCGAACGGGAGCACCGTGCCGTCGACGTCGGCACCCGGGACGTCGCCGGGGCCCGCGATGCTGGTCAGGATGATCGGGTTGAGCACCACGATGTAGGCCATCGTGAAGAAAGTGGTGAGCCCGCCGCGCACCTCGCGGGTGACGGTGGAGCGCCGGGCGGTGATCTCGAAGTACCGGTCCAGGCCGTTCTTCGGCTTCACCCGGGGCCCGTCGCTGCGCCGTGGTGCGGAGGGGGCGTCCGCGACGACGTCGGCCGGCGTGTCGCCGGGGGCGCTGGTGCCCGTGGACGGGTTGAACTTCTCTGCCATGACGTCTCCCCGGCACGGTGCGGTCTGCTGCGAGCGGCGACAGAGTGCCACATGATCATCGCCGCGAGGTCGCGGACCGTGGGTGCGGAGCGCCCGGCGGGCCTGGCGCGCCCTAGAGTCGGGGCGTGCCCACGCCGACGAAGCAGGCCCCGCCCCCGCTGCAGGTGGACACCGGCCGGGTGGTCATCGCCGGCATCGGGCTGTGGGCGGTGGCGCTGGTCGTCGTCCTGGTGCTGGGCGACCGGGTGGACCGGATGTGGACCTGGACCTGCCTGGCCGCGATCGGCCTGGCGCTGCTCGGCCTGGCGATCATGCGCTGGCAGGGCCAGCTCGGCCGCAGGGACTAGTCGGCCAGCACGTCGTAGGTGCCGGTGTCGTAGCGCGCCGTGTGGACCACCTCGGTCGGCTCCACCACCACCAGCGTCGCCTGGCTGTGCGCCCCGCAGCCGTAGTCGGCGGTGACGACGCGGCCGTCGGCCGGGGCGTAGGCGTTGCCGCAGGCGCCGACCCGCTGGCGCAGCGACCCGGCCAGCGGCAGCCAGAACCCGCACGTGACGCACGGTCCGGGAGCCGAGCGGGCCATCGCCGAGCCCGAGCCGAAGTCGCCGTCGCCCCAGCGGGTGACCGCGTCGGCGCGGCCCTCGGCGGACATGACGCGCTCGCGCCCCAGACCCAGCTCGAAGGCGGCGACCCGGCCCTCGGGGTCGTCGGCGGAGTCGTCGTCGGCGGTGTAGGCCGGCACCAGCCGCGGGTCGTCCTCGGTGGAGGGCAGCACGTCGCCCACGGAGAGGTCCCCGGGGCGCAGCCGCTCGTGCCACGGCACCCAGGCCGGCGCCAGCAGGGCCCGGTCACCGGGCAGCAGCACGACCTCGTCGACGGTGACCTCGTCCCCGCCGGGCACGGCGGCGATGGTGACCGCCCAGTGCCACCCCACGTACCCGGGCAGCCGGCTGGCGAAGGTGTGGGTCGCGGTGGCCCCGAGCACCTCGGGCGGCACCTCGCCGGTGGCCGGGACGGCGATCTCCGGCTCGATGCCGAGGTGCTCACCCACCAGGCCGGGGTCGCCGGCCGTCTCCGCCGCCGCGGCGCGCGCCAGCTCCACCGCCGCGGCCTCCGTCACGGAGGCGGGGAGGGACGTGGCGGACCGGGAGGAGGCGACGGGATCGGACACGTCGGCCATCGTCCCAGAGGACGCCCGCCCGCGGGAGCCGGACCCTCCGCAGGGCATCCGGCCGTCCGGGCAGCTCGGTGCGGCACCATGGACGCGTGTCCGCCTCCCGCCGTCCGGTGCCCCCGCCGCCGGACCGCGCGGACACCTCGCCCCTGCAGCGCCCGCGGACGGTGCCGATGCCTGCCGCGGACTCCGGCTCGACGCGCGTCACCGTCACCCGCGTGGCGCTCTCCCGCAGCCGGGAGCTGTCCCGCGCGGCGGCCCGCCGCGTGCAGGCGGCCAGCCGCGCCGACGGCGCCGACGCCAGCGGTCTGAGCCGGCTGCTGTGGGTGAACGCCCTGCACATGGCCGGGGACGCGCTCATCGCCGTCTCGCTGGCCGGCACCCTGTTCTTCGCCGCCACGACCGACGCCCAGCGCGGGAACGTGGCGCTCTACCTGCTGGTCACGATGGCGCCGTTCGCCGTGCTCGCCCCGGTCATCGGCCCGCTGCTGGACCGGCTGCAGCGCGGCCGGCGGTGGGCGCTGGCGGCCAGCTCGTTCGGCCGGGCGGCGCTCGCCCTGTTCATGGCCGCGCACTTCGACGACCTGCTGCTGTACCCGGCGGCCCTGGGTGTCCTCGTGCTGTCGAAGGCGCACAACGTGCTGCGCGCCGCCGTCGTCCCCCGCGTCCTGCCGCCGGCGCTGTCGCTCACGTCGGCCAACGCGCGGCTGTCGGTCTTCGGGCTGGCGACCTCCGGTGTGGCCGGCGCCCTCGGGGCCGGGGTGGCGTGGGCGCTGGGTTTCCCGCCCGAGCTGTGGCTGACCGCCGCCGTCTTCGCCGTCTCCGGGGTGCTGGCCACCCGCCTGCCGCGGCACGTCGACGTCCCGACCGGCGAGCTGCCGGCGGACGTGCTGAGCACTGCCGAGATCCCGGTGACCGGACGAGGGCGCCGCCGGGTCAGCCCGCACGTCGTCCTGGCCCTGCGCGCGACGGCGGCCCTGCGCGGGCTCACCGGCTTCCTCACCATCTTCCTGGCGTTCCTCGTCCAGGCCGAGTTCGCCGACGGGTGGTCCGCGACGCTGGCCCTGGGCGGCGTCGCCGTGGCCGCGGGCGCCGGCAGCTTCCTCGGGACGGCCGCCGGGTCGCGCCTGGGCGCCGCCGCACCCGACCGGGTCGTGCTGGTCGCGGCGGGCACCGCGGCAGGGGTCACCGTGCTCGCGGCGGTGTTCTACGGCTTCGGCATGGCGGTGCTCGTCGCGGGGGTCGCCGCGGTCACCAACGCCCTGGGCAAGGTCGCCCTGGACGCGATCATCCAGCGCGAGGTACCGGAGAACCTGCGCGCATCGGCGTTCGCCCGCTCCGAGACGGTGCTGCAGCTGGCCTGGGTGGTCGGGGGTGCGCTGGCGATCGCCCTGCCGACCACCGGCTGGATCGGCTTCACCGTCGCCGCGGCCCTGCTCGTCCTCGCCGTCGGCCTGGTCGTCTGGAGCCTGGTCGCCGGCCGCCTCTCCCCCGCGCCGGTCGCCCCGGACGCCCCGACGACCCCGGTGGGACCGCAGTGGACCTGAGACGGACGACGGCGGCGGGCGTGCTGCCCGCACTGGTGCTGCTGCTCGCCGGCTGCGCGAGCGGGGAGGACGGGCCGGGCCAGGTGCGCGTGCAGGTCGGCGCCCAGGACGTCACCGCCCAGGCCGTCCAGGGGTGCGAGGACGGCGAGGAGGTCCGCTACGAGACCGCCCCGCCGATCATCGAGGTGTCCCCCGACTCCGACATCACGCTCACGGTGCCGGAGTCGGTGGCCGAGCGCGGCTGGGGCGTGCAGGTCTTCGACGAGCAGCTCCAGGAGAAGATCGGCACCGTCGACGTGCCCGACGGCGAGGACCGGTTCACCGGCATCAACAGCTCCGACGTCGTCCCGCCGGCCTTCTACCTGCTGGTCGTGGAGGACAAGGGTGGCGACTGCGGGGTCTGGTCCCGGGCGTGGCCGGTCGGCTTCATCCGGGCCGGCGGCGACCTCGGTGGCACCCCGTCGTCCGAGGCGCCACCGGAGGGCTGACCGGCCTCAGGCCTCCAGGTCCGAGGCGACGGCGCGCAGCACGGAGCCGATCTTGCGGGACTCCGCGCGGTCGGGGTGCCGGCCGTGGCGCAGCCCCTCGCCCACGTCGTCGAGCAGCCTGATCAGGTCCTCGATGATCGGGATCAGCTCGTCGGGCTTCTTCCGGCTCTTCGCGGCCACGGTGGCGGCCACCGACGGCAGCGGGTCGAGGACGCGCACCTGGAGCGCCTGGTCACCCCGCTTGCCCGCGACGATGCCGAACTCCACGCGCTGACCGGGCTTGAGCTCCGCCGTGCCGGCGGGGAGGGCGTCCTTGTGCACGAAGACGTCGGGCCCGTCCTCGCGCGCGAGGAAGCCGAAACCCTTCTCAGGGTTGAACCACTTCACTTTCCCGGTGGGCACGTCAGATCCTCGGTTCCTCGCTGGCAGGACTTGCTCGGCGCCCAGGCTAGTGCCGGTCGCGGTAGATCCGTCGTGGCGAGGGCACTGGGCCCTCGTGCGCATCGCGACGTTCAACATCCTGCACGGCCGCTCCCTCGACGACGGGCGGGTCGACCTCGACCGGCTGACCGAGGCGGTGAAGACACTGGACGCCGACGTCCTCGCACTGCAGGAGGTGGACCGGAACCAGCCCCGGTCGCACGGTGCGGACCTGACGGCGACGGCGGCCGAGGCGATGGGGGCCGTGGACGCGCGCTTCGTGGCCGCCCTCAGCGGAACACCCGGGAGCGCGTGGACGGTGGCCACGGGCGGGGAGCCCGACGGCTCCCGCGGATACGGCGTGGCGCTGCTCTCGCGCTACCCGGTGGTGTCCTGGGACGTCGTCCGGCTGCGCGCTGCCCGCGCCGGCCTGCCGATGTGGCTGCCGGGCACCCGCCGGCCGATCCTCGTGCGCGACGAGCCGCGCGTGGCGGTGACGGCGGTGATCGACGCCCCGTCCGGGCGGTTCACCGTCTGCACCACGCACCTGTCCTTCGTGCCGGGGTGGAACCGCCGGCAGCTGCGCCAGGTGATGGCCGCCCTGCCCGGCAGCCCCGAGCCCCTGGTCCTGCTGGGCGACCTGAACATGACCCCCCGGCCGGCCGTGCGCGCCAGCGCCCTGACGCCCGTCGCGACGGCCCCGACCTTCCCGGCCGTCCGGCCCACCCGGCAGCTGGACCACGTGCTGGTGCGCGGCCCGGTGCGGGCCACCGGACCGGCCGAGGCGGTGCGGCTGCCGCTGTCGGACCACCGGGCGCTCGTCGCCCCCTGCGCGGTCGGCTGACCTGCGGACACGGGTCGCGCGGCGGTGCGGCCCGGTAGATCATGTCGCCATGGCACGCACCGGTTCGACGCGCATCTTCACCCTGCTGGCCACCGTCGTCCGGGTCGTGGCGTCCGTGATCGGCGCGCTGATCGTCGCCCACGCGGTGTTCGTGTTCTTCGAGGCGAACTCGACCAACCCGCTGGTGGAGTTCACCGCAGGGATCCGCGACAGCTTCGGCTGGTTCACCAAGGACCTGTTCCAGCCCTCGGACCCGAAGATCGGCGAGACGATCAACGACGCGCTGGCCGCCCTGATCTGGGTGATCGGCGGCAACCTGGTGTCGAAGCTGATCGTCCGGCTGGCGCCCACCTCCAGCGCCAAGGCCTGAGGCGGGCGCCGACCCGGGTCAGCGGTTCTCGGGGAGCTGCACGCCGGCGCGGTTGGGCTTGTCCGTGGGGTGGGCGTAGCGGACCAGCTCGACCGGCATGGGGAAGCCGTGGTCCTGGCCGAACGGCGACAGGCCGCCGGCCACCGACGCCGAGAGCTCGGTCAGCGGCGGGCCGCCGTCCTCGGACTCGCCCCAGGTGGGCTCGACCAGGTGGGCGTTCTTCGAGCTGCGCTTGGACATGACGCCCATCCTCCCCGACCGGGTGCCCACTCCGCACGCCACCGTCCCTCGACGGCGCGCCCGGCACGCCCGGCCGGCCGCGACGTAACGTGGACCGGATGCCCGCCGCCCCTCCGCCGACGCTCGCCGCCTGGCTGCGCACCCGCGACGACGCCCAGCTCGGCGCTCTGCTGGCCGCCCGTCCCGACGTGGCGCGCCCGGCGCCCTCGGACGTCGTGGCCCTCGCCTCCCGGCTGGCCGTGCCCGTGTCGGTGGACCGTGCGCTCGACGAGCTGGACGCCGGAACCCTCCAGGTGCTGGACGTGGTGCTGCTCGCGCCCACCGACGGCGTGGCGCCCGACGAGCTGATCGCCGCACTGCCCGAGGTTCCCGACGACGTGCTGGCCGCGGCGCTGACGGCGCTGACCGACCGCGCGCTGCTGTGGGGCGACGACGTCGTGCGTGCCTCCGACCCGGTGCGTCGCGCGGTGCGGCACCCGGCCGGCCTCGGCCGCCGGGCCGTCGACCTGCGGGTGCAGCTGCCGGCCGACCTGCCGGCAGCGCTGGCCGGCCTCTCCGACGAGGAGCGCGACGTCCTGGAGCGGCTGGCCGGCGACCGTCCGGTGGGCCACCTGCCCGAGAGCGGCGGCGGAGCGGACTCGCCGGCCCGCCGGCTGCTGCAGCGCGGTCTGCTGGCGCGCATCGACGCGCTCAACGTGGAGCTGCCCCGTGAGATCGGGCTGCACCTGCGGGGCGACCGGCCCTACGGCCCGCCGCGGGTGCGCCCCGAACCCGAGGTCCTCGCCCGCGAGCCGAAGTCCGTGGACCGCCAGGCAGCCGGCGCCGCGCTGGAGTCGGTCGGCCGGATCGGCGAGCTGCTCGCCCTGCTCGAGGACGAGCCGGCCGGGCTGCTGCGCAGCGGCGGGGTGGGCGTGCGCGACCAGAAGCGGCTGGCCCGGGAGCTGCACGTCCCCGAGCCCGAGGCGGCCTGGCTGCTGGAGCTGGCCTTCGCCGCCGGGCTGCTGGACGTGGGCGGGCCGCACCGGGACGAGTGGCTGCCCACGCGCACCTACGACCTCTGGCGCGAGCAGGACCTCGCCGACCGCTGGGCGGTGCTGGTCGCGGGCTGGCTCGGGGGCATCCGGCTGCCGGCCCTCGTCGGGCAGCGCGACATGGCCGGCAAGGCGGCCAACGCGCTCTCCCCCGACCTGGTGCGGCACACCGCGCCGGCCATCCGCCGCTCGGCGCTGACCGCGCTCGCCGCCCACCCCGCCGGCTCGGGGCTGGCCCCCGACGACCTGGTGGCGCTGCTGCGCTGGCGCACCCCCCGGCGCGCCGACCGGCTGGCACCGGTACCCGGCATGCTCGCCGAGGCTGCGCGGCTGGGCGTCCTGGTCGGGGGCGTCCTGTCCTCGGGCGGGCGCGGCCTGCTCACCGGCGGGGAGGACGGCGCGGCGATCGGGATGCGCGGGCTGCTGCCCGAGCCGGTCGACCACGTGCTGGCCCAGCCCGACCTCTCGCTCATCGCGCCCGGCCCGCTCGTGGCCGAGCTGGCCGACACCCTGGCGGTCGTCGCCGACGTCGAGTCCTCCGGTGGCGCCACGGTCTTCCGGGTCTCGGAGTCCAGCGTGCGCCGGGCGCTGGACGTCGGCTGGTCGGCCACGGACCTGCACGACTTCTTCACCCGCGCGTCGCGCACCCCGGTGCCCCAGGCGCTGGACTACCTGGTCGACGACGTCGCCCGCCAGCACGGCCGGCTGCGGGTCGGGGCCATCGAGAGCTACGTGCGCTCCGACGACCACGGACTGCTCGCCCAGGTGCTCAGCGACCGGCGCACCGCGGCGGCCGAGCTGCGCCGTCTCGCCCCGGGGGTCCTGGTGAGCGGGCTGGGTGCCGACGAGGTGCTCACCGTGCTCCGCGACGCGGGGTACGCCCCCGCCGGGGAGAACCCGGGCGGCGCCGTCCTCACCCGCCCGCCGGGCCGGCCGCGCGCCGCCGGGCGCCGGACCAGCGGTGCCGAGGGGCCGTCCGCGCCCCGGCCCCTCACCCCGGACGAGCTGGCCGCCACCGTGCGGGAGATCCGGGCCGGGGACGCCGCGGTCGCCGCCCGCCGGGGCGAGGCGGTGCGCCAGATTCCCGGCGTGACGACGGCGTCGACGCTGGAGCTGCTGTCGCACGCCGTGCGCGAGGGGACGCCGGTGTGGCTGGGCTACGTGGACGCGCAGGGCAGCGGCAGCCAGCGGGTGGTCCAGCCGGTGTCGCTGATCGGCGGCTTCCTGCAGGGGTTCGACGAGCGGCGGGGCGAGAGCCGCACCTTCGCCGTCCACCGCATCACCTCGGTCGCGCTCGTCGAGGAGGACGACGCACCCCTCCCCGGCTGACCGCACCTCGCCGATCGGCGAAACCCGCTTCACTCTTCCGGTGTCCGAGGGAAGAATCCCTGCTCATCTCGACGTTGCGCCGACAGTTGGTTTCAGCAACTTCCGAATCGACCGGTGGTTGCTGCCCGATGACGAGGAGCAGAGATGGCACGACGGACCGTGGCCGACCGGCTCGCGGATGCCTTGAGCGCGGTGCTCGGCACGACAGAACTCCCCCTCCGCCTGCGCGGCTGGGATGGCTCGGTGGCCGGACCCCCCGGCGCTCCCGTGGTCGCGGTGCGGTCGCGCCGTGCGCTGCGGCGGCTGGCCTGGTCGCCCGGGCAGCTGGGCCTGGGGCGGGCCTACGTGGCCGGCGAGCTCGAGATCGAGGACGACGTCTTCGACACCTTCGCGGCACTCCGCTCGGTGGGCCGGCTCGCCGAGAAGGGGCGGATGGTGCCGCCCACGGCACGCGACCGGCTCAGCCTGGTCGGCACGGCGCTGCGCCTGGGCGCGATCGGTCCCGAGCCCGAGCCCCCGGCGGAGGAGGCCGACCTGGGCCGCGGCCGGCGGCACTCGCGCCGTCGGGACGCCGCGGCCATCTCCCACCACTACGACGTCGGCAACGATTTCTACGAGCTGGTCCTGGGCCCCTCGATGGTCTACTCCTGCGCGGTCTGGGCGTCGCCCGACACCGGGCTTGACGCCGCCCAGGAGGCCAAGCTGGACCTGGTCTGCCGGAAGCTGGGGCTGACCGAGGGCGACCGGCTGCTCGACGTCGGGTGCGGGTGGGGCAGCCTGGCCATCCACGCCGCGCAGCGCTACGGAGCCACCGTCGTCGGCATCACGCTCTCGGAGGAGCAGGCGCAGCTCGCCCGGAAGCGGGTGGCCGAGGTGGGGTTGACCGACCGCATCGAGATCCGGGTGCAGGACTACCGCGAGGTCGACGACGGCCCCTTCGACGCGATCAGCTCGATCGGCATGTCCGAGCACGTCGGCCGCGCCGGGATGCCCGGGTACGTCCGGCGGCTGCACGACCTGCTGCGGCCGGGTGGGCGGCTGCTCAACCACGCCATCGCCTGGAACGCCGGGACGGCGACGTGGAACCCCGACACCTTCATCGCGCGGTACGTCTTCCCCGACGGGGAGCTGCTCGGGCTCGGCGAGACCGTCGGGCTGCTCGAGGCCGGCGGTGCGCTGGAGGTGCTCGACGTGGAAGCCCTCCGGCAGCACTACGCCCTGACCCTGCGCGCCTGGGTGCGCCGCCTGGAGGAGCACTGGGACGCGGCGGTCGCCGCCTCGAGCCCCGGCCGCGCCCGGGTGTGGCGGCTGTACATGGCTGCCTGCGCGCTGGCGTTCGAGTCCGGCGAGATGGGCGTCGACCAGGTGCTGCTCCAGCGGCCCGGTGGCGGGCAGCCGCCGCTGCGCCGCAGCGCCTGGATGTGAGGCCCCGGGCACATCCGGCGCCCGGAAGGGCCCGTCGTCCTGCGGCGTTACCTTTGGCAGTCCGGCGCGCTCGCCCGTGCCGAAGCCCCCGAACGAAGGACGCTTCCCCGTGAGCGACGGCCCCCTGATCGTCCAGTCCGACAAGACGCTGCTGCTCGAGGTCGACCACCCGCAGTCCAAGGAGTGCCGGGCCGCGATCGCGCCGTTCGCCGAGCTGGAGCGCTCTCCCGAGCACGTGCACACCTACCGGGTCACCCCGCTGGCGCTGTGGAACGCGCGCGCCGCGGGCCACGACGCCGAGCAGGTCGTCGACGCGCTCGTCCGCTTCTCGCGCTACCCGGTGCCGCACGCGCTGCTGGTCGACGTCGCGGACACGATGGACCGCTTCGGCCGGCTGACCCTGGCGAACAACCCGGTGCACGGCCTGGTGCTGACCTCGTCGGACCGCGCGGTGCTCGAGGAGGTCATCCGCTCGAAGAAGGTCGCCCCGATGCTGGGCGCGCGCATCGACCAGGACTCCGTGATCGTGCACGCCGCCGAGCGCGGGCGACTGAAGCAGGCGCTGCTCAAGATCGGCTGGCCGGCCGAGGACCTCGCCGGGTACGTCGACGGCACCGCGCACCCGATCGAGCTCGCCCAGGACGACTGGCACCTGCGCGACTACCAGCAGGAGGCCGTCGACGGGTTCTGGGCCGGCGGCTCCGGCGTCGTCGTCCTCCCCTGTGGCGCGGGCAAGACGCTGGTCGGCGCGGCCGCCATGGCCGAGGCGAAGGCGACCACGCTGATCCTGGTGACGAACACCGTGGCCGGGCGGCAGTGGAAGCGGGAGCTCATCGCGCGCACCTCGCTCACCGAGGAGGAGATCGGCGAGTACTCGGGCGAGCGCAAGGAGATCCGCCCGGTCACCATCGCGACCTACCAGGTGATCACCACCCGCCGGAAGGGCGAGTACATCCACCTGGACCTCTTCGACGCCCAGGACTGGGGCCTGATCGTCTACGACGAGGTGCACCTGCTCCCGGCGCCGATCTTCCGGCTGACCGCCGACCTGCAGTCCCGCCGCCGGCTCGGGCTCACCGCCACGCTGGTGCGCGAGGACGGCCGGGAGGACGACGTCTTCTCCCTCATCGGGCCGAAGCGGTACGACGCCCCGTGGCGCGACATCGAGGCGCAGGGCTACATCGCGCCGGCCGAGTGCACCGAGGTGCGGGTGTCGCTCGACGACGAGGAGCGGATGACCTACGCCGTCGCCGAGCCCGAGGAGCGGTACCGGATCGCGGCCACTGCGCAGTCGAAGCTGCCGGTGATCCGGCGGGTGCTCGAACGGCACCCCGACGAGCCGTCGCTGGTGATCGGCGCCTACCTCGACCAGCTGGAGGAGCTCGGCGCCGCGCTGGACGCCCCGGTCATCCAGGGGTCGACGACGAACAAGGAGCGGGAGAAGCTCTTCGACGCCTTCCGCACCGGCGAGATCCGCGTGCTGGTCGTGTCGAAGGTCGCCAACTTCTCCATCGACCTGCCCGAGGCCGCGGTCGCCGTGCAGGTGTCGGGGACGTTCGGCTCGCGCCAGGAGGAGGCGCAGCGCCTCGGCCGGGTGCTGCGACCGAAGGCCGACGGGCGTCAGGCGCACTTCTACACGGTGGTCAGCCGCGACACCCTGGACAGCGAGTACGCGGCGCACCGGCAGCGCTTCCTCGCCGAGCAGGGCTACGCCTACACGATCGTCGACGCCGCCGACCTCGCCGGGCCGGGCGAGGTCAACGGTCCCGACTGGGTGGACGAGTCCGCCGACTGAGACCCCGGTCACCCGAGGGGTGGGCCGGGCCGTAGCTTGCTGGCGACGGTCCGGTCGCACCCCGAGAGGCACACCTTCATGGACGAGATCCAGCAGCTGGTCGCCACGAACGAGATCCGCAACCTGGTCGCGCGTTATGCCCAGTACACCGACGACTCGCAGATCCAGGAGTGGACCGAGCTGTTCGTCGAGGACGCCCGCATGGAGGCCGGTGGGCAGCCCATGGAGGGGCGCCCCGCGCTGACCGAGTGGATCACCGCCGTCACCTCGAGCATGAAGCTGCGGCACATCATGGGCGCGGTGACCGTCACCGTGGACTCGGCGACCGAGGCGCACGGCGCCGCGGACATGATCCTGCTCGCGGCGGTCGAGGGCTCCTGGATCATCGCCGGGGCCCCGCGCTACGTGGACCGGTACGTGAAGACGGCGGACGGCTGGCGCTTCGCCGAGCGGATCCTCGAGGACCGCAAGGCCTGACCCGATCTGCGTCGCCGGAGACCGCCACGGTCAGAACGGCGGAGGGGTGCTGGTCGCACGCAGCCCGGTCGGGGCGGTCACGGTGAGCGTGCCGTCGGCGGCGAGCTCGTGCCGCCAGCCGGGCGCCTGGTGCTTGCCCCGGTGGTGCGGCGTGCAGTAGCCGACCAGGTTGCCGGCACTGGTCGGTCCGCCCGGCCACGGACGGTCGTGGTCGAGTTCGCCGCTGCGCGGTACCGGTCGGCGGCACCCCGGGAACCGGCACCGTCTGTCGCGCACCCGGAGGTAGCGATCGAGCGCGGAGCCCGGCCGATAGCCCTCGGTCGGCGGTGGTGGCCCGAGCCCCGGGCGGCCGCGCAGGTCGTGACAGCACCGGGCCGGCCGTCGACGGCAGGCGGGCCGCCCGCAGGCCGCGGTGCGCCGGAGCTCGTGACTGTCGGTCAGCGCGAGCAGTGACCCGGTGAGCGCGTCGACGACCGCGATCCGGGGCCGCTCGGCGAGCGCACCCCCGGCCGTCGCGTCCAGGAGGCGGGCCAGCACCGCGCGCTGCTCGGCCCCGGCCACGGCGAGCGCTTCGATCGAGTCGGCCGCAGCGGAGGTCCGGCCGGCCCGGGACGCCTGCCACGCCGCCTCGTCCGCAGCGTCGGCGAGCTCAGCGCGACGCACCGCCGCAGTAGCACGGCGGACGGCGCGGTCGAACTCGAGCTGAGCCCTGCCGGCCGCGGTCACCGCCTGGTCGACGGCCGACCGTACGGTCGCATCTGCCGGGTTCATCGCAGGCCGTCGCCGACGGCCGGGATGGTGCGTCGGCTCGTACTCGTAGCTCACAGGGCGGCCGTCCGGCGGCCGCGCTGGTTCCGCGCCCCAGTCCTCGTCCCGGGCGCGACGCTCGACGCCGCGCCACCACTCCCCCAGCGCACGCTCCAGGGCCGACGCCTCCGGTGGCGGCAACGCCAGGAGCTCGGCGCCTGCGTGGTCAGCATCAAGGGAAGCAGGGACAGCTTCGGGGCTCCGGGTGGCCTCGTCCGTCGATCCCGGTTCTGCGTCGTGCGCCTGGTCGTCCGGAGCGCCCTGCCCGGCACCGTCGGCGTCCCCAGCAGGCGGCAGCAGCCCCAGCGCACGAGCGAGGGCGCGCACCAACTCGGCGGGGACGACCTGGCCGGCGATCTCGCCCGGCTCGTCCCCTCCGAGCAGCGTCGACACGGCCGCGACCACGGTGAGGTGCGCCTGGACCGGAGCCAGGTCGGTCTTCCCCGGCCGCAGTACCAGGTCCATCAGGCAGTCGGCCATCTTCTGCCCGCGCGTCCGCCGGTCGCCCGGCTCGTCGAGGGCATCGGCGTACCGGCCGAGGGCGTCGACCAGCGCCGCCGCCTCGGGCACGGTCAGCAGCGCCACCGCTTGAGCCATGCCGTCCTGGTGGTCCGGCCGCGCGAAGACACCGCGCCGCCGCACCGCCTCGGCGAGCCGGCGCGCGC
>Ga0210040_10003297_pt1 | contig 21962 bp, 11 predicted proteins | sample CryGeyCG12114_NA_FD_185462 | JGI IMG/M metagenome (GOLD analysis project Ga0210040, IMG submission 185462) | Groundwater microbial communities from aquifer - Crystal Geyser CG19_WC_8/21/14_NA (SPAdes) (version 2) | ecosystem: Environmental > Aquatic > Deep subsurface > Groundwater | place: USA...
TGTAGTGAGTGAATCCATTATTATTAAGTAGCTTTATCAAACCTACAACTACACAGTTTATAAACGGGATAAACGATGCCACTTGTCAAATTAGAAATGAACCAACGTAATTTCACACCTTGTCAGACACGGACGAGTAAAGCATTTCCTAAACGCCAAGACTCTCCGACTTAAAACGCGTGTATGCCTCTGGGAAGTATATCTTAAAACTTGAATCTTTTCCATACACAGAATAGAAAGCAAAGTAATGTTTTCCTTTTCCTTTTGTAAATAACTAATCCAAAAGATTCTTGGGGCATTGGGAGTATCCCATGTGTTAAGCATATACTTGTAGCCGACCATCGTGTAAGTACTCAATCAGTCCCTATGCATGTCTTGATTTGTTAGTTAGCAAATCATACCTTTGATGAAGAAAATGAGAAAATATACACACCAAGTCACAAGACTAATGAAATTTAAATACAATGTAGTCTACTACAGTACATATTGCAGTTGTATAAACTAACCAACAAACTCTTAAATGAGTAGCACTGCCCCTATCACAATCTACACTCATTAAAGGATTTCCCATTTGATGAAAAACAAGAGAAACAGGGAATGTTGCTTCAATAAAAGTAATAGTCTATTCATGCATCTCCTCCTTCTTAATGACTTGAGGTGTTGTCCTTAACTCTAAAGGAAATCCCATCACTCCAAAACCACAGCAGTATTCTCTAAATTGCAATATCTTAATTTCCCTTTTCCAGCCCATTTCCTTTCCAATCACCTTCTCTGATAATCTGATTCCAATTAAAACCATTTCCATCACATGATCTATCTATCCTACCTACCTAACTAGTACAACTCAAATATGCCAATCCCAATTAGATCCAACTAACCAACCTACTAACTCACTACAAACTGATGTCATGAATTTGGTCTTCATGTACATAATATCTATATCAAGCAAGCATTGACTCACAAACAGAGCTTATGAAGGGTTCCGTAGATTACAGCTTAAAGCAGAAGCGTAATGCTGAATACGTAAGCGTGTGAATGCAAATCAATGCAGAAATTTTCAGCATTACGCTTCATTTACACTTTAAGCTTACATATATCATTAGTTTAAGCATGACTCAACAGACCCCTTGAATCCAATCTAATATTCACTTCGCAGTCCATTTAAAAATGCAAGCTTCTAAGTACCAAACTACTTACATTTACTAAAAAGAATCTGAATCTCACCTGATGATTATAATGCCGGTTGTACGGATGCAATCCTTGAACTTCGGCTAAAAATCTGGCCGCCTTATGAGATCGGTTGAGTAAAGCTTCCCTTACAGTTTGCTTCCCTTCTTCTCCATCGTCAGAATATGCTTCGGTCATAGTATCATTTTCGGAGCAGCAATCCTCTTCGTCCATGAGTTCATGGGGTGGTTTGATTTTCACATTGGTTCCCATGCTATTTCTCCTTCCTTTGCATCCAGAGTAGTCTCCGGGTTGCTTCCCTGATTCCCCATCATCATTTCCATTTAGCGGTGATTTTCGGATCTGTACCGGTGACTCTTCCATCCTGTCAGCATCTTCTTCTGAATCCATACTGCTGTCATTATGGACATCTGGGGGTCCCATCATGACCCGAGTACTACTTTCCTCACGGTTATTGTTATTATTAGGATGACTATGTTGTTCGTATAAATGCTCATTGTTGTTGTTATTATTATTGTTGTGGGTTTTGAGGTCTTCTTCCGAAATAGTTTTCACCAGATTTAGTCCTTTACAGGTTGAATTATTTTCTCCCTTGTCCACCGGGGAGCTTGAATTACTCGTTCGACCGACCGATGAGTTATTAAAACTTTCACTGGTGAGGCATGGACTCATTTCTGTAGCCCGAACTAGATCTGACATCATTTTGGCAAGGGATTTTTAGTTGTCACAATATTTAGCAGTGTACCAAAGTAGTGGACATCGTAATAATGGTTAGATCTCGAATGCAAATGAACTCCAAACGTTATCTTGGTGTGTCGGTGAGACAAAGGTCATTGATAAATGCAGAGGCAATGTGACAACAGTTTCCTTCTTTACGACCGACCGATCTAATCAACATAAAATGAGCAAACCTTGCATTACTTACTTATTATCATAATATGATAATGCACTGTTCATGTATTATGTTGTTTGTTCTCGACGACACAAATTCAGTCTGCAGTCCTCAATTATTGCATTAATTTATCTGATCTGTCAGCCGAAATTTTCAACTGTGTACTCCTTACCTTGTTTCTTGGTGAACCAAAAAAGTGTAGTTGATAAACTCCAGTTGAATGATGATAAAAAATGTAGTCCCAGTTATAAATGAATTGGGCAAAACACAATACAACTTTCAGTAACACGAAAGATTGCAGTGATTCCAGGAATATCAACGACTTAGTTAATTATCTAAATATTTTTTGTGATGATGATGATTCAACGGAAGACTCCGTTTATCACAAACTCCCAGAGACTAGCGAACGAATTGTGGAACCAAAACGGGTAGGAACCGGCTCTGAAGATAGTCACGGGCTGACTGAACACCGCTCGCATTTTCCAACGGATTTCTTCAAACGAAAAGTGTCTTTTCTGTATGTAGTAGTAAAGTTTAGTTACTCAGATACTTACTTACTCACCATGTACCTAACTTTACTCCACACTTTGTATACGGTGTAGTAAGTAAGCAAGTTGCATAAACAAATGGTGAAGTTGCTCACTAACTCACTACATGTTAGCTAGCAGTTAGTATATAGGGAGTTTTCTGTATGCTGGAAGCAAGAAAAACAACCCTTGTTGAAACCGTTGAAACGAAGCATTTGGTGTTCTCGCCTTGCCCCATAGGCGACCCACTATAGAATTGAAGAGAAAGTTTTATTGGAAAAGTTGGTATTATATTGACGGAGAAATGATGATAATCATACTAACTAACTAATGAATTTATGATATGAATGATATAATTGGGATCACTGTAATGAGAATGCAAACAATGAGTGAGTAAGGTAATCGCTTGGAGAGACTCATCGGACAAATGGACGGTCAGACAAAGCTAATATAGATGAAAATCCATAAAATAATGAAACTTTTATTATTACGATGATGGTTTGGGCGAATAATGTAATAGGACGAGAAATGGAGGCTCATGTGCAAATACGGGATTGATATTCATATTCGAGAGTATTGAGAGCCGATCATAATGTCCAATAAATTCAGATGAGCTGGACAAAGAGTAAACAAGTTGGACATTTTCTCATCTCGTTTAGTTTGTTGGTTGAGAGTAAGTAAGTAATCATATATTGTAGGGACAATGTGTATTATGATGATTATTATTATTGGCAAAGAGCAGTAAACGTTATTCTTTGGCGTCTTATTGTTCCATTATGATCACCTGAGTGGATGGCTACTACTTTTGTCGTCAATCCTATGTATGACACGGAGTAATGGACGGTTGGATTATGTTTTATGTGGAGTCGTTGTACTTTTGGGCTCAAATGAGCACTTTTTGTGTTTGGTTAGGAATAACTGGTGGATAAGAATTATTTCCTTAATTGAATTGGATATTTCAATGTGAGCTTTTTTGTACGGGAAACTGATGGTTTAAGTAGACTAGGGTTTATAAGCAAAAGATAAATATTAGTTGAAACGCGAAGGACGGAGTTGTATCGCTTTCATAATTTTGTGGTTTTCTTACCACTATTTAATTTAAAATATTAAGTGAAAAACATAGATGTGTACATCACTTGCTTCTCATTATAAAAATGATATAAAACTGTGTTAGCAATGAAACTAGCTGTGAAACCAATATGCAATTTATCAAATTCTTATAGCTATGAGGTGAAAAATCACCTATTTATGCTCAATGGAATAAATTTATTGGAATTTTATTACGAATGCGTCCAAAGAATTATAATACGTTCGCGTACAATCTATCACGTTTTATTTATTGCTTACAAACCACATTACATACATACGAGATGATTTCCGAGTTTCCCAAGAAAATGAACCCACGGCAAGAGCGGATCTTCTTAAGTAAGTAGGAGAATTGAATTTGAAACCACTAGACATTTATGAGAAGTGATAATAAAACACAGTTTATTGAATGCTGGCCGTCTTCAAATCCATTTGGTTGTGCTATTTTGCCCAGAAGTAAGAAAATAAAACTGCAAGGGATCTTCTTCTTCCTCATTCAATCATTAAGAAAACAAGAGCCACTTTGGAATGTTTGTAGTCAACTTATAGGTTCAGTTCATAAATAAATTGGGATTGAAACTAGTTCCAAGTACCTATTTAAATGCATGTGTTTGCCTTGCCTCGCTCAAGTGCTAATAAATACGAGGAACAGTCTTAAAACATTGAATGTTTCATTCAAATCCACCAGCTAAATAGTAGTTGACCACCATACCTGATTAAAATAAAAGTGAATAAAGAGCCAATAAAAACGGAATCTACCTATAGTTAATCCAATAAAATGTTTCTTGCAAACCCCCTGGCTTCACCAAAATCACACAAAGGGTCTACAAACTGGTTTCAAGAGCACGGCAAAAATGTACATAGTAATAAATAACCACAAAGTAAAGTATAAACTTGAGCAAGCTGAATTTTTGAAGAAAGAAAATTGCAACCATAATGCATAGAATGAAAAAATATGGACTAGCTCATCATCACATAAATAATTTTGTAGATAGTGAAATTTAGAGTGCGCTCGACTGAACACTAAAAGTTCTTGAGCGAAACCCTAAGTTTAGCATGGTATTCAGTCTCTAGACAAACTTAGCATCTCATTGGGGAGACGACAAAATATGTGCTCAAGCTAGAGACTCAGGGAATTGCATTATCATAATTAGAGATAGTGGATAAGTTATAAGGCCTAATTAGCATATATGAATATTCCATCGGCAGAGCTGCATGGGGAAAAAGTGCTTAGTCATCTTCATCATCATTATCATCTTGGTTGTCCTTTAAATTTGACCGGCTTTTTGTTCAGTGTCTTGCATAGCCAGTTTGGTCACCCGTGCAATGAAAATTTAGATTTGAGTTGGACCCTATGTTTGATGCACTTTTTGACTCTACCATTGTTTTTTGGGGGAGCGTCCAAATCCTTTGGTAAGCGTGCAATGCATTTTTTTTGTCGCATTAATTGTTTATCTTTTCTAGCCGCACAGTCAGTGTGCAAGAAAATTCCTGAATATATATAAATAAAATATTGTGAATGTGTTAGTGAAGCGATAGAAGTTGAGAACTTTGAAAGTGCCTTAGAATGAACTGTGTGTATAATTGAAACGCCCGTAAAATTAATGCTAAAAAAATTAACAAAACACAATTTTGTTAGGACATATACTTGACTAAATTGGCACAATCACTTTCTGACATCATAATTAGCTGGAGCAAGCCCAACTGCCATTTGCTTAATGCACCTTTCATAGTAAAAATTGCAAAGGCAAAAGAACAATTATGCTAATGGACTAATTAGTACATTAACTAAAGACTATTGACCGAAATAGGATGCATTACAGAGCAAATTTAACGCAAGCAAACAAAAGGCTAATGCATACACTGCATATACAGTGCTATTGTGATGGCCGCATGTTTAAAAATGTTTTGTCATCGCTACTTAAGCATCGTTGGGTGAAAGTATTAATGTGTGTCTAGTTGTATAATAGTTTAGTGTAATCATACAATTCGGTGGAATGAACTCATTTGCAAGCCACATCATGTTATAGAGTTCCCTGTCAGTCACTCACCATTTCTGATCATACTAATTATCGCTGAGATAGAGTGTTCCCCATAAAAGGTAGGGTAAATATTTCCTATAAAGTTAATTGTGTGTGGCTTACTTCAAGTAAAAAATATATTTTGCATAGTTATTTGACAGATATTTCAGTTACTATTTCAAAAACAAATTTAGTTCAACGAAAGGCTCAAAAGTTGGAATATTTTTACACAATTATGGTAGACAAGGTGGAATAGTTTAGCACGTTTTCACGCAAGACTAAATATAAAATGTGCTGATATTAGCTCTTCAATAGTATTTGTAACAACTTTTGCGTCGTAGAAATATGTAGCAAAATTTTCACTGAAATTACTTTGTCAGTGAAGAGTCAACCCTGCAATCAAGACGTAATTAAAGGGCTAATTCCATTAGGGAAAGAAGCGAATAATAGGAGAACAAGTTTTAATAAATGAGAGATGTTATTCTACACTCACTCAACGTTTATATCTCAAAGGGACTCTATAGGCTATATGCGCGGACTTTTGACTAACGTAGGGGGCACTAATTATTGTACTTACATTACATGCACCCAAAGAGACGCCATTACTATGCATATTTACGTTCTACTTTTTGTCTTGAAATTCGATCCTTTGTGATCAAATGAGAAGCTAATTACTTTGAACTGCTCACTCTGATTTTATAGTGGTTTCCTCGTTTCCCTGTCTTGTCATCACATTAGTTCCTAAATTGGAGTGCAATTAGAAATAAATGTGCATGAAAAGGGATTAGTATTAAGTGGGTTTTTATCAAAATTTACCGTAAGTTTTAAAATTCTAAATAAGCGTAAGAAAGCACAATTAGTGTAGATTTTTAATTGTATGTACCTAAAGTGTGGTCTGATAATATTAGTTTGCTACAAGTTAAAAATTTTCAATTACTTTCATAATTCACAATTGAGACAATACGGTTAGCGTGTGATAGCCATGGCCACAGTTCAATACGCTGCTACCAGTTTTCTTTTTTGGAATGGTGAAAGATAAAATAAGAAGACCGTACTTTGGTTAAAATCGAAAACCAAAAGTGCAAAGTTCACAATCCCCGCCGCATTCGCGGTATTTTTGTTTAATTTCGAATTAATTTACATAATGAGAACTCACAATGACAGCACATAATTAAGGATATCTTTTCCCAGAGCAAATGAGGATAGAAGTTATAGCAGATAGAAAAGTGACGTATGGAAATTCACCCCCGATCTATACATTCTACAGCTATTTAATGAATATGGCAAAGACTGGTGGCCAGAAGTTGAAAGTTATACCCAAGGAGCAAAAAAGAGCAAAAGAACAGAGTATGGAGGAGAGCAGCGATCCTCATTAAGGTCCGTTATGAAGACAGTTTAATGATATAAAATGCTAATTAAGGAAGGGACAAAAATTATTTCTCTCTCTTTCTCTCCCTCATTCTGTTCACGTGGAATTCAGGAAATGAAAACTCATTATGCAAATGGAGTTCTTTTGAATAATTCCAGGACGTAATTAAGCAGTAATTTTCAGCCACTTTGATGCACAACTCCATGCTCAACTTTGGTGTGGTGTGAGCACTTTCTCATTTTAAATGTGAAAAACCGTAATTGTTTGCTTTAGCGCTTGTTTAGAACCATTTCAAGACTTTCTTTTGTACTGCATTTCAAAATTTCATTCGGAAAAACCATGTAATTAGTTAAATGTTAAAACTTGCAACTTCACGGTCTTTAGATTGCAATGGTCTTTTAAAACTTGCTTGGTAAAATACATAGGGGGAAAACAAATAATTTATGGATTTGAGCCACAATTTCAAGAGAATAAGAATTATAATACTTTTAGCATTCTTGCTTCAAGAGTTTTGACGGTTCTTATTCTACGTGCAATTTTCGTGTCCTTTTCTCTTTCTCTCAAGTATACGCTTCTTCAGTGTCACACTTATTATCATTTATTTGAAGTTGACTAATAGTCCTATTAATATGTAAGGCTGGCACGACAGCTCATTTTAAATTGGAGTCAAAGTTGCCCAACATGCCTGATAAACTTTTGAGGGGGACTCTTCATAACGAACATTGAATATCAATCCTAATCGAATATATTATTCCTGCGGATTTTCGCCACCGGAATCTTTTCCGCCTGTATTCACTATTTGCACAACTATTCACACCAACGCCTCGTGTATTTTTCCTACATGTTAAATGTTCTTATCCATCATGAAAATGTTAAATAATGTGCATAATTATGTATAATGTGTGTGCACACACTGACACACAAGTATGCATAAATTATTTCCTTAGGTGAGCTAACATGGATGATTATGAGTCCAAATGTGTGCCCTGTGAAGGATATGGAATGGACGCCCATGGCCCATGTTTATTCATGAAAATATTTATGTAGCAAACTAACGAACCGGTTAGTTAGTTGGTTACTTACGTGCTGTTTATGTACAGACAACAGGCCTGCTGCGCCTATTTGACAAGGTGTGAGAAACTTTCACCTTTTCCCGAATTTATGCAAAAAGGTGAAGAGAAAACAAGAGAGGGGATAGGCAGGCAGGTAGGTAGGTGGAAGTGAGCTTTAATTTACTGTTTACTCGTGCATCCAATGATTGTGTAAACGAGACAACTTTACAATCTAGTGAATTTGACACAAACGGCGAGTGGAAATTTGGAATTCTTCTTCATTTTAAATAATGGATCCAATTAAAATCGAAACATAAAAGCAAAATAGACTCGTCATTATTCACTCTGTTGTGGTCATGAGCATAATGTGAAAATTGTACTTCGTACAAGTAGGCAAAGCGAAATTACATTTTCTATACATAACACAGACAATGATTCCAGTGTGGTGAGTATGCAAAAGCTCCTTTTTCTCTGTTCAACTCATTTTGTTTACTTTCATTGGGAATATAGTAAGAGATGATACCTGATATGTCGATGAAATACCGTGAGCACTTATTTAGCATCCTAGTCACTTTACTCAGAATTCAGAGTCCATTTTCTCCCTGAAAGTATTAGTAAACTGGCAAATTATAACCAGAGTCATTTAAAATAATTTACACAGTCGTGCCGATAAATGCTGCTCATAGTGTTTCAAATAATATACTATTGCCTATTAAGTATTCTAATATGTGCCAAGTTGCCAAACTACATAATATTAAGCTGGGTTTTGTTTCCACGAACTATAGCTTTACATGTAGCAACATAAAACGTCATGAAAGACTTTTAATATCGAAATTAAATACGCATCAGATATCAAAAGCCACCTCATGTTTGTATGACACAGGACAACCGGGGAATGATTCTCACTAGCAAATTTATCTTCATCGTGTCATCACTTTTTCCAGTGACCACAACAAAGGTTGCTTTCATTGCATCCTGGGTGAGGTGTCTATGGATACAAAGAGCTTTTCATTATGGCTTCACGAAATTGAACTCACATATACAGAAAGTTTTTACTTACGCTCCTAATTACTCTCCATTCCTCCATGTTGATCAGCATGATTATCTATTTTTCGACAACCTGTTGTACGATCTTCAAGTGTCAATTCGGAATATCCATAGAAAAGGATGAAAACGTCCAGGCGCAGTGTGTCAAGTTGTCCAATGCAAGAAAACGTACACAAGTACAAAAGGAGTGATAGTATTACCTAATTCTGATTCCTCACACATGTTCTGCTGATCGGAAATTTAAAAATGCATGTGATATTCTCTTGCTCGCTTGAAATAACTGTGAAAATTACGCAAGTATCAGTTTTAGACAATTTTCTTTCAAGTATTAAGTTTGTTTTATATAAGTTTTCCAGAAAATGATGAACAAACATAGTTTAAATACATAGTATAAAACAATGAACGAAGAGTGAATAGTCAAATATTTCATCATACATCCAATTAACGCAATTTTAATTACCGTCTTTCAAATTAACTATTTAGTCTCATTCAAAAACTATTAACATGATAATCAAATATTTGGTTTTTAAGCATTGGACAGTCCTTTGTATTTGTCATTGGCTTTCTTTTGGGTTCATCCCGGTAAATAAAGCATAAGTCTACACAGCATACACTAGCATATAAGTGACTGCATAGTTAGTTACATCAATGTAATTATTATTGATAATCGCTATATTTTGAGTAAATGCTTATACTTTGCCCACTATAAATTTAAACGAATTTTAAAATAAACAAGCAAAATAATATAGGACTAACTGAGCAAAGAACATTTTCAGACGAAACAAACGAGTTTACCTGTTAATGAAATAAATGTCTGATGTAGGATATGACCCGTTCCTCTTTTGATCAACTTGCGTTCAGTATTTTAAACTGCTATGAGTGTACAAACACTAAACAATCGTGCATAACTAGTGATTAAAATTGTGACGCTTCAACTGTTCATTGCATTATTTACTGCATACACTCATGTAACTGGACAATAAGAAAGCAAAACTCGAGTGCTCGCCCCAATTAAAACCAAAATGTGGCGATTATAATCAAACACTGGGGGAAAGGGAAAAACTTATGATAAAATTAGTTCATTATTCATTCAAAGGGCCGATTATAAATGGTTAACGCAGAAAGTGTTTGAGTAAAACCTCCTGTTTCATGAATACACAGCTCGATTTCGTCTTACATCATGAATGGAAAAATTCATTCCTAATTCATACTTGATAAACAGATAATCTGGCGTTGGGCATAATCTGAGAAAGTAGAGATAATCATATCGACCAATAATTCCGTGAGTGAATGCCAGGATATATAATAATCCAACAGGACTGAAAAATTATTCATGTGATATTAGAATGGATGAAACGAACGGTAGATTCAACATGCATGCAAATATTTTGCTCTCCATAATTCAATTACATTACGTTCAAATAGTCAGGTCAAAATACAAATTCTATACTTTATTTTCTGTCTGAGGTGTCAGGAAAAATGTGTGGCTGCACAACTTGTCGATATGGATTCCCGCAACGTAACTTTTCAGAATGTTATTGCATACGAATAAAAACGATGATGCGTGTCTACTATCTTAGAACGCAAGACAAACTATTCTTACGATGTGTAGAACTGACTCGTGTCAAAAACACACAAATATATAGCATAAAGAGCAAAAAAATGGTATAAACGAAATTCTAAAGACATTAATATGCAGTTTAATGCAATCAGGATGAGGATTAATATGTTGATTCAATCACAGTTCATTAAACTTATTACACGAGCGAGGAACGTAAATAACGACGTTGTATCTACTTAATTCTAGGAGTGCAACAGCAGGAAGTCACAGACCACTATCTTTTTAGATATCCAATTTTAACGTTTTATAACACACTATCACACTCAGCCTGTGAGATATAAATTCTCGGCCATTAAATCAACTACACTAATTGGATTACATTTGGGTAAAAAAGTATGTGCCTATGATTAGACTTACTTCAATATACTCACTACTTGAACATATTACCACTCAAGATAGGAATGATACACCCAGGACAATGAATTTATACAGATTTGGTGGCTATGTGATGTACACTCTCTCAAAACGAGATGAATTGAAAAATGATTTATTATGGTATTGTTGACCACTACCATAAATCTCGAAAATTAAAATAAAAGCTGTAAACAATACACTGTATAGGTTGCCTTAAGCGCTTGATACAAAATCGTAACAAAAACAGTATGAATTGCAAGGAAATGTCTCGCGATTTTTATTCACAGTTCATATTGATTATTATAATTTCTTAAAAGTAAATGCACAAGCTGAAAGTAGTAAAAAAAAGTATTTAATAATGATTGAATGAGCTGAATACAATACCGATTGAGTATTGGTGCCTTGTTCACTGGAATATGCAATAAACAGCAACACTATACAGGCTAGGCAGTACAAGCATGTAGCAATAGCAAGCCTTGCAAGCAGGGTGGTTTTACTTTGCCCCTCTCTTAGTAAAAACTTTTTTGAGTGTGTTCCAAAACGATGGCTTCTTTTCGGTACCAGAATTTTCTATAAAAAGAAATAAAAAGTTAATATCTTATTCGAATAATGTTTCCAAATCAAAACCGACAGCGCTTAGTGACATCTACCTGAGGTAGAAAATTGACAAAAATTGGATTTCGGGGCCGTCAAAGACTTGTAGACTTTATTGTATGGACCTAATGGATCATAATCCATGAAAAACTCTGCTTCCGAGTTCGAAACCTTTGGCTTCAGGGTACTTGCTTTGGTTGCCACATTATCTTTAAAGCTTAGAATCCTTTTAACACCCTGTTTGGTGGCTCCATCTGTCTTAGAAATGTAGCTAGGAGAGTACTCAAATTCGAAATCATGTTTCACAGGTGAAAAGAAACTACGCGAAGAAACACCTATATACTTATTGAAAAATTTTTCAACCAAAGGGCTCAAAAGTTGCAAATATTTTGGATGAGTGCAGAAAAAGGTGTCAGCAAATTTCAAAGCTCCGTCAAGATCTGCAATAATGTAATCCAAAGATGATGTAATTTGTCGATCTTTAAGCACTATCTTTGTCTTCAGATCAAAAACAATCTGAGCGTTCTTCTCCTTGGGCAGAGCATTTGTGTCCACCACACCGAGTGAAATCATCGTTGACTCCGAAAGGCGGATCCATTCACTCATTTCGATTCGAACACATCTTAAGATTTCCAAAAATATGTCAAATTGATTGAGTATATTGATCATAGCAGTAAAAGGAGCGTGTTTCAGATTTGTCGAGAAAGACTGTGATTCCTGACGCAGCATGTGAAATAAGCTGATTTGATTCTCGATTACAGGAATTTTCAAAGCCCGTTGCGATCTTTGGTAATAAATGTTTCCCATTTCTTTAGCTACAGACTGGGAAAACATGTTCCACCCTATGAACCATTCTACTGCTGTTCTAATCACTTCCGAAGCCTGTGCAAATACTGATTCCATAGGTAGGACGCACGTCCAAACCGAAACTGCCTTTCTTGAAAACAGGGGCTCGCTGGAAACGGGAAGTGAAATGGATGAATATCCTTTGGGAGTAGGGGACAGGCCATCACGCTCCCACCTTTCAATGCTGATAGAGGCCACCAATACTGTCAAATCAGGCTTCGAATTGGAGTCGAAAATTTGATCGTAGTAGTATTTTACAAACTCCCTCAATTTTTTAAAATTATCTTCGATTGTGTGTGTCATTTGAGATACTTTTTCCAGCACCATATCATTCCATGACAAAAGTTTTAATTCCTCAGCAACATCTAATGGCTTCACATTCGAGTAATGCTTGCATAGGCAAAGCTGAATAAAACTTTGAATCTGTAGACTCTCCTCTCGCAGTTTCCCCCAAGCATCTAGAGCGACAGACGTAGTCTTAATCGCTCGTAAAACTTTGGAAGCATTCTGTTCAAACGTGGAACTATTACACGGTATCTGTGATGTCAATTCACACGATTTCATACCTGTGGATATGAAATCGAACAATATATTCTTATTGGGCCCAGAGTCTCTGTTAAACATTGGCTTAAAGAAATCTTCAGGACTTTCTTCGATGTGTCGTTGCAGGTTTCGAAGCAGGATTTCAAGCCAAACGTCCCAGCAGAAGAGCCAACGAGTTTCCATTTCAAAGCTATATGGACTGTCAGGGGAGAACTCAACAAATGGTTGGAGAATCATGTCGATATCTTCATGATTTTTAAGACTCTCATTCAGCTTTACAGCCGAATATCCACTGGAGTATGCTATTTCTGCGGAGGTTGGAGACTGTATACTGACAGAAATTGAATCACTTCCATTCTCGCCGTACCTGTCAATAGTATCAAATTAAGTTTTTTCGATATTTTCATAAATATTTTCGTTGAAAAAAGTTATTCAGTTCTCACTCCGAAACAACAAGCGAATTATATTCAGCTACACTGACTTCTATTTCTTCCATGTTTGATTTTAAGTTCCAAACTCCAAATCTTTAAATTCTTCCAGTTCCAGTTCTTCAGTTTAACCTTTTCTACAATGATAGATAACAAAAAGTAACCATGTCAGATGGGACAAGCTTGTCTGGAAACACAAAACAATATATTCAGCACTAACATCCACTTTCACACTTTCAGAATTGAATTTTATGTTAACTACAGTTTTTTATACTGCAGTTAGTCCAATTTACCGGCTGGACGCTATACAATTATCAGACATTAAATTCATTGCAATTAACTTCACTCAGGAATCAACGAATGAAATCAACCAATCAACGAATTGGATGAAAATTGCCAATCTGGCGTTAGATCTCCTTTTTTTACGACTACGAATATGATCGAAGTGACGGAAGTGAAGACTGACTTAACTGAATCTGGATTGGATCCAATTAATAGCATTAACTCTTCAGTTTCAAATCCACGTTTCACTCCCACCCTGTTTAATGCAAATGTAATTAAAGTAATATAGAAAGTTGCTAAGATGCAATGTGAATATTATGTACACTTTTAAACATGCGAAGGACGTCGAACTAATGCATTCATATTTTGGGACATACTTATGATTGGTGTGGAGCTTTTTGGGCCATTTACCTCCCTTCCTATGAATATTTCTTGAAATATATTAATTGTGTAATAAATTTTGTCCTTCCTCCCTACGTAAAACAAAAAACATACACGACAAGTTTCTACACGTTTTTCTAAAAATTGAAAGTTAGAAAAGTGTATAATTCTAGTCCTGCGAGTGGTCCTCATCCCCTCGTGTGCGCAATCTGAATATTTACGAGTAGAAAAGCTCATTCCTGTAAATGAACATAACTCAATTTTAGAGTGATCGCAATCGAGATGATTTGAAATGGACATAGAATTTTCCCAAAGTCCAATTTAACGACAAAAAAGTGCTCTGCAAATATGTATATTTTGTAGCATCAAGAGGACACCCAGAGGATCTGAAAAATGCTTTTACTTATGCATGAGTGCGTGAGTGGACCAAGGATTTCATCAAATCCTGCAGGGCAGAGAAAATTTCAAATTTAAATACAAACTACTCCTTCTTTCCCATTACAAATATCTAATATAGGATCGAGTGGATTATTTGTCGCCTGGGACTGCTCATAGGGATCTTGAATATGATGTCACCCTATCCATCCGTCCCATAGTATAGTAGAGTCTCCATTCGAGAGAGGGAATAGAGCTTTTTATCAACTTACTTAAATTCATGCAGACCCTCACATGGACAAATCAATTCTATTCATGTACCCAAAGATGGACTCTTTTATTTTGACTTGAAATTCAGATATAAGGCATACAGAAAATCATCTTCACCATTTCAATTCAGTCCGGTGTAAAAAGGCATCACAAAATAGGGTGATTTGGGTGAAATATCCACACACTAGATGTGATGGAACTAAACGAAATAAATCCTCGCTGGATTCGGTCAGTCGTAATGTATTTTCAAGCCTCTGTAAGTGAAACTGTATTTCCAGCAAATATAAATCGCTAGCATATAAATCAGTAAGGGTACACCCGATGCCGTGTAAATTTGTAAATTTCTACGTGCGTAAATCTCCCAGCCAATCAGAGCAGACTTCCAACTTCTTCTTACTGATCTGATTGGCTAGGAGATTTACGCACGTAGAAATGTACGAGTTTACACGGCATCGGGTGTACCCCTAGTATGTATGCTTTTTTCGATGAAGCCCAGAGTATGTGTTTGCACTGCGTGTAGATACTTTCTCACAGAAATGTCCACATCCACCAGTACGTTATATGCATGCCCGTCGCTAAAGCGGTTAATGTATACTTTGTACTAATGCTAGTTGACTTGCTCACCTTCATGAAATATAAAATGAATTCAATAGTTGAAGCACACAGGCTTAAAAAAAGTATGGTGCTGATAGATAGTAGAGCGATCATAATATATTTACATAAGTGAGCAAGTTTACATAAGAGTCCATGTTCCACCGTAAAGGATTCAATTGGCGCTTGCTGTAAAACTTACTGAAATTAGAAGACACGTTCCTACGCACAAGAAAATTACTTTTACAAGAATTCAAAAGAAAAATGCAAAGGTTTGACATTCCGTCCTCACTATTGCAGTAGAAATGGGAACCAAAAAAAAATCATCTTATTTCCATGCAAAATCCTCTGAAATTGTATTAGAAGACCATCACATGGTCTTGCATGCATACACGGTCCATTGGATTCACGCATGAGAAATACTTACACCAGTATATCTGCTTAATTTAGAAACGGTTTGCGTCCTCTGCCCATTTGCTCAGTCCCATCTATTTTTCCCCCGTAGAGTGTACTTTACATTTGTCTGTGCAAGCTTAGTTGGGAGAAGGGTGTCGTACAGAACGATTTCAATTGAAAAGTCATGCATACTACATGTCCAGCAGATACTTGGTCAAGAGTAAGGATTTCTAACCCACGAGAAAGGAAAGCGCACACATTCCTTTAACAATGTTAGCTCTCTGAATAGATGGATCGGCGATGGACTGCTACTGGACACCATCAAGTCCCATGTAATAGCCTCTTGAGTTATTTGATTGAAAAAATGAGCCACCCCGTTTTTCATGAATTTCAATGCGCACTGGACCCATAATATAATGGCGATAAGAAAACCAAGGGAAAGGGAAGGGTACGACCGATGGAACCATGTAAAGCAGCCTTTCTCTTTTCCTATCGCATATGCATTTATGCATATGGCCTTTTTCTCCGTTTACTTGCACCATTGGGTGGAAAAATCGCACCATTATGCATTTGTTTGATATGAACTTTTTTTAGGAAGTGGAAACTCGGAGAGGAAAGTTTAAGTATATTATGTGTGGACTGGACTTGGTCCATCTGTAAACGCGACCATGCATGATGTTCCATCTATATATAATGTGTTGTGTTCTTATATGGAATATGCTTTAGTTATTTTTTTGCTCTTGTGACTCCTATCAGAATCAACTGATGCTACTCCATGCATGGAATTGCAATAACTGTAAATTCTTGTGGAATAAAGAAGACGATCTGGTCCAAGTACTTTGTATGGGCCATTCTTGATCGTTTTGCTCAGCTAGTAGCCCTTCTTTAAAGCTTTTATTACCTTTATTGAGGGCTGAATTTATTCATGTGAGGAGGATTTTTTAAGATAACAAGGTTGGATCTAAACGTCTGCCCAATACTGAGGCAATTGTTTTTCTTTTAATATAAATAATATGAGGAAAAGTTTACCATTACATATGCAGTATTTGCATGTATGGAGCACAAATATAGTTTCCAAATTTTTTCTCGTTTCCTTAAACTTGTAAATTATTTATTATGGATGATTTGGGACCGAATAAGCTCATAAATATTAAATAACAATAACTTTAAAATTATATTTCATCATTGGAGGAATTGCTCGTACAGTTTCACTTGGTTATGGAAAACCTGTTTCCGCTCTTTTTGCCTGTCAAACGTGTGCATCATCATAAAATAGTGTGGACATACTCGAAATTTATACTAGGTACATATTTTGGAAGTTCCAAAGTGAATATTTAATCTAAATTCAAGAATTAGCATTTACTTATACTAATTTATTTTGTCATAATATTTTGCATCCCACAGATTATGACAATATCATAAACAGGAAAGTGTATAACAAACGATTGCACTCTTTGTTTAGTGTACTACCAAAAAAGTGTTTGCGTTCATAAATATATGAATAAAATCATGATAACGGAAATACTATAGATGACGATTGCAATTCAGGCTATAAATAGGTGAGATTGTTCTTTCCTCCTTTAATCTTGCATCAAAATATAATCAATCCATAAAAACCCATATTTCAATTCAATTCATGTATTTATTCCACTTGAAACGCAACTACGCAACTAATTTTAAATTTAAATGGGATGAAAACTATTGAACGCACTTATTATTAAATGCGGTTATAGCTAAAGCAATATGCTGTAAGCAAAGGATTCCATCAGAGTTATGTCATTTTCATGAAACTAGTATTTTATTCAAAAATATGTGTTTACAGAACTAATGTTGCAATTATTGTAATAAAACACAGTCATCAGTAGTAGTTAGTAAATTTCCATGTGTAGTATTGTAGTCATGCTGCTCGCCACTCCAATCACAATACAATAAAGTTTAAACAAACAGCTGAAATAAAAAAAATTTTTACTGAAACTGAACTAACTGAGCGGTGTTGGTTTGTATTCCCAAGCCTTGTCCATGAATTGTAGTAGCTACTCTTAATACAAGTTCAAAATGCTGCACTACAGAGACACCTAGTAGGTGAAATCGGATCGACATAGACTACTTTACACTTGTATCGATATTCATAACTGCTAGGGTGTGCTTCATGCTTGTTGCAAAATATCTAACATGTCTCATATCTCCAAATTTCCAAGTACAATATTCACCTCGTGTATATAGTATATCTATTTCTATGATTCACCTATGCAAGTGTTTTGGGCCCGCCTGCCCGATGAAGTGAAAAAACTAAATACTGCAACAGTAGATAATAGTGGATGTTAAAAATGTATCATCAAAGTAGTATTACACATTACACAAGTTTCCAGACACGGTATTTTTCAGCAATGCAACTCCGAAATATCTGTATTTATTTCGCCTCGTTTCTCGAAACAACAAAAAAGTGAAAGTAGTGTCATTGTTTTAACACATGTCCTTTTCTTGAATGTTTGGACAGATTGTCAATAAAGTATTTCTCGATTCGGTTTTCAAATTGTAGACAAGTGAACCCGTTTAGATAGCTGCCAACATAACTTTTCTTATTTTTGTGTCTGGACACACGCAAGTTTACGAAAAGTTTAAGAGTTTATTCGATTCAAACATTCAAACTTCATAGTAAAATATTAATATTAAAATTAATTCAATCGTGCTATGCGAACTAATAAATAAATGCAATATAAACAGGAATATACGAATGTACCCTAGAAGGTTCACTAGACTTGAAATGACTAAAGTTTTAGTTAATTAAACTGCTAAATTATCAGAATACTTTCAGCTGCCCTTTTTCATCAAATCCTGCCGAATGGCCCGCATTGCGGACAATAAACGACTGTCCATCGCAGTGCATTCTTCGCTCACCTATTTAAGAAATAAAATAATAAACTAGCGTTAGCAATGATTAAGTAGTTTGCACAAATACGACGTTAGACACACTATACTTTTCTACAGCAAACACACCCCCGACTTTTGTATTATGCGATCTCATCTATGTTGTATTACTTTCCAAACAAGGATTTGGAGACATATTACCTCTTTTCACGAAGAGATGAGGTCCGCTATTGTTTCCGTTTCCAGGCACTACAGTGCTTGCTGTGCAATGAACAAATGGCGTAGTAATGCTACCAGTTCCAGTTGAAGGAGATGTTCTCAATTGGTATTTACTAGTTCCCCGTCCAACTCTGAAAAGGCAATTAAATTCATGAGCACGAGGATTTTCTTGAGAACTAATGTCCTTGTCCTTTTTTACAAACAAGGAAGTAAAGAAAGAGCACAGACAAGTAATAATCAGTATACGACAATGCTTGAACAAAGCTGTGTACTCAACAAACCTTTTGAGTTGACATTTTCATTTCCCCTCCGTATGTTCGATTGTAGCCCTACCTATACCATTTCCAAAGTGATGTGACCAACCTTACTCACCCACCTAACCTACCTCACCTAGTTTCGATTATAGACAGACAGCTAAAATTCAGTCTGGATGGAAACATTATGTTTACCTTATGACTTCACTGTTAGATACACAAGTGTGCATTGAGATTGAAAAAGTCTATTTTAATCTGCAGTTAGTCCAGTATAGTGTGTCGAAACCATCGAATGTAAAGATCATATTTATTTATACATAAAAATCGATACGACTTTTCTAAAAAAAGATTTTTCAACTTTTCTTAGACATTAAAGTAACAAGCTTCACAAAATGGAACTAAAGCATTTTTGGTCACGGTCAAGGGTCAAGTTGTACTAAACTTCAATTCTGAATCCTGAGAGAATAATTCATCTTGAAGTGAAAGTCTTCTAAACTTTTGGAGCCCAATATGGTTCTACTAGCGGAAGCTAACGGAAAAAATAAAAGTAAAGTTCAAACCTCACCTGGCCAGACCGTCGGCAGTTTGGGAAACCCGAATGCCATTAATAACCCAATTTTCAACGCCTTCTTCTGTTAGCCAATACTGCGTGGTTTGCAACAAGCGAATGCAATCCGTCACATGGTCCGGACCATAACTAGATTCCATCAAGAATACTGGAAGTGTGAAGTCCCCGCTCATATCTGAAAATTGATCCGTAGTAGTTCTCGTGCCAGCTTGATCCACCAAGTAAACCAAAGCGCTCTGCTCACTAGAGAAACTAACTCCTTTGAACCACATTTTCGCATGCCTATCAAACAAAGGAGAAAAACTTTTACAACATCTGGAATCTGGAGAACGCAAGACGTACTTAACTACTGTTATTCATTCAAGGGTACGAAACTCTCGTGCTCATTTCTCAATCCAACATGTCAAACTACTTCATTAACTGATAGTCATCAAATTCGGTAGTATTTGCACTTTGATTTGCACGAATGGGTAAATAAGGATCCCAACAAGAATACCAAAGTCTAAACATTATTCCGTTCTACTCGATTGTAATTTCATTTATACTAGTCAAGTCAACATACGAGTCTAAAGTATTCATTGAAATGCCAGCCCGCACAACTTGGAGCAAATAAAATGTTTTCCCATTCTGCACGTTCCTCAACATGCTGTGATAGAGATGAGTGGAGACCTTTGCAAATATTAAATAGCTCGTATCAAGTTTTCTCGAATTCTCAGAGAAAAAATCCTATGTAATGATACTTGTGAGCTGCATGTATGAACATCAAAAAGAATTCTCTATTACATCACAGTCGGTACTCTTCACGCTCATATTCAATGGTAATGTACACCTATACATTCTTCCATCATTCAAATAAAATGAAAACCGTGTTTCGTCAACTCTGTCGTAGTTTGTTCATCTCCAAATACAAGACAACATTCAATAACCATTGACGAATATACCGATGTGATTCCATGCTATAAATAATAACAAAGACAAGCCAAAAGTTACTTGGAATTTCCTCTGCCGTCAGAAGTGCACGTCTCCACTCGACTTCCATACTGATAGACTCGCCCGGTCGGGTGAATGAGTGCGGCCGAGGATCCATTTGCACTAAGTGACAAGATCGCTTGCGTCTGTAGTACAAATGAAGGCAGTCAGTCAAAAGACATATCTCACAAAAAAAGGACTTACAACTTTTAAGAGGATTACCTAGAAAACAGTAACACAGAAACTTACTTCATTATTTACCATCCGAATGGCTTTATCTTTGGTCAAGTCGACTCGAACACCGTGATTAAGAGCGATCGTCATCACCCCCTGAGACGTAACAGCCACCCCCATGGCCACTTCGATTGGCTCTCCCAACCAATATGACAATGTAGAGTCTCCCATCTAGACAAGAAAAAAAGATGAAATAGCTCCTATAGATTTTAGTTTTAAGCCTCTTTTCCTTACCTTCATGAATGAAATGTGTTAAATGCAACGAAATATAGCCTGAAAAATTCAAATACTGACTGATGACTTAAATCTTAAACTTAAAAAGATTACGGTACACTTTAGGTTTTTTAATTTTTTCAAATGCAAAAAAACTCAAAAAATGAAAAACATAATGTTGGGGCCAATTAAAAAATTGTGTGGATTGAGCTAATGAAGACTCCAAACCTGCTACCCCAATGATGACTGAATTTGAATTATTGGATTCTGAAAACGGTGAAATTTGGGTTTCCGCTGCAACAAAAGAGTCAAATGACAATAAAAACACTGCATGTTGTCGGTACTTATGTTATTGACCTCATGCATTGCTGACTCTATCTTTTATCAGAGAGTTGAATCTGATGCCTCCATGTTTGCACACCAATCAATGCCCCAGGTTGCACACAAAAAGGTAGATTTGAATTACGCATTGCTGGATTGGGACGACGTGTGATCAGATTTCAAAGAAAAATAATGAGATTGCTAATGCTAATTAGCGCTTAAATAATGGGATGGAGATTGATTGCATGAAAATCAAATTTCGCGTAAGGTCAATGACCCCGAAATTACAAACAGTAAGAAAACAAAAGAATAAAAAAAAACTTTTTGCAGTCAAATCTCATTTTTTCAGATCCTGTGTAAGCTTTGAATCCAGGCAATTTTTTTTAATTACATTCGATATGATGCTATTCAAATAATAAGTTTACAGATTTTTTTGCTTCATCTCTTTCTACT
>Ga0210040_10003298_pt1 | contig 21958 bp, 11 predicted proteins | sample CryGeyCG12114_NA_FD_185462 | JGI IMG/M metagenome (GOLD analysis project Ga0210040, IMG submission 185462) | Groundwater microbial communities from aquifer - Crystal Geyser CG19_WC_8/21/14_NA (SPAdes) (version 2) | ecosystem: Environmental > Aquatic > Deep subsurface > Groundwater | place: USA...
CTTTTTTCAGATTTTTGATGTTCATGTTTTTTGTGATCACATTTTCAAACAGTAAAACTAATTATTTCCAGTCTTGTACAAAATCTTCAAAATTTTAACATTAGGGATGCTTTCAACTACTCCTATTCGTGTTGAATTTAAAAAACTTTTCACCAAAAACATTCCAAGTCTATGTTTAGCCGAAATTATGTACCAATTTCTTTGATTTTCAATAAATTACCTAATCCCGTCAATCCCGGGATTCCCCGGGATTACTGTTTTTCCAATCCCGGATCCCGGGATTCACAAAACCGTCCGGGATTATCATCTCTATTTCTGTGCAATTCACTGAATTTTGGTTGCATAAATTTATCTGAATTATATTAAACTTTGTCGATTTTGTATTGAAATAAACATTACTTAATTGTACAAACTAATGCAATCATTTATATAAACAGGTCTAATACCTAACTCAGAAACCTTGTATTCTAACTTTGTATCATAAGAGTTCATTGTCTGAAATAAATAAATATAACAAAATATGTGCAAGTACAACATATACTTTGCTATCCAATCCCAAATCTTCTCAACTATACATGCTGAAAAGGACAGTACAAGTTTTTCTTCAGTCGTCTTGACATAATGTTTTCATATAACATGCATAAAACAACAGGAGAATGTCTTCTAACACTCATGTTTCAAATCCCTGTGATGCATAGCTGTTTCCCTAAAGATAAAGTTAGTAGATGCATAAGGAATTGAGATGTTTTTATTGCTAAATCTTTTTTAATTTTGAGCTCCCAGCTGCTCCTGCAGCTTGTGTCACGCAATGAATTTCCGAAATCATGTCTACCACTGGGGAACATATGAGCACTAGCATGGTGTTGTTATTTGGAACATGGGGCCGTAATGCACTCCCAGTCTTCACTTTGGTAATCCAGTTGAGATTCTCCTTACTACAAGTAAGCCATGGTATATCATGCGAACTTGAAAGCATCAGAAAATGCATAAAAATCTTCCTAACTTCATCTGATTAAATTAGACTTTTTTTTGGCAAATGCCAACACAGTCCATAGATCTAAAGTCCTAAGACAATTGTTTTCATTGCCGAAATATGCTGAACGATCTTAAATAATTGGTTTTGGGCTTCATTGTGAAAATTTAAATGGAATAACATGAACCCGTAAAGAAATTCTGGTTGCGCTTTATAAGACAGCAACACAATAGAAAATAATGCTTATAAAAACTGAGGATGCAAACTTTACAGCCATCATTAAATACACTAGGCGTCATATTAAAAAGCAAGTGATCACAATACGCTTCAAAAGTCATTACTGTGAGCCGGTACATAAAAAAAGAGGGACTGAGCTCTTGGATTAAGTGGAGCTGAAAGAGATTAGATTGATCTTTGGAGTTGATGATGCATAATGATGTTTTTTTAATCCTGTGCATATTTTTACCCCAACGCTTAATACTCGCCATCCTTTTTTTTGGCATTTTCTCTTCAAGCCTCATTTACGAAATCTCTTTTGCATGCTTGATTCGCAAAAAATGAGGGGCAACTAATGCTATAGTTGTCTATACAAGCTTGATAAAAATTTAGGCAAAGGTGAAACAGTATTTTCGGGTCATTTCATCAAATTCTATAATACCAGTACTTTAGTACTGCCGCGTTCAACCTGAAGCAAACAACAGATGAAAGCTAACAAATATTTCGAATATAATGTTCACACAGTGACTTTTTCCAAGCTAAACAAACACACTGCATTATTTGTATTGCATGGGTATTCCACTCCTATTTGTTCTTTTATTTTTGAATCCTTTGATGGTCGGAATCTTTATTTATTGACCTTGTTGCCTTTCGTTCCCTTTGTGACTTTGTGTGGGTTTTGTGTTTCAGTAGAATAAAAAAAAAAGGAAACATGAACTCGCAAATTCTGGAACCTTTGGTTTCCTTTCCTTTGATTCCAAACATATTTTGTGGACTAACAAATGATCAAATGAAGTTGTTTATACAAGGATAATTCAATTGGTCGAACCCGAACCTACATGAGCTAATGATTTATTATGACATATGTAAATTCACTGTAAACTCCAGATAATGGTTACAATGGCAAGTGCTAGTATGGTTTTTAGATTGCCAATGTAATTTGAAGATATACTATGCACACGCAAAAATCTTCTTCGTTAGCCTACCAAATTAGTTCAACAAAGCTTACATTGCGGTTCTGTGAATAGCTAATATTCCATAGCCCGAAAAAAGACAATTTTTTACTGCCTAGTGTCATATATACGATTATATCCACGCGATTGACACAAACTAACTGGAGATTTGATAAACATAGGCTGTAATGGAATTCTTTGGAAATCGCATGACGAACAAGAAATGAGCACCAATCGAATAGGTTTGTCCCAATGTTGATATGTTCCCATCAATATGTAGATAAAGTTTACGACTTTCAGTCTGAATGGAGACGAGAGAATGCCCCAGTGGGGCGCAAGATTATATCCAATCTCATAAAAGGGAGCAAGTAACACAACTTTCTCGTAATTCGTGACTGTCCTGGTCCCCTGAGAGTTGATTGTAGATTGCGTGTTGATTATTTACTGGTTTTCTTCAATCGCCATTCTATGGCATGACATGCGTGGACCTGAAAAGACTACAACTTCTACTCTCTATACATGTTTCATTAAGGGTGCATTTATGGTCACCCACTGATGACTGTCTAATAGTAGCATAGGGACTATAAAAAAAGCTAACTCCACTTTTCAGACTTGTTTAGTGACGTAGAAAACATCGTTTTTTTTGTCAGGGCACTTGCAATAAAGTGACTTTTAGTTTCCTATGTTCCACATTTAAACCACTCGTTTTTAGATGCGATTGAACATTAGCAATAGAAAAGTTGGTGCATCATACAATACAAACATGATCAGTGCAGAAAAAATTCAAAGTTAAATACGTTAATATTATCATTATGACTGTACTTGTTATTAATTTTATAAAAAAAATTCTTCCTTGCGTTTGAAATTCCGTAAAAATGAAATCAATTAAGTCGTCTGGCATATTCTATCAATAATGGTAATCAACTTGCAAAAGTTGCGCTATTCACTAGCTCTCATTACACAGAATGCAACTTATTTAACTAATTTCTCAGGCAAAAACTTACAATTGCAAAAATTAGATTCAAACTTCTTGCTAGGGACACGTAACAACTTAAAATATACATACTACTACTACACGGGAAAAGTTTCCACTTGCTGGCGAACAAGCCTGTGATAAAATAAAATAGACTTGCACAATTACATCAGTGGAGGAGCGTGAAGTGAAAAGTGGTCGACAGTGGTGAAAGTCTTCTTATGTAAGATTTACCAATGGCGGATCTGGAACATAGGTTATGCATTAGTTTCCAAAGAAGAAGAACAGTTAGGGCCATTTAGAGCGACGCCTCAGTCTACTTTTATTCAACTTTGTGAGAGGGTGTGCAGCACAAACGAGTGCCCATACCATTGTACTATAAAGTTAGTTGTTATGTATAGAAACAAGACGAGATGAGTTGTAGAAAGTGGAGAAAAAAGTTTCCATTTCCACCCTTTTAGCCCATGCATAGAGAGTGAGCATGCAGACTGATTTTATCCACCGGTTATCATCATATTTTAACAGTTTCTTCAACTCCACTTTTTATGGCATGTACAAAAATTGGTACCAACATCCATGAAAAATTAAGTGGAGAATATCTTCACAGATGATTCCACTTCAATTGGCACACGACTGGTTCAACAAACCAAGTTTGTCTCGTTTTCAAAAATTAACCACAAGAATAAAAAAACGTGCACATTCGTTTTGTTTTCCTAACTAACCAAGTTGAGCTAAAGTTAAACCAATTCAGTATATGCTTGCAGAAGCTTATGACTATGATGAGAATAAGATTGCTCATAAAAAGAGGGACATGTAATGTGATGAAGTCACAAGCTAAATTAAATGTAGCCGTGTAAACTTGGAGATGAGGAAACTTTTTAGGGGGTAAAAAAACTGACGGTTCATTTTACCCTATCTTTTATTATCCGTCAATTGGGATGAACAAAATAACCGGGTATTCACAGCCTGACACTTGCTTTCTTATTACATGCCAACTTTATTGCTGAATTATAAGGCCAATTTTCCTGCTTTACGCGTTTTACATAACATTACACAGTTCATGAACAAATTTTTTTTTGCTTTTTTAGTACGGCGCATTTTTTAATATGTAGTTTTAGTTTCATCCTGTATTTCTAGCAATATTTCAATGCTTAAAAAATTCTAAAGAATATACTGTTTAACTGTCCACATTCAGTCAGTGAGTAACTTAGTACGAATCAGTGATTTTCTTTAAACGCACACACTTTATGTATACAAGTCCACAAGTCCTGAAATCTTTTATAAGTAAATAATTGGTTCTGCTATCTCCAGTTGGGCTGGAAAGTACAAATGAGCCGAAAATTCGTCTTGTCACAATCATGCTTTGCCCTATAATGGAAGCTAACTAACTGATAAGTACTACAGAAGCTTTTGGAGAAGTTTCAGGCCTCTCCTGCCGTTCACATTACGTCTTATCTAATTGTTCATCTCACGACTTAGGGAATTCTATTTCCCGTCTTCCTTGGCCTGTTTTTAGGAGACTTGCACAAAGTCCACTCTTTTTCTCAGCTCTGCCATACACGAAATAAATTTATCTGAACTTTTTCCATCCCTTATTCCGCATAAGTTACACTTTTCCCAAAAATAGTATCGATATGTACTGCACATTTTGAGCAAAAACCGTTATATAGTTTCATTAAAAGAATTTCACTATTTGTTAAAAATATCCATCTTTCTCAAGCAAAAGATATTGCTCAAAAATTTTCAGTTCACATAGTTTCAGTAAAGAAATAATAAAGCCACTGTTAATTAAAATGTACAACGCATTGACGATGCTATTAATATTGAAAATGGCATGACTAGTAAGCGAAATACATTCAGTCGATTTAAAACAAATTGTCTTGAAGTGAAAAAAATTCTTTAAAAACACTTATTAGAATAACTGTATAATATGTAGTAGTCCGCTCCCAAGCGAGTTCCACTTGGCTTCTCTCTCTTCATTTTTTGTACAAGAAAACAACAGCTAAAAATTCACACAGAACTCTAAGGAATATGAAAGTTCAAAAGAGTTTCCCACTTATTCCTAGAATTTAATGCAAACTTATTTAGCCCTGCACATGTAGTAGTCGATGGAGGAGCTGACATCGGAAACTGAAGGAATGGCAACTTTTTGTGCCCTGCCACACATAAACACTAATTCAACTGAATATGGAGTAGCAAAATTTGTGTCCCTACGGAATTCCATTTCTTGTTGAATCGTCCTGTGTGAACTAAACTCCATGTTGCTTTTTCATCTCCATTCTAACTGAAACTCCTTTACTCTCATCCAATACACTAAGATCCACCAAATCACATCAAATAATGGAGCGCGACCCTGTCTTCTCAGACTGCATTCATGCGGCAACCTGGAAAAGGCTCAGAAATTGGGCAAAATATGTGGAAATTTCTTTTCACGTCCGTTCCCTCCTTTGCACGTGTGTGTATCTACGAGATTGAAAAGAGTTCTCATCCTCCATGAGACTCGTCTGGAATTTCATAACTGAATAGTCTAGCGGAGCAACCAACCAACTCATTTCTCTCCATATATAGTAAACATAATAATACCGCAGGTTGTTTCAACAATCCAACTCCTTTTTTAATTACATTAGAGCAGTTATACTCCTACTACTATAGTACAAGTAGCTACTATTTGAATCATAGTATATAGCTGCATTAGCTGAAAGCGAAATCTATTTGTTGCCCATATCGCAAATATAAAGCACTGCTGGCTGTACAAAAAAAAAACCTTGAGTTTGTTTTTAGATGGTTTTTATATAATTGTGTGTACACAGAATAAGTTTCCCTTGACGTTTCATACAGAGAAATTGCTCTTTTCAGAGTACACGGAAAACAATAGAGGTGAATAATAAATGGTCTCTTTTCTTGTTGAGTCACAGACCACATATGTTTGCCACATACAGAAACTTTATATGCACCGTGTATATAAGCTCTCAGTTTTGGCCCATTTATTGTGGTGCGAGTACTTTTGTGGAAATTTAATGTCATGCTCCCACTCTGTACCTACAGTTATTATTTATACAAATGTTTGGGATCCAGCTTCAAATGTGTTTAGAGCTCTACGAAAGTAGACAGGGTGTAGTAGTTATAATGTGCACGGGCAAATGAAATGAGCTCTTTTTCATACTATGCAACTATATGCTTTGCGTACTCCTGGCTTGGCAAATAAATTCGCGGACAATTGAGTTTTAGGAGAGCCAAATGAGCATATATATGGAATGGGAACTTTAATGAAGTGAACTTACGAGTCCGTTCCACTCTTTTAATTGCATGCACAGATACAGCATGATATGAGGACCAAGTGGAGTGGAAATTCTCGGGGGACCACTTTCCCTGCGTGTTTCAACCAGTGATTGGTGTACCATGTGGACATTTGGTGAAAGCCCTTTGAAATCAATTTGAATGAAAAGAGGGACTCTTAATTGATTTCAAATTCACTTCATCTAAATAGTAATAATAGCCCTGTCATGCCTACCTCCTGAGTAATATAAATCATTTTTCATACAAAATACTGTATATTGCAGCATGATTAGTGTCAGAAATAAACTGTCTGTTTTATGGTCATAAATTCATCCACTTCTAACTGACTGAATACAATCCATTCAATATTTATGCATTAGAAAATGCATTTTATTCTTATTCTCACATGAAATACACTTCAGCCACTCCCTATGTACATGTAATGCCAAAAAAAGCAAACTATGAAATACAAGTGCATGCAAATTTAAAAGACATGTCCGTCTTATAAGACATATTTCGCCTCCCTAAGTAACTAACTAACTAACAAGAGCCATGATAATAATTGAACCGTACTTGAGGAGAAATAAAAAGTCACATGCTGTAGCAAAAAGTGCACTTACGGGGGGAAAATGTAAACAGGTTCGAGGAAACCTTCTACGATGGGAACTTTAAGTGCCATATATTTGAATCCATTTGATCTTGCTTTTACTCATACTCTTTTGAGAGCATGTCACATCACGCTGCCCATGTGTCTGGGTGCTTCCCAAAAGTAAAAGCATGCATAAATATGCACATAAAAACAGCAAGTTTTTTCCTGTCACACGCACTTGGAAAAAAGGCACAACAATAAACCGTCTATGAGTACCAGCTGTTATGCACTGTGTGTTATAATACAAACAACCATTATATCCCCTAAGTGTAGTCCCCATTTTTTGAGAGCCTCGCAATATTGCATAGATGGAGATTTGCATTTATGTGTTTTCCTAGCTAAGCATCACATTTTCTCATAACAACATTCCAAGACTCAAGTGAAACATCTGTCTTGAAACTGGAAATGAGGCTAAAAGCAGAAGCAGCAGCAACTTACAACAACATGTAAGCATGTTTTCCATCCCCTTTCCAAGCGACTTTCTCCCTATACCTCATCATAGGGAATACGTAGGAGGAACGGTAATGCAAACTTGGGTGCCCATTGTTCTCCCTCCATTAGATAAATCTGGGAGCCAGTACTGAGCATCATATATTTGTCATTTTTCATGCTTCTTCTCCTCGTTTTCTTGATAAACTGTATCCGGAGATGAAAACTTATTGTTTCTAATATATGGGAAAATTCCGTCTTCAATACAAGAGACCACAAATGTTTCTCCCCTGTTCTCTAAGAAGAAAACACAAGACGAGCTTGTGCTGTAATGAAAAGATTGAAGGAACAACGTGGACCTCACATGAGAGAACATTATGTGGTCACCAATAGGAGAGAGAGTTATTATTGGATGAATTGTGTGTACACTGGAGTATGGTCCAAATGGTTGGATTGTGGAGCTGGCGTAAACACAATGGATTAGAGAAAAGAGAAATAAATACTAGTAAGGATGGAGGAGATGAAGTCATTTGGTGATATTGTTAGTTTTATGAGTGGTCAGCATATGTGAGGAGATGACACATTCCAAGGAGCGCAATGCACCAAATAACATGAGCCACAACATAAGTTATTGTGCTCATATTTTTTGTCATCACAAAGACGAGAGGGAGAGTCTTGTATGGGTCTTTTCAGCTTTTGGTCCCATAAATAGTAGCACAGTGGCTGCTAGCACAATGACCAGTAAACTCGTAAAAAGTCACTTTGCACTGCTTCCTTTATTACGGCATCAAGGAAAGTTCAAGAGGACAAGGTATAAAAACCTGTCTTTATGTGTGGTCAACGGATTCCAGGGCAGTAAAAAATAAATGGAAAGGATGAATTTATGTCACAAGTCATTGTAGTGTTTAAGTGATGAAAAAAAGTTGGACACTTTTCGCCATGCTCATAATTTGCAAACGATTTTTGCAACTTTGCAAAATAGTACTAGAGTATTGATTATATAATGTAGACAAGGATACGAAACAACACACGATTGGGTTTCCACATTCACAATTTCGAATCAACATTGAATTACAAATGCTCATGTTTTTTATACTTCTTCTTTTCACCTACGTTCTAGACGATTTTTTCAATTATAATTTGGTTTTTAAAATCATCATTATTCTTGGAAGAAATCCAATTTTATCAAGTATTCCAACATAAACAACCTTGGGGCTTCTCCTTCTCCATGAATCATGTTGGGAATCCATAAATTTTATGAATTATTCGATGCATGTACGACTACATGTGCAGCAGTGGACAGATGGTCAACTTGTACGACTTGATGTCCTAAAAATCCCATCAAGTAGTGAAGTTGATGCCAAACAGACACAGGAAGGGAAGAACCCTATTACATGAATTCCAATACATTAGGAGGCGATTGTTGTCGGGAAAAAAAAACTTGGTAATCGAAGTTCCATTTTCTTTCACAACCTTATCCTCTCTCTCATCCCAACATGTTATGCTCCGAATAAATTTTATAACGACATGAGAAAGCTGCCTAGACTAAATGTAAAAATAACACAAGACAGATTCGTTAACATGCCACAATTTTCAAATTCTATCAAACTATTTACTATATGAATTCTCGAGAGGTAAAATCAGTTGTACAGTTGTGCTCAATCTTAAAGTGAACAAATACAAGTTACCCATTATTGAACTTGACTCAATCTTGCATTGCTACAGTCCTGTTACTTTCTATAGTTTTATTTCCAACATTACAGTGGATGAGATTCAACTTATTTATATTTCACGTAAGGAACAAAACGATTGCGTTGGAGTTACCATCCTGTCTGGAACAGAAAGGCTCATCAATTTAAAATCACGAGGCCATTTCTCATTGTTTCGTATCAGCAGAGAGGACATCAAGTGTGGATCCTTGTTGGTAAAGGGTGTTCAATTATTGGTGCCTTTTCAACAGAACAAAGGAATTATTCACGACTTGTCTTCAACTATGCAAGCGAATGTGTGCTCTTGTCATGTTATGTATCGATGTGCACAAAAAACTACCCTCTTCTACACATGGGAAAGTCTGACTAGGAGTAAGAAAACGTTGCTTTCAGTCGGGAACATGGAAAGTTAGATCAAAGTTAGAATTCCTTAATTTTACCACTCTTGGAGTAGAAGTGAGATTAATTTAAAGTAAAAGAGAAAACTGTAAATTAGAAATTGGGATACAACAAGTCAATTGCTTTGTGGTTCAAATTTCTCCCCTGTTCTTATACTTGCAGTTCGTTCGAGAGACTGTGTATAGGAAGATTGAAATGAATTTTTTTTTGAGCGATTTCAACGCCATTGTGATAATTGTAATCAATTTGTTTAGTTCGTAAAACTAACTGATGTACATAAGCCTTGGACTTAAAGTAGCGCTTTTTTCGATTTTGTTTTTTGTGAGGTCAGTTTGTGTGTCTGTTTTTTTCAAGAGTAGTGTTAAAATAACGTTGAATTGTATTTATATTTGATAATTTTTATAAAAATTATGTTCATCAGTCAAATAACTTCTACTTCTATTCTGTAGATTTCATTGCGGGGTGGTCAGATTGTTATTACTGTCAACCAATGAGACGGGCCAAGCCAATAATGCTGATAGTTTGTGACAGACTTAATCGCCCAATTTACTAGCTAAATATATCATAATAATGGAAATAATTGTTTATTTAGGAAACGAGTTCCATATTTATTACAGAAACTCTGTTTATACATATCTAATCAGAAGTCAGAATAGAATATTATGCTTCGAGTCGTGAATCACGACAGATCAAACAGATCGACAGATCTTTAAAAAAATCAGTATTCACAAGCGTTTGTAGAATTTTATTCTCCTGTTTATGAACTCGTCTAAACAGTGAAAAAGAACACAAACGCCGAGTCACTTTAAAGGCTGTTTACATTATCTTATGACATCGACGAGTTCATGAGAAAGATTATGAGGCCCATTTCTATCAAAAATTACCCTAAAATAATTGTTATTGCCAACCTTGTTAGTTAGATAAATGATAATGACCAGGAGTACTTTTATATTTATAATAACTGTGTGTACCAACAAAATAAACAAAGATCTACTCCTTTACATTTGGATAGCGTAATTTTCTCGTCTTTTTTAACTAACAAAGATGCGGGCATAAGAGCAGACTCATTAAATCTAACAACGTGAAAAATAATTAAGGGAGTGAAACTAACTGGAGAATGTGATGCGGGAATGGTAAGGAAAATTAACGTCCTTTTAATGGAATAAGAGCAACTAGATAACGAAAGGCGTGAACCGGGGTCCGCCTTTTCGCCGTATTTCTGTGATTTAGGATTGCAATTTGTTGGAAATATGCTGAGCTTTTTTAGATGGTAATTTTATATCAGTGTACAAGAGGACGGGGGGAAAATCTATGTACAATTCCACTGAAAAAGTGAATAGTGAGACAGTTTAATCTTTTCCCCTTGCCACTGATGAGAGGAGAATGGAACATCCCGCATCTTTATCATGCTAATGCTGCCCCGGAAAGTTAACTTTGAATGAAATGTAGCTAAAAAATGTACGCCGTCAAGTTTTTCATTGACTACTGTACCCAAAAACTCTTTTAGTGAATGAATTGTTCTGTGCACTTTTTTCCCTAGAAGTCCCTAAGTGAGTGATGCGAAACAAGATCTGGTAGCCAGTTAGTTTACAGGAGCAACCAAACTACTTTACAAGATGTACAATAAAAAGTGAAATTAAAAAAATCCTTGTGCCAGAATAAATTATAGGATACTGAAGTTGTTTTATGGGTATATTTTATACAGACACAGCTTGACATGGATTGCTTTCCTGTTGTCCTGTAGTAACGTGGCGTGATTGAAATGTTTGGAATTGGATTTACTTTGGGAAATTTCAAAGCTAAAATAGTGTGCGATTGAAAAAGTATAATGATTTTACCTATTTAGCTTGCATTGGGATTGGATTGTTCGTACGTTTTATATCTTTATGAAAAAGCATCAGTGTAATCAATAATATCATTTTAGATGTGCACTCTGTACTGTGGAAAACAATGAGTGGATATGACAAGAGAATACATTAACAAGCATAAAACATCCGGTTCCAAAAAGAATGAGCTAATAAAAATTGTGGAGCAATTCCCTTGGGATCCAAGGAAATGTAGAAAGCACTTAAAGCCACGCATTATGCATATGGTACGATTAATGCGTGGAGCAGGAGAGTGGCCTATGTTATCTAACTGGATAATTCACTATCCATGGCCAAAATGTTGAGTAGTTGATTATGGCATTTGCCATACTGGAGACATAATATCTGGCAAAAGTTCAAAAATGATTTACGCACAATTAACTAGAGTAATGTGGCAAGATGTACATAATATAATGGTTAGGTGCTTTGAACCTTCTCTTTTGTTTCATTTTTGCATCATAAATTTCGTGCCATTTTGTGCATTGGATTATCTGTTTAACCCTTAGAAAAGCTTCTCATTTTGTATAAATGGAATGATCCAATACAGTAGTTCACTACAAATGATTACTTGCGAGAATTCATTACAAAAAGTAAATGCATCATCCAACTTTTTACTGGAGGCTGCAACTGGAACAAATTGTACTATGGAATTTCAATTCAAGCTATTGCAAAGTTTACTTCCTCAGTTTGAAAAAAAAATCCCAAAAGAAAAGAACTTTCATTCTCATAGTCCCATGCAATTCATCTTTTAAAGTGAAATGGAAACTCAAGGTTCATTAAATTACATTTGTTGCCTTTATTATAGAAACGGTTATTTATTCCTCTGTGATTTCAAATCTTTTAACTTTTTGCCTTCTTTTCTATACAAACTAATTCCTTTGAGATTTCATTGTATGCTTATATCCTTGTTATATAGGCCAGTATGAATACATTGGGCTTGTTTTGTTCTTTTCTGTTGCATCAGCAATTTGCACCACGTCATGATAAAATGCTTTGGTAAATGAAAATAATGAATTCAGTTCCCTGCTTCCGTTATTACAGTGTATTCATTGTCACCCTTGTATTATAATACTGATGCCACAGGGTTTAAGAGGCGAAATGAGTTGAAAAAATATTGCAAGTGCAAACCTAATTCTTAGGCTTTTGTTTTCCCTATGCCTCAAGTTTATTTGTACGAATTAAGTTACAAATTTTTCTTTGTCCTTTCTGTTTTTGACAATTGTTATTTAAAGTTGCTCCTAGTTTTGAAAACAGTCGAGTCCCACCAAGACATTTGTTTAGTAGTCAAGGGTAAATGAAATTGTCTTTAAGCTCGGATAATTATGAATTTACAGACTAAGGCTTTTTTCTTTCACTTTTTGTGTCTCCAGTCCCCATCGTTTGCACTCCTTATTAACTAAAGTCTACTTTGAAACCACTCCCTTTTAAACTTTTCCATAAATTGAGCAACTTCATTCTTGTGAATGAAGAAACTTTCTACTTTTCGTTACCCATTTATAAAACAAGTACAACTCAGGAGCACAATTCTTTCTATTCCCATTCCATTTTCTCTTCCAGATTCACAGGAAAAAAGTTTTTTCCCAAAGACTTTTCCATTGCAAAAAAGCTATTCAAATTCTAAGGACTGGAATGTACAAAAAATTTGGTTTGCTTTATTTTTAAGCCACATAAATTTTAGATCAAGCGCCGGAAAAATTAAAGAAATGATTATACATTACAAAATTTCAATATTAACAATTATTTTTAAATGAATTACACACTACGACCAAAGGGTTGAAACTTTTTCAATTAGCGAATGAAATTAAACGACTTTTACGTAACAGATGATATTTTTTTCCCATACACTATCGGTTTGATAGTGCTCTCGATAACTTTTTGGTTATTATACAACTTTCGCAACATCTCTTTCTTGCTATAAAATATCAGAAAATGAACAAACTCAAAAGTTACGTTCCCTTTTATCTACATAATTATTTCACATTTTCGCATTCCCATTCTCTGGTTTCATAAGATTATTCATCCCATTACATTCCGTATCTCGTCCGAATTTCCAATTAACATGTTGGAGAGCTGTATTTGGAGCATACATTGAATCTGTTCCACAGAGTAACATAAATGAAAGTTTTGAATACAACAATTATTTGAGCCCTCGCATGGAACAAAAAGGAGGACGAGCGAGCGTCCAACTAATACTACCCAAGCTTTGGATAAAAGCTCCCTTTGGGCATTATTGTGCGGCTGTGATAATCATAAGGAAAGAACTGAGAGAGGGGACTCTGCACTCACTATTCTTTAATCTACCATTATGTGTTGTACACAGATATTATTTGAAGAGATGAACTCTGGAAAATATCTTTGTGATGAGAATAATGCCGCCTACAGCACCGCAAATCCAATTACTAGCCTCTCTGGGGGCGATCAAAACAATATTCAATTCCAGTTCCAAACATTATTTTAACTGTAGCATATATCTTGCCATACTTTATTATCCTTTCTTCACATCTTTTTGCGTCCAATACAAAAACCACAGCAAGTACTACAATTTCAATCCGTTTCTAATTAAGTTGTGACTAATACGGGAAATTTTAACTTTCTATTCTCTCATTTGTAAACTTAACTAACTAATAACCCGAAAAAACAGAAATTTTACGGGCCCAGCAGCCCACAGTATAAAATACAATGTCACCTAATCCCTGTACAAGTCTCCATGTGTTCTGATTTCACTAGTAACTGACTACAACTGGTTTGGGATAATAATATAGTCTGCATGGTTTTCCCATGGATAGCAGTTAGTTAGTTGGGTAGTTGAAAGAGTTGCTTTCCCCTTCATCTAATTATCACAGCTACCCACTGGTCCAGCTCTAATGCAAGAAGAACCTGTAGATACTGTTCATTGTGCCTTGTTAGTTAGTTCGTTAGTGAGTTTCCTTTTACTTTTTCCATCTCTGTCTTCATTACAAATAATGTGATTCCATAGCTCTCATCCATCTAGGTACATGGTAGGGGCTCTTCTTTTGAAACCTAAGCCAAACTCACAAGGGGTCTGCTTCAATGAGAATAAAAGAGAGAATATGGTGTGTACTACATAGTGCATTTATATATAGTTAGTTAGTTAGTTAGTTTAGTTAGTTAGTTTAGTTAGTTAGTGTGTATGGTACGTCGGATTGTTCATTACTCCTTCATTTATTGAAGCAACCAATAAATGGACTCTATATAGTAAGAAAGTAATCCTTTCGACTGGACCTTATACTCGTCCTCCGTGTTACTAACTAACTAACCATTGGTTTCAGAAGAGATCAAATTGTACTTGAGGGAAAAATCTTTTCTCTGTGCGCACGTGATTAATGTGCGTGTGTGTACATTGAGGTGCTTTTAGAGACTACAGAAAGAGCACAGGAAATGAGCCCATGGGTTATTCAATGTTACGGTCGTGATAAAGATAGGCAAGTTGCTCCACTTGCAAATCAATGTGGTGATATAAACACTATAGATGTGTACAGTTTTTGGCTCCTTGGATCTGGGGAAGAAAAGAAAATGCATTAATTTAAGTAAAATCTGGATACGCGAAAGAAGTGTACAACTGCAGGAGTCTTGGATGCCGACAAAACTTTGGCTTCACAATGGGAAAAGTATCTGAGAGAGGGTGAGTGCTTCCAATGTCTGTTATTAGTGCTCTGGACTTTTGGGCTCAGATGTGCGCTCAAGTAACATCCTGGAAAAGTAGATGAAAAAGTTTTATTTTAAAAGAGTGATCGTTTTTAGAATATCTCCTTTCTGCACACGGAAAATACTGTTAAATAATGTATCTTTGAAGAAATTAAACTTTCTCTTACTTTTTTCAACTTGCTAAGTTGCATTAGCCCTTTCCACTGCTTTGCTACACCGGTATCTAGCTATTCTTATGGACGAAATGACGCAAACCTGATCACATGTCCAGGCCAGTGGGTGCCAGGCACTGTATTAACTCCTTTGTGAAAAACAGACTAACTTCCCATTTACGGCATTGCGAGGGAAGTAAAAGAAGCCGGCATGCACAAAGAGAGTGAATGAGTAAAAGTCTGATGAAAGAATCGGAAACTCACAGAGGAATGAGTGCAAGGGGAGCGGAAAGGTAATAAAGGATGGACGAGCTGGAAAACAATGAGACTGGTTAATTGAACAGGACAGTGAAATGTTGAGCGAGGAATCAGGAGCGCTAACTTCGTACTATAGATTGAGTTAAAGATACAACAACTCGTCGTAGATCTGAAAAAGTGTACTACTACTATACCAATAATATACGCCCTCACTGACTTGTGCCCTAGTCTAATGCACATGAAGGTTTGATTGTTACAGGAATGGATGGATGAATAAGATACTGATGGTGCTCTCGAAATTAGAGCTGGATCGAGTAAATTCATTTACTACCTAACTAACTACCTAAGGTCTTCCAATTCGTGGCTACATAGTGAGCGAATGTGACAGGAAAAGATGGGAAAACTTTGCTCATATAGCTTTTGTGTGTACACAAGGGGATTTGATCTATCCCTTGGAGTACTTTGAAAGAACAAGGCAAAAATTAGACTTGAGAAGTCTATTTTGTATTATCCTGGTAAGTTATTATGAAGCCTATAATTTAGATAGTGGCATCAGTATACCAAATGAATTAAACCAATTGAAGACATTAAGAGAGATTTATCATGTTTTCCCTATTGATTTTTCTTACATACTTTTAGATGCTTTCTTTGCTGCAGTAGTCTTATACTCTAATGCATAAATGTACGTTTCATGATTGATTTCCCTGACAGTTATTTACCAAACTGGGAAATTAGAGAAGCTCAAGGCTACTGCCTCCATTCAACTTGTGGCTGCGATGAAAATTAATGTGTACCTGCATTCCACTCTCTAATTTATTTTCACAACATGGAAAACCCATACTTTCAAAGCAAATTTTTCTCACGAACTCAACTCTGCATTGCTTCTTATTTTTAACTTATTTTTCAATTTACTCAATTACTAATAAATAATAATAATAATAATTACATTCTCTAAGTTTATAAGCATAGTTTTTTCGTCTGAGGAAATATTTGTTCTCCTCCCAACCAAAATTTGTCTTTACATCAACAAAAGCAAAAGCATAAATTTAATTCATTTACGATTTTTTAAAATTTAAATGTTTAGAATGCTCTGGCACTCTCGCACCACTCGACATGGTTTTAAAACTGCACCGCTACGATAATGCACCCTTATGACATAGGACTGCCATGCCTGCTATTGCTTACTTGCCAAGCTTGTAGTGTGCCGATGCTAAATACTGATAAACGCGTTCATGGTCAATTACTTTTCAGATCCCAAGTTTCAAAGCTATACAGTGGGAGAGCACATCTTTCAACAATAAACCCATCTACGAATTCTATGATGATGAGATCCCATGCTAATTTTAGTCATAGGATAAGACGTATGTTATGTTAACATATCCTGAAACAGGGGGACGAAGTCATCGTTTGACTTCCATTGTAGTGTACGGGCTGGTTTGACATAAGCAGCAAACCTACCTGATATCCATTCAAAAAATAATTAATTAATTACTATAGACCGACCATAGATATATGCATTTAAAAGCTTGAAGCGGAAAAGTTCAGCTCAAGCAGCTGTGGTATCAGCAAGTTGGGAGCCAACTTAACTGCCCAACAGTCCAAATCCAATTAACTCAATTTGAACTATTTTTCTGCTTATAAAGACAAAGACTCTTCAGAATTACCTAATTTTTCCCTTATGAATTTTTCCCTGTCTACCAATGAATTATTTTTCTTTTTCCATATAAACCCGGGGAATATATACTACTGTATCTGCACCAGTGAATGCACACTACACGATGAGAACAAAAATCGTCACAAGGTTTACATGGTACACCGTATAGTAACAAACATGTATGGTTTGCAATGAGTTTAATGAATGAAAGATAGAGGAAAGGGATGACAGGAGTATTGATAGTATCTTTTCATGGAATCATGAAAATGGAAACTCGTGGGTTGGCTTCCATCCAGCATCTCCTGTGCATGCATGAACCCGTTACCACATATATATTGGAGTGTACCTTGGCTTGGGAGATGGCATGTTATCGTCTATTTGCATACGATGATGCTTCTTTCCTTTTTCTATATGTACAGTTACATACCAGAGATGTGCATGGAAAACATTCATGGACTGGGAAGCATTGGCGTCGCTTTCGCTCCCTTTTAGCATTCATCACGACACATGGAATTCCAGGTCAAATCATATCTCTACTACTTACGTATTCAATGCTCTCTATGTGTCATCCCAGAATAAATGATAAACATGAAAGCAAAGACGACTGGTTTCTCTCTGGTTGGTGTAGTGTGGTGGTGCATTCACCGACAGAAGGTAGGGCTGCGGCTCCGTGTGTTGAGCATATCTGTGTAATAAATTGATATGCAAAACTCATTGTGGAGATGAGGAATGGAAAAAAATATAGATTGAGTAAAGCACTGTGTGTAGCACACCACCACATTCAGTGGGTGAAGTAACCAACAAATGCACAATATTTGTGTACATATAACAAAAGAAAATGAATGCCTAGAGTTCTTAGAATAGGAGTATTTAGATTTACGTGCGCATCCATCTATGCAATATTATGATTACTAGAGGATTGACATGAACGTGAACTTTCTCTTTCTATGGGTTTCATCATCCAGTCTCTCTGTATATATAGATATATGCTATGATCCACGTGTGGAATCATTTCTTTTCAAGTGGTGGGTAAGTAATGAATAAATCCTGGGGAACACTCATTCAATTTATTATCTTTAGTATATGCTGAAAAAAAAGTGGGGAGAACTAGTCAGTGATGGAATGAGTTGATGCTTATTGTGAGCTTGGGCACACAAAGGCGAGCTGTGGGAAATGAGATTTTCCTCTCAAAATACGAATAAGAGGAGGTGTTTCTCAATGTACGTACGGTAAAAAGTGCAGACCTTGTTTCTCTTATTTGTTGAAGCTAATCTGGAAGGAGTGACAGCAATACATAATGCTGGAAAGACAGACGGAAGGAAAGGAACTGTCTAGGAACGTGTGAAAGATGTAATAACGGAGGACAGGAGGATAAAGGAGCCAAAGACAAGAGCCCAGTTGTTTCACTATGGAACAAATTAGTTTTTTTTCAAATATAAAATACACTATTCTTTACATGTACGTACATAACACTATACGCAGAAATTTTTATCCCTGATACGATTTCCATCGTGAAAAAAATACATTGTGAAAGAAGAAAGCTATGAAAATATATTTCAAAGGGCTAAATACTTTACAGTTAATTTCAGTCAAACCATGAAAATATGTCTTACATTACATGGTATGTGCCTAACTATTTAAATACAAGTAATTTTTTCAGTTGTCGATTTACATTTCACAATATGCACAGCACATTAGGTTAACATTTTTGTCTTATCTACTTTTAAAAAACATTGAAAAGCTATTATAGTATTCACCTCGTGTAACTTACTGTCAGATTGCTATACACCAAAATGGACACATTATGTCACAAACTGATTGCAAAGACCAGCTAGCTAAATACATAGGAATACTACGTAACTATTTATAACAGCTTAAAATATTTTTGATGAAAGGTTGCCCCAACTTTTTGCGCACTATCCAACTTTTAAAAAATCACCAGCTCGCCTTTTGTTTTAACTCCTATGAATCGTATGAAAACTGGAGTCCCATGTGTAAACAGCAGATAATGAAATACCGCTGAAAAACAAGTCAGCCTGTGAGACCATTATTATAGTCTGGGATATTCCATGGATCCGTAGGCCGTGTTGACAAAAGAGCACTCACACTGTGAAAGTCGGAACAATGTCAAACAATATTAGCTGTCGTTTCCGTCTTCAATGATGCCATGTGCATGGCTATATCTATAGAACATGAAAATGGGGCCAAACAGTGTGCCATACGTTTTGGGGATGGTCGTCATCATGCCACTGTTGCTTTCACGACAATACCCATATCCATTCTAGTTCAGAATAATGGGCTTCAACAATAAATATCACACAGGCTCCCCTCTTTAATTAAAAGCGCACTGCCATTCCCACCACCATCGTATAGTTAGCATACAATACACAAACTACTGGTAGTACTATAGCTGGATATGCACTATATGTCCTTTCACAAGCTTTGTACCATATTCCGAATTCAGAGTCTAACGGGAGCAGATACATTCCATTCAACATTCTGCTGGTCTCTTCTTTTGGAATAAACAACACGCTCTGCATTCCATGGACGTCCTGTATGAAAGGAGCTCTCAGCAAGCAGTAGTTGTTGTACGTAGTAAACACCAAGTCGGCCCTTATAAAGGTTATGGACCGTCTGCCTGTAGTCAAAATGGGAGCGTTACATATCCGAATTTCCGTGATTTGACATGCATACTGTGTTATAATGCATTTGCTCAAAGTCAAGGGATCTTTTCTGTCTATACTATATACTACTGCTCTTCAATTTGTATACTACAGCTAAGAGTACACAGTTTGGGAGCAACCCTCACGAAGGAATTTTCATTTGTTCAAGTTGAAGGAAACATAAATGACATACCTGGCATGCTATTGCTTCGAGTCTTTGAATTCAAAGATAGTACAGGGTGTATGGTTATTGTTCTCAGCCTTTTCATGTTTCCCTGATTTTTCTGCTCCAATGGTGTCTGAAAATGCAACTGATGAAAGTGGATTTCTCTTGTCGTGAGCATCACCATTTTCACTATTCCCTTTCACTTATAGTTCTAATTTGAATTCTTAGATTCATAGTTGGATGCAAAAAAAAGTAGGTGAGCTTGTACAAAACAAATGTTGACGAAATATGGCTGAGAAAGTCACATTGAATTAACTAATAAAACAACCATAAATAGCTACTCAGCCACTTTATAAAATGAGCGGTATATACTTACTAACTAACTAACTAGCAAGTGCCATGTTTGATGGAAACTTGTGTAATGAATGTAATTTGAGTTTCCTTCTGTCTGCCGTATTATCTCAAGCATGATATACGCAAAGTACTTGGAAGTTGTTTGTATGCTGGCCCTATATGGCTCTGTCCAATTCAAGTGTTTGTGATAACAAGAGAGAGGAGAAAGTGGTAGTGAAAACGTAGCCCTTGGCATGGATAATGCCAGTTCTTGTGAAACGTAACAACATCAGGGGTCTATGAGTGAATAAGGAAATTGGACTGTCTACACTAGCCACTGTATTATTGACTCACTGAATGAATATTCTGAGGCCACTATGGGAACTTGAGGGCATGAATGAGTAGGAAAGACCTAATATTAACATGCATAACGCATGAAAGTGTGCAAATAAGGGACTGATGGTATTACTCTTGCTTGATTGAGCCAGAAAAGAGAACGTTTTTGTGTTACCTGGGGAAATTTTGCAACAATATAGTGAGTAGTGAGAAGTGAGTGAGCACCTTAGTTGACATGCAAAAAAAAATTTATCGGTAGTAACTAACGAACTTACTAATTAACTAAATATTCGATAAATTTGCATCTACTACGATGCATGAATACTTAAATGGACGATTATTTAAAAACTTCATTTTAACATTGTGACAAAGCTGGAATAAATTGGCACCGGAAGAAAACTAATTATGAGGGATACATACACTCACTTGTATTAAATCCCATTAATTATGCGGCTAACTAACTAACTAACCAAGTTTCATGATTAATTTGTCCTTAGATACCTATGAGCTATGCACCTCATTTACATTTTTTCAACTTCCCCCACACAACTGCCTAACTTTTCTTTGCCCGCTCATAAATCATTAATGTTGTCACTTGCCATCATTGTCGGCCATAGTAGTGTGTCATTTTTTGGGAAAGTCAGAGCCCATCATCAGTACATACACTTAGTAGGTAGGTAGTTAGGTAGGTAGAATAAATTGGGTTCTGAAAACAAGATCGTACTGTTAGTTAGTTAGTTAGTTATACTATGAGGCTCATTGTGGTGATGGTGATGATAGTTCCTTTATGGTGTGAAACTAGACGCGTGTGAAAAGGGGAACGACTGACGGAAATAGGAGCCTATCTCTGTCTCTCTGGTTGACGTGTAAGAGCAAGAGTATGAGCGACATTTCGTGCTCCAAATGTTAATCAACGGTCTTTCTACTTACGCGTTGATGTTGATTGACACTGTGGATGACTATGTGCTCAGCTTGGTGCCACAACTTGGAACGCCGAGTCATCAAATTTATAAATGTGTCCACCTAAGTGCCAAGAGTGTGGACAGTCCTTGTTTAGGCACGACACTGTCGTCAACAGTCCAATAATAATTGCGCAATGGAGTTTTCAACAATCTTAGTTGGACATTCCTGGGCAAATAATCATTTCTTCATTTATATGAATGGCTTGTTGGAATGTTTGTCTTCTGTGTATAATGGAAGGCGTACAGAACGATGGACTAAAAAATGAATCCTTTCCTAGTATATGTATGTGACTATGACAAACAGAATGAGCCAAATTGATGTTATT